>Ga0206118_100237_pt1 | contig 42720 bp, 34 predicted proteins | sample 3A20Ametagenome_FD_177999 | JGI IMG/M metagenome (GOLD analysis project Ga0206118, IMG submission 177999) | Enriched microbial communities from leaf-cutter ant dump, University of Wisconsin, Madison, United States - 3A20A | ecosystem: Environmental > Terrestrial > Nest > Insects nest > Nest dump... | reverse complement strand
GCATCGATTGGAGCACCTTGCGCTGACGCGCGCGGGAGCTTCTCGGATTCAGATGCGGGGAATAGTAGCGAGGCCCCTTGGGGATGCCGGCGAGCAGGGCGCTCTCGGCGATGGTCAGATCCTTGGCGGGCTTGTTGAAGTAGAGCTTGGAGGCCGCCTCCGCGCCGTAAGCGCCATGGCCGTAGTAGATCTGGTTCAGGTACAGCTCCAGGATCTCCTCTTTGGAGAACGCTTGCTCCAGCCGGGCCGCGTACCAGGCTTCCTTCAGCTTGCGGGTCCACGTCCTCTCGTGCGACAGATACAGGTTGCGGGCGAGCTGCTGAGTGAGCGTGCTCGCGCCCTGCTCCTTGGACATATGACGCAGATCGACCCAGGCCGCCCGCGCCAGACCGCGCCAATCGACTCCGGCATGCTCGTAGAAGCGGCGGTCCTCGACGGCCAGCGTGGCTTTGACGAGCCATGGGGAGATATCGGCGAGCTTCGCCGTCGGCCGGTTGACGCCGCCCTTCAGGCTGGCGATCGTCTGCCCGTTAGCGTCGACGATGCGGGTCGACTGCATCGTCGCTCCCGCCGGCAGCGGCGCATATCTGAGCAGCAGAAATCCCGCCGAGGCCAGAGCGATCAGGCTCAGCAGCGTCATCCAGCCGATCCGCCGGCGCAGCTTGCTCCATTTGGAAACGGCCGTCGCGGTCTTCGCGTCCTTGCCCGTCTTACGATCCATGATGAGGCCTCCTTCGCGACGCATAGGAAATCGTTACCTATGTAGTATGGAGAAGGAAGGGGGAGGCTATTCCCGAAGTCGGGCTCCCGGCCGGACGGGCAATCGTAAACCGCGCGTTAAATTCCGCTTCGAGTTGTTGCTTTTTGGCGTCGATTTTATATAATACATCTAGTTTGATACAATAAGCTCGGGTTCACAAAGTCCGGTTTTCAGCACCGAGAAAGCAGGGGTGGCGCATGTCCTCCATGGAACTGTGGTATACGGAGAAACAGACCGAGAACTTCGGCATCACGATGAAGATCAAACGAACGATGGTCCACGAACAGACGGATTTCCAAGAGCTCGCCATGATCGAGACGGAGGAATACGGCAATATGCTCGTGCTCGACGGCATGGTCATGACGACGGAGCGGGACGAGTTCGTCTACCATGAGATGGTGGCGCACCCGGCGCTGTTCACGCATCCGAACCCGGAGAACGTTCTTGTGGTCGGCGGCGGAGACGGCGGCGTCATCCGCGAAGTGCTGAAGCATCCCGAAGTGAAGAAGGCGGTGCTCGTCGACATTGACGGCAAAGTCATCGAGTATTCCAAGCAATACTTGCCTTCCATCGCGGGCAAGCTGGACGATCCTCGCGTCGAAGTGATCGTCAACGACGGGTTCATGCACATTCATGACCACAAAAATACGTACGACGTCATCATGGTCGATTCGACGGAGCCGGTCGGCCCTGCCGTAAACCTGTTCACGAAAGGTTTCTACCAAGGCATTCACGACGCGCTGAAGGATGACGGCATTTTCGTGGCGCAGACCGACAACCCGTGGTTCAAGGCGGATCTGATCCGGAGCGTCAACCGCGACGTCAAGGAAGTATTCGACATCGTGCGCGTGTACGCGGCGAACATTCCGACCTACCCGAGCGGCTTGTGGACGTTCACGCTGGGCAGCAAGAAATACGACCCGCTGTCGGTCGACGAGAGCAAGCTTCCCGAGCTCGACACCAAATACTACTCCCCCCGGCTGCACAAGGCGGCGTTCGCGCTTCCGAAGTTCGTCGAGGATCTGACGAAGTAAAAGGAGAATCGTTCACTCTATGCGCTTAAATCAAGCTTATTCCGGCAATGTATTCATCTGCAGCTCCGACGATTACGCGGCATCCCAAGCAGTCATCTACGGGATGCCGATGGATTATACCGTCTCCTTCCGCCCCGGCTCCCGTTTCGGCCCTGGCCGCATCCGCGAAGCATCCGTTGGACTGGAGGAATACAGCCCTTATCTGGACCGCAGTCTCTACGATCTGGCGTACTTCGACGCGGGCGACCTGCTGCTTCCGTTCGGCAACGCGGCGAAGAGCCTCGATATTATCGGGGAATACGTGCAGGGCATTCTGGCCGACGGCAAAATCCCTGTAGGACTCGGAGGCGAGCATCTCGTCAGCTGGCCGGTCATTCAAGAGGTGTACAAGAAATACCCCGATCTCGCCATCCTGCACTTCGACGCGCACACCGACCTGCGCGAGGATTACGAAGGAGAGCCGCTGTCCCATTCCACGCCGCTTCGCAAAGCGGCGGAGCTGATGGGGCCGTCCAACATTTATCAGTTCGGCATCCGTTCCGGCTCCAAGGAAGACTGGACGTACGCGCAGGAATCCGGCATCCACTTCCACCCGTTCGAGGTGGCCGAGCCGCTCAAGAAGGAGCTTCCTTCTCTGGCTGGACGCCCGGTCTACGTCACGATCGACATCGACGTGCTCGATCCGTCCGCCGCTCCCGGCACGGGAACGACGGAAGCGGGCGGCATTACGTCCAAGGAGCTGCTGGAAGCGATCCACGCGATCGCTCGCTCCGGCGTCAACGTCATCGGCTTCGACCTCGTCGAAGTCGCCCCGATCTACGATCCGACGGAGATGACGCCGATCGTCGCCTCCAAAATGATTCGAGAAATGCTGCTCGGCTTCGTGAAATAAGAAGCTGATCGAGTTAAGCCTCAGGTTCGCCGCTTCGGCGCGTGATCCGGAGGCTTTTTTGGTGTTTTGTGACGAAAAATCTAACATTAAAATATTCGGAAGTAGACGATTTTCGCCCAAAATCAAAAAAATGTCACCCTTTATTCCATATGTGATGCGAAATGGAAGATAATAGCTTCCAACTGCGTCGCCATATGTTACAATAGCTGCCATAGATATAAGACTTTAGACATGGGGTGGAGCTTATGTTCGGATGGCTCGGCTGGAAGCAAGGTTTGCCTTTGTGGTGGTCTTATCGGTTAAACGCGAGATTGAAGAAAGACGTCGAGGACATCTTCGAAGGAATCGCGGATACGCGCGTGCAAATTCTCGAAGACTGGACGAACGACATGTGGCTGCATCTGGAGCGCCTGCGGGAGCAGATGGTGTCGGCCAAGCCGGTGTCCGGCGGGAAGGGAAAGGGAGAAGAGCAAGGTTCGGAGGGCTGGGGCGGGCTATTCGAAGCCGTCTACGCCAGGGCGTCCGACGTAACGGAGCTGTTCGTTCTCGACCCCCGAGGAGTCGTCTCCCATTCGACCTATGCGGCTCATATCGGCCGGGACTTCGGAAGCGGCTCGCCGTTCGCGGCCGGCTGGACGTACGCCCGGGAGAACGGAGGCCGCCCGTGCCTGTTCGGCCCTTACGGTGACCCGGCAACGCTGGAGATCGGTCCGAGATCGTCCTCGTTTCACGATAAAATGACGCTGATGTTCCTACTGCCCGTCGTTAAAGACGGAGCCTGGGCAGGCGCGCTCTGCGCGAGGGTGCCCAACGACGTCATCGGCGATTTGATCCAGAGAGAGTCCGGGCACGTGTACCCGGACTCGGGGGATAACTATATCTTTATGGCGGAGCCAGTTGTGAACCGGCACATCGCTCCCGGAACGGCGCTGTCGCGCAGCCGGTTCGAGGATCGAACGTTCACGCACGGGGAAAATCTGAAGGACGGCGTCACGACGGATTGGGGCACCGTTGCCGTCAAGGAGCATACGGAGCTGGAGCTGAGGTTCACGGACCCGGCGACCGGAGAGCTGCATCCCGGCGTCGCCAATACGATTCGCAACGGAAGCAATCTGTTCGTGGAGTTTCCCGGTTACTCCGACTACCGCCACATTCCGGTTATCGGCAAGGGCGTCACCTTCCGGCTGCCGCATTGCCCGGACAACTGGGGCATGATGTGCGAAGGGGACTTGGAGGAGGTCTACCGCATCCGGGGCATCGCTTTCCGCCAACTGCGCATGCAGTTGGCGCTCGCCGGAGGCTTCGCGGCTGCGACGGCCGCACTGCTGCTCGTGATCGCCGGACAGGCCTCTCCCTTGCTGACGGCGCTCAGCGCGATCGTCTTTAACCTGCTGTTCGGCCTGGTCTTCGTCTATTCGTCGCACAGGCGCACGGAGGTGAAAGTCGTCGATCCGATTCGACAGGTCGGACGCTTCATTCGCATTAACGCCGAAGGGAAAGGAGATCTCACGCAGCGTCTGGACACGAACGGATTCGACAATGACGAATCTCGCGAGCTGGCGAAATGGATCAACAACATGATCGATTCGCTCGAAGGCATCATGCTCAAGGTTCATCTGGCGGCGGGGGACGTGTCCGTCAGCCAGCAGCTGCTCAAGGAATCCACGGCGACGACGGCGTCCTCGACCGAACGGGTCAGCGGGAAGGTTCACGACATGATCCGCAGCCTGAGACGGCAGCTCAAGGATATCGACGAGGCGAAGAACGTAACCGACGAGATGCGCATGACGCTGAGGGAGCTGGAGGAGAAAGCGTCCGGGCAGATCGCGGTCGCCCAAGGGGAAGTCGGACGGATCGGGGACAAAATGTCGGAGATTTCCGTGCGGGTCGCGGAGACGAACGAGACGATCCGGCTGTTCGCCGACACGGCCAACGAAATTCGCGGGGTACTGAACGTCATCCAGGAGATCTCCGCCCAGACGAACCTGCTCGCGCTTAACGCGTCCATCGAGGCCGCCAGGGTCGGCGAACACGGCCGCGGCTTCGCCGTAGTCGCCGGCGAAATTCGCAAGCTGGCGGATCTGACGCGGCAGTCGACCGAGGAAGTGCACGGGTTCGTGGAGAAAATTTCGCTGCACGCGCAGGACGCCTATTCGTCGATCCGCGAGGGGACGAAGGTCGTGCAGGAAGGGACGGAGCTGGTCGCCGCGGCTTCAGAGACGCTCGGGAACGCGCAGGCGGAAGATTCGCGCAAAACGCAGGTCGTCGACGAAGTCGTCGTCCTGATGGAGAAGGTGGCGGGGGTCAGCATCGAGAACCGCGCCATTTCGCGAGAGGTGGAAGGGCAGATCCAGGAGCTGCAGGCGGACATCGTGAGCGTGCGCCACACTTCGGGCAACGTCGAAGCGATTACGGGCTTCATGCAGCAGCTCGTCGGACAATTCCGCCTGCGCGAGGCGAAGAGGAGATAGAGAAGGGCTGTCCGGCAAACGGAGGCCGCGCCGGGAACATCGCCCGCGTGCGGCCTCATTTGCTTTTCTGGAACTGTGCCGGCGTCGTGCCGACAATCCGCTTGAAAATTTTCGCGAAATATTTGGGGTTATCGAAGCCCACCCGCTCGCCGATCTCGTACCAGGGCAGCATGCCTTCGCGGAGCAACTCCTTTGCCTTGTCGACGCGAAGGTTGTGCAAGTAATGGACGAAGGGCTGGCCGGTGCTCTTGGAAAACAGGAAGCTGAAGTAGTTGTCGCTCAGATTGACGTGGGCCGCAACCTCCTGCAACCGGATCGGATGACGGTAGTTCTCCTTCATGTAGCGGATCGCTTGCTCGACTTCGCTCCGCCGTCCGTTATGCGAACAATCCTCCAGCAGCTCCCGGGCAACCGTATGCAGCCGCCAGCACCATTCCCGCAATTCCTCGTAGGTATCCAACTGGTTGAGCTGCTCGAAGGGAGAAGCCTGCTCCCAGAAGCCCTGCAGCGGGTAGCCCCACTCTCCCAGCAGCAAGGCTACTGCCGACTGCCATTGCAGCATCCGGTCGCGAACCGCGCGCGGGGACAACCGTCTCGGCGGAAGCGGGGGAAACAATTCCTCGAATCTGCGGGCTGCCAGCTCTCCGTCCGATTGTTCGAGCGCGGTCAGATAAGCTTTCAGCGCCGCGGTCGGAGCGAAGCTTCCGGCCTCTTCAGGCGTCTCGCCGCGCTCGTCCTCCGGCGAATACAGATGCGCGCAGCCGGCTCCGGCATAGAAGCGTCCGGCGAGCGCCTCTCGCGCCTCCCGATAAGCCTCGCTCCGCTCTGCCGTCCCGCGCCGCACCGCACCGAGGCCCACGGACATTAGCGCTCCTTCGGGACCCAGCTTCCGCAGCGCGGCTTCGAAATCCGTCCGCCAGCGATCGGCCAGCGCTTCGGCGTCCACCTCTGCGTCCGCGGGATCGGCGCGGGCGACGAATACGGCGTCCGGCACGGCAGCGTGCAAGACGGCCTCCCGCAAACCGGGCTCCTCCGCCGCGGCGAGCAGCCGTCTCGCCGCTCCGGCGTCGGAGCCCGAGGGCAGGCGAACGATCCCTACAGCGTACGGCCGATTCTCCGGTACGAATTCGCTTCCTTCTCCGCTCGTCCGCTCTCCGGACAGCCATTCCGGCAGACCGGGAGCGGAAGCCGTCCCCGAATCGCCTTCAGACCGCTTCGCCAGTTCGCTCGAAGCTCCCGCTTTGGCGTTTCTGGCCTGAAGCACCGATTCCAGAAGCTCCTCCGGGCTCATCGTCAGCTTGTGCACGTAATCGATCACGCCGAGCCGGATCGCTTCCCGGACAGCGCCGAAATCTTCGCGCACGCTCAGAATCAGGATCGCCGTATCCGGCAGTTCCTTGCGCACCTGGCGAATCATCTCCAGGCCGTCCATGATCGGCATCTGAATGTCCGTGACGACCATGTCGGGCTTCAGCCTGCGGATCAGTTCCAGACCGGTGCGTCCGTCGGCGGCGTCGCCGACGACCTCGATGCCGTGCTCCGCCCAGGGAATGCCAGACAAAATTCCTTTGCGCACCAGTACCTCATCTTCCACGACGACGATCCTCATCGTCTTCCCTCCCTTCCGCCTCCGGCCCCGAATTCCGCTGCAGCGGCAGCCGGATCGATACGTACGTTCTGCCTTCCTCTTCCGCCCTGCGGATGGCGACTCCGTAGCCGTCCCCGTACATCATGCGGACTCTCTTGTGCACGTTCCGCAGCCCGACGCTGGTGAAGCCGGCGGACCGCTCGTCGGCGCCGATCCGCTCGGCGATGTCGCGAAGCCGCTCCTTGTTGACCTCCAGGCCGTTGTCCACGATTTCCAGCAGGAGCTCGCCCGGAGAAACGATTCGGGAACGGATCAGCATCTCTCCCCGTCCCTCCTGGAAGGAAGCGTGGCGGTATACGTTTTCGACAAGCGGTTGAAGCGACAGCTTCGGAACGAGCGCGTCCAGCGTCCCTTCCTCCAGTTGTTCCGAGACGGATACGTGATCTCCGAAGCGATAGCGCTGGATCGTCATGAAATACCGGACGTTGTCCATCTCTTCTTGCAGGCCGATGCGGTCCTGTCCCCGGTGGATGCTCATGTCGAGCAGATGGCCGAGAGACATCAGCATCTCGGTAATCGGCTTCGTTCCCGCCATAATGGACATCCAGCGGATCGTATTGAGCGTGTTATGCAGAAAATGCGGATTGATCTGCGCCTGAAGCGCTTCCAGCTTGGCCTGCTCGTGACGCCGCTCCAGCACGATCTCGCGGTCGATATGGCCCTGAAGCCGCTCGAGCATCTTGTTGAAGGCCTGACCGAGCAGTCCGGCTTCGTCTCTCGTCTTTACCTCCACGGCAACGTCGAGCCGTCCTTTTTCCACCTGCTTCATGACGTTTCTCAGCTTGCGCAGCGGACGGGTGAGCATGTTCGAGAAAAAGACGATAACGCCGAGAAACACGACCATGCTGACCGAGAAAATCGCGATGGACACGTTGCGGATGCGGTCTATTTCTCGAAAGACGGCGCCGTGCGGCACGATCTGCACGATTTTCCAACCCGTCATCGGCAGCGAATAGGTGCTCAGCACGTATTTGTCCCCGTTTGCTTGCGTGCTGACGGTGCCGTTCCCGGAGCTTTCGATGACCGGCCGCAGCGCCTCGTACAGCGGAAGAGTCTCTTCCGGAAGCGGGGTGAGCGCCTGGTCGCCCGGTCCGACAAGCAGTCCGAAGCCGGGAGTAGCGGGATGACCGGTCTGCAGAATGTCGAGATAGGATTGTGTCGGCTCGCTAATGACCAACTGCCCGATCCCCCTGTTGCTCTCGTCGCGGAAAACCATGGAGACGCTCAGCAGCGTCTGCTTGTCCGGAGAAGCGTAGCTGGCGTGATTCAGCGTCCAGACCATGTATCCGTTCTCCTCCAGCGTCCGCCGGAACCATTCGCTTTCCTTCATGGTGTTCATCGCCTGCGGCGTCCGCCCCCAATTGGTATACAACGAGCCGAAGTTGTCGAAGACGGAGAAGTAGAAGCTGTCGCTGGCGGTCGCCGTCGACATCTCCAGAAACTTCTTGTCCATCACATGGGTGTTGTCCAGCATGTCGCGCTCGGTGGACGGAGGACGCAGCAGCGCCCGCTTCACGTTCTCGTCGATGACGAGCGAGGCGGTGGCGTGCATCATCGTCTGCAGCTTGCGCTCGATATTCAGATTGATCTGGTGCAGCCGTTCCTCGGCCGAAGACTCGACCTGGTGGCGCAGGACGTTCTCGATTTCCTTATACGTATACAGGCTGGCCCCGAGAAGGGGGACGAGCACGAACGCGACGAAAGCGGCAATCCACTTCGTTCGCAGGCTGGTGAAAGGCAAGGACATGGCTGCCGGCCTCCTTCATCTCGGGAATGCAACCTTCCGTTTGCAGCAAGTGTGCCCTCGCTCGGCGTTTTCGAATCCCGCGGCTGCGAAGCGGAGCCGGACGGAGGGCGTCGCGTTCACACTAATACAGCGCTTTCATCTCATCAGTATAGGCAGCCTTCGCCCGCCGTGTAAACGAATTGTCCGCGAATTCGGAGAATCGTCGCTTTTTTTCTGAAGATCGTGGCCGAACGCCCGGGATCGTCAGTTATGGCGTGCGGATGAAAATAGATTTGTATCCGTTTTCAGAGGAAATGCGGGTTTCGAGAGGCGGAACGAAAACGCTAACATGAGCAGTAGACTTCGGTTGCAGGAAAGGAGAGATCGCTATTCGCACCCAGAAGCAATCCGATACGCTGGCCGGGTGGATGTTCATCCTGCCCGCCATTGCGGGCTTCGGAATATTGACGATCGTGCCGATCGTCTTGTCGTTGATCATCAGCTTCACGGACTGGAACTTTCTCGACGGATTAAAAGGATTGAGGTTCATCGGCCTGCGCAACTTCACGGAGATGTGGTCGGACAAGTGGTTCGTGGACAGTCTGCGGAACAATCTGCTGTTCGCTGCGGTCACCGTGCCGGCGACCATCGTGTTGTCGCTGCTGGCGGCGATTGGCCTGAACAAGGGCGTCTATATGAAATCGCCGATCCGGCTCATGATCTTCATGCCCTACGTGTCCAACATCGTCGCCGTCTCGATCGTCTGGGGGACGCTGTACAACCCGTCGATGGGGCCGATCAATTCCTTCCTCCGGAGCATGGGCGTGGCCGATCCCCCGGGCTGGCTGGCGAGCAGCGCCTGGGCGCTGCCCGCGATCATGATCATGACCGTATGGGCCAACGTCGGCTATAACATGATTATTTATTTGGCGGGCTTGCAGGGGATTCCCCGGGACCTGTACGAAGCCGCGAAGATCGACGGAGCCGGGCCGGCGCGCAGCTTCTTCCGCATTACGCTGCCGATGCTGTCGCCGACAACCTTCTTCGTCATGATCACCAGCATCATTCATTCGTTCCAGGTGTTCATCGCGGTGTTCGTCATGACGAAGGGCGGGCCGGGCTCGTCCACGACGGTGCTGACGTATTATTCGTACCGCACGGGCTTCGATTTCTACAAAATGGGCTATTCGTCGGCTATGGCCTGGATCTTGTTCCTGATTATTTTCCTGATCACGTTCCTGCAGTGGCAGGGGCAGAAAAAATGGGTGCATTACTGACCCGCAGCGATAGAAAGGAGGAAACCGCATGGAGCAGAAGCTGGCGGGCAAGCGCCTGTCTCTGCCGAAGCTGGGGCTGACCGTCGTGCTGGCGGCGTTCGGCGCTCTGATGGTGCTTCCCTTCGTCTGGATGCTGTCCACCTCGTTCAAACTCCCGATCGACGTGTTCAATTATCCGATAGAATGGATACCGAAGCGCTTCAATTGGAACAACTACCAACGCGTATGGAACGGCTCGCAGCCTTTCGATTTGTTCTATTATAATTCGGTGAAGGTAACGGCGATTACGGTCGTCGGAACCGTGCTGGTCTGTTCGGCGGCGGCTTACGGATTTTCGCGAATTCGCTTCAAGGGGCGGGACGCGGTGTTCTTCGTCTTCCTGGCGACGCTGATGATTCCAGACCAGGTTACGCTCGTGCCGCGCTTTATCATTTTCAACTATCTGGGCATTTACGACACGCACTTCGCCTTGATCCTGCCCGGCATGTTCACCGCGTTCGGCGTGTTCCTGCTCAGGCAATTCTACGTCGGCATTCCGGAGGATTTCTCCGAGGCGGCCAAGATCGAGGGGGCGGGACATCTTCAGACGTGGCTGCGCATCATCCTGCCGCTGTCGAAGCCGGCGCTCGTGTCCCTTGTCATTCTGAGCTTCACCTGGAACTGGAACGAGTTCGTCAATCCGCTCGTGTTCCTGGCTTCGAAGGAGCTGTATACGATTCCTCTCGGCCTGACCAACTTCATAGACGAATCGGGAACCGATTACACGCTGATGATGGCGGCGGCGGTCAGCTCGATTTTGCCGGTCATCGTCCTCTTTCTGGCTTGTCAGAAGTGGTTTATCGAGGGGGTGGTGTCCAGCGGCGTGAAAGGTTGACCTCTATAGAGGCAGTTCAAAAAGTCCAAACGAAAAGGGAGATGTCGCATGAAAAAGATTACGATCTCGTTATTCTCGTTCTGCTTGATCCTGACGCTGGCGCTTACGGGCTGTTCCGGAGGAGGGAACGGCGCTTCCGCTCCTTCGGGTTCCTCCGGTACCGAGACCGGCGGCAAGAACGGCGTCGTCAAGCTCAAGTTCTGGGGAGCCGTGCCGGAAGAGTCCGGACCGAAGCAGGCCGTCGACAACTGGAACAAGGCCAATCCCGACATCCAAGTCGAATACGTCCGCTTCGTCAACGACGAGAGCGGCAACACGAAGCTGGAGACCGCGCTGCTTGCCGGCGACCAGGTCGACCTGTTCATCAACTACCGGATGGATAAGCTGGCGAAGCGGATCGATGCGGGCATGGTCGAGCCGCTGGACGGCTATATCGAGCAGAGCGGATTCGACGTCGCGGATAATTTCGGGGAGAACTCGATCACGAAGTTCGGAGATCAGACGTATTACATTCCGGCCATCATTCTGAACGATTTCGTTACGCTGAACAAGAGCTTCCTGGACGAGGCGGGGCTGCCGATTCCCGAACAATGGACTTGGGACGAATACATGGACTTCGCGGCGGCGCTGACGAAGGGCGACGGCGCGGACAAGCGCTGGGGCTCTTATACCGATCTGCTGCAGCCGAAAATATTCGAGTATCTGGACAAAGCGGTGAAAACCGAGCTGGGACCGGACGCCTTCTATAAAGAGGACGGCTCGAGCAACTTCGACGATCCGGCGTTTAAGCGGTATTTCGACATCATGTACAACCTGGAGAAAACGCTGAAGGCGCAGCCGCCGATCGCGGAAGCCAAGGCGACGAAGATGGAAGGCATCCAGCTCTATCTGACCAACAAAGTCGCGATGCACTGGATCGGTACGGCGAGCTTGCGGAACATCAAGAACACGACGGACTATCCGCACGATTTCATTACGGCGTTCGCGCCTCCTCCGAAGCTGACGGAGAACAGCAAGTATCTCGGCGGCGGAACCGGGTATCTGGATTTTACGACGATCAACGCCCGCTCGGAGAACAAGGAAGCCGCCTGGAAGTTCATGCAGTGGTACGTCACCGAGGGCAACGAGCCGCTTATCGCCGGAGGCCGCGTGCCCGCCTGGAAGAAAGCGGACAAGGACAAGGTCGCCTCGCTCATTCTCGGCGACAATCCGGAGCAGCTGTTCGACGTGGAATCGTTCAAGCGGGTCGTCTTCGCCGACGTCGAGTACGTCCGGGACACGAAGTTCGATCATCTCGCGGAAATTCAGAAGATCGTCGAGGAAGAGGGCGAGCGCGTTCTGATCGGAGAGAAGCCGACCGAGGATGCGGTGAAATCGATGAAGGAGCGGGCGGACAAGCTGCTGCTCGGCTCTTAATATACGGGTTGGGGAAAAGGAGATTACTTCTATGACGAATAGCAGCATCGCTTACGAGACCGGAATTCCGGTCGTTCTGGACACCGACGTACTCGTCATCGGAGGAGGGCCGGCCGGCATCGCGGCGGCCCTTGCCTCCGCCAGGGCCGGAGCGCAGACGGCGCTGGTCGAACGTTACGGCTTCCTGGGGGGCAATGCGACGGCGGGACTGGTCGGCCCGTTCATGACTTCTTACAGCGACGACGGGAAGACGCAATTGGTCAAGGGTGTGTTCGACGAACTGGTGCGCCGGATGGAAGCGTTCGGCGGGGCCGTTCACCCGGAGAAGGTGCGCACAGGCAGTCCCTATTCCGGCTTCTTCAGCAAAGGGCACGATCACGTCACGCCGTTCGATCCGGAGGCGGTGAAGCTGGCCTCGGCCGAGATGATGGAGGAAGCGGGCGTGCGGACGTTCATGCATACGTTTTTCGTAGACGCGATCGTCGAGGACGGCCGGGTGAACGGAGCCGTTCTCGTGAATAAATCCGGTCTGCAGGCGGTTCGAGCGAAGGTGACGGTCGACTGCAGCGCCGATGCCGATGTGGCGAGCCGCGCCGGCGCGGAGCTGGAGACGGGCCGGAAATCGGACGGATTGACCCAGCCGATGACGATGTTCTTCCGCGTCGCAGGCGTCGACGACGCGGAAATCCTGAAATACGTGGAGGAGCATCCCGAGGAGAGGGACCTGCTGTTCGGCAGCCTGATCGAGGAGAAGCGGGCGGCGGGGGAATGGAAGGTCAACAAAAACCATCTGGGCATCTACCGCACGACCCAGGCCGGCGTCTGGCGGGTCAATACGAGCCGGGTTCAGGGACTCAGCGGCACGAGCGCGGAAGATCTGGCACAGGCCGAACTGGAAGGGCGCAGACAGGTATTCGAGCTGCTGGCGTTCTTCCGCAAATATTTCCCCGGCTTCCGGAACGCGGTGCTGGTCGATACGGCGACGCAGATCGGAGTTCGCGAAACGAGGAGGATCGTCGGGGAATACATGCTGACCGCGGACGATCTGATCAGCGGCCGTTCCTTCGACGATGTCATCGCCCTGTACGGGTACCCGATCGACATTCACAGTCCTAACGAGGTAACGACAGAATTCAGCAAGGAGTATCATACCGCGAACGTCTACCAGCTGCCGTATCGGATTCTTGTGCCCCGGAAGACGGAAGGACTGCTGGTTGCCGGACGCTGCGTATCCGCTACGCACGAGGCGCTCGGAGCGATCCGCGTCATGCCGTGCGCGTTCGCTCTCGGCCAGGCGGCGGGAGCCGCGGCGGCGCTGGCCGCAGCGGAGGGGACGGAGCCGCGCGGCGTGAACGTGAAGGAGCTGCAGCGGACGCTGCTGGCTCAGGACGTCGTGCTTCCGGAAGGAGTGGCGTAAGATGGCTTCGGCGAACGAAGCGCAGCCTGCCGCGGTGCCGGACGAGATGGACGCCGCGGTGCTGCTCCGGCCCTTCGAGGTGCGGCTGGAGCGCCGCCCGACGCCGCGGCCCCAGGCGGACGAAGTGCTGATCAAGGTGATGGCCGTAGGCGTCTGCGGCTCGGACGTCCACTATTACGAGCACGGGAAAATCGGGCGCTACATCGTCGATCGCCCGCTCGTTCTCGGCCACGAGTGCGCGGGCGTCGTCGCCGCCGTCGGAGCGGACGTGAAGCGCTTCGCGCCGGGAGACCGGGTCGCCGTCGAGCCGGGCGTGACCTGCGGCCGTTGTTCGGCCTGCAAGTCCGGCCGATACAATCTGTGCCCGGACGTCCGCTTCCTGGCGACGCCCCCGGTTGACGGAGCTTTCGCGCAGTACATTGCGATCCGGGAGGACTTCGTCTTCCCGATTCCGGAAGGAGTCAGCTTCGAGCGGGCGGCGATGAACGAGCCGTTCTCGGTCGGGCTGCACGCCGTTCGCAGAGCCGGCATGAAGACGGGCGACACGGTCGCGATCATGGGCATGGGCCCGGTCGGGCTGCTGGCGGTCGTTGCCGCCAAAGCCTGCGGCGCGGCGCGGGTGTTCGTCTCCGACGTCGAGCCGCTCCGCCTGGACGCCGCGCTTAAGCTCGGAGCGGAGCTTGCGGTGCATGCCGGGACCGAAGACGCCGCGGAGGCGATCCGCCGCGCGACGGGTGGGGAAGGGGCCGACGTCTCGATCGAGACGGCCGGCAATCCCCGGGCGCTGCGGTCCGCGCTGCTGGCGACAAGGCGCGGCGGCGCTGTGGCCGTCGTCGGGTTGCCGCCGGAAGGGAGGGCCGAACTGGACGTCTCCTATCTCGTAGACAACGAGATCGACGTGCGCGGCGTATTCCGTTACGCTAATACGTATCCGCTCGGGTTGTCTCTGCTGGCCGATCCGGCCAGGAAGATCGAGGCGCTGTTCACCGACGTCTTTCCGCTCGAGGAAACCGCTGCAGCGTTGGAAAGGGCGAGAACGAACAAAAGCGGCTCCCTCAAGGTGTTCGTCTATCCGAACGGAGGAACCGGATCATGAAACGGGGCGATGGAGAAATGAAAATGAAGGCGCTTGTCATTGACGGCCCGCGCAGCGCGGCCGTCCGTGAGGTTCCGGTTCCCCGGGCGCGGCCGGGAGAGATCGTCGTTCGGGTGCTTCGCGCGGGAATATGCGGAACGGACATTCATATTTACAACGGAGAATATTTGTCGCCGTATCCGATCATTCCCGGGCACGAATTTTCCGGCGTGGTCGTCGAGGTCGGAGAAGGGGCGGAGCAATTCCGGGAGGGCGACCGGGTCGCCGCCGATCCCAACCTGTCATGCGGCAGTTGCCGCTTCTGCCTGTCGGGACGCGCGAACCACTGCGAGCGCTGGGACGCGATCGGCGTGACGCTTCCGGGAGCGATGGCCGAATACGTCGCGCTGCCCGCTGCACTCGCGATGAGGCTGCCCGATCGGCTGAGCTTCGCCGAAGGGGCGTTGATCGAGCCGGCGGCCTGCGTTGTGCAGGCGCTCCGGAGGCTGAAGCCCGAGACGGGCGACCGGGCGCTGCTGCTGGGAGCCGGGGCGATGGGGCAGCAATGGGTTCAGGCGTTGGCCAGATCGGGCGTCTCCGAGCTGGTCGTCGTCGATCTGGCCCCGGAGAAGCTGGAGATGGCGGCCGCATGGGGAGCGACGCGCACTGTCGCCGCCGACCGGATGACCGGGGAACTGGAGGATCGACGGGGCAAGGACGGCTTCGAGATCGTTATCGATACGACGGGCGTTCCGCAGGTCATCGAGAACAGCTTCCAGTACCTGGGCCCCTGCGGGCGATACGTCCAGTTCGGCGTAACGACGGAGGAGGCGACGGTGGCGCTGCGGACGTTCGGACTGTATCAGATGGAATGGACGCTGATCGGTTCCATGGCGCTCAATCATACGTTCGCTCCGGCGCTGGCCTGGCTTGAAGCGGGCCGCCTCTCGGTCGGGCATCTCGTCACCCGGGAGCTGAGCCTGGAGGGCGCTCTTGATTTTTTCCGGGGCGACCGGCGCTCTTCGGACATGAAAGTGCAGATTTCGTTCGAATGACGAACGCTACATCTCGGAAGGAGCCTGGATTCCGAGCAGCTTGAGCCCGTCGCGCAGAACGTCTGCCGCGGCCGCGGCCAAGCTCAGCTTGGAGAATGTCCCGGCTTCGTCCGCGCCCTCGTACACGATTTTCCCCGAGTTGTAGAAACGGTTAAAGTCCTTGGCCAGAGCGAGCAGGTATTTGGCGACGACGAACGGCTCGTTCTGGCGGATGGCTTCCCGAATCGCGGCCTCGTAGCCGGACAGCGTCTTGATGCACGCCCAAGCGGGCTCCGAGGACAGATGGGTTCCCTCGACGGCGCAGCGGGAACGCAGTTCCTCGTACTTCCCTTTCCTGAGCAGGCTGCGTATCCGCGCGTGGGTGTATTGCAGATAAGGTCCCGTCTCGCCTTCGAAGCTGACGGCCTCCTCCAGATTGAAATCGACCGACAGCTGGCGATGATGCTTCAAATCCCCGAACACGATCGCTCCCACTCCGACGGCTTCGGCGATCGCTTCTTTGTTCGCCAGATCGGGATTTTTCCCGTCGATGATGCGCAGCGCGCGCTCCGCCGCCTCGTCGAGCACTTCCTCCAACATGACTACCTTTCCTTTGCGCGTCGACATTTTTTTGCCGTTAATCGTAATCAGGCCGAACGGGACGTGACGGCAGTTCGCCGCCCATTCGTGCCCCATTTTGCGCAGCACCGAGAACACCTGTTGAAAATGCAGGCTCTGCTCGGCTCCGACGACATAGAGAATTTCGTCCGCCTTCAGCTCCTCTTTCCGATAGAGGGCGGTCGCGAGATCGCGCACCGCATAGATGGTCGAGCCGTCCTTTTTCAGAATGAGGCAAGGGGGCAGCCCTTCCTCCTCCAGCCTGACGATTCTCGCGCCCGCGTCCTCCTCCAGCAACTCCAGCTCCTCGAGCTTGCGCACGACGGGATCGATCTTGTCGTTGTAGAAGCTCTCGCCCGCATACGAATCGAACTCCACGCCCAATCTTTCGTACACGCGTTGAAATTCCTTAAGGCTCTCGTCTACGAAATACTGCCACTGCTCGCGCATGGCGGCATCTCCGCGCTCCAGCTTGGCGAACGCTTCCCTCGCCTCGTCCTCCAACTCCGGCTGCTGTTCCGCCTGACGGTGGAATTCCACGTACAGCCGCAAGCTTTCCTGAATCGGGGCCTGTTCCAGCGCTTGCCGGTCTCCCCACTTCAAATACGCGACGATCAGCTTGCCGAACTGCGTGCCCCAATCCCCGATATGATTGACGTTATAAGCGTCGTAGCCCATGGCGCGATACATGCGCACCAGGGCGTTGCCGATCATCGTCGAGCGCAGATGACCGATGCCGAACGGCTTGGCGATGTTCGGGGAAGACATGTCGATGACGATCCGCTTGCCCTTCCCGGCATCGGAGCGTCCATAGCCTTCGTCCAGCGCCCGCTGGACGAACTCGCTTCTCCAGTGCTCGCCGTGGAAAAAGAGGTTGAGATAGCCGCCCGCGACCTCGGCCCGCAGGTCGGAGCGATCGGCGTTCATGCGGTCCGCGAGCCGCTGCGCGATCGCGGCGGGCGATTGCCTGAGCGCCTTGGCGAACGCGAAGCACGGGAGCGAGACGTCGCCCAGCTTCTGTTCGGGCGGAATCTCCAGCTTCGGGTGCACCTCTTCCGGTGACAGCTCCAAATAAGGCGACAGAATGACGGATGCTTGCTTCAACAACATGACGGGTTCCTCCTTGTACGTTTATCGATGCGCGAATACGCAAAAAACCCCCGTCTCGTAAAGAGACGGAGGTTGATTCCGCGGTACCACTCTTCTGGCATTCCCGCATAGGGAAGCCGCTTCGTTAAAAGGTAACGGCTCGTCGCCGGACTTCCCTACTGCCGGCTGCAAGGACCGCGGTTCAGGAAATCGACTCCCGAGTGCGCTTCCTTCGAATCCTGCGCCGGCTTCCACCATCCCGGCTCGCTGCAGTCAGGAAAAACGAAGTACTCTCTCGTTCATCGTCGTTATCGTTATTCGTACATTATAGCCATTTTGGTCCCGGGTGACAATCCGCGTTCATCCCCCCCGTTCAAGTTGTTACCTTTGTTTCGGAATTATCCGATATAATAATAGAGCTATATGTTTCGCTCAGGAGGGTTCCCGTGCAGAAATATCAAGACGCGTTGCTGGCAAATATCCGCAAGCAACTGGAAATATGGTTCGAATCGAGCTCCGCTATTCCCGGCGTGGAAGCGGAGCGGTTTTTGCATTCCGTGAAAGGCACGTCCGGCACAATCGGCTTGACCAAGCTGTACGGCATATCGGGGGAATTGCTGGAGCAAATTCGGCATCGTTCCGAAGACGAGCCGTGGGAGCCGGAGAAGCTGCGGACGTTCATGATCGAGCTGATCGCCGTATGTTACGAGATTCAGCATCAGGAAGCCGTTCATTCTTCGCTCGTGACCGCGGAGAACGACCAGTCGGGCAACCAACCGCTCGTCCTCATTCTCGACGACGACGCGGCGCTGCTGCATTATCTGAAGGAGGAGCTGGAGCGAGAGGGCTATTACGTCATCGCGACCGTGAATCCAGCGCTGGCCATCCATTATTTTCACGACCGCGCGCCGGACTGCTTCATTCTCGATCTGCTTATTCCGGAGCAGGACGGGTTCGAGGTGATGGATGCGATCAAGGAACAGATCCGCAAGCGGTACATTCCGACGACCGTCATCAGCATGGACACCGCCCGGGAGACGAGGCTGAGGGCTTTCCGGATGGGGGCGGACGATTTTCTGGACAAGCCGCTCGACATGGAGGAACTGCTCGTACGGATTCAGCGGCAGTTAAAACGCAAAAAGCAGCTGGACGAGCTTCTGTTCATCGACGAGCTGACGGGGGTCCACAACCGCAAATATTTGGAGGAAGCTTACCGGACGCTCTGCCTGGACGCGCAGAGAATCCAGGAGCATTTCACGATGGCGATCGTCGATCTGGATCATTTCAAAGCGATCAACGACCGTTACGGCCATATCGTCGGCGACCGGGTGCTGGCGGAGTTCGCGGCATTCTTGAAGTCGCATATGCGCGCGGCGGACATCTTGATCCGCTACGGCGGCGAGGAGTTCATTCTGCTGCTGCCGAGAACGCGCGAGGAGGATGCCCGCTCGCTGCTTAAGCGGCTGGGGGACGCATTCGGCCGGATCGACTTCGGGGAGAAGGAAGAGGAGCTGCGGGTCACTTTCTCCGCCGGCGTCATCGAGATCGTCGAGCCGGATCCCGCCCGCTGCCGGGAATGGCTGGAGCTGGCGGATCAGGCGCTGTATTTGGCGAAGGAGCTCGGGCGCAACCGCGTCGAAGCGGTGAACCGGGACGCGGAGTCCAAGCCGCTGGCGCGGAAGCCGCGAATCGCGATCGTCGACGACGACCCGATCGTGCGGGCGCTGCTGACCGAATATTTGCTCGAGGCGATCGGGCCGGGCAGGTGCGGGGACGTTCGCGCGTACAAGGCGGGAGAGGACTTCATGGAGGACGGCTGGTATCGGGAGAAGGCTTCCTACATCGTCATCCTGGACGGCATGCTGCCGGGAATGGACGGGCTGGAGGTGCTGAGCCATCTGCGCTCTCTGCCGGAATCGAACCGCTACTCCGCGATTATGCTGACCGGACGCTCCGACAACGACGACATCGTCCGCGCCTTGAAGCTCGGGGCGGACGATTACGTGACCAAGCCTTTTCGGCTGGAGGATCTGCGGACGCGGATTTTGCGCCTGATGCAGCGAATGGATTTCAACTAGAAGAAAGAACGGTGATCGCATTGTTCAAGTTGTTGGTGGCGGAGGACGAATCCGCCTTGCGCATGCTGCTGGCCGATACGCTGGAGGATGAAGGGTACGAAGTCGATCTGGCCTGCGACGGCGAAGAAGCGTTGGAGAGAATCGCGGAAGGTTCCTACGATCTCGTCGTTCTGGACAACATGATGCCCAAATACACGGGGTACGAGGTGATCGAGAAGGCGCGGCAGCTCCCGGACGGGAAGCAGCTGAAAATTCTGATGTTGACGGCCAAGAGCCAGCAGGCGGAACGGGACAGGGTGCTGCTCGCCGGTGCGGACGACTTCATGTCCAAGCCGTTCAGCCCGCTCGCTCTCGTACAGAAGATCGGGGAAATGCTCGATGCGTAGCTTGAAGAGCCATTATTATAAGAGAAGCATCACGACCCGGTTCGCCAGCCTGATGATCGTGCTGCTGCTGCTCGTATTTGTCGGCGCGGCGTTCATTTACTGGAGCGATCGCCAGATCGAGAACGAATACCGGGAAGTGCATGACCGTTACAAGCTTAAGCAGCAGTTGACCCAAGAGGCGATGATGCATCTGAACGGCATTTCCGTTCGCTCGTTCGCTTATTTGGCAGCGCCGGACGATCGGGAATACGAGTTTGTGGTCGGCGCCGGAGATCAATTGAGCGCCGTGATCGCCCAATACGCGAATCTCTCGTTGGAAGGGCGCGAGCAGGAGTTCGCGACGCAGGCGGAGAGATTCCGGGACCGGTACTTTAAGGGCTGGTTTCCGGATGCGGCGGAGCTGGCGAAGGATAACGACAGGGCAGCCCTGCGTCGGATGTTCGCCTCCGAAGAGGGGAGGACGCTGGAGCGCCTGGTTCAGGAGACGAGGGAGCTCCATGCGTTCTATCAGCAGAAGCTGGAGGAGACGAGCGCGCTTCTGGCCGATTCCGTAACGAAGCGGAACATTCAGTTCATCGTTTACGTCTCCGGGATTGTAGCGCTGTCCGGCATCGTCATCTTCATGGTCGCCAGAGACTTCGGGATGCCGATCAGCAGGCTGGCCGCCAACGCGAAGCAATTCGCGGCGGGGCGCGAGCAGGACATTCGGTACACGAACAGGCAGGACGAGATCGGAGGACTCGCCAGGGCCATGGAGGCGATGATGTCCGAGATTCAGGCCAAGGCCGGAGAGCTGCTGGCTCAGAACGAAGAGCTGCTGGCCCAGCAGGAAGAGCTGCAAGCCCAGCAGGAGGAGCTGACGAAGGCGCTCGGGCTCATGGAAGAGAACGAGGCGAGGCTGCGGCGGGGCAACGAGTTCGTGCAGTCTCTGACGAACACGCTGGACCGGTCGGAGCTGCTGAAGAGCATCATCCGCAACATGGTGCATATTCTGAAAGCCGACAAAGGCATCGTCATCCGGCTGACCGCGGATCGGGACCATGCCGCGTACGGATTGTCCGAGGAGGCGATCCGCAGATTCGCCGAAGCGGCGGACGAGGGGCTGCTCGCGCGCGTGAAGGAGAGCGGAACGGCGTATTCGCTCGAACGCCCGGCCACGTCGGCCGAACTCGGGTATCACGGCGAATCCGACGGGCTGCGGGCTTGCGATTTTTACTTGCCCGTCTTGAACTCCGACAATAAGGTGGCGGCATGCATCGTGCTCACCCGAATCGGATCGGCGCTGACGGAGAGGGAAGAAGCCGAAGCGTCCGCCTTCGCCAAACAGATTTCGATTTCCCTCGACAAGCTGGAGCTGTACGAGAAAGCCGAACGGCAGCGCCAAATGGTGCAAAATACGCTGGATTCGCTCCACGAAGGCGTGCAGTTGATCGACAAGGAAGGGACGACGGTGCTCGTCAACTCGAAATGGATCGAGATGATGGGCGACGAAGCCGGCCGGAGCTGGAATCCGACCATTGAACAATACGGCGCTTACGTTCAGCCTTACGTCAAGGAACCCGTTCCGTTCGGGAAGTTCATCTCCGATATCGTGGACGGGCAGGAGACGGAGGCGAAGAGCATCGTCTACGAATGGGAAAGGCCGGTCAAACGGCACATTCAGATGTACTACGAGCCGTTGTACCGGGGAGAGGAAAGAATCGGCACGCTGTTCGTCCATCGCGACGTGACCAGAGAGCATGAGATGGATCGGGTGAAATCGGAGTTCGTCAGCACGGTCAGCCATGAGCTGAGAACGCCGCTGGCCAGCGTGCTCGGCTTCGCGGAGCTGCTGCTGCACAAAGAGCTGGCTCCGGAGAGGCAGAAGAAATACATTCGCACCATTCATAAGGAAGCGTCGCGTCTGACGGCTCTGATCAACGATTTTCTCGATTTGCAGCGGATGGAGTCCGGCAGGCAATCTTACGATTTCGCTAAGGTGAGCGTCGTTCCGCTCATCCGGGAAGTGCTCGAGATGCAGCAGGTGGCCTCGGCCAATCACAGGTTCGAATGGGTAAAAAATACGGACGTGACGGAAGTGTATGCGGACGCGGACAAGCTAAAGCAGGTGTTCATGAACCTGATCGGCAACGCCGTCAAGTATTCCCCCGACGGAGGTGCGGTGACGGTCGCTTGCAGCGAGGAGGACGGGCAGCTTCGCATCGACGTAACCGACGAAGGATTGGGCATTCCGTCGGAAGCGCTGCCCGGGCTGTTCTCGAAGTTTTATCGCGTGGACAATTCGGATCGCCGAGAGATCGGCGGCACCGGACTCGGGCTCGCCATCGTCAAGGAGATCATGGACGTGCATAAGGGCAAGGTGTCCGCATCGTCCGTCTACGGACGGGGCAGCACGTTCACCCTGACGCTCCCGTTGCCGGCCGAGCCGGCGGAGAGCTGGCGGAGAGAAGCGGCGGCGGGCTTGGAACGGGAGCGCACGGCGGAGATCTACCTGATCGAGGACGATCCGGACTTGGCCGATCTGCTGGCGGACGAGCTGGAAGCTTCCGGCTACGGAATCAGCCGCTTCTCCAACGAAGAGGCCGCGATGAAGGCGCTGGAATCGTTCGTCCCCGCCGCCGTCGTGCTCGATCTCGTGCTGGAGCGAGGGACGGACGGCTGGCTGCTCGCCGAACGGATCAAGCGGGACGAGCGCCTTAAGGACGTGCCGATCGTCGTGTCGAGCGCCTTCGAGGAACAGGAGCGGGCCCGGCGTCTCGGCGTATCGGAATATCTCGTCAAGCCGTATCCTCCCGGCAAGCTGGCCGAGGCGCTGGGGCGCATCGTCGTCAGCCGTTCGATTTGAATTGGCCAAGGGTTCTGTATATAGTAGTAACAAGAGTATGAGACGTGGGTGAGAACGGCGATGCCGGACAAGCGGAAAGTAAAAGTCGGCTTCCGGAGCTGGCGGGAGGACGGAAGCGTACGGCGATCGGAGATGCCGGGAGAGCTGTTCCGCCTGAAGACGGGCTGGGCGCTGACCTATGTCGAGGAGCCCGACGAGAACGGAGTGGAAGCAAGCAACACGCTGTTCATTCGCGAGAACGAGCTGCAGCTCAGGCGGCGGGGTTCGATATTATTCGAGCAGAAATTTCGGCAGGGACAGCTCGAGACGGGCAAGATGGAGACGCCGTACGGACTTCACGGAGTGCAGGCGCTCACTTCGCTGCTCGACAGCGAAGTGTCGGATTCCGGCGGCCACGTGGAATGGTCGTACGACCTGCTCATGCAAGATCAGAAGGTCGGAAGCTTCCGCATCCGGCTCGATATTCGGGAGGAATAAGCAAGATGAGCGTATTGGAACAATTGCAATTATCGGTGAAAGAAGCGCTGGCGGACGCGGCTCTGGCGGCGGGCTTGGTCGCGGACAAGGGCGAACTGCCGGCCATCGTGCTGGAGGTTCCGAAGGACAAGGCGCACGGAGACTTGGCCACGAACCTGGCGATGCAGCTGACGAAGATCGCGAAGAGAAATCCGCGGCAGATTGCCGAAGCCATTATCGGCAACCTGGAAGAGGGACGGGCCTACATTCAATCGGCGGAAATCGCCGGTCCGGGCTTTATTAACTTCCGTCTGGACAAGAGCTACCTGTACCCCGTTGTCGGCGAAGCGCTCGCTCAGGGAGACAAGTACGGCTATATCGATGCGGGGCAAGGCAAGAAAGTTCAGGTCGAATTCGTCAGCGCCAACCCGACGGGAAGCCTGCACCTGGGCCATGCGCGCGGAGCGGCGGTCGGAGACGCGCTCTGCAGCGTGTTGTCGGCAGCCGGCTACGAGGTGACGCGCGAGTATTATATCAACGATGCCGGAAACCAGGTGAACAATCTGGCCAAGTCGCTGGAGGCGCGCTATCGTCAGGCGCTGGGTCAGGAAGCGGAGATGCCGGAAGACGGGTATTATGGAGAGGATATCGTCGGCTTCGCCAAAGAGTTGGCTGATGAAGAAGGGGACCGGCTGCTGTCCTTGTCCGACGACGAGCGCTTCTCGTTCTTCCGCCGTTACGGGCTGGACAAGGAGCTGGCCAAGATCAAGCGCGATCTGGCGCGCTTCGGGGTGCGGTTCGACGAATGGTACAGCGAGACTTCGCTGTACGAATCCGGCAAGGTGGTCGAAGTGCTCGACGCGCTGCGCGCCAAGGGGCACGTCTACGATCAGGACGGAGCGGTCTGGCTCGCGTCCACGACGTTCGGAGACGACAAGGACCGCGTGCTCGTGAAGAACGACGGCAGCTATACGTACTTGACCCCGGACGCCGCTTACCATATGGATAAGTACAAACGGGGCTACGACCAGATGATCAACATTTGGGGCGCCGACCATCACGGCTACATTCCGCGGATGAAAGCGGCAATGGCGGCGATGGGCAACGATCCGGACAAGCTGACCGTGCTGATTGCCCAGATGGTCAGCCTGTTCCAGAACGGCGAGAAGGTGAAGATGTCCAAGCGCACGGGCAAGGCGATCACGATGGAGGATCTCATGGACGAGGTCGGAGTCGACGCCATCCGCTATTTCTTCACGATGCGGAGCATGGACTCCCATCTGGATTTCGACATGGATTTGGCCGTGTCGAAATCCAACGAGAACCCCGTTTTCTACGTTCAGTACGCGCATGCGAGAATATGCAGCATTTTCCGCCAGGCGGAGGAGCAAGGGGTGACGGTTCGGAATTGGACGGAAGTCGACTTGACCCGTCTGACGGCCGAGCAAGAGCTCGACCTTCTGCGGAAGGTGGGAGAGCTGCCGGAGACAATCGCGGAAGCAGCGCGCATCTACGCGCCCCACGCGATCATCCGCTACGTCTACGAACTGGCTTCCCAGTTCCACAGCTACTATAAGGCGGAGCGCGTCATTACCGAGGACGCGGAGCAGAGCCAGGCGCGCTTGCAGCTGCTCGCCGCGATCCGGATCGCGATCGCGAATGCGCTGGCGCTCGTCGGCGTGTCCGCTCCGGACAAAATGTAGAGCTCACAATTGATCCGTCGCGCTCAACATACGCGTTACGTTAAGCTCCCCGGCCGTCCGGGGAGCTTTCGCGCTTCTCAGGGGGACGGCGGCGTTCTTGACGATCGATTTGATCTGTCCCGGGGAGAGTCCCGGCCTCAGCGACAGCAGCAGGGCGATCGCTCCCGTCACGTGCGACGTGGCCATCGACGTCCCGCTCATCTCGCGATGCTTGCCTTTCAGCCAAGAAGACATGATTCGATCGCCGGGAGCGTAAATATCGATGTGCGAGCTGCGGTTCGTGAACTTGGCGATGCGTCCCGTCCGGTTCGTCGCTCCGACGGCGATCGTCTGGCCGAAGCCTGCCGGATAATCGATGTCCCCGACCCGGCCTTCGTTGCCGGACGAGGCGACGATCAACACGCCCGAATGGTAGGCGTGATTGACGGCGCTGAGCAGGGAGCGGCTTCTCGTGCGCATGCCGAAGCTCATGTTGACGACGTCCATATGGTTGCGGACGCACCATTCGATGCCCAGGACGATGTCGGAGACGTAGGCGGTGCCGTTATGGTCGAAAGCTTTGACCGGATAGATCATCGAGCGCGGAGCGACGCCGATCATGCCTTGAAGCTCGTTGGCGGCGGCGATCGTTCCGGCGATGTGCGTGCCGTGGCCGTTGTCGTCCTGGGGCAGCGCCATCCGGTTCAGCAGGTTGATGCCGCGTTCGAGCGAATGCCGCAAGTCGGGATGTCCGTAATCTACTCCGGTGTCGATAACGCCCACTTTCACCCGATATCCCGTCGTTCTTCCCCAAGCTTGCGGCGCTTGAATGCGGCGCACGCCCCAGGGGATGCCTTTGTCGGTGACGATCGCTCCTTTGGGCAGCGCGCGCGTCCGGACCGGCGCGTCTTCTTCGCAGACCGTCTTACCGGCGAGCGCTAGGGTTAAGCGGAGAGCATCGTCGGCGGGGCAAGAGACCGCCTGGATGAGCGGGAGAGGGCGAATGCCGCAATTCGGCTCTCCGGAACGGGGGGCGCCTATTCGCCATCGCTGCAGGAAACGTTCATAATCGCGGCGATCCAGAAAGCGCACGATCTGTCTTCGGCCGTATTCCTTCGGCGGGCCAGGGGATTCGTGGAGTCCGTCCACGGCTTGGCTTGCATCCTCCAATGCGGCTTCCCTCCCGGACGAATGTGCAGGGCAAGACGGCGCAACGGGCCGAGCTTCCCTGCCGTATCCTCTACTGTATGAGAGGCCGAAGGCAAAAGCTTGGGAATGTGGCCTTTTTAACAGGAAATAGGCGGCGTCCCGTGTCATTTTCGCCTCTGCGACATAGGATGAATGGAGAGTTTCCCGGTGAGACTCTTGGTCATGCCGGTTCCTCCGCCCGCGGAGCGGCCGGGAAGGATACAGTCGAAAAGCGAAGGCGCCGTCCGCCGGGGACACGCCTTCGCTTTTTCGTGTTCGCGACTTGCAATTTCAGGCGAAATACGGTTTACTAAAGGTTGACAAATTAACGTGAAGGTTTATTACCGGTTCACATACAGAGAGGATGGAAGTCGCGTGAGCGCCGAATACGTGCTGAAAATCGACTCCGAGAAAATCCGCGAGATGCCGATGGTCGATCTGGCTTATGAGCTGTTGAAGACAGCGAACACCCCGTTCTACTATCGCGATCTGATGATGGAAATCGCCAAGATGCGCGGATTGTCCCAGGAGCAAATCACGGAAGTCATTGCCCAACTCTACACGGAAATCAATATCGACGGAAGATTCGCCTGCGTAGGCGGCAACGTCTGGGGCCTGAAGCGCTGGTATCCGGTCGAGCGTTCCGACGAGCAGATGGGAGGCGCGAAGCGTCCTCGCATCATCAATGACGACGACGATGACGAAGACGACGATCTGTACGGCGAAGACGAGGAAGTCGCGTCCGGGGAAGACGAGAGCTACGATCTGTTCGACGAGGATCAAGAGGGCGTGTTCGAAGAAGGCGAAGAAGCTGCAGACGCCGACGACGAGGTCGTGCTCGAGGACGAGGAAGAGGCCGAGATCGACGAAGAGATTGAACCCGTCGACGAGGACGACGATTTCGACGACGAAGAAGAGGAAGCGGCAGACGAAGAGTTCGACGAAGAAGAGGATAATTGACCGGTCCGCGGCGCTTCCGGGCGCCGCGGCAACCCTGTTTTTCCGTTGGCGAAATGGGGTAACCGTTCTACTTGACACCGCCCATTCCAGAAGTTAAACTTAGGCTTGGGCTTTAGAAGCGCGGTTTTCTATAGTGATGGATTTTGAAAAGTGCCCCCATTTATTGGGTGACACTTTTTTATTTTTTCCCCCGGTTTTGCAAGGGAAAAACAGTTTCAGGCAAAGCTAATCGAGAATGCCGCATCAGCAGGCAGCGGGAGGTTTCGTACAGGGTGACCAAATATATTTTCGTAACGGGGGGCGTCGTCTCTTCGCTCGGCAAGGGCATAACGGCCGCTTCGCTGGGCAGGTTGCTTAAGAATCGCGGGCTTAAGGTGACCATTCAGAAATTCGATCCGTACATCAACGTCGATCCGGGGACGATGAGTCCCTACCAGCACGGAGAAGTGTTCGTGACCGACGACGGGGCGGAGACCGATCTGGATCTGGGGCACTACGAGCGGTTTATCGATATCAATCTATCGAAGAACAGCAACGTGACGACAGGCAAAATTTATTCGACAGTCATCAGCAAGGAGCGCCGGGGAGAATATCTCGGCGGCACGGTGCAAGTCATTCCGCACATTACGAACGAGATCAAGGACCGCGTCTTCCGCGCGGGCAAGGAAGCGGGATCGGACGTCGTCATTACGGAGATCGGCGGCACGGTGGGAGACATCGAGAGCTTGCCGTTCCTTGAGGCGATTCGCCAAATCAAGAGCGACATTGGACGAGATAACGTGATGTATATTCACGTGACGCTCATTCCTTATATTAAAGCGGCCGGAGAGGTCAAGACGAAGCCGACCCAGCACAGCGTCAAGGAATTGCGCAGCATCGGCATCCAGCCGAACGTCATCGTCTGCCGCACGGAGTATCCGCTGGCCGACGATCTGAAGCGCAAGATCGCGTCCCTCTGCGACATCGACGCCAACGCGGTCGTGGAATGCCGCGATGCCTCGACGTTGTATGAGGTTCCGCTTAACCTGCGCGAGCAGGGGCTGGACGACTACGTCGTCAAGCATCTGAATCTGAGCGTCGGCGCTCCGGACATGACGGAGTGGGAAGCGCTCGTGAACCGGGTGAAGTCGCTCAAGAAGACGACGGAAATCGCGATCGTGGGCAAGTACGTAGCGCTTCACGACGCTTATCTGAGCATCGTCGAATCGCTCGCTCACGCGGGCATCGACGCCGATTCCGAAGTGAACATCCGCTGGGTGAACGCGGAAGAGATCGAGCCGGGCAACGTGGAAGAGAAGCTGGGCGGAGTGCACGGCATTCTCGTGCCGGGCGGATTCGGAGACAGAGGCATCGAAGGGAAAATCACTGCGATCCGTTACGCGCGCGAGAGCGGCACGCCGTTCTTCGGGATCTGTCTCGGCATGCAAGTGGCGGTCGTCGAGTACGCCCGCTATATGGCCGGTCTGGACGGCGCGAACAGCTCCGAGATTCACCCGGCGACGCCGTATCCGGTCATCGACCTGCTTCCGGAACAGAAGGATATCGAAGACCTCGGCGGCACGATGCGCCTCGGCCTCTATCCGTGCAAGCTGGTGCCGGGCAGTCTGGCGGCGCAATGCTACGGGGACGAGCTCGTCTACGAACGTCACCGCCACCGGTACGAGTTCAACAACGAGTACCGCGAGCGCATCGAATCGGTCGGCCTGCTTATTTCCGGAACTTCGCCGGACGGACGTCTCGTGGAGATGGTCGAGCTGCCGGACCATCCTTGGTTCCTGGCGGTGCAATTCCATCCGGAGTTCACCTCGCGTCCGAACCGTCCGCAACCGTTGTTCCGCGAATTCGTGAAAGCGGCCTTGCGCCGTTCCGAAGCGTAATCTGGAAGAAGCGACGGGCTGTCCCACATTGTGGGACAGCCTTTTTTTCGGATGTTGGAGAAACGTTGAATAAGAAGGGTCGCAAAGTGTCAATAATCGATATTTGAAACGCTGTACATATTTTTACATGGAAAGAGAAGGAATTCGCGCTTCTGGTCACGAATAAGGCTACAACAGTGATTCGGAGGGATGAGCTCTTGGACAAGAAAAGATTATTGATCGTAGACGATCAGGTCGGTATCCGCATTTTGTTGTTGGAGGTTTTCGCTACCGAGGGCTATGACACCTTTCAAGCGGCGAACGGAAGAACGGCTTTGGACATCGTGCGCACGAACCGTCCCGATCTCGTTCTGCTCGACATGAAGATCCCAGGGATGGACGGGCTTGAGATTCTCAAGCAGATCAAGGAGTACGACCGGGACATCAAGGTCATCATGATGACCGCTTACGGAGAACTGGATATGATCAAGGAAGCGACGGATCTGGGCGCGTTGATGCATTTTACGAAGCCGTTCGACATCGACGAGATGAGGCTGGCCGTCAACATGCAGCTTGGGCACGGGTCGTCGTCCCAGTTCGCCACCGGCTCGTGATTCCGCTCCCGGGCCGGAGACGCGGTTAAACCTGGAAACAAGAGTTCGGTTTACCTCGCAAAGTCATTTTGTGTTATAATAACGCAGTATGTACGATGCGTGAGAAATCGAATGAAACCGCAGGAGGAATTGTACACTATGCCATTAGTATCGATGTCCGAATTTTTACCTCAAGCCAAAGCCGGCAAGTATGCCATCGGTCAGTTCAACATGAACAATCTGGAGTTTGCCCAAGCGATCACGGAAGCTGCGATCGCGGAAAATTCCCCATTCATTTTCGGCGTCAGCGAAGGCGCCCTGAAATATATGGGGATGGAGTATACGGTTGCGATCGCCAAGGCGGCTGCCGAGAAATCCGGTCTGCCTATCGCGCTGCACCTGGATCACGGCAGCAATTTCGATATTGCAATGAAATGTATCCGCGCCGGTTTCTCTTCCGTTATGTTCGACGGTTCCCACCATTCCTTCGAGGACAACATTCGCTTGACCAAGGAAGTCGTTAAGGCTGCTCATGCGATGGGCGTATCCGTCGAAGGCGAGCTGGGCACGATCGGCGGCGTCGAGGACGATCTGAGCGTGGACGAAGCGGACGCGAAGTTGGCCAAGCCCGAGGAAGCAATCCGTTTCTACGAAGAGACGGGCGTCGACTGTCTGGCTATCGCCGTAGGTACGGCTCACGGCATGTACAAGGGCGAAGTGAAAATCCACTTCGATATCATCAAAGAGGTTGTAGCCAAAATTCCGGTTCCTGTCGTTCTTCACGGCGGCTCCGGCGTTCCGGACGACATGATTCGCGAAGCGATTCAATCCGGAGCAGGCAAGATCAACGTGAACACCGAGAACCAAGTCGCCTGCACGGCCGCTATTCGCGACGTTCTCGGCAAGAACGACAGCGTGATCGATCCTCGCAAATATTTGACGCCTGCCCGCGACGCTATGAAAGCCGTCGTACAGGAGAAAATCCGCCTGTTCGGAAGCAGCAACAAAGCATAATCGAGTACAGCATCCTATCATCGTATTTTAACGCGGGAAAACGTCATGGGGCGTTTTCCCGTTCCTTCATGTGCCGGTGATTCCCATCGGCAACAACACGAGGAGGAAGACGGCATTCATGGATAAATTGATGGTCCGCGGAGGCCGGCCGCTCAGAGGGACGGTCGGAATCAGCGGCGCGAAGAACAGCGCCGTCGCCCTTATTCCCGCTGCAATACTGGCAGAATCCGAAGTCAGGCTGGACAACCTCCCGCAGCTAAGCGACGTAGCGGTCTACGCGGAGCTTCTGGAACAACTCGGCGGCAAGGTAACATGGCAAGAAGACACAATGACGATCGATCCGTCCGCGATGACATCGGTTCCGATGCCGAACGGAAGGGTCAAGCTATTAAGGGCATCTTATTATTTAATGGGGGCTTTGTTAGGTAGATTCGGGGAAGCGACGATCGGTCTGCCCGGGGGATGCAATTTCGAACCGCGCCCGATCGATCAGCATATTAAAGGCTTCGAGGCGCTTGGCGCCGAAGTGACGAACGATCACGGATCGATTCGGATCCGGGCCAAGGAATTGAGAGGGGCCAAAATCTATCTCGACGTCGTAAGCGTCGGAGCCACGATCAACATCATGCTGGCGGCTTCGCGCGCCAAAGGGTTAACCTTGATCGAGAACGCGGCGAAGGAGCCGGAGATCATCGACGTGGCGACTCTGCTCAACGCCATGGGAGCGAAGATCAAAGGAGCGGGCACGGAGACGATTCGCATCGAGGGCGTCCGCGAAATGCACGGATGCCGCCATTCGATCATTCCCGACCGCATACAAGCTGGAACATACATGATCGCCGCTGCGGCTACCCGGGGCGACGTCCTTATCGATAATATCATTCCGAAACATCTGGAAGCTATGACCGCCAAGCTGCAGGAGATGGGCGTACACGTGTACGAGATGGACGAAGCAATCCGCGTCGTCGGACAATCCCTCTACGAGGCCGTGGACGTCAAAGCTCTCGTCTATCCCGGCTTCGCTACCGATCTGCAATCGCCGATGACGAGCTTGCTCACGCAGGCCCGCGGAGTCAGCGTCCTCTCCGATTACGTCTACAACAACCGGTTCAAGCATGTTCCCGAGCTGGTGCGCATGGGCGCGCAGATTCGGGTGGAAGGCCGGTCCGCGATCATCGAGGGAGCTCCGCTTAACGCCGCCAAGGTCAAAGCCGCCGATCTTCGCGCCGGCGCCGCGCTTGTCGTGGCCGCGCTGACGGTCGAAGAGGGTACGACGGAGATCAGCGGGGTCGAATATATCGACCGGGGATACGAGCGTCTCGTCGCGCAGCTCAGCAACTTGGGCGCTGAAGTATGGAGAGACGGATAGTTTTTATTTCGATTCGAAGTTCACCTTAATTCACAAAAAGTAGGGATTCCATTGACCGATCTAACGATGGGCGATCTGGAAGGGCTTAAGCTGACCGAGCTGTACAAGCTCGCCAAGCAGCACCAGATCAATAACTATGCCCAGATGAAAAAGAGAGAATTGATCATCGCGATTTTGCGCGCGCAGGCGGAACGAAGCGGCCTCATGTATATGGAAGGCGTGCTGGAGGTTCTGTCGGAAGGCTTCGGGTTCTTGAGGCCGATCAACTACTTGCCGAGTGCGGAAGATATCTATATCTCGGCCTCGCAAATTCGCAAATTCGATTTGCGCACGGGGGACCTGGTGTCCGGCAAATGTCGGGCTCCGAAGGAGAGCGAACGTTATTTCGGCCTTCTGCAAGTGAACGCCGTCAACGGCGTTGCTCCGGAAACCGCCGCGGAACGCCTGCACTTTCCCGCACTCACCCCGCTCTACCCGCAGAAGAAAATCAAGCTCGAAACGTCTCCCACTCACCTGTCTACCCGCATCATGGATCTTATCGCACCCGTCGGATTGGGCCAACGCGGATTGATCGTCGCACAGCCGAAAGCGGGCAAGACGCTGCTGCTGAAGGAAATCGCCAACAGCATCGCGACCAATCATCCGGAAATCGATCTGTTCGTGCTGCTGATCGACGAGCGTCCGGAGGAAGTGACGGACATGCAGCGTTCGGTCAAGGGCGAGGTGATCGCTTCCACGTTCGACGAAGTGCCGGAGAACCATATCAAAGTCGCGGAGCTGGTGCTCGAACGCGCGCTGCGTCTGGTGGAGCATAAGCGGGACGTCGTCATTTTGCTGGACAGCATTACGCGCCTCGCGAGGGCGTACAACTTGGTCGTTCCTCCTTCAGGACGCACGCTGTCGGGCGGTATCGATCCGGCGTCGTTCCACAGGCCGAAGCGTTTCTTCGGATCGGCTCGCAATATCGAAGAAGGCGGCAGTTTGACGATTCTGGCTACCGCACTCGTGGAGACAGGCTCGCGTATGGACGATATCATCTATGAAGAATTTAAAGGCACAGGCAACATGGAACTGCACCTGGATCGCAAGCTTTCCGAACGGCGTATCTTCCCGGCGCTCGACATCCGTCGTTCCGGGACGAGACGGGAGGAGCTTCTGCTCGACAAGGAAGCGCTCGACAAGCTGTGGGCGATCCGCAAGAGCATGAACGATTCCATGGAATACGTAGAGGGCTTCCTGAAGAAGCTGGCCAACACGAAGACGAACCAGGAGTTTCTCGATATGCTGGACGTCAACGCGCCATCGAGCGCGCCAAGCTCCTCCAGCCATTCTTCAAGCACCGGCGGACGCCGGCCTCCTCGGAGCAGCACCTGAGTCTCGAAGGAGAGGTTAAGCGATGCACCTGGTATATGCAGACGAACAAGGCAACGTATTCGATCACCCCGAGCTGTTCGGCGTAGCCCGCAGCGGCGGCAATCTCGTCGAGCTTCTCGAAGACGAGCTCATTCCGCTGCCTGCGGGAGCGACGCTTGTCGGCCTGCCGCATACGAGGGCGATCGGCATGGACCCGGACAGCGGCAGAATGCAGCTGCTCCCGGGCAACTATCAAGCGGTGGGAGCTCTGCTGCCGCAGGGCTTTACGCGCTTTTACGTTCCCGGCTACTCGAAGACGGACAAATCGCAGAAGTTTCCTCTGTTCGGCTATACCGCGGTCGTCTGGAAGGACGGCGGGTTCTACGTCGCGGCTGGGCAGAGCGACGATCCGGAACCGTGGAATCCCGAGAATTGCGACCGCAACGAGCTGAAGCTCGAAGTCGACCGGCTGCTCGAGACGTATCCGGACAACCGGTTGTACAAGCACTTGTCGCACTGTGCGCTGGAATACGAGTGCCTTACGGCCTCCAATACGTTCCTGCAGCGGCTTGAGGGCGCCGTCCCCGTGTCGTTCTCCTGCAACGCCGGCTGCTACGGCTGCATCTCGGAGCAGCCCGACGACAGCGGCTTCGTCGCTCCGCAGACGCGGTTGAAGTTCCGCCCCGAGGTGGACGAAGTCGTCGACATCATGCTGGAGCACCTGAAGACGCCGCAATCGATCATCAGCTTCGGCCAAGGCTGCGAAGGGGAACCTTCGACGCAGGCGAAGACGATTATCGAAGCGATCAAGCGCGTGCGCGAGAAGACGTCGCTCGGGTACATCAACATCAACACCAACGCGGGGCTATCCGACCACCTGCGGGCGATTACGGACGCCGGGCTCGACTTGATGCGCGTCAGCACGATCAGCGCGCTGGACGACCACTACAACGCGTACTACAAGCCTCGCGGCTATACGCTCAAGAACGTGGAGAAGTCGCTTCGGTACGCGACGGACAAGGGCGTATACACGTCGATCAACTACTTGATCTTCCCGGGCGTCACGGACCGCGAGGAGGAGATCGAGGCGATGATCGGTTTCGCTCGCAGAACGGGGCTTAAGCTGATCCAGATGCGGAACCTGAACATCGATCCGGACGCTTATCTTGAGCTTATCCCGCCCGCTCAGGGAGAGATTTACGGCATGAAGACGCTGCTCGACATCTACAAGCAGGAGCTGCCGGACGTCGTTATCGGCTCATACACGCACGTGCCCCCGGTTATGTCGTCATAGCGCGGAGCCGCGAAGGGCGGATAAGGCGGGCAAACGGCCGGCCGTTAAGCCTGACGCAGCTCGTGCCGCAATGCCGGTTAAATTCTCCATTCCGTATTCGAAATAAATACGGTTGAACTTCCGTATACGGAAGTGGTATACTCTGTTCATGTGTCTAATACTCTGGGTCCGACTGTTGATCCAGGGCAGAAAGAGGTGAAACCTGTGAAACCATCCATTCATCCGCAATACAACGTAGTTACGGCGACTTGCGCATGCGGCAACACTTTCGAAACAGGTTCGATCAAGTCGAATCTGAAAGTCGAAGTTTGCTCGGCTTGCCATCCGTTCTACACCGGTAAACAGAAGTTTATCGATGCGGGCGGTCGCGTTGACAAGTTTAAGAAAAAATACGGTATCTAATCACGCAACCGCTAGCCAGCGTCGCCAGACGCGCTCGGTTGTCGTAATCGCAACCGCTGGCCAGTATCGTCAGATACGCTCGGTTGTCGTTACATGCAAAAAAAGGGCCGTATAGAGATAAGCCTCCTTTGAAATCCTACGGGATAAAAGGGAGGTTTTTTTCATGAGAAGGCAATGGCAAACGGCGCTGGCCGGAATTTGTCTGCTGCTCGCGCTCTCCGGCTGCGCGAACAACGGGAAAGCCGGTTCGAGCGTGAAACCGCAAAACTACAGGCAGGACGGTTATCTCGGTCAGACGAACACCCACCCCGGACTGCCGGGTCATCATATCGTGACGGACTACAGAAACGACAACCTGACGATGCGGCAAGCGATCAAGAACGTACCCGGCGTCGCCGACTCCAACGTCACGTTCAACGGTTCGGACGCTTACGTCACAATCAAGCTGGAGGCGGGCCTTGCTCCGCGGGAAATCCCGACGGTCGAACAGCAGGCTGCGACGGTGCTTCGCTTCAATTATCCCCGGTATACGATCCATGTCCAGTCAATGAAATAAGGCGAGGCTTGCCCTGTGCGGGCACGAGTTGTTCGTCGGCCTCGCCGCCGTTTTTACCGGGAAGTGTTTCCTTCGGTTGCATTTCCTCTCGCAACTCGCTATACTTAGTTTTGCCGTGCTAGACGGGGAGGTAGCGGTGCCCTGTAACTCGCAATCCGCTCCAGCGAGGTTGAATTCCTGTTTGAGGTTTTGTGATGCAGGTTCCGGTAGGCGCGTTGCCGTGTTGACGGCAGGGTCCTCCGCGAGGGACGGCCATGAACCCGGTCAGGTCCGGAAGGAAGCAGCCGTAAGTGGTTTAGTTCTTGTGCTGGAGGGTAGCCTTGCTTGAGCGACTCGCTCCTATTCGGCTGGTTCACAATTATCGAGATCAGGTGCACGGTTCTGATTCCGAATACGAGCACAGCACCATGACGATTCAGTCATGGTGCTTTTTCTATTCCGGAATGCCGCTATGCGTCTCAAGCCTGGCCGGCGAAGAAAATACTTCTCCCCACATAGGCGGAAGGAGGGAAATCGCGCGATATACCGAATATTTACAATTGCTGGATCGTAGTCCGGAGGTGAAGTGAAAATGATGGACGAACCGGCAAATCTCGCGGAAATCCGCCTGGCCGCCGGAAGCGATGCCAAGCGGGAACGGTATGTCCGGCAATTCGTCAACCGATTCCTCAGCATGGAGGGAGTCGGCGTGATGCTGCTGGATTCGGATTTTCGCATCGTCGAAGTCAGCGACATGATCGTCTCGCTATGCGGCCTTCCTCGCGCCGATATCGTCAATAAGCATGCGGAGAGATGGTTTGACGAGGTCGGATTGCAGCCCAGGCCGTTCGACCGCAGCTTGCTCGAAGGACAGACCTTCCGCAACAGGGTCTTGAACTGGAAGCAGGACAAGCAAGTGCATATGCTTATGATCGACGGCGAGAGCTTGACGGAAGGGGAGGAGCGGACGGGCGCCTTCGTGCTGTTCCGCGACGTGTCCCACAGAATGGCATTGGAGGAGCAGGTCCGACGTTCGGACCGGCTGAAGACGATCGGTCAGATCGCGGCGGGCACGGCTCACGAGATTCGCAATCCGCTAACGGCCATCAAAGGATTCATGCAGCTTCTGAACAAGTCCCTTAGGGATCGCGATATGGAGAAAGAGCAAGAGTTCGTCGGCATCGTATTGTCCGAGCTGGATAGGGTGAACGATCTGGTCAGCGAATTTTTGCTGCTCAGCAAGCCCAAGGAATTGCGTCAGGTTTCGATGAGAGTCGGGGGGATCATCCAGGAAATTTTGCCAATGATTCGCAACGAGGCGCTGCTGCACAACGTAACGGTGATTTATTACCCCAAGCCTGAAATGCCTCCGATCTTGGCGGACAAGGAGCTGCTGAAGCAGGTATTCCTGAACTTGGGAAAAAACGCGATCGAAGCGATGGACGGAGGAGGGACTTTAATAATTCGCGAGTGCTGCAGCGCGGAGGAGCCGAACCGGGTTGCGGTGGAGTTCCGGGATACGGGACCGGGAATTCCGCCCGAGGTGCTGGAGAAAGTATTCGATCCGTTCTTCACGACCAAGCCCCAAGGCACGGGACTGGGGCTGTCCGTCTGCCAACGGATCGTGGACGAATTGGGAGGAAGCATCGAAGTGGCCTCGGACGGGGGCGGAACGCTGTTCGTCGTCAGTCTTCCCTGTTCTTGAAGGTGGAGCGCATCCATCCGATGATGTATAATGGGTGAAACGGCAAGCCGACGGGAGCGACAAGCAATGGCACATTTGGCTTTGTACCGGGCCTGGCGTCCCCAGACGTTCAAGGACATGGTCGGGCAGCAGCATATCGTACAGACTTTACAGAACGCGATTCGCGAAGATCGGCTCTCTCACGCCTATCTGTTCAGCGGGCCCAGAGGAACGGGGAAGACCAGCGCGGCGAAAATATTGGCGAAAGCGGTCAACTGCGAACACGGCCCCTCGCCCGAGCCGTGCAACTCATGTTCGCAATGCGAGCGGATTACCGGCGGTTCGGTCATGGACGTCGTCGAGATCGATGCGGCCTCCAATCGCGGCGTGGAGGAAATTCGCGACATTCGCGATAAAGTCAAATATTCGCCGACCGAAGTACGGCGTAAAGTGTATATTATCGACGAAGTCCATATGTTAACTACGGAGGCTTTCAACGCGTTGCTGAAGACGCTGGAAGAACCGCCGGGTCATGTGATGTTCATCCTCGCGACGACGGAGCCGCACAGGCTGCCTCCGACGATCATCTCGCGCTGTCAGAGATTCGACTTCCGACGGGTTCCGCTGGAAGAGCAGACGGGGCTGATGAAGGAGATATGCGCGGAGGAAGGCATCTCCGCGGAGGACGAGGCGCTTCGCTACATCGCCCGACTGTCCGACGGGGGCATGCGGGACGCGCTCAGTCTGCTTGATCAAATTTCCTCGTTCACGGGCGGGCGGGTCAGTCTGGACCAAGCGGTCGAAGCGACGGGAGGGCTGCCTTCCGAGCAGTTCTCCAGACTGGCGGCCGCCATCCGGGAGAACGACGCTTCCAAAGTGCTGCTTGAGATCGACGAGATGATGAAGGCGGGGAAGAGCGCGGACAAATGCTTGGAGCAGCTGATGCACTACTTCCGCGATCTGCTGCTGGCGCAGCTTGCTCCGGAAGCCGGCGATTCTTCGGGAAGAGTGGCTAACCCTGCCGAGCTTAAGGAAATGGCTTCCGGATTTTCTCGCGAGCGGTTATTTGCTATCATTGATCTGTTGAATCGTTATCAAAGCGAAATGAAGTACGCGGCGCATCCTCAGACGATGTTCGAGATTGCGCTGCTCAAGCTGTGCTCCGGCGACGCCGGCGAGCAATCGTCCGCGCCAGTCTCCGCCGAGGCGGGCGTGAGCCGGGGAGAAATGGGCCAATTGAAGCAGCAGATCGCGGCCTTGGAGAACAAGCTGGGCGCGCTGATCAGCGGCGGAGCGTCCATCGCCGCGCCGGGCGGCAAGCCGGCCGCGGGGCCGGGAAGCTCGCGCGGCGCGAGTGGCGCCGGCGCTCCCGCGCCGCGGGTGTCGACGGTATCGCGGCAGAAGCTGGCCGCATTCGCGGAAGCTCGAGGTTCCGCCGGCTCCTACCTGACCAAGTGGCCGCAAATCATGCAGAGGGTCAGGGAAGAGCGGGTCACCGTTCACGCTTGGCTGGTGGACGGAGAGCCGGTCTCCTTCGCGGAAGATTCGATTCTCGTCGCCTTCAAGAACACGATTCACCGGGAGACGACCGAGAAGCCGGCCAACAGAGGAGTAATCGAAGGGGTGCTCAGCTCGATCTTCGGCAGTCCGACGCAGCTTGTCACCACTCTCCAGCGAGAGTGGCAGGAGGTGCTCGCCGAATCGGAGGGCAAGCCGCAAGGAGCCTCCGAAGCTGAGGAACTGCAGCTCGTTCCCGAAGGGGAGGATGGCGGCCGCAGCGAGCCTTGGGTAGACGAGGCCGTGAAGCTGTTCGGAGAAGACCTGGTCACGATTAAGGACGATTAAAAAAACAAACCTACGGGAGGTTGCACGAAATGAACAACATGAACCAAATGATGAAGCAAGTGAAGAAGATGCAGGAGCAAATGCTGAAAGCCCAAGAGGAGCTCGGCAACAAGTCGATCGAAGGGTCTGCGGGCGGCGGAGTTGTGACCGTCGTCGTCAACGGGCACAAGAAGCTGCTCGACATCAAGATCAAACCGGAAGCGGTCGACCCGGAAGACGTCGAGATGCTGCAGGATCTCGTTCTGGCAGCCGTCAACGACGCGCTCACCAAAGCCGACGATCTCGCCAACCAAGATATGAGCAAGTACACCGGGGGCATGAAGATTCCCGGCTTGTTCTAGAGGAGACTGAGCCCTTGTTCTATCCGGAACCGATCGCCAAGCTAATCGACTCCTTCTCCCGCCTTCCAGGCATCGGACCGAAGACGGCCGCAAGGCTGGCGTTCCACGTCCTGCGGATGAAAGAAGAAGACGTGATCGATTTCGCCAAGGCGTTGGTGAACGTCAAGCGCAATCTGACTTATTGTTCCATCTGCTGCAATATTACCGACACGGATCCTTGCCGCATTTGTTCGGACAAAGCGCGGGACGCTTCCGTCATCTGCGTCGTGCAGGAGCCGAAGGATCTCGTAGCGATGGAAAGAACCCGCGAGTATAACGGGCATTACCATGTGCTTAACGGAGCCATCTCTCCGATGGACGGCCTGGGGCCGGACGATATTCGGATCGCGGAATTGGTGCGCAGGCTCGGCGACGAGCAGGTGCAGGAGCTGATTCTGGCGACCAATCCGAATATCGAAGGCGAGGCGACGGCGATGTACTTATCTCGTCTCGTTAAGCCGTTCGGCATTAAGGTTACTCGAATCGCGCATGGATTGCCGGTTGGGGGAGACTTGGAATACGCGGACGAAGTGACGATCTCCAAGGCATTGGAAGGTCGCAGAGAGCTGAATTGACGCGCCATCGCCATACGCAAAACCCCGAGATCCGCCCATGAAGGCGAACTCGGGGTTTTCCTTTTTCTACAATGATTGATCCTCTACGCCGTTCAGCCAGCTCTCGATACTTCCGACGACCGAGGTGACGCAGCCGTCCTCGAACGGAGAGATCAGACCGGCTTCCTTCACCAGCTCGGTGAACGACAGACTGCCTCCCAGTCGGCACAGATGCAGATAGTCGGCCCACGCGGCGTCGCGATTCTCGTGCATCTTCTTCCAGAATTGAAACGCGCAGATTTGAGCCAGCGTGTAGTCGATGTAATAGAACGGCGAGCCGAAAATGTGGCCCTGCCTATGCCAGTACCCGCCCCGCTCGTAATAACCGTTGTCCGCATAATCGCGGTGGGGGAGATACTTCTTCTCGATGTCCCGCCATGCTTGCTTGCGTTCCGCCGGAGTCGCCTCCGGGTTCTCGTACACGAAATGCTGGAATTCGTCGACGGAAACCCCGTAAGGGAGGAAGAGCAGCGCACCGGCCAGGTGCTGGAAACGGTATTTCTCCGTCTCCTCCAGGAAGAACAGGTCCATCCACGGCCAAGTGAAAAACTCCATGCTCATCGAATGAATCTCGCATGCCTCGTAAGTCGGGAAGCTGTACTCCGGCACCTTGAACTTTCTGCTCTCGTACACCTGGAAGGCGTGGCCGGCTTCGTGCGTCAGCACGTCGATGTCGCCTGCCGTTCCATTGAAGTTGGAGAAAATAAACGGCGCTTCGTATTGACTGATGTATGTGCAGTACCCTCCGCTTTGCTTCCCCTTTTTGCTGACCAGATCCATCAATCCGTTATCCTGCATGAAGCGGAAGAAGGCGTCCGTCTCGGGAGACAGCTCGGCGTACATTTTCTCCCCGTTGCCTACGATCCAATCGGGATCGCCTTTCGGCTTGGCGTTGCCCGACAGGAAAGATAAGTTCTCGTCGTAGTACAGCAGGCGATCGACGCCGATCCGCTCCCGCTGTCGCTCCTTCAGCTTGGAAGCGATCGGCACGATGTGCTCCAGCACCTGACTGCGGAAGTTCGCCACCATTCCCGCATCGTAATCGGTCCGGCTCATTCTCGCGTAGCCGAGCTCGACGAAGTTGCGGAAGCCGAGCTTGGCGGCGATTCTCGTTCGCACTTTCACCAGTTCGTCGTACAGGCCGTCCAGTTCTTCCTCGTGGCTTGCCATGAATCCGGAGGACGCCTCGGAAGCGCGCTTGCGAACGTCGCGGTCGGTTGATTGCTGGAAAGGGGCCAGTTGGGCCAACGTTCTTTCTTCGCCTTCGAACGGGATTTTGGCCGAGGCGATCAGCTTCGCGTATTTCGTCGTCAGCTTGTTCTCCTGTTGGAGATCTTCGATCACCTCCGGGCTGAACGTCTTAAGCGACAGCTCCGCCAGCCGGAACAGCTGCGTTCCCCACTTGGTCTCCAGCTCCGGACGGAACTTGGAATGAACCAGCTCCCGGTAATAGTCGGTTACGTATTCCTGGACTACGGGGCCGTTTTCATCGAAGAAGTCTTGCTCTGCTTTGTAGAATTCGTCTTCCGTATCGATGGAATGTCGGATGCCCGCGATTTCCCTCATCGAATCGAATCCGTTGCGAAGCTTGTTGATCTCCGTCATGGACGAATCCTGCTCCTCGTAGCTGCCGGCGGAAGCGAATGCCGCCAGATGAGCTTTGAAGCTGCGTTCGAACTGTTGAACGTCCGGACGTTCGTAACGGTACTCTGTAAATTTCATAGGGTCGCACCTGCCTTGTTTTTATCCATGAATGAACCTTGTCATCCTCTCATGCTTATTCGATGAAACAACTTGTTAACCCTGCTTTGTCGGCCGGGCGGTTCTAAGAGAGTTTAGCTATCTCATAGAAATAACAATAGGTTGTCCCCCGATTCGGGTATTCATGAGTAAAACGAGGAGGATTCGAAAATGGAATGGTTCAAAAAGCGTGCCTCAAGCGCGGTGCTGCCGCTCGAAAACCAGGCGCTGATCGCGGACATTCGGAGAGCGGAGCAGGAGTGGAAAAACGCGGAGTGGAGATTCCAGCATGCGCTGGGAGAGGATCATGTGGACTATGCGATCTTCTGTCTGGAGGCTGCGGAGAAGAAGTTGGGCATGCTGCTCAAACAGGCGAAGGGGCAATGGGGCGAGTCGGCCGATTTTATTAAGGAGGTCCGGGAAGCGAAATGAAAATGTTCTGGCTTGCGCTGCTCGTCGTGTCGGGCTTATCGCTGATCATCGTTCTTCTAAGGAGCAATGTTCCCAAAGGATGGCTGACGAGATTCGGGATTCATCTGGTGTTGGCGGCCTTTGCGCTGTATGCGCTAAATTTCTCGGGATGGGTGACGGGTTGGTACGTGCCGCTTAACCCATTCACGATCGGAACGGTGGCGCTGCTCGGAGTGCCTGGCATCGGGCTTGTGCTCGGGTTGCAATGGTCTCTGCTGTCTTGAATGCGCATGGGGAAATTGTGGCTGTAATAAATATTAAGGTTTTCGCGAAAAATGTTTGTCAGGCGGTTGACGTGAAGGGTTAGCGTGTGTTAAATTATATCTCGCGCCTCTTGGGCGGTCGACATGACCGACAGAAAAGATCGAATCTTGGAATAAATTACTTGTTGCAAATCGGTTGGGCGCTGTGGTATATTATAAAGGTCGCTGTTAACGCGGTGACGAAATAAAGCAATAACGATTGCACCTTGAAAACTGAACATTGAGCGTAAGAAACAAACAACGTCGGAAGACGACTTCGGTCGTCGGAAGGCAAACCAGCAATACAGAATGAGCCTCAAAAGGCTCTGTGAACGGAAGCTTCGGCTTCAACTTTCATGGAGAGTTTGATCCTGGCTCAGGACGAACGCTGGCGGCGTGCCT
>Ga0206118_100236_pt1 | contig 42790 bp, 38 predicted proteins | sample 3A20Ametagenome_FD_177999 | JGI IMG/M metagenome (GOLD analysis project Ga0206118, IMG submission 177999) | Enriched microbial communities from leaf-cutter ant dump, University of Wisconsin, Madison, United States - 3A20A | ecosystem: Environmental > Terrestrial > Nest > Insects nest > Nest dump... | reverse complement strand
AAAGGAGACGGTTCCCTCCTCCCTTTCCCCAAACCCCTATCCCTCTCCCTTTGAGTCGCGATGGATGGTAAGGTGCTGCCCGACAGGCCATTTGATCGCCAAACAAAAAGTTCTCAGCTGAGAACTTTTCATTGATCCTGCCGGATCAGGGCCCGCCTCTCCTGAGACTCAATATTTCTCCGGAGCGATATGAGCTTGGCTAGTCGTTCGATAAGAGCGCCGACTGGTCAGCTACATCGTCGCCAACAAAAAGTTCTCAGCTGAGAACCTATAGCAAGGTAGATGCGGGCGGTGGAAAAGGTTAATTTCCGTTAACCCATTTTCCCTTGACCGACTCTGCGACTCGGAGCAATTTACGCTCATTCTTTGATTTCACCAGATTGAGCGTTTACAATGACTCCAGTCGCTAGTCCGCTGCAAGAGCGTGCATCCGCCATACCTTCGCTAACACGCTTGATCGAAGCGGATGCCAGCCTTCTCAGCGCTCAGCTTCAGCAACTACGCGCTCGAGCGTTCCCGCCGACTGCCGAGAAGCAGCTGCGGAAATTCATGGCCGGCGAGGCTGCGAAATTGATTGGAATCAGCGATGCGTATCTGCGCCTTCTCCAGGGCGAGGGGAACATCCCCGAGGCGGAGAAGAATGGCGCGGGTCGGCGGATGTACTCACTTGAGCAGATCCACGAAATCCGCCGCTACCTCAGTACGAACAAAAAGGGATACTCGCCACAGCGGACTCCTGGCGAAGCGCTTCAGGTGATGGCCGTCACCAACTTCAAGGGTGGCTCCGGAAAGACCACCACCGCGGCGCACCTCGCGCAATATTTCGCGCTTCGCGGTTATCGAACTTTGGCGGTTGATCTTGATCCCCAAGCATCCCTTTCCGCTCTTTTCGGCATTCAGCCCGAGTTCGACCTTGAGCCGAACGAGACGATCTACGGCGCCATCCGGTACGATGATCAGCAACGGCCGCTAGGTTCGATCATTCGGAAGACCTATTTCGCCGGCCTTGATATCGTACCGGGTAATCTCGAACTGCAAGAGTTTGAGCACGACACACCCCGCATATTGAGTGAGCGTGGTCGGGGTCGCGAAAACATGTTCTTCACACGGATCGCGACCGCGCTGGCATCCGTCGAACAGGACTATGATATCGTCATCTTGGATTGCCCGCCTTCCCTTGGCTACCTCACGCTTTCGGCCCTTTGCGCGGCGCGAAGCGTCGTTGTCACGATCCACCCTCAGATGCTCGATGTCGCTTCGATGTCTCAATTCCTCCATATGACAGCCGGGCTCTTCGACGTCGTGGAAAGGGCAGGGGGGAATGCCGAGTACGATTTCTTCCGTTACGTCGTTACTCGCTACGAGCCGAGTGATGGACCGCAGGGGCAAATCGTCGGTCTCCTGAAGAGTCTGTTTGCCGATCGCGTTCTCACCAACGCTGTTCTGAAGTCGGCGGCGATCTCCGATGCGGGGATCACCAAGCAAACATTGTATGAGGTCGGCCGAGAGAACTTCCATCGCGCAACCTATGACCGCGCCATCGAAGCGCTCGACAACGTCAATGGCGAGATCGAAAAACTGGTCAAGCAGAGTTGGGGACGAACGGTATGAGCAAACGCCGAGACGCACTCGCCGGATTCCTATCGCCGATCGAGCCGACCGCCGAGGGCGTCGTGCGGACCAAGCCGGTGGTCCAATCGGGCGCCCTGAATTCGATGAACCAGGCGATTGCCAACCTCGCAACGGAAGCGGAGGAGGCAGAGCGCCTTCGCGAGCAGTTGGAAGCAGGAGAAACGATCGTCGAGATCGATCCGACCGTGATAGAACGTTCGTTCATTCGAGATCGGCTGGGCGGATTTACCGGCCCCGAGTTCGATGCCTTTCGCGAGGGAATACGTTCTGCCGGTCAAATTATCCCTGTCCTTGTCCGCCCGCATCCGCAGCGTCCTGGGGAGTATCAGCTGGCATTTGGTCATAGGCGCGTTGAGGCTTCCCGTCAGCTCGGCCGCAATGTCAAAGCGATCGTCCGCAACCTCTCCGATGATGACCTCGTCCTTGCACAAGGCAAAGAGAATTCCGATCGAGAGGATCTTTCGTTCATCGAGAAAGCCTTTTTTGCGCTTCGCCTCGAACAGAAGGGCATTCGTCGACAAGTGACCATGGATGCGCTGGCCATCACGTCCAAAGGTGTGTTGTCGGGCATGATTTCCTTGGCCAGCGCATTGCCATCGGAGTTGATCGAAGCGATCGGACCGGCGAAGTCGATCGGTAGACCACGCTGGGAAGCCTTCACGGAGCTTGTTCGTAATGACCAGAGCCGGGGTGTCTGGCGCAACCTCATCGAAGAGAAATCATTCAACGCGTTAACGAGCGATATTCGCTTCGAGAAGCTTTTTAAGGCGCTGTCTCATCGAAATGAGACGACCAAGGACGAGCAGATCATTCACTCGGCCGAAGGTAAAAGGATCGCTACCGCGCAAACGGGGAAAAGGGCAGTCAAGCTGACCATCCCGACCAAGGATACGCCAGAATTCGCCGCATTTCTGTTGAGCCGCTTGCCGGAGATTTACTCCGCATTCGTCGCCCAGAACGGAGATGCAAAGGATCAGAAAACGTAGGAGTTCAGCCCAAAAGAAAAAGGCCCCCAAACGTTGCCGTTGTGGAAGCCTTCCTCGTATCTGTCGCAAGAACGAGAATCGCATTTCCACGAATCGCAGTCAAGAGTCTTTGGCACCGTTTTGGTGAGCGGATTTCTTTTGCCATTTGAAAGGTGAAGGAAATGCAGACAGGACGCGTGACGACGCCCCACGGGCGGCGGCCGATGACGCTCGCCCTCGTGAGAGGTCAGCTCGAAACGGCCGATCGAGGCCCGGGCAAGGCGGTCAGCAAGTGGAAAGTCTTCAATGACATTGGCGAGGCGAAGGATGTCTTCGGTCTGCAAGACCGTTCAATCACTGTTCTGCAGGCGCTGCTGAGCTTCTATCCGGGCGACGAGCTTTCCGACGAGAGCGGCGGCCTGGTCGTTTTCCCGTCGAACAACCAGTTGTCTCTGCGCGCGCATGGCATCGCCGGCACGACCTTGCGCCGGCATCTTGCCGCGCTGGTAGACGCAGGATTGATCGAACGCCGCGACAGTCCGAACGGCAAGCGCTATGCGCATCGGGGCAGGGGAGGGGAGATCGAGGCTGCATTCGGATTCAGCCTTGCCCCTCTGCTCGCCCGTGCCGCCGAGATCGCGAACCTTGCGCAGCAGGTCGCCGCAGAGCGCCTTCAGTTCAAGCGCGCCAAAGAAGCGTTGTCGCTTTGCCGGCGCGATGTCCGCAAGCTCATCTCCGCGGCCATGGAAGAGGGCGCTGATGGTGATTGGGCGACGATCGAAGCTATGTTCATCGGCCTCCTGGCGCGTCTCCCGCGCTCGCCTCATCGCGAAGACGTCGATGCGGTGCTCGACGAAATGGAGCTTTTGCGCGAGGAAATCATCAACCGCTTGGAAATTCAGGTAAAAGCAGAAAAAACGGACGTCAATGACCACCATAACGGTCGTCACATACAGAATTCAAAACCCGAATCCTTCCATGAACTTGAACCTCGCTCAGAAAAAGAGCAGGGCGAGAAGCCGAGCCAGAAACCGAAACGGATCGCCGAGCCGCTGAAAGCATTCCCATTACCGTTGGTGCTGAGAGCGTGCCCGCTGATCGCCGATTACGCGGCGGGCGGGCGGGTTGAAACCTGGCGCGACCTGATGTCGGCCGCCGTCTTGGTCCGGTCGATGCTGGGCGTCAGCCCGTCGGCCTATCAGGAGGCGTGCGAGGTGATGGGGCCTGAAAACGCCGCAGTCGCCGTTGCCTGCATCCTCGAGCGGGCCGAGCATATCACTTCGCCCGGCGGCTACCTGCGCGATCTCACCCGCAAGGCGGCGCGCGGCGAATTCGGCCTTGGGCCGATGCTGATGGCCGCGCTCAGGGCGAATGGCGGAGGCGAGAAGCGAAGTGCATGATCGCCGCCTCCTGCCCGCATCAAGAAATGTCGGGGATTCGGTCGGCGATTTTCAGGAGATAGTCATCGATGGCTTCCTCGATGTAGCTGTTGAACTTGCGCCGCTCGATAGCGGCGAGGATCTTCAGCTTCTTGTGGACCTCGGCGCGGATATGGATGCCGGTCGTAACCTTCTCGGTGTCGCGGAAACGCTTACCGGCAATGGGATCGCGGCTTTCGCCCTTGGCGACCAGATCGCGGAACTGAGTCCTGCCAGCCGACGCGATTGGCGCTGCGCCGCCATCATCGTCGGTTTTCGCCGGGGGAGGAGAGGCCATGGGCTTTTCGCGGACGGATGGTCGGTCGCGGCCGGTCGAGATCAGCCCGAGGACGAGATTCTTGCTGTCCGATCCTTCGCTCATAGCAGAGCCTCCTTCGCCGTCGACCTGTAGAGGGTGAGCAGCTCGCCGAGTAGCGTTTCCATCTCGGCGATTGCCTTCGGGTCGGATTTCGCGCCGGTCTGGAGCGTGCCGGCGGCGCCGATCGACTGATAGGCGGCGCGCCGGGCGATCGGCTGCGACGAAAGGGCGACGCCGCTCTCCCGCAGGATTTCGCGCAGCGGTTCATGGGCCTTGGCCCTGCCGGTGACCAGATCGTGTTGGTTGATGACGATTAGCGCCGGCAGCTTGCGCTTCTGGTCTTCTTCGACCACGGGGATGTGGTTCAGCGCGAGCTGCATTCCGGCCACCACATCGTCCTGGGTCGTCTGCAGCGGGATCAGAACGATGTCGGCGCAATAGAGACCGGCGAACAGGTTTTCGTTCGTGGTTCCCTCAATATCGATGAAGACGATCTTTCCTTCGAATTGGCGCTCCAGCGCCATCTTGTAGATCCGGTTCGGGTCGAGGCAGCTTTCCGCTTCCAGCCGGTCCGGCCAGATGTTCATCTGCTTCGACATGGTGACCCAGCGCATTGTGTTCGCCCGGCTGTCGGCATCGATGAGGAAGACGTCGTTGCCGGCATGGGCGGCGGTGCCGGACAGCGCTCGGACGAGCGTGGTCTTTCCGGTCCCACCCTTCGGGTTGGCGATTGTGACAATCATGGTGGCTCCTTCATTGTGATAAACTATAATTAATTCTCTTGCTATCTTTCCGCAACGAAATCATTACCCGTTGCTCATTGTCCATTGTTGATTGACGATTGATGACTGCCCACCGACAACGGGCAACGGTGAAGGGGCAATCATCAATTGACCGTTGATAATGAGCAATTGCCCGTTGGTAACTAACCGTTGTTAATGGGTAATTGCCAATTGCCCGCGAGGACACTGTTAACCAGAGCGCGGGTAACGGGCAATTGTCCATGGGGAGACTCTTTGGGATAGGCGCCGGTCGTGTCGGGTGGGTCGAGAGCGCCTGTCTGTCTGGTGCTGTGTATGGTGAATAAAATAAAGTTTAGTTTTCTGTGGCAGGATAGTCAAGTTTGTGGTACAAACTCGACGTCGCCCGCCTCCGGCAGGGCAGTGGTTCGCGCCTCTGGCGCTCTGGGTCGCCTCCGGCAACCTGGCAAGCGGGAAGGAAACGATGCGGAGCGAGGTGGTCAGGGTCCGACTTCAGCCGGAGGAACGCGATGCGCTCACCGCGCTGTGTGAGGAGGGGCGCACCGCCAGCGACGTCATTCGGCAGCTGTTTCGTGACCGGGCTGGCCTTCCGCTTCCGGTCGGGCCGGCCGAGGCCGAGGCCCTGCGCGGCGCGAATGAGGAACTTCGGCGCATCGGCATCAATCTCAATCAGGCGGTCAGGGCGATGAACGAGGGGCGGGTCGGTTACGAACCGCATCTCGACGCCGCTCTGCGCAAGCTCGCCAACGGCGTGTTTCGGCTGCGCGCCGACGTTGACCTGATGCTGCGCATCAGCCGCAAGGAGCGGAAGGGAGCTGGCCATGGCGCATGACTGGTCCGGGCTACTCTTCGAGATCGGGGCCTTATCCGCCCGCCGCGCGGCTTCGCTGATAGACGAGGAAGAGGAACTGCGCCGGCGGCGAGCCACTGGTGTCTCTCTGTCGGCCAGGGAACCGGGACAGCGGTTCGTTGCCACAGGGATCGCGAAAAAGGCTGCGGCCGGGGCTTCTATCCCCCTAAGCGAGCCGACGATCGCATCCATCCTGCAGGCGCCGGCGTCATCGCAACAGGGCGTCATTACGCTGGTCGGTGCGCTCGATGGAGGCGTCAATCGCGAAGACGAGGACGAGCCGCGGGCGTCGGCCGGCGGGGGAGGGGGCGGCGGTTCCGCCGCGACCGCGCCGCGCGTCGCTAGGCCGACCACCCCGCGACAGGCGGCGACGGGGCGGGCTTCGGCCGAAACGGCGAGCCGGGCGGCTATCGCCGCCGGCGCACAGGCCGTCGTCATCAAGGTGACGTCGACCGTGTCTAGCCGCGCGTCGGCCGCCGGCCTGATGACCTATCTCGGCACGCGCGAGGTCGAAAAGGAGAACGGCGAGAAGGACAAGGTCGACATTTCGATCTACGATCAGGACGGTGTTGCGATTTCCAGTCGGGAGGACCGGGCGGCGGCGCTCGCCGAATGGGCTGCAGATTTCCGCGAGGCTTATGCGGTCAACGCGCTGGCCACCTTCTCCATGAAGCTTGCCGATGAGGTCGATGATGCCACCCTTCACGACGCCCTGAACGCCGCCTTCAACTCGAAACCGTTCCTGTATTCCCGGCATGCCGACGGACAGGTCTCGGTGTTTGCCGTGACCGATCTTCCGGCGAAGCGGATCGCCGGCGCGCTCAAGGCCCGCGAGAAGGGCGAGGGGCAGGCGCGCGTCGTCGAAAATGCGGAGGCGGACTTTGCTCGCCGTCTGTCCGACGCCGGCGTCTCCGCCGAGGTCCGTATTCTCGGGGCGGCGGTATCGGAGAAATCCGGCCGCTACTTCCTCGAAAAGTTCCTGCGCACGGAGAAGGTCATCACCACCAGCGAAGGCGATCCGGTCAAGTCAGGTTCCAGTGTCAAGGAAAAGGCCGACGTCATCTGGCGCTCCTGGTCTTCGCATATTCGCACCGTCGAGCCGCGCAATGCTTTCCACATTATCTTCTCGGCGCGGGCCGGGACCGATGCGGAGGCGATGACCCGCGCGGTTCGGGATTTCCTCAGCGAGCAGGTCGCCGGCCATCGCTGGATCACGGCGCATCACCCGGAAACCGGCCATGTTCATGTCCATGCGATGATCTCGGCGCGCGACGATGTCGGCAAGGCGCTGCGGCTCACCAAACCGGAGCTGTACGAATGGCGCGAGCGCTTCGCGGCCAAGGCGCGGGAGCGGGGTATCGCTATGGTCGCGACCCGGCGCGCGGACGTCGCGGCCACGCGGCCCTACAGCCAGGCACAGGCCGGTGCCTACGAGCGCGGTAGACAAGATCCTCGCTATCTCAAGACCACGGCTGTCACCAATCGCGTCGAGCGCAAGCGTGCCGGCGTCGTCGACCGCGCGTCGCTCTCCAATGGAAACCTGGCGCTTGCCCCGAAATGGCAGGCGACCGCGAGCGCCCTGAAGCGGGCCGGCGCGGAGCCTTCCGTGATTGCGGCAGCCGACCGGTTCGCAGCCGCGGCCACCACCCAAGTACCGCATGCTGCTGCGCGGGCCAGCGGCTTCGTCCTGCTCCGGTTGGACGTCGAACAGACCATGCAACGCGAGACGGTCGCTGTCATTATCGAGGGGGGCGTCGGCACGGAAGCCAAATTGATTTTCGTCGAGGGCAAGTCCGTCCAGGTTCTGGCGCCCACGACCGCGAGCGTCAGCAAGATCGAGCGCGAGCTGGCCAGGCAAAACGATGAGTTTGGCCCCGGTTCCGAGACGCGATCCGTTGCCCGAGATTTCCAGGCGCGGTTGCTAGCGCATGGATTGCGCGCCGCCGTTATCGTCGAGGCGGCCGGCTCCGTCAAGCATGGTGCGCCGTCTACTTGGCTGCAGAAGAAATTCGATTCCTTGGCGGGGCAGTCCGCTGCGCCGCCGGACGAGCCTTTGGCGGAATTCAAGACCCTCATCGCAAACATCCAACAGCAGAAGGAAAAGACCATGCCCCTATCGTTGGAGCAGTTCGACGAGCGCGTCTCGCGGGCGAACAAATCCATGGACCGCCTGGAGACGATGGTCGACAGCAGCGGGGAGCGTCAGGCCGTCGAGGAGATGCGCAAGGAAATCTCCGCGCTGTTCGAAGAGCAGCGTCGTGACATCCAGATGCAGCAGATGCGCTCGGTCAAGGACACAGCGGGGGCAGGGGGCACGCCGCCGCCGGCGCGCGTCGACGAGGCGCGCACTCAGGATCGGCCAGCGCCGGCAACCGTCGATCCCGCAATCGCGGCCCAGCAGCAGGCCATTGCCGCGGGTCGCGCTTCCCGCGCGGCGCGAGAACAGGCTGGCGCGTCGAGGGCTGCCCAGGACGAGCAGCGTCAGCAGATCCTCCGGCAGGCGGAACAGGAACGCCAGCGCGGCAACGACCGCGACGGGGCCGAACGGTAGGTGCGCTTCCCTATTCCTCCATCAAGCCGTCGAAGACTTCCAAGAGGGCGTTGACGATGGCCTGGCCAAGCGCATTGGCAGAGACGGCAACCTCATCGTCGCCCTGGTCTCGGGTGGCGATCGCAAGGTTGCCGCCTTCCTCGGCGACAATCGCCTTCGCCCGCTCGATGGCCCAAAGAGCGAAGTCGCTCCGGTTGGAGATCGTCATCGTCTCGGTGGTCTCATCCATGGCGTTTACTCTCCGTCGGCGCAGCACAACCCGCTGTCAGTTTCCTTCGTGATGAATTCCAGCCATATCGGTTGGCGGGTATCGGGGGAACCATCTTCAGAATCTTATCCTGGGACTGAATTCATTCGGCATTTTTGCGTCTGAATGTTTGCGCCGCGCCGCGTGATCGCCTAATCGATGCAGCGCTTTCAGGAAGGGGTGACCCGCAGCCCGGTCGCCGCCAGAGAGGGACAGAAGTGCGAAAAAAACGAGTCACACAGAAGGCCATGGAGCGCGTTTCGAGGGTCAGGATGAGGCATTTATCGTCAGACGCAAAAAAACGCTGCACGGGCTTCTCTGGCCGAAATCGGCGAAAGCGGTGATTTTTCGGAAGAGGGCGCCTGCGAGCACCCGGTCAGTTGCTGCGACCGCCATCGACGCCGGTCGGGATTGCGTGCGAGGCGCGGGATCGCTGCTATCCACTGATCAACCGCACAACCAATCCGCCCAATGACTGCGAATTTCGACGGCCAGAGACGCCAAAAACGGGCTGTCCGGCGATCAAATACGAGCGACATTGTGAGTTGACCGTTTTTTGTGCTGCACACATGCGGCCCTTTTCAATAGCTTAGGCGATTCAGATTTGCGAGACTGATTCACTTTTCGTGAGACTACGCTACAATCCGATTCGGATATAGTGAGATCACGTTGGCGATCATCGCAACATGGCTATCGACCGCAACCAGGTTGGCGACCAGGAATGGGAAAGCGCTCTCGCCCGTGCCGAGGTGCTGCGACGCCTGCCGAACCGTCCAAGCCCGGGTGAGATTGCTGATGCGGCAGCGGAATTGGACGTCAGCCGCTCGACGCTGTTCCGATGGCTGAAAGCATTCCGGGAGGATGAGCGGGTCGCTGTCCTCGTTGGCCGCAAGCCTGGCCGGCAGCGGCGGGGAATCGATGTCTTCGAGCCGGAACTGAAGGCGCTGATCGATGAAGCGATCCGGACCTTCTATGCCACACCGGAACGCCCGACGCTAACGCGCCTGTGGAAGTACGTTTGTTCGGCGTGCCGTCACAACCGCCTGACGCCGCCCTCGATCCGACGCCTGAAGGGCTATCTTGCGACCTTCGATGCGCAAGCCATGACACGCCGTCGTGAGGGCAAAGCACGGACCGAAGCGCAATTCCTGGCGCTCCCAGGCGAGTTTTCGGTGCAGCATCCGCTGCAGGTCGTCCAGATCGATCATACGAAGGTCGACATAACGGTGGTCGATCCGATCGAAAGGCAGCCGATCGGCCGTCCTATCCTGACCATTGCCATCGACGTCTGCACCCGGATGGTGCTGGGCTTCTACCTGTCCCTGGAGGCGCCGTCGGTCACGTCCGTGGCGCTTTGCCTGACGCATGCGATCATCGACAAGACACGCTGGCTGGAAGATCGCGGGATATCGCTGGAATGGCCATCAAGCGGCCTGCCCGAATGCATTCACGTCGACAACGGCGCCGAATTCCACTCTCGCGCCTTCAAGCTCGGCTGTGACGATCACAACATCGTCGTCTCCTACCGTCCGCCGGGAACGCCACGTTTCGGCGGGCATGTCGAGCGTTTGATCGGGACGATGATGGGGGCGGTGCATCTTCTGCCAGGCACACACTTCTCCAACGTGCTGGACCGGGGCGACTACGATCCCGAGGCGCGCGCCGTGATGACCATGCGCGAGCTCGAAGCCTGGCTGGCGCTGGAGATCATCGCCTATCATTCCAACCTGCACCGGGGCATCGGCCGCCCGCCGATCGCAGCCTGGAACGAAGCCATCTCCGCACGTCCTGCGCGGCAGATACGTGATCCGCTCGCCTTCCTGATCGATTTCCTGCCGTTTGAGGCGCGCGTGCTGCGGCGGACCGGCATCCATCTCCACAACATCTGCTACTGGTCGGACGGTTTTGCGCCGTGGATCGGCCGGTGCGACGACAAGGTGCTGGTCAAGTACGATCCTCGGGATCTGCACCAGGTCTTTGTCAAGCTGGGCGGGAACTATCTGATGGCGCCGACGCGCAATCCGGGACGCCCGGCGATCACGCTGTGGGAGCAGAAGGCGGCGCTGCGCGTGCAACGGGCTCGGGGCCGCCGCGAGATCGATGAGGAGACGATCTTCCGGACGATCCTCGCACAGCGGGCCCTGGTCGATCAGGCGACGCGAGAAACCACCCAGACCCGCAGGTTGCGTGCTCGCCGCGCCCATCTGCAGCCAAGGCCGACGTTTCCGACAAGCGCTCCGGGCGACGAGCCAGTGATCGCCTTGCCGCATTTTCCGGTGGAGGTATGGGAATGACGGCCTATCCGCACCTCGATCCCGCTGTTCAGGCCCACGCCGACCTGCCCGATCGGGAACGCATCGAGCATATGCGGGTCGACCGCTGGATCGATTACCCGCGTGCCCGTCATGCGCTCGACAAGCTCGAGGAGTTGCTTCTGTTTCCCAAGCGCGCCCGCATGCCCAATCTGCTGATCTTCGGCGCATCCGGCATGGGCAAGACGATGATCATCGAGAAGTTCGTGCGCGCCAATCCGCCCAGCTTCGACGAGATCAGCGGCATCCATCACCGGCCGGTCATCGTCGTGCAGATGGTAGCCTCTCCTGACGAGGGGCGCTTCTATCACCGCCTGCTTTCGGTGATCGGCGCGCCGCCGCCGACCCGCGCCACGCTCGGGCAGCTCGAAACGCAGGCGCTGCGGTTGCTTCAGGAAACCGCGCCCCGCATGCTGGTGATCGACGAGGTCCAGAACCTGATCGCCGGCACCTACCGAGAGCAACGCCGGATGCTCAATCTGCTGCGCTTTCTCGGCAACGAGCTGCGGATTCCGCTGATCTGCCTCGGCTCGCACGAGGCGCGCGATGCGATCCGGGGCGATGCCCACCTCAACAGCCGCTTTGAGCCCTACGGCCTGCCGCCCTGGCGACACGATGCCGACTTCCAGGGCCTGATCGGCGGTCTGCTGTACTCGTTGCCGTTGCGCAAGCCGTCCGAGCTGACGGACAGCGCCATCAAGCGTCTCGTGGAGGTCAACGGCGGGATCACGGACGCGATCTTCAAGATGGTCAGGAGTCTCGCCACGGAAGCGATCCTCACGGGAGCCGAGCGCATCACGCCGGCCGCAATCCTCGACCACCGTGCTGCTCCGGCGAACTTCGCGGCCTGAACCATGACGGGGGAGGGGAGGACGCCGCTGCCGATCGTGCCGCCGCCCTTTCGGGACGAACGGCTGACTTCCTGGCTGGAGCGCGTCGCCGATGTCTATCTGGTTTCCCTCAACGATCTGCAAGCCCATATCGGATGGTCCCGACCTGCGCTGCAGCTCGAGCTCGAACCGGCAGAGGCCGATATGGAGCGCATCGCGGCCGCGACGAACTTTTCAGTTGAACGCCTGTTCGCCATGACATTCGATGACGCGCCGCCGCGCTATCGGAGCCTGCTTCGGCCAGACTCTCGGGAGATCTGCCCGGCCTGTTCACGCGGTTTGCAGCGGCCACAACGGCTGAGAGCCTGGGCATTCGCCTTCAGCTTCCGCTGCGATCGTCACCGTCAGCCGCTGCAAAGCCCGGACATCAGAGGCGCGAACGTGATGAGCGATGTCGGGTCAGCCTGCCGCGGCGCCGAAGTCCTTTCCGATTGGGCGAAAGGCGGCGACACCACCATCGTGCCCGCCGATGCTGCGATCTCCCTGTTGCTTGCACCGCATCGCAGGCCATCGCCGCCAGCGCCGTGGGAACTTGCCAGACTGACGCACTCCGCCCGGCAGGCCCATGCGAAAGAGCTTTCGCTGCCTTGTTCGCGGCCGGTGCTTGGCGTCATTGTGCCGGAGTTCAACAGCGCCGTCCCGGTCTACAACCAGTTGCTGCCGCGTGCGCTTCCCGGCTTGCGCGATGCGCCCTTCGCGGAGCGATATGCCATCGCGACCGGCGTGGCCCGGCTTCAGAAGAACCCGGCCGCCGCGGTCGCCCGCGTCCTCGATGCCTCCGACGAGTTCGGCCGTGAGAAAGTGATGGCGCTGATCGACCGATGGCCAGCGGCGGTCCGCAACGCCGTCGCTCGAGGCTTCTGCCGCACCATGACGAGAGGGAAGGGCAAGGGGAGGGCGAAGAAGGCTCGCTTCACCCGTCGACGGGTTCATGCACCTTCAGGCCGAGACGCCTGGCGTGATCGAGCAGATGCTTGACCGAGGACGCCGCCCATTTCCAGCCACCGCGCGGGGTCCGTTCACGCATCGCCTCGAGCTGCGCCGCGATCGCTCGCAGGCTGAGGTCAGGGGCGGCGATGGCGATGCTGGCCACGAGCGTCATCAGCCGGTCCTCCGGCTGCCGCCGTGGCGCACGCTGGACAAGCTCCGGCTCCGCAAGACCTTCGCGCACCAGACGATGCACCGATCGGCGAAGGCGTTCGACAGTCCAGCTCTGCCCCTTGTGGTTCAGGACCCGCACGACGTCGTCCCAATTGTGCTGCGGCCGCAGCCGTCGCACGACCGGCAGCCAGCTTTGCGCCGAGGCGATGAGGTCGCCGACATAGACGCTGTCGCGTGCAGCTGCGATAGCCTGGATGCTTTCCGGCCGACGTTCGCGCAGCCCCGGATTGCCGGGAAGCCGGCCACGAGCCCTGGCGGCCGCGATGCCGGCCTTCGTGCGCTCGGCGATGAGCGCGCGCTCCAGCTGGGCGACCGCGCCGAGCACCTGCAACGAGAACATACCCTGCGGTGTTGAGGTGTCGATCGGGTCGCGCAGCGAGCGAAAATGCGCGCCGCGCTTTTCGAGCGTCTCGATCACCTCGAGAAGGTGGCTGACCGATCGGGCGAGGCGGTCGAGCCTGACGACGACCAGCACGTCGCCGGCGCGCATCTCGCGCATCAGCTTCGTCAGCACAGGGCGCGAGCGGGACGCGCCAGAACCCTGTTCGTGGTGGATGACGGCGCAGCCGGCTTGCCTCAGCGCGTCGGCCTGTGCATCGGTGACCTGGTCCTCCGTCGAAACCCGTGCATAGCCGATGAGGCGGCGTGGTCGCGGGGGAGGGGAGGGGGCCTTTGCCATGGCGGCCTTTCGAGGATGTTTCACGGCCGTTTGTACAATATCGACGGCTGCGATCAACCGGCCAGTTGAAGACGTGTTTTATCGAGCCTCATAAACGGCCGTACAGCGGTTTTGTGGGCTCCGGACGCCCGAGGGAGCCGAAAACGCCCCAAAGCGCCTCCTGGGCCGTTTATGGCGGAAAGCGCGCAAATTGGGCGGTTTAGCGTGGGCAGGAGGCGAAAGGGTCCTCCCCAGGCACTTCGGATGCTCGGAATTGCTGGCGTTCTGCCCGCCGGGTGGAGCGGAATTCGTGAGACTACCTGCATCCGAGTCGGAAATAGTGAGACTACATGACAAATTCGGATGGCACGCGGTCAACATCAATATGCGCGCTAATTCAACGGCTTAATAGCAGACCGGTCCGGCGCCGTGCACGTAGTCTCACGAAACCGATTCAAAAAGCCGGCGAATCTCACGAATTCCGGTCAGCTGACAATGGTCGTCGATCTGGGGCATTCTCTCTATAAAGAGCATAATGAACGATAATGCAAGATTATCCATCGTTATATGATGAGGACATACCGTGCGGTTTATATCTAATTTTGTGGAATGAAGTGCACGCCCGCGATCATGGATTCACCTGCTGACCAGCCTGCGGCGCTCCTCGCGCGTCCCGCCGTCCTGCCCGGCGGGGCGAGGCCGCGAGCCGGACGATATCGGCGCCACATTTGCCGTAGGCATAGCGTTGAAATCGCTGGACGATCTCGTTTCCAGCGCGCCAATCTGAGCTGGTTGCCGGCGCTTCCGGCAGGCCCTGAAATGTGCCGCTGCAGTCAATAGCCCGGACCAGAGCCCTGCCGACGCCACCTTCATTGACGCGGCGCTAGGCGATTTTCTCGCCCGCTGACCATAAGACGGGTGTGTAAAATCTCGTATCGCTCCGTCCCCGCTTGGTTTGGGCGCGCTGGAGCAGGTTTTAGGCGACTGCTTTCCACTGACATTCCAACCCTGCAAACGCGCAGTTGTCTGAGGTGTTGATTGCCACAGAGAACTGACCCGGGATCGGCCATTCACGCCGCAGCAGGGATCGCCTCCGTTGAGATCGATGACGGCGCCGGTCGCCGGCCGTCGCCTTTTCCGAAGGAGGGGCCGGTATGGCTCTCTAGTGGCGATCACGCATCCAGGGGATTGGATAAAGCAGCTGTCTGCCATGCCAACCCATTGGTTTCGTGGAATATTGCCGTCATTAGCTTGTGTAGTCTTTGAAATTGTATCCTGTTGGTGTTTCATATGTATAATGTGATTATACAATTTGATTGACTCCGGTTGATCCGTGTGCCAGTTTCCCGCCATCGAAACCGCTGTCCGGGGAGGGACCGGTGAGGGGTGGCAAGCAGGGCCTTTACGAGGACTTGAAGCGGCAGATCCTGACCATGGAGCTGGATCCCGACGAGAGCCTCGACGAGAAGCTGCTGGGGGAGCGCTACGGCCTGTCGCGCACGCCGGTGCGGGAAGTGATCCAGCGCCTGGCCGGGCACGGATATCTCGATATCCAGGAGAACCGGCGCGCGCGCGTCATTTCGATGAACCATCATACGCTCCGCCATTTCTTCCTCGGTGCGCCGATGATCTATGCGGCGATCGGGCGGCTGGCCGTGCAGCATTTCAAGCCGCGCCAGCTCGACGATCTGAGGCAGACGCAGGAACGCTTCCGGGCGGCGAGCGTGGCCGGCGATACCTGTGGGATGGTGCTGGAGAATACGCGCTTCCACGAGATCATCGGGGAGATGTCCGGCAGTGTCTATCTGCAGCCGAGCCTCGGGCGCCTGCTGATCGACCATGCCCGCATTGGCCACACCTTCTTCCGCCCGTTGAACGACGACATGCGCGGGCGCCTGCGGATGGCCGCGGACCATCATGACGGCTTCATCGCGGCCATCGCCGCGAGGGACGAGGACGCGGTCGTCGACCTGGTCTTCGAGCATTGGGAATTGTCGCGCGAGAACACGGAGCTGTTCGTCGCGCCGAGAGAGATGAAGGCCGACGCCCGCTTCGGCGTGCCCGGTGCAACCATGGAGAGATCGTCTTGAAATTCGAAGGCATCTACACGCCGGCGGTGACGCCGCTCGGCCCGGACGGGCAGATAGACAGGAAGGCGTTCGCCGCCGTGCTGGAATACCTGATCGAAGCAAAGGTTCACGGCATCATCGTCGGCGGCTCGACGGGCGAATACTATGCCCAGAGCGCGCAGGAGCGCTACGACCTGGGCGCCTATGCGAAAGAGGTCATCGGCACGCGCCTGCCGCTCGTCATCGGCACGGGTGCGATCCGCACCGAGGATTCGGTCGATTACGCCAAGGCGGCAAAGGAGATCGGCGCGGACGCTATCCTCGTGTCGTCGCCGCCCTATGCCCTGCCGACCAAAAAGGAAAACGCCGTCCATGCGCTGACGGTGGATCGGGCGGCGAACCTGCCGATCATGCTCTACAACTATCCGGCCCGCATGGGTGTGGTGATGGGCGAGGAGTATTTCTCCCGTGTCGGCCAGTCGCGGAACGTCGTCGCCATCAAGGAAAGCTCCGGCGACATGGGCAACCTGCATCTGCTCGCCCGCAAGTTCCCGCATATCGGCCTCTCCTGCGGCTGGGACGACCAGGCGCTGGAATTCTTCGCCTGGGGCGCGCGGAGCTGGGTCTGCGCCGGCTCGAACTTCCTGCCGCGCGAGCATGTGGCGCTCTACGAGGCCTGCGTGCTGGAGAAGAATTTCGACAAGGGCCGGGCGATCATGACGGCCATGCTGCCGCTGATGGATTTCCTGGAGGGCGGCAAGTTCGTCCAGTCGATCAAGCACGGCTGCGAGATCGTCGGCCTCAGGACCGGCCCGGTCCGCGCGCCGCTGCGCCCGATGAATTCCGAAGAAAAGCGAACCCTCCAGACTGTCGTTTCCACCCTGAAGCGCACGGTCGACCAGATCACGTCGGGAGCCAACAATGCATGAACCTCTGACCGCCGCCGAATACAAGGCCATAGCCGCCGGCCTCACGCTGCCCACCAACGCCTTCATCGACGGTGCCTTCGTGCCGGCGAAATCGGGCAAGACCTTCAAGACGACCAATCCGGCGACGGGTGACGTGCTTGCCGAGATCGCGGCCTGCGACGCCTCCGACGTCGATTTCGCCGTTGCCAGGGCAAGGCAGGCCTTCGATGACGGCCGCTGGCGGCTGATGCCGCCCGGCGAGCGCAAGGCGGTGCTGCTCCGGCTCGCCCGGCTGCTGGAGGACAATCGCCACGAACTTGCCGTCATGGAGAGCATCGACAGCGGCAAGCCGGTGCGCGAGTGCCAGACCGTCGACGTTCCCGATACCATCCATACCATCCGCTGGCATGCCGAGCTGATCGACAAGCTCTACGACAACACCAACAATGTCGGGGCGAATGCGCTTGCCATGGTGGTGCGCGAGCCCATCGGCGTCGTCGGCTGCGTGCTGCCGTGGAATTTCCCGCTGCTGATGCTGGCCTGGAAGATCGGTCCCGCGCTTGCCGCCGGCTGCTCGGTCGTCGTCAAGCCGGCCGCGGAAACCACGCTGACGACGCTGCGCGTCGCCGAGCTTGCGCATGAAGCCGGCATCCCGGCCGGCGTGTTCTCGGTCGTCCCCGGCAGCGGCAAGGATGTCGGCGAACCGATCGGGCTGCACATGGACGTCGACATGGTGGCCTTCACCGGCTCCACGCCGACCGGCCGGCGGTTCCTGCGTTATGCGGCCGATTCCAACCTGAAGAAGGTCGTGCTCGAATGCGGCGGCAAGAACCCCGCGCTCGTGCTTGCCGATGCCGAGGACCTCGACCTCGTCGCCGAGCAGGTGGTCAACGGCGCCTTCTGGAACATGGGCGAGAATTGCTCGGCGACCTCCCGCCTGATCGTCCATTCCAGCATCAAGGACGACCTGATGCAGCGCATCGGCGCTTACATGCGCGAATGGAAGACCGGCGACCCGCTCGACCCGGAAAACCGCATCGGCGCGCTCGTCAGCAAGAGCCACTTCGAGAAAGTGAAATCCTTCCTCGACGACGTGAAGACGGAAAAGCTCGCAATTGCGCAGGGCGGCAAGACCTATGAGGGCGCCTTCATCGAGCCGACGGTGATCGACGGTGTGACGCCGAAGAGCCGGCTGTTCCAGGAGGAGATCTTCGGTCCGATCCTGTCGGTGACGACCTTCGAGACCCTTGCCGAAGCCGTCGCGCTCGCCAACGACACCAATTACGGCCTCACGGCGTCGATCTATACGGGAAGCCTGCGCAATGCGATCCGGCTTTCCCGCGACGTCCGCGCCGGCCTCGTCACCGTCAACTGCTTCGGCGAGGGGGACGCCTCCACGCCCTTCGGCGGCTACAAGGAGTCCGGCTTCGGCGGACGCGACAAATCGGTCTTCGCCCATGACAATTATTGCGAGCTGAAGACGATCTGGATCGATGTCTCGGAACGCTCGGTGGACGAGACGGTCCGATGAGTGCGGGCGCCGTCAGACGATTGCCGGTGGAAAATGGCGTCTCGGGCTGGGAGGCGATCAGTCAGCGCTCGTTCCCGGCACGGAGCCTTGAAGGCAACGTGACGGCGGACTGGCTGATCGTCGGGGCGGGCTTTGCGGGTCTTTCCGCAGCCCGCCGCCTTCTCGAGCTTTGCCCGCACGACAAGATCGTCCTCACGGAGGCGAGCGAGGTCGGCAAGGGACCGGCGGGACGCAATTCCGGCTTCATGATCGACGTGCCGCATAATCTCTCCTCGAGCGAATATTCGAGCGGCGGGGTGGATGCGACCCGGCTGGAAATGGCGCAGAACCGTCTCGCCATCGGTTTTGCCAGGTCGGCCGCCGAAGAATACGGCATGTCGCGGGAAACCTTCGATCCCGCCGGCAAGATCAACGCGGCGGCGACCGCCCGCGGAATGAGGCTCAATGCGAGCTTCGGGGCTTCGCTGAAGGGCGCGGGCGAGCCGCACGCCTTCCTCGACGCCGCCGAGCTGCGCGAGATCACCGGGTCGGATTACTACCGCGGCGGCCTTTACACGCCCGGCGCGGTGCTGATCCAGCCGGCGGACTATGTGCGCGCCTTCGCCGCCGGCCTTGCCCGCCGCATCGATCTTTTCGAGCGGTCGCCGGTCACTTCGCTGAAACGCGCGGACGGCGCCTGGACGGCGACGACGCCCGGCGGCGCGGTCACCGCGCCCAGGGTCATTCTCGGCGTCAACGGCCATATAGAGGATTTCGGCCATTTTGGCGGGCGGCTGATGCATATCTTCGCCTATGCCTCGATGACCGCGCCGTTCTCCGCCGAAGGTTTCGGACGAAAGGCTTCGGGGCACGACCGTTGGGCGCTCCTGCCGGCCGACGCCATGGGCGCGACCGTGCGCAAGATCACCTCCGGCGGCCAGTCGCGCATCGTCATCCGCACGCGCTACACCTACGACACCACTGTCGCGATCTCGATGCGCCGCCTCGTGAAGATGGCGCAGGAGCACCGGCGCTCGCTCGACGCCCGCTTTCCGGACCTTGCGGGCCTGCCTTTCGAGCATAGCTGGGCCGGTCGCCTGTGCCTCAGCCTCAACCATGTGCCCGCCTTCGGCGAGATCGAGGAGGGGCTTTATTCCGCCTGCTGCGAGAACGGGCTCGGCACGGTGAAAAGCACGCTTGCCGGCATGATGGCGGCGGAGCTGGCCACCGGCGCCCGCTCGCACGAGCTCGACCAATACAGGGATCACCTGCGGCCCTCTCGGCTGCCGCCGCAGCCCTTCGCCTGGCTCGGCATCAATTCGGTGATCCGCTTGCAGGAATTGCGCGCCGGCCGCGAGGGCTGACAACGCGCAATAAAGGGAACCCAAACAGGAGAGAGTGAAAATGAAATTCGTATGGAAAGCGCTTTGCGCGGCCGCCATGGTCGGCCTGAGCATGGTATCCGCCCGCGCCGAGGAAAAGACGATCACGGTGGGGACGCTGTCGTGGGAAGACCTCACGCCGATCACCGGCATCACCAAGAAGGTGCTGGAAGACAAGGGCTACACGGTCAAGGTCGTCGAATTCGCCGAATGGGGTATCGCCTATGCGGCGCTCGCCAAGGGTGACGTGCAAATCCTCGCTTCGCAGACCGACTATGTCGCGCAGGACTATTGGGACAAGAACAAGAAGCGGCTGGAAAAGATCTCGCCCGTCTCGCACGGCCTCTACCAGGCCGTCGCCGTGCCGAAATACGTGACGATCGACTCGCTGGAAGAGCTCAACGACAATGCCGACAAGTTCGGCGGCAAGATCGTCGGCATCGAGCCGGGCTCGGGCCTGATGCGCGATGCCGCAAACGCGGTGAAGGAATACGGGCTGAACCTGCAGCTCGTCGAAGGTTCGAGTGCGGCGATGACCGCCGCCCTGAAGTCGGCGATCGACCGGCAGGAATGGGTCGCCGTCACGATCTGGGAGCCGTCCTGGATGATGCAGAAGTACGACGTGAAGTTCCTCAAGGACCCGAAGGGCGTCTTCCCGCCGGCGCAGAGCTATTACTGGATCGGCCAGAAGGGCTTTTCCGCGGAGAACCCCCATGCGCGTGAAGTGATCGCCAGCGTCTACGTGCCGCTTGCCGACATCACCGCGATCAACGGCGCGGTCAGCGACGGCAAGACCATGGATCAGGCCGTGGCCGACTGGACGGCTGCGCACGCCAATCTCCTGAAGCGCTGGGAAAACATCAAGGACGAATAAGCGATATCGCGGGCCGCCTGCGGCAGCGCGCGGCCCGTTCCAACCAAAAGAGCCGAAGCGGCTGATCGGGGGACGTCATGGACAATGCGCATATCGAGGCGAACGAGGTTCTGGTCGACTGCCGGTCGGTCTGGAAGATTTTCGGCAATCGTGCCGCAGCCGCCATCGAGGCCGTGGAAAGGCGCGGGCTGTCGAAAACAGACGTCCTGAAGGAATTCAACTGCGTGGTCGGCGTTTCCGGCGCCGATCTCCAGGTGCGCCGCGGCGAGATCTTCTGCATCATGGGCCTGTCGGGCTCCGGCAAGTCGACGCTCATCCGCCTGCTCAACCGCCTGATCGAGCCGAGCCTCGGCCAGGTAATCGTCAAGGGCAAGGATATCGCCAGGCTCGACGCGGCCCAGCTTCGCGACATGCGGGCGCGCAACATCGGCATGGTGTTCCAGAGCGTCGCGCTGCTGCCCTATCGCACGGTGCTTGAAAATGCAGCCTTCGGTCTGGAGGTCAGGGGCGTTGCGCGGGAGGAGCGTAACAAGGTCGCCCGTGCCGCGCTCGAAAAGGTCGGCCTTGCGGACTGGACGGAGCGCTTTCCCTCGGAACTGTCGGGCGGCATGCAGCAGCGTGTCGGCCTTGCCCGGGCGATTGCCGCCGATCCCGAGATCATCCTGATGGACGAGCCGTTCAGCGCACTCGACCCGTTGATCCGCCGCCAGTTGCAGGATGAATTCCGTGAGCTCACCAAATCGCTCGGCAAGTCCGCAGTCTTCATCACCCACGATCTTGAGGAAGCCATCCGCATCGGCGACCGCATCGCTATCATGAAGGATGGTGTCATCGTGCAGGTCGGCAACGCCGAGGAGATCGTCACGAAACCGGCCGACGACTATGTCGCCGAGTTCGTCGCCGGCATCTCCCGTATCCATCTCGTCAGGGCACATTCCATCATGCAGCCGGCCGCCGGCTATCCCGGTGACGTGGCAGGGCTGCCGCAGGCGACGCCGGAGGCCGATATCAGCGCGCTGATCGAACTCACCATGCAATCGGATCGCGACGCGATCGCGGTCGTCGAGAACGGGGCCGTCGTCGGCGTCGTTACGACCCGCGATCTGCTGCGCGGTGTCGCGGCCTGAGGGGAGGGTGTCGTCATGGACATGTCGGAACTTCCTGCCGCCTTCGACACCGCCGTCGACGATGCGCTGTTCTGGATCGGCGACAACGGCGAGGGCCTGTTCGATTTCCTGCGCGCCGTGCTGGAGGGCACCTACGGCGCGATCCTCTGGCTGCTGGAACTCGTGCCCTTCTATGGCGTGGCCGTGCTGGCGGGGCTTCTCGGCTGGTGGCTGGCGAACCGCTGGTTCGGCCTTGCGGTCGGGCTGGCACTCGCCTTCTGCGCGCTGATGGGACTTTGGACCGAGACCATGGCGACGCTCGCACTGGTGCTGGCTGCAACGGTGCTGGCACTTGCCGTCGGCATTCCGATCGGTATCGCCGCCGGCTTCCTGCGCTCGCTCGACCGCGTGCTGGAGCCGGTGCTGGACCTCATCCAGACGCTGCCGCCCTATATCTACCTCCTGCCGGCCATCGCCCTGATGGGCTTCGGGCCGGCCACCGCGCTCGTCGCCACCTTCGTCGTCGCCATGCCGCCGGCCGTGCGCCTGACGGCGCTCGGCATCCGCAGGACGCCCAGGGAGTTCCTCGAGCTCGGCGCGGCGAGCGGCCTCACGCCCTGGCAGATGTTCACCAAGATTCGCCTGCCCTTCGCCCTGCCGTCCATCATGGCCGGCGTCAACCAGAGCCTGATGATGGCCTTCGGCATGGTGGTCATCGCCGGCATCGTCGGCTCGGGCGGGCTCGGCGAGACGATCTACGGCGCGGTGCGCACGCTCGACATCGCCACATCGATCAACGCCGCCATCGCCATCGTGATCCTGACGATGGTTCTCGACCGCCTCACCCAGAGCGCGGCGGCGGGCAGGAACGGGAGGCCAGCATGAACCTCGAGACGCTGCAATTCTCGCCGGGCGCCTATCTCGCACCGGCAGTGGATTGGCTGAATGCCAACTTCCACCCCTTCTTCAGCCTCGTCACGCGGGTGATCGAGGCGGTCCTCGGCGGTATCGAGTTCGCGCTGCTGGCCTTGCCGGCCTATGCGGTGATCGCCATCGCCGCGCTGCTCGCCGGCTTCTTCGTCGGTATCCGGCTCGGCGTGGTGATGGCCGCGGCGCTCGCCTTCTGCCTTCTTTCCGGCCTCTGGACGGCATCGATGCAGACCATCGCGCTCGTCACGGTTGCGGTGCTGATCTCCGTTGCCATCGCCTTCCCGCTCGGCATCCTCGCCGCGCGCCGCAAGAGGGTCGAGGCGGCGCTGAGGCCGGTGCTGGACATCATGCAGACGGTGCCGCCGTGGGTCTATCTCATTCCGGCGGTGATGATCTTCAGCCTCGGCCGGGTGCCGGCGATCATCGCCACCATCGTCTACGGCATCCCGCCCATGCTGCGCCTGACGACGCTCGCCTTCAACCAGCTCCCGAAAGACCTCGTCGAGCTCGGCAAGGCCATCGGCGCGCCGCCGCGCGCCATCCTGTTCAAGATCGAGATACCCTCCGCCATGCCGACGCTGCTGGTGGGCCTCAACCAGTGCATCCTGCTGTCGCTGGCCATGGTGGTGCTGGCGGGCCTCGTCGGGGCGGGCGGGCTCGGGGCGGAAGTGACGCGCGGCCTCACCCGCATGGAAATGGGCCTCGGCCTTCGCGCGGGCCTTGCCATCGTCGCCGTCGCCATCCTTCTCGACAGGCTTTCGCGCGGCGCGCTGCATCGCCCGCCGGCTGCGGGCGGAGCGTGACATGCGCCACAGCTTCTTCTGCATCGATGCCCACACCTGCGGCAACCCGGTCCGGCTCGTGGCCGGCGGCGGCCCCATCCTGCCGCATCTGCCGATGGCCGACCGGCGCGACGTCTTCGTGCGCGACCACGACTGGGTCCGCAAGGCCCTGATGTTCGAGCCGCGCGGCCATGACATCATGTCCGGCTCGATCCTCTATCCGCCGCCACAACACGATCTTCGTCGACGATCGCGATCCGTTGGCATGCGGGTTTCAGATCCGGTAGAGGAGCGTCGAGATGGCCGGCATCGGTCAGGCGACGAAACCTCGGAAGGGAAGCGCGACGGGCAAACTGACCATCGGCTTCGTCCTCGCACGCTCGTTCACGCTGTCCGCCTTCGCGTTGTTCGTGGACATGTTGCGGCTTGCAAGCGACAGGTACGACCGATCAGGCCGCGTCTCGGCCGACTGGCAGGTTCTCGCAAGCACCCGGCACGTCATCACGTCGACGCAAGCACGGAAGCATGCTGCTAGCGAAAACGTTTCCTGCTGACCGGCGCTCCGCGTGAGGATGAGCGATCAGTTCTTTGCCGTGGATCAAGTGTGCGACGTGCTTTCGAGGCGTCCGGGCCCCTTGCAGGCCGGGGAAATCCCGCCGGGAAACGCGCCGCCGATCTGGTCATTGTGTACATTGATAATTATTTGTGTTTCCGTCCCGGGCGAGAGAGCCATGCGACGCGAAACAATTGAAGGCGATGGAATATGAAGGGCAAATCTGCGCTCCACGAAACGCTGCGGCGACAGATCCTGACACTCGAACTGGAGCCCGACCAGGATCTCGACGAGGTCAGGCTCAGCGAAGAATATGGGATTTCCCGCACACCCGTGCGTGACGTGCTGCGTCAACTCGCCGTTGAGGGCTACGTCGATATCCGCGAGAACCGCGGCGCGCGCGTCGTGCCCATGAACCATGCCACGCTTCGCGATTTCTTCCTCGTCGCGCCGATGATTTACGAGGCTATCGGACGCCTTGCGGTGCAGAACTGGCGGGCAAACCAGTTCGAGGCTCTCAAGGCCTGTCAGGAACGGTTCCGGACTGCGATCGCGCAGAACGATGCGGAGAAGATGGTCGTCGAGAACAACCGCTTTCATGAACTGATCGGCGAAATGGCCGGAAGCGTCTTCCTGAAGCCGACCCTCAACCGCCTTCTTATCGATCACGCCCGCATCGGCCATACGTTCTTCCGGCCCTCCACCGACGACATGGCTGTCAACCTCGCGGAATCCTGCGCGCATCACGACGAGATGATCACGGCGCTCGCCGAGCGGAACGAAACGGCCATGGTGAACCTCGTCTTCGATCATTGGGATCTGTCGCGGCAAAACATGGAGCTGTTCATCGCGCCGAGGGCGCTGAAATCGGAGACGACGGCCTGGGTGTTTTCGAGAGATGCAGACGCCGGCATCAACTCCAACTAGGACCGGCTTCACCGGCTCGCTGCTGATCCTGGTCATTGCTGTTCCGACCGTAGTGGCGCGGTTGAGCAACAAGAGGAAGGAAGCCGGGCGGCGCACGTTCTGGGAGAAGGCGACGGCGCTCCATGCTGAGGCGCATCGGCCTTCCGCGTCGGCGCCGCCCGCGTATTTCTCCCGGCACTACTATGACCTCGCCATGCTGCTCGACCCTGACGAAGGGAAAGCGGCCTCGGTCGCCTTCCCGGCCGGCCCGGTTCAGGACGCCGCGAAGATGGGGGCGCTGTTCAGCCTGGGGAGCGCCGTCATCGCCATCGCCGCCGGCCGCATTTTCAAGGTGCGTCGGCACGTATAGCTTTTGCAGTGACAGGCTATCTCGGGAACCGCGCCGCGAAGCGCTCGAATAGGTCGGCCGTGCCGACCTGCCCGCCCTTCAGCAGGAGGATGGTTCCGTCGAGGGGGCTTCCGGCCGCATGCCCCCGGCAGATCGCAACGCCCGGGCCTGCCCGTTCGATGAATGAAAGGCTTCTGAACCCGAGTTGTTTCACGAGCACGCTGGACGTATCGCCGCCGGCCACCGCGATGCCTGCGACGCGGCATCGGCTCAGGATCGATCCGGCCAGCCGGGCCAGCCAATCGGACAGCGCGGCCGGCGTCGTGCCGTAGTCCAGATCCGGCTGTAGGTGGACCATCACGTTCACGCCGGCCTCGAGCCGGTGGGCGCATCGGCTTGCAAGGTCTTCCGGATGCCCGAGGTCCTCCTGCTGGAGCGTGAGGCGTTCATAGCTGTCGGCGGCCGCGACCTGAGCCGCCGTTGCCGAGGACCGGCTGCCGGCAATGGCAAGGATGGGGCCCCGTTCCCACGCAGCCGGGGCCGTGTCCGGTTCAGTCGGCGGCCCTGCGGGAAAAAGCGCCTCGGCCACGCTGCTGGCGCCGACAAGGAGCAGGGGGGCCTCGCGGCCTTCGATTTTGGCCAGCCGCCTGCCGAGGCGGTCGATATCCGGCTGTTCGATCGCGTCGATCAGGGTTCGGTCCGTCTTCAGGGCGGCATCCAACGTTTTGCGGCCCGTCAGCGAAAGGCCTTCCAGGCCCTGCTTGGCCAGGTGAACCCGCAGGTCCGCCTCGTCCATGGGCGTGACGGGGTGGCGGCTCATGATGGGGTGCCGGTCGATCCGGTAGACCTCGCCGTCCGGCGCACGCGCGAAGAGCGTTCCGAAGAGGCAATAGCGCCCAAGGCTCGGCTGGCCGCCGACGATGATCGTCCGCGACGGCGTGAAAGCCCGTTCGAGCGCCTTCACCGCAGCGCCGATACTGCCGGTATGCGGCGCCGAATCGAATGTGGAGCACACTTTGTAATGGACGAAACGCGGGGCAAGCGAGCGAAGAGCGGGCGCCAATGCATCCAGCCGCGCGGCAATCTCCTCGGGAGACCGGGCCCTGAGATCGGTCGCGATCCCCACGGCATCGAGCCCGGCGGCCTCGTCGGCCTCCGGCGCATCGAGAAACAGGCGGACCCTGGCGCCGCGTTCGCAGAGCGTTGCCAGCGTGTCCGAGGCCCCCGTGAAGTCGTCGCCGATGAACAGGACCCGGGCCATCTATGAACCGAAGAACCGGAGGGCCGCCGCAAGCTCGCCATGCGAGGATGCGGCCCTTTCAAGGGTTTCACCGAGGCAAAGAGCGTCCCAGGCCTGTCGCAGGCTGCGGATGCCCGCCGCCGGGCCGTCCGGATGGGCAAGGATGCCGCCGCCCGCCATGAACATGAAGTCGGCGGAGCCGGCCGCGTCGAGGGTTACCGGCAAGGTGCCGGCCCACTGGCCGGACGAAAAGGCCGGCATGACGATGTCGCTGTCGCCGGCAGCATCCGCCGCAAGCGGCTGGAGGCAGCGCCGTGCGGCGGCTTTCACCTCTTCCGCCGCGTCGGAGAATTTTCCGCCGATGCCGTGGACATGCATATGGTCGACGCCGGCGAGCCGGTACAGCGCCTGATAGGCATCGAAGCCGATGCCGAGCGCCGGGTGGCGGGCAAGGGCGCCGTAGCCATTGCGGTGGCCGTGGACGGCCAGCCCTGTCGCGCGGCGCAATGTCTGCATCCCGGATAGGCCGCACCAGTTGAGGCTTGCCATGACGCAGGAACCGCCTTCGCGCTCGACCAGTTCGGCATGGCGGCGCATGGCGTCGGTCTCGTCGGTGATGTTGAAGGCGACCATCACATGCTTGCCGGTCCTGTCGCGGTGTGCCCGGACCTTGGCCATCACGGCCGGCACGCGTTCGGCAATCGGGGCATGGTCCGGATTGGCGCAGACCTCGTCGTCCTTGATGAAATCGATGCCCGCCTCGCACAGAAGCTCCACGATATCCGCGATCTCATGCGGGCGCATGCCGACATTGGGCTTGATGATCGTGCCGAACAGCGGCCGGTTATGGACATCGGTTGCGCGGCGCGTCCCGGCAACGCCCATGGCGGGCTGCTCGAAGCGGTCGCGATAGGCCTGCGGCAGCGTGACGTCGACCAGCTTCAGGCCGGTGACCTCGCCGAGATCGTAGAGGTTGCCGGAAACGGTCGCCGCGAGCGTCGGCAGGTTGGCGCCGATGTTCGCCACAGGAAAGGCGACACGCACATGCGCGCGCCGCCAGGGCCCGCCGATGGCCTTGCGCTCCAGATACGCGCTTGCGAGGCTGGGCGTTCCGGCGGGCTCCAGTTCCTCGACGGAAAGGACTTCTGCGGCGGCGCGTCCACGCAGTTCGTCGGTCTCGTTGGCGACGCGCACGAAGGTGCCGCTCGACTGCTCTCCGGCCATGATGTCGGCGATCCGGCGCGGATCGAGCGGCGTCTCGATCAGGTAGGACGCCTCTATGCGTTCGGCGGCCATGGTCAGATCGCCGACAGGTCGGGGAAGGGCCTGACGGGGTCCTTGCCGTCCCAACCTTCCGATGCCGCGCGGATGAGGTCGAACATACGGCCCTTGGGCCCCATGACCTCGGAGAGCTCGATCACCGTGCCGGGATGGGCCTCGCGGTCGAAATAGCAGAAGCGGCCGTTCTCTCCCACCTTGCCGCTCATCTTGACCTTGAAGCCCTCGGCTTCCATCGCCGTAAGGTCGGCGTCGTATTGCTGCGTCCAGTAGGCGATATGCTGAAGCCCGCGATGGCCTGCCTGGCGGAAGTCGCGATACATCGACGGCGCATCGTTGCGGCACTGGATCAGCTCGACCTGGATATAGCCGCTATTGGCCAGCGCCACCGAATTATGCACGTCGTAGGCCTTGCCGTCGTAGCGGTAATCCTCGATCGGCACGCGCGGATTGTAGTACCAGGGACCGACCCCCATCACGTCGTACCAGTGCTTCATTGCCGCTTCGATATCGTCGACGACGTAGCCGAGCTGGCGGATTGGCCCGAGAAACTTGCTCATGGAAGTGTCCTATTGAGAAATGAGGTGCGGCAGCCAGGTCGATACGGCGGGCACGATGGTGACCACCAGCAGCGACAGGATCAGCGGAATGAAGAAGGGCAAGACGCCGCGCACGACCGAATGAACCGGCATCTTGGCGATGATCGACACCATGTAGAGGCTCATGCCCACCGGCGGCGTCAGCAGGCCGATCATCAGGTTGAGCACGAAGACGATGCCGAGCTGCAGCGGATCGACGCCCGCCGCATGCAGGGTGGGCGCGACGATGGGCGCGATGATCAGGATCGCGGCGATCGATTCGAGGAACATCCCGACGATCAGCAGCAGCAGGTTGACCAGCAACAGGAGCACGAAGGGGCTGTCGGAAAGACCGAGCAGCAGGGCGCCGGCCTTGGCGGGCACCTGGTCGAGGGTCAGTACCCAGGCGAACACGGCGGCTGTCGAGACGATGAACAGGATGCTGGCGGTCGCCTCGACGGTCTCCCGCAGGCCGTCCAGGATCGCCTTCAGCGTGAGCGAGCGATAAATGAAGGCGCCGATGAGGAGCGCATAGGCGACCGTGACGCCGGCAACCTCCGTCGGGCCGAAATAGCCGCTGAGCAGGCCGCCGATCAGGATGACCGGGGCAAGCAGCGCGGGGAAGGAGATCACGGCCTTTGCGGCGACCTGGCGCACCGTCGGCTTCACGGTGTCGCGGGGCAGGTCGTAGAGACGCGCCATCACCGCGACCTGAAGCATGAGGAACAAGGTGATCAGGATCGCGGGCACGACGCCGGCGACGAGCAGTTGAACAGCCGACACGTTGGTGACGCTGGCATAGATGATGATGGGGATGGACGGCGGGAAGATCGGACCGATCGTCGCCGCGGCGATGGTCAGGCCCGCTGCGAAGTTCTTCTTGTAGCCCTGCCTGACCATCTCGTCGATCTGGATCCTGCCGAGGGCACCGATATCGGCCAGCGCCGCGCCCGAAACACCGGAGAAGATGAGGCTCACGAGGATGGCCACCTGGGCGAAGGAGCCGCGGATGCGCCCGACCAGCATGCGGATCAGGTCGAAGATGTGCTGGGTGACGCCGATAGAGCTCAGCAGGCTCGCGGCCAGGATGAACAGCGGCACAGCCAGAAGCGGCGTCGAGTCCAGCGCGTTGACGCCGCGTTGCGCCAGCACATGGATCGGGAGACCGTAAGTCAGGATCGTGATAGCCGACGACAGGCCGAGTGCGACCGCGATCGGCGCGCCCACGATGAGCGCGACGGCGAAGAGGGCGATAAGGAGCAGGCTCATGACGGCGGAACCCCGGGCTCGTCGTGTGACAGGTCGGCGCCGCGCAGCAAGGCTGCTATCCGGGCGACGGTGATGATCGTGAGCAGCGCCAGCGCGATCGCCGCCGGCGCGTAGTAGACCCAGTTCGGAATGCCGAGGGTGGGCGTGGCGAACTTCCAGGCGCGCGACAGGAAGGCGTAGACCGACCACACGAAGATTGCGCCGAAGGCGAGGACCATGATCTCGACGATCAGGGCGCAGACATGCCGGCCGGCCGGCGGCAGCATCGTCGGCACCATGTCGACGGCGACGTGGCTGCCGCGCAGGGCCAGCAGCGGCACACCAAGGAAGACGAGCGCCACGCCGCAGAAGCGGGAAAGCTCGTCCGCCCAGGGCATGCCGAGGTCGAAGAGGTTCCGGCCGGCGACCTGAGCGACGATGAGTATGCTCATCAGGGCGAGCAGGAAGATGCCGAGATTGAGGCAGGCCCTGGATATGGTCGCCAAGACCTTGCCGCCCGGCACGCGTGCCGTTTCGTTCACCATCTGATTGTCCTCTCAGGCCGGATGAGGATCAGGCGATCGCCTTGATCTTCTCGTAGAGCGCGCCGAACTTCTCGCCGAAGCGTTCCTCGACGACCTTGCCGACCGAAGCGCGGAAGGCATCGACATCGAGGCCTTCCGCTGGGCCGATCACCTTCATGCCCTTGTCGCGCAGCGCCTGGGTGTCCTTTTCCTCATTGTCCTCGATCGCCTTGGTCGCGCGGTCGCGGATTTCGAGCGAGGCCTTCGCGACGGCTTCCTTCTGTGTGTCCGACAGGCCCTGCCAGGCGTCTTCGTTCATCACGACGACCTCGGCATTCGACATGTGGCCCGTCAGCATGAGGTGCGACTGCACTTCGTAGAGCTTGACGTTGAGGATGACGTTGACCGGGTTCTCCTGGCCGTTGACGACGCCGGTTGCAAGGGCGGTCGGCACTTCCGACCAGTCGACCGGAACGGGCGCCGCGCCCATCCCCTCGACGGCGGCCTGGTAGATCGGGAACGGCACGGCGCGGATCTTCATGCCCGCGAGGTCGGCGGGCGTCTTGACCTCCTTGTTGCAGGTCAGGTTCCGGCGGCCGAAATAGTGGGCGTAGATGACGCGGCAGTTCGCCGCCTGGATCAGGCCTTCGTTGAGCTCCTGCATGACCGGCGAATTGATGTCCATCACCTTCATCAGGTGATCGATATCGCGATAGAGGTAGGGCGTGTCCAGCGCGGCGAAGGGCTCGTAGAGCGAACCGATGCCGCCGGCGGTGTTGTGCGAGAAGGCGATGGTGCCGAGCGAAACCGCCTCGGCCAGTTCCTGGAGCTTGCCCAGCTGCGAGGAGGGGAAGACCTCGACCTTGACGTCGCCGTTCGAATGCTTGCCGACCGCCTCGGCGAACCAGTCCGCCTGCGCCCCGGCGACGCTCGCCGGCTCGTTGTTGTGGCCGTAGCGCAGCGAAACTGGCGCCGCGCGCACGATGGCCGGTGCGAACAGAGCCACGCCGGCGCCAAGGCCGAGACCCATCACGCCACGGCGCGTAATATCGAATGACTTCCGGTTCATGATATCCTCCCTGAGTGAAATTGATGTGATCATCCCGCGGCCGCTCACGCGGGCACCGGATAATCTGCTCCTCTTGACATTACGGTAAGAAACGGAAAGCCTCAGGTCAAACAGCAAAAATTGAGGTGATTTGAGGTGAATTTGGGCAGGCCGGGAAATCCATCCCTCAACGATGTCGCGTCCGCCGCGCGCGTGTCACTGGCAACGGTCGACCGCGTGATGAACCGCCGCAAGGGCGTGAAGGCGCGCACGGTGGAGCGGGTTCTGGCTGCTGCGGTGGACCTCGGCTACCTCAGCGGGGAGGAGCGGGATCTTTTGTCCGCCCCGCGCCCCGCCCATATCGCCTTCCTGCTGCCGATGGGCGGCAATCCCTACCTCAAGCTGCTGGGGGAGAAGGTCCGGGACGTGGCGGAGACCGACCGCCGTGATGCAAGCCCCGTGCGGTGCTTCTTCATCGAGAGCTTCAACGCCGCGGCCATCGCGGCCGCCCTGCGCCTCCATTCCAAATGGGCCGACGGCATTGCCTTTATGGCGATCGACCACCCGCTGGTGCGCGAGGCGGCCGAAGAGGTCAGCGCAGCGGGTACCCGTCTGGTCACCATCGTCTCGGACATGATCCATCCGGCCCGCGAGGCCTATGTCGGCCTGGACAATCATGCGGCGGGCCGCACGGCCGCTTATCTGCTCGGCCGGTTCTGCGGCTCGCGCGAGGGCAGCGTGGCGCTCGTCGCCGGCAGCCGCACATACCGCACCCACTCGGAACGCGAGCTCGGTTTTCTCGGCCTTCTCGAAGAAACCTATCCGCGCTTGCGCGTGGTGGGGATGCGCGAGGGCCACGACGACCGCAACGAGAACTATCGGCACACATTGTCGCTGATCGACCAGAACCCCGATCTTGTCGGCATCTACAATGTCGGCGGCTCGTCGGACGGGATCGCGCGGGCTCTGCGCGAACGGGGCAAGGGCGACAGCGTGGTCTTCATCGGGCATGGATTGACCGCCGATACGCGCCGCTTCCTGATCGAGGGAACGATGGATGCCGTCATCAACTCCGATCCGGATCAAGTGATCGCCCGGGCGCTCGAGCAGTTCGCGACGTCCCCGTCGAGGAATGCGACGGGACTTGCCTGCCCCCCGTTGAGCATGGAAATCATCTTTCGTGAGAATATCCCCCTGCTGGCAAAATAGGGGCGCGGAAGCCTTCGCCGGCCTATCGGTCGTCACCGGCCTGCGAACGCCTTTTGCGCAGGTCTGCCAGGCCATGGCGGGCCAGTTTCTCGTTGAATGTGCGCAGGGGAATGCCGAGGCTTGCGGCGGCGCGGGCCGCATTGCCTTCGCTCAGATTGTACGCCTCGGAAATAAGGTGCGCCTCGTAGGCCGCTACCCGTTCCGGCAGCGTGGGTGCTTCAGTGCGGAACCGGGCGTCGTTCGTCGGCGTGGCCGGCTCGTCTAGGCCGAGGGCGAACCGCTCGGCCTGCGCCTTCAGTTCGCGCACATTCCCGCGCCATTCCTGTTGCTGCAACTGCGCGATCCGCTCGGCGGGAACCGGCCGAATCGGGCGGCCATAGCGATGCGCCGCGAGAGAGGCGAAGTGCCCGAACAGAAGGCCGATGTCGCTCTGCCGCTGGCGCAGGGGCGGGATGCGGATATCCACGGTCGCCAGCCGGTAGAAGAGGTCTTCGCGGAAGCGCCCGGCGGCGATGTCGGCCGAAAGATCGCTCTTGGCCGCTGCCACGATGCGTATGTCGACGGCGCGCGGGCGGTTCTCGCCGAGGCGTTCGACGACCCGCTCCTGCAACACGCGCAGGATTTTTGCCTGCAAGCCGAGGGGCATCGACTCGATCTCGTCGAGGAACACGGTTCCGCCCGCGGCATGCTCGAACTTGCCTTCGCGGTCGTGAATGGCGCCGGTGAAGGCCCCTTTCACATGGCCGAAGACCTCGCTTTCGAAGATCGTTTCCGGCAGCGCTCCGCAATTGATCGCGACGAAGGGGCCTGCGGCGCGCCGGCTGAGCCGATGGAGCGCCTGGGCGACCAGTTCTTTGCCCGTGCCCGTCTCGCCGACGATCAGGACGTCGATATCGACATCCGCGAGCGTTGCCACGCGCTCGCGCAGGTCCCGGATCGCCGGGCTGTCGCCGACGATGCGGTCCGGCTCTTCCCGCGCGCCGACAAGGGTTTGCAGGCGCGATATCTCCTGCTTCATCCGCCGCTTCTCGACGGCCTTGTCCAGCACGGAAAGCAGGCGGTCGGCATCGTAGGGCTTTTCCAGGAAATCCTCGGCGCCCTGCTTCATCGCCTGTACCGCAAGGCTCACATCGCCGTGGGCGGTGATGAGCACGACCGGGATATCGCCCTTGCGGCGGGTCAGCGAGTTGAGGAGGGTCATCCCGTCGATGCCGGGCATGCGCACGTCGGTGACCACGACGTCCGGTTCCTCGTGCAGCGCGGCCGCGAAAGCTTCCTCCGGCCGGTGGAACGCGTCGACGGAAAAGCCGCTGACGGCAAGCCAGTCTGCCGCGGCCTTCAGGAGGTCGCGGTCGTCGTCGACGAGCAGGATGCGGCCGCGGCTCATTGCGCGGCCTCCAGGCGGGCGGTGCCGCGTTTGCCGAGCGGCACGCAGATGGTGGCGGAGGTTCCTCCGCCCGGCACCTCGGCGAAGCGGATCTCGCCGCCGCATTCGCGCACGATCGTCGTGGCGATCGACAGGCCGAGGCCGAGACCTTCCCCCGTCAGCTTCGTCGTGAAGAAGGGCTCGGCGATGCGGCCGCGATGTTCCGGTGCGATGCCGGACCCGTTGTCGATGATCGCGACCGCGACGTGAGCCTCGTCCTGCGTGCGCCGGATGAGGATGGACGGATCGGGGCGCTCTTCCACCGCGTCCAGCGCGTTCAGCAGGAGATTGAGCATCGCCTGTTCCAGCTTCAGCGCGACGGCCCTTACCACGGGCGAGGGGGTCTCGGCCTCGATGACCGGCGTGACGCCGAGGGTTTTGGCGCGCGGGGCGGCAAGGTCCACCACGTTGCGGATGACCGTGTCGATGGAGACGTCCTCCAGCTCCGAGGCATCCTTGCGCGCGAAGGTCTTCAGGTGCTTGACCGTGCGCTGCATGCGCTTGACGAGGGACCGCGCGTCGACGATGCGCGCGCCGGCGGCCTCGGCCGCCTGCTTGCCGGCCAGCACGCCGGCTGTCGCCAGCGTCGCATCGAGGGCGGCGAGCGGCTGGCTTACCTCATGCACGATCGCTGTCGACATGCGCCCGAGGGCCGCCATCTTCGCCGAATGGATGAGGCCTTCCTGCGTGCGGCGCAGCTCCTCCTCGGTTTTCCGGTGCAGGTCGATTTCCAGGGCGAGGTCCTGCGTGCGCTCGGCCACCATGCGCTCGAGCAACTGGCCCTGCCGCAGCCGCATGCGGATGAGCTGGGCGCGCTGGTGGAGGAAATAGAGGGCGCCGGTCGCCAGGAGACCGGCGATCAGCGTGGCGAGCGCCCAGAAGCCGGCGAGCTTTCCGGTATCGGCGGTGCTGGTCGCCGCCAGCACGCGCCAGCCGTCCGGCTCGACCGTCGAGAAGCGGGCAAGCAGGCGGTCCTTGCCCTCGCGAAGCGTGAGGGCGGGGTCTTCCGCCGTGCCCGATGGAAGGCCTGTTTCATCCGGCAGGATCGGCGCGCGCGCCGCAAGATCGGCGCCTTCATAGGTGCGTTCGGCGGCAAGCCGTTCGGAGGCGTGCTTCCCGAGCGGGACGAGCGGCCGGTACTTCCAGTCCGGATTGCCCGACAGGAAGACGATGCCCCATTGGTCGGCGATGGCGGTCTGCACGCCGGCCGCCTCCCAGGCCAGCTCCAGCGGCGACAGGTCCGCCTTGACGACGACCACGAGAGGCGGCTTGCCGGCGATGTCGATCCGCGAGGCGAGGAAATAGCCGGGCTTCCTGGTGGTCACGCCGATGGCATAATAGCGGCCTTCGCCTTTACGCATCGCGTTGCGGAAGTAAGGGCGGAAACTGTAGTCCTGCCCGACGAAGCTCTCCGGCGTTGCATGGTTGCTTGCCGCGAGCGTGATGCCTTGCTCGTCCAGCACATAGAGGTCGGCGGCGCCGGCCTCCCGCACGATGGTCTCCAGATAGCTGTTAGCGGCGGCAAGCGAGGCTTCGCTGCGGGCAGGGTCCGCCACCGCGCGGATGCGCGCATCCTCGCCGACCACCATCGGCAGATACCGGAAGCGCTCGATCTCCGTCCCGATCGTCCGGTTGGTCAGGACGAGGCTGCGCTGGAGCTGGCTTTCGAGCGAGCCGACCGCAACGCCGTTCGCAAGATCGTAGGCGACGAACGGCGCGGCGCACGTTGCGATGAGCATGCCGATCGTCATGCGACCGATGGTGCGCGTCATTCTCGGGCCGATCCGTCCTTGTGTCCTCTTGTCCATGACCTTAACGCCAGTTCCGGACGGAAAGAACAGGAGAATGGCAAGGCCGACCCGATTCACGCGCGGGCTTCACTCTCCGGTTTCCTTTCCGGCCTCTATGCCTGTGCAGGGGCGCAGCACGAGGGACGCCTGGCGCTCCCGGCCGAATTCCCGGCAACCGTCCGCATCGCAGAGCGTCCAGCCGGAAACGGTCGCGCCGGATGCGGCGAGCACGAGTTCCGGCAGCGGCGGGACATGCGGCTCCCACACCCACCAGCCGTCCTGTAGCCGTGCGCCCTCGCCGGGATCCATGCCCGCGCCCGATCCCTTGACGCGTGCCTCCTTCAGCACCAGCCCGTCCTTGGTCGCCGCCCAGCTTTCCTGCCAGGCGATCTTTTCCACCGAATGGGTCCAGCTGAGGGTGAATAGGCCGGCGGCAACGGCAAGGGCCTTGCCGCCGGCGATGCAGACCGACATGCTCATGCCGGACGCGGCGTGGTTGCCGGCGGCTCCGCCGCCTTCGCCTTGCGCCAGATGATGAAGGCGAAGAGGGCGCCGAGGGCAAAGCCCACCTCGTCCGTCAGCGGCAGTGCTGCGAGCATGCTGAAGGAGGCGACGGTGGCGAGCGCCCGTTCGGCGATCGTGAGCCGGATGGCGGCGAAGCCGACCACCGCGGCCCCCCAGAGGCCGATGGCGAAGCCTGTCTTGACGACGATGTAGACGACCGCGGCCGGATAGCCGAAGGACGCGGCGAGCGCACCGCCGTCCTGGAGCATCAGCGCGGGCGAATAGACCGCCATGAAGGGGATGACGAAGCCGGCCGCCGCGACCTTGATGGCCTCGATGGATATCTTCAGGCCGCTTTCGCGGGCGATCGGCGCGGCGGCGAAGCAGGCGAGCGCCACCGGCGGCGTCAGGTCGGCGAGAATGCCGAAATAGAATACGAACATGTGGCTGACGATGAGCGGCACGCCGAGTTCGAGAAGCGCCGGCCCCGCGATCGACGAGGTGATGATGTAGTTCGGGATCGTCGGAATGCCCATGCCGAGCACGAGGCATGTCACCATCGTCAGGAGCAGGGACAGGAAGAGGCTCTTGCCGCCGACCGAAACGATGAACTGGCCGAAGGTGTTTGCCGCGCCGGTCAGCGTCATGGTGCCTATGATGATGCCGACGAGCGCGCAGGCGATCGCCACGGGCAGGGCGGTCTTGGCGCCTTCTGCAAGCGCGTCGCGGCAGACGATGAGCGTTTCGCGCCCACCCTTCCAGAGTGCATTCGCAATGATCAGCGCTGCCAGCGCCAGGATCACCACCTTTATGCCGAACTCGAAGAAGCTGGCGGCCACGAGGCCGAGGCCGATCCAGAAGATGACCCGCACGGCCGTCGAGGGCAGGCCGATGGCGATGGAGCCGCCGAGAATGAGCAGCATCGTGAAGCCGAGGCCGACGGTGCCGGCGAAGAGCGGCGTGTAGCCGGAAAACAGCAGCCAGATGAGCGCGCCGAGCGGCAGCACCAGATACCAGCCCTCCATGATCGCGGCGCGGGCCGAGGGCAGCTCATTGCGCGGCAGGCCGAGCAGCCCGCGCTTGCCGGCTTCCAGATGCACCATCCAGAAGGCGGAGGCGAAGTAGAGGATGGCCGGAATGATCGCGGCCTTGACGATCTCGTGGTATTCCACGCCCAGCGTCTCGGCCATGATGAAGGCGACGGCGCCCATGACCGGCGGCATGATCTGCCCGCCCATGGAGGCCGTGGCCTCCACGCCGCCGGCAAAGGCCGAGCGGTAGCCGAAGCGCTTCATCAGCGGAATGGTGAACTGGCCGGTGGTGACCACATTGGCGACGCCCGAGCCGGAAATCGTGCCCATCAGCGCGGATGAGATGATCGCCACCTTCGCCGCCCCGCCGCGCCGTGCCCCGACGAGGCTGAGCGAGACATCGTTGAAGAGCTGGATCATGCCTGCCTTCTCGAGGAAGGCGCCGAAGAGGATGAAGAGGAAGATGTAGCTGGAGGAAACCAGCGTCGGAATGCCGTAGATGCCTTCCGTGCCATAGGCCATGTGGTCGATGACCTGCGAGAAGGCATAGCCGCGGTGATTGAGCGGCGAGGGCAGGTACTGGCCGAAAAGGCAATAGGCAAGGAAGACGCCGGAGATGATCGGCAGCGCCGGCCCCATCAGCACCCATGCGGCGGCGAAGACGACGCCGATGGCGATGACCCCGAAGACCATGTCCTGCGGCAGGGGATCGCCCGCGCGCACCAGGAGATCGGCATATTCATAGCATTGATAGAAGGCGACGGCCGCGCCGAGAACCGAAAGACCCCAGGCGATGGCGCGCACGGCCGTGCCCTTGCCGGATATGGCGGCGAGCAGCGGAAAGATCAGCACCGTGACGAAACCGACATGGATCGCCCGGACGAGCTGGCTCGGCGGATCGAGCAGATGCGCGGCGGTCGCGATCTGAAAGACGGAGAACAGGAAGGCGATCGCGAAGAGCAGGCGTCCTTCCGTCGTGGCGGGAAAAGCGCCCGCGAGCGCGTCATGCTTGCTGAGCTCGGCGGCGGCATCGCCGGCCGGTCCATGGGTGTCGTGCATAGGTTCCTCCCGGGAGATGATTGGATATCGGGTCTCCATGCGGCGATCCTCCATCGCCGCATGGGTCCCTGACGGTCAGAGCAGCCCCTTTTCCTTGTAGTAGCGCTCTGCCCCCGGATGCAGCGGGATCGGCATGCCCTTCAGGGCCTGCTTGAGGTCGATCTGTTCGGCCGCTTTGTGAGCCGCGACCATGGCCGGCAGGTTCTCGAAGAGCTGCTTGGTCATCTGGTAGGCGGTCTCGTCGGAAACGTCGGAATGGGTCACGAGGAAGTTGACGACGGCAACGGTCGGAACGTCGTTGTCCTGCCCCTCGTAGGTGCCGGCCGGAACGGTTGCGGCAATGTAGGGCGCGCCCAGCTTGGTGGCGATGTCTTCCGGCACGGCCACCATCTGCACGTCGAGCGACGTTGCGAGGTCCTTGAAGGAGGAAACGCCGAGACCGGCCGATTGCAGCGTGGCGTCGAGCTGACGGTTCTTCATCAGCTCGACGGATTCGGCGAAGGGCAGATATTCCGTCTTGCCGAGGTCGTCATAGCTCATGCCGGCCGCCGTCAGGATGGCGCGGGCATTGAGTTCCGTTCCCGACTTCGGCGCGCCGACCGAAAGGCTCTTGCCCTTGAAGTCGGCGAGTGTGGCAATGCCGGATTCCTTGGACGCCATGATCTGGATGTAGTTCGGGTAGATGGCCGCGATGCCGCGCAGCTTGTCGAGCGGCGCCTTGAAACCGGCCTCCGCATTGCCTTCCCAGGCGAGCTTGACGGAGTCGCCCAATGCGAAGGCGATCTCGCCGCGGCCCTGCTGCAGGAGGTTGAGGTTCTCGACCGAGGCCTTGGTCGCCTGCACCTGGGTGCGTACGCCCTCGATCTTGTCGCCGTAGATCTTCGACAGCGCGACGCCGAGCGGATAATAGACGCCGGACGTGCCGCCCGTCAGGATGTTGATGAATTCGTCCGCTCTTGCCGAGGTGCCCGACAGGGCGATGGACAGGCCGGCGATCGCGGTGATGGCGATACGTTGCACGATTTGCTTCATGGAAAATCCTCCCGTGGTGTGAATCGGCGTGGCTCTCTCCCTCCGCGCCGTCCAGCAATCCAGCAAGAGCCGGGCCAAGCGTAAGTCATTGTATTTTCGTGCGGTGGCCGACGCTCGGCGGGTTATTCAGGCGGAAAATTGCCGAAACCTCGGTCGTCTCGGCAAGATCATGCCGAATTCGCGCGTGCCAATCTTCTCGCTCGCCCGTTCACCGGCCGCCGCTGGCTCTGCCGATGACGCCGAGCCTCAGGCGGGTTGGGCTTCGTCGGAATGGCGCGCCTGCCAATGGCGGATGAGGACGGGGATGAACAGGGCGACGCCGAGCAGCGACGAATAAAGTTCTGGCGCGACGAGCAGCAGCGCGGCCAGCACCAGAAGTGCATTTTCCCACGGTCGCGTGCGCACCAGCAGATAGCGCGACAGCGCGGCGCCGAGGCAGGTGATGCCGAGGATGCAGCCGGTAAACGCCAGGAAGAAGTCCGGCCAGTTGAACCCCTTCGTCACCAGGAGCAGGGACGGGGAGAAGACGAAGACGAAGGGCACGAGCGCCTTGCCGAGACCGAGCCGGAAGGCCGTGTTGCCGGTCTTGAACGGGTCCGAGCCGGCCATGCCCGCCGCCGCATAGGCGGCGAGCGCCACGGGCGGCGTGATGTCCGCCAGCAGTCCGTAATAGAAGACGAAGAAGTGGGCGACGATGGGCTCGACCCCGAGCATGACCAGCGCCGGTGCCGCGATGGTCACCATGATGATGTAGTTGGCCGTCGTCGGAATGCCGCAGCCCATGAGGATGCACACCACGCCGGTCATCAGCAGGGTAAACAGCAGCGTCAGGCCCTGCGTGGAGAAGATCATCTCGGGAATGAAGGTGCTGAACAGCAGCGAAAGATGCCCCGCCGTCGAGGTGACGATATAGGACAGCTTGAAGCCAACGCCCGTCAGCGTCACAACGCCCACGACGACGCCGACCGTGGCGGCGGCCGCGCCGACAGCGAGCGCATATTTGGCTCCGTCGCGCAGGCACACCACGATCTCGGCGACCGACATGCGCCGCCGCGGGTTGAGAAGGCCGACGACGATGCACATAGTGATGCCCCAGAAGGCGGCGAGATAGGGGGTGAACCCTGAGAGCAGGACGCCGATGAGGACGACGAGCGGAATGACCGTCGGCCAGTCCCGCTTCAGCGCCTCGACCACGTCGGGCATTTCGTCTGGCCTGAGGCCGCGAAGGCCGGTGCGCTTGGCCTCGAAATGCACCTGCATGAAGACGCCGAAGAAATGCATGAAGGCCGGCACGATGGCCGCCAGGATGATGGTCGTGTAGGGCAGCTCCAGGAACTCGATCATCAGGAAGGCGGCCGCGCCCATGATCGGCGGCGTCACCTGCCCGCCCGTCGAGGAGGCCGCTTCGACCGCCGCGGCGAAATGCTTCTTGTAGCCGAGGCGGATCATTGCCGGGATGGTCAGCGAGCCGACGGTGACGGTGTTGGCGACCGACGAGCCGGAGATCATGCCGAACAGCGCCGAGCCGAAGATCGACACCTTGGCGGGGCCGCCTGCATAGCGGCCGGCGACCCACGCCGCGCAGTCGAGGAAGAGCTGGCCGAGGCCGATGCGGGTGGCGAAGACGCCGAACAACACGAAATGGAAGACGTAGGTGGCGACGACACCGAGGGCGATGCCGTAGATGCCCTGCGTCGTCAGGTAGAGGTGATCGACGAGCTGGGCGACGGATGCGCCGGGATGGATGAGGATGCTCGGCATATAGGGCCCGAGCAGTGCATAGGCCATGAAGATCACGGCGATGATGGGCAGCGGAATGCCGACGGAGCGGCGCGTCGCCTCGAGCAGGAGCACGATGAGGATGAGACCGAGAACAACGTCCAGCCGCGTCGGATTGCCGACGCGGAAGGCAAGGTCGTCGAGCGGGATCATCGGCACATGCATGACGACCACCACGGCGGCGATCGCCAAAAGCCAGTCGAAGACGGATATGCCGAGCGGGCGCAGCAGGCTGGATTGCGCGGGGGCGTCATAGCCCGTCTTCACCATGGGGAAGACGAGGAAGACCAGCGCCAGGACCATCGACAGATGGATGCCCCGATGAAGCATCTCCTGCAGGAGGCCGAAGCCGGCGGTGTAGTAGTGGAACAGCGACAGGGCGACCAGCAGGAAGCCGACCAGCCAGCCGGCAGCCGGCGTCAGGGGCCGGAAGCGGATCTCGGAGTCGAATTTCTCCTCCAGTTCCCGCGCCTTCTCCTCGTCGAATTCCATGCCGGAAAGTTTGATCTTGTCGCTGCCGCCGTCGCTCATGCCGGTTCCCTTTTTGACTCTTTGAGACAGAAGGGGCGGAAGGCTTGCCTTCCGCCCCGCCGTTGTCAGTCTGTCCCGGGAGCCTATTTCAGGGCGCCGACTTCCTTGTAGAACTTCTCCGCGCCGGGGTGGAACGGAATGCCGGCGCTGGTGACCGCATTCTCCAGCGTGATGAGCTTGCCCTTGGCGTGACCGGCCTGCAGTGCCTTCTGGGTCTCCTCGCTGTAAAGCGACTTGACGATGTTGTAGACGAGGTCTTCGGGCTGCTTGGCGCTCGTCACCCACTGGGCGGCGACGGATATGGTCTTGGTCTCGCCGACATTCTTGTAGGTGCCGTCCGGCACGGTATCGGTGGAGAAGAACTTCTGTTCCGACAGGAGCTTGTCGGCTTCCGGGCCGGAGATCGGTACGAGCGTGATGTTGTTGGTGCTGGCAAGCTCGACGATGGCGCCGGTCGGATAGCCGCCGACGAAGAAATAGGCATCGAGCGCGCCGTCCTGCAGGCGCTCGCCGGCCGGGCCGGGCTTGAGGTATTCCGGCTCGACGTCCTTCTCCGTCAGGCCATAGGCCCCGAGCACGAGCCGCGCATCGACGATGGTGCCGGAGCCGGGTTCGTCGAGGGAGACGCGCTTGCCCTTCAGGTCCGCCACCGACGTGATGCCGGCATCGGCGCGAGCGACGAGATGGATGGTTTCGGGATAAAGCGTTGCGATCAACCGCAGCTCCTCGACCTTGCCCTTGCCTTCATAAAGGCCCGTTCCCGAGTGGGCCCAGTAGGCGACGTCGGATTGCGTGAAACCGGATTCGGAGGCGCCCGACTGTATGGCGCTGATATTGGCGACCGAGCCGTTCGACGATACCGCGGTGGAGACGAGGCCTTCAACGCCCGCCGGCCCCGTTGCCGAGATGGCGTTGGCGATCAGGCCGCCGACGGGATAATAGGTCCCCGACGTGCCGCCCGTTCCGATACGAAAGAAGGCCTGCTGTGCACGGGCCGGTGCAAAGCCGGTCGCTGCAAATCCCGCGGCAGCGGCACCGATGGTAAAGGCGCGACGAGTAATCGAAATGCTCATAAGATCCTCCCGAATAAAGACGGGAAGGATGTTCAGCGCGTTAAGGATTGTCAACCTGTCGTCGCAATCTGCCGGACCCTTGCCATGAAACGGATATGGGCCGGCTCGGCAATCGGTGGATTCTTCCGCTGCCGGCCTGTTCGCCTGCGGCCGTGCCGCAGGGATGATACCCACGCCCGCCGCCGGTGACTTGATCGGCGTAGCTTGTGGTCTTCTCGTAGGGCTCTGCCCCCGAATTTTGAAGATTCCATAAAAAGCTCAGGGGCACGTAGTCGCCATTTGCCGACCCCTGCTATGCCTCATGGCC
>Ga0206118_100235_pt1 | contig 43650 bp, 38 predicted proteins | sample 3A20Ametagenome_FD_177999 | JGI IMG/M metagenome (GOLD analysis project Ga0206118, IMG submission 177999) | Enriched microbial communities from leaf-cutter ant dump, University of Wisconsin, Madison, United States - 3A20A | ecosystem: Environmental > Terrestrial > Nest > Insects nest > Nest dump... | reverse complement strand
ACGGGTTTCCCACCCTGCTGCGATAATCCGGCAATGAACGCGAACGACACCTCCCTCCCGCCCGGCGTGGCCGACGACCTGCAGCGCGGCCTGCACGCGATGGGCCTGGACGCCGCGCTGGCGCCGCCGCTGCTGGCCTACCTGTCGCTGCTGGTGCGCTGGAACCGCACCTACAACCTCACCGCCATCCGCGACCCGCGCGAGATGGTCACCCGCCACCTGCTCGACTCGCTGGCGATGGCGGCGCACGTCGAATCCGGCACCCTGGCCGACCTCGGCACCGGCCCCGGCCTGCCCGGCATCCCGCTGGCCATCGCCCACCCGCAGTTGCAGGTGACGCTGGTGGAGAGCAACGGCAAGAAGGCACGCTTCCTGCGCGAGGCGGTGCGCCAGCTCTGCCTCGGCAACGCCCGCGTGGCCGAATCGCGCGCCGAGGCACTGGACGAGCCCGGCGCCTTCGACGCCCTCACCGCACGGGCGATGGACACGCTGGCCGGCATCATTGAAGTCGGCGGCCACCTGCTGCGCCCCGGCGGCCAGCTGCTGGCGATGAAGGGCGTGTACCCGTACGAGGAAATCGCCGCGCTGCCGGCCGGCTGGCAGGTGGCCGAGGTGCGGCCGTTGCAGGTGCCCGGCTTGGCCGGCGAGCGCCATCTGGTGGTGTGCAGCCGGACGTAGGTCGGGGCTACGCCCCCGACGGGGCTTGCCCGAGGTGGGTCGTGTCGGGGGCATGGCCCCGGCCTGCCTCGCAGGTGCCGGGCTTGCCCGGCATGGGGCTTCACCGGGAAGGCTTCATGCGGGGCAAGCCCCGCATCCACGAGGGACGACGCTGGCCGGCCCGGATTTCCCCCATCCGTCCCCAGCCCGCATAATGCCCAGTCCAACCTTCCAGCCCGTGAGGCCCACCCGCATGGCTCGCATCATCGCCATCGCCAACCAGAAAGGCGGCGTCGGCAAGACCACCACGGCCGTGAACCTGGCCGCCGCACTGGCTACCGCGCCCAAGCGCGTGCTGCTGGTCGACCTGGACGCGCAGGGCAACGCCACCATGGGCAGCGGCGTGGACAAGCGCGAGGTCGCCGCTTCCACCTGCGACCTGCTGCTGGGCGAAAGCAGCGCCACCGACATCCGGGTCAAGGCACCGGAAGGCTACGACCTGCTGCCCGGCAACATCGACCTGACCGCCGCCGAGATCCAGCTGATGGAGCAGGACGGCCGCGAGCAGCGCCTGAAGCAGGCGCTGGCGCCGATCCGCGACGCATACGACTTCATCCTGATCGACTGCCCGCCGGCGCTGTCGCTGCTCACCCTCAACGCGCTGGCCGCCGCCGATTCGGTCATCGTGCCGATGCAGTGCGAGTACTACGCGCTGGAAGGCCTGAGCGCGCTGGTGGAGACCATCGAGGCGTTGCAGGTCAACCTGAACCCGGCGCTGGAAATCGAAGGCGTGCTGCGCACCATGTTCGACATCCGCAACAACCTGGCCAACGCCGTGTCGGCGCAGTTGACCGAATACTTCGGCGACCGCGTGTTCCGCACCATCGTGCCGCGCAACGTGCGCCTGGCCGAGGCGCCCAGCCACGGCCAGAGCATCGTCGGCTACGACCGCACCTCGCGCGGCGGCGTGGCCTACCTTGGCCTGGCCGGTGAATTGATCCGCCGTACCGAACAACGCAACAAGGCCGTCAGGGCCGTGGAGGCCGTCTGATGAGCGCACCGAAGAAGCGTGGCCTTGGCCGCGGGCTGGACGCATTGCTGGGCCCGAAGGGCGCGGTGACGCCGGTGTCGGTGGCCGCCGTGGCCGAGCCGCAGCCGGGCGAGGTGCTGCGCAAGCTGGGCATCGACCAGTTGCAGCCGGGCAAGTACCAGCCGCGCCGGGAGATGGACGAGGCCAAGCTGTCCGAGCTGTCCGAGTCGATCAAGGCGCAGGGCGTGATCCAGCCGATCCTGGTGCGCCAGGTCGCCGGCGGCCGGTACGAGATCGTCGCCGGCGAGCGCCGCTGGCGCGCGTCGAAGCTGGCCGGGCTGGACGAAGTGCCGGTGGTGGTGCGCGAGCTGGAGGACCGCACCGTCATCGCGATGGCGCTGATCGAGAACATCCAGCGCGAGGACCTGAACCCGCTGGAAGAGGCTGAGGCGCTGCAACGGCTGATCTCCGAATTCTCGCTGACCCACGCCGAGGCCGCGCAGGCGGTGGGCCGCTCGCGCGCCTCGGTGTCCAACCTGCTGCGCCTGATCGACCTGCCGATAGGCGTGCGCGTGCTGCTGGAAAGCCGCCGGCTGGAGATGGGCCATGCCCGCGCGCTGCTGACGCTGGCGCCGGAACTGGCGACCAGATTGGCGCAGGACGCCGCCGACGAAGGCTGGTCGGTGCGCGAGGTCGAGCACCGCGCCCAGCAGTTCGCCGCCGGCAAGGTGCCGGGCGCGCGCAACGCCAAGCCCAAGCCAGCCGCCCCGCAGGCCGACATCGCCTCGCTGGAAACCGAGCTGTCCGAATCGCTGGGCACCAAGGTGGCGATCAACCACGGCCGCGGCGGCAAGGGTCGGCTGGTGATCCATTACACCGACCTGGACACGCTCGACGGCGTGCTGGAAAAGCTGCGCGCCCGCCCCCCGCAGGGCTGATGTTCCTTCCATCGTTCGAGGTACCTGCAAGGCAATGAACCCCACCAAGGTCGACCGCAATCACCTGTTGCGTCTGACCGACCTGCCGAATGTCGGGCCGGCCTGTGAAAAGGATCTACGCATGATCGGGATCCGTGTCCCCGCGCACCTGCGCGGGCGTGATCCCTACGACATGTACGCGCAGTTGTGCCTGAAGACCGGCGTGGTGCACGACCCCTGCGTGATCGACGTGTTCCTGTCCATCGTGCGCTTCATGGAAGGCGGCGACCCGCAGCCCTGGTGGGCCTTCAGCCGGGAGCGCAAGGAAGTCCTGGCCAAGGATCCGTTGACGTTGTGACTTTGTTCCTTCTCCCGCCGGGAGAAGGTGGCGCGAAGCGCCGGATGAGGGCAGGGGCGAAGCCTTGCAATACCTGATTGCACGAGGCTTCGCCCGTACCCTCTCCCCAACCCCTCTCCCGGAGGGAGAGGGGCTTGGACCTCGCAGATTTCCGGAACAAGCAGATGACCCTCCTCGTCACCGGTGCCGCCGGCTTCATCGGCGCCTACACCTGCCAGGCCTTGGCCGCGCGCGGCGAGCGCGTGGTCGGGCTGGACAACTACAACGACTACTACGACCCGCAGCTCAAGCGCGACCGCGTCGCCGCGCTGTGCCCGCAGGCCGACATCCGCACCCTCGACCTCGGCGACCGCGATGGCCTGGCCGCGCTGTTCGACGAAGTGAGGCCGACGCGGGTGATCCACCTGGCCGCGCAGGCCGGCGTGCGCTATTCGCTGGAAAATCCGCACGCTTACGTGGAAAGCAACCTGGTCGGCTTCGTCAACATGCTGGAGCTGTGCCGGCACCGCGGCGTGCGGCACCTGGTGTACGCCTCCAGCAGTTCGGTGTACGGCGACTCGGCCACCCCGCCGTTCTCCGAGGAGCAGCGCGTGGACCAGCCGCGCTCGCTGTACGCGGCCACCAAGGCCGCCAACGAGCTGATGGCGCACACCTACGCGCAGCTTTACGGCCTGCACGCCACCGGCCTGCGCTTCTTCACCGTCTATGGCCCGTGGGGCCGGCCGGACATGGCGCCGCTGCTGTTCTCGCGCGCGGTGCTGGCCGGGCGGCCGATCGAGGTATTCAACGAAGGCCGCATGCAGCGCGACTTCACACATGTTTCCGACATCGTCGCCGGTATCCTCGGCGCGCTCGACCACCCCCCGGAGGAGCCGGTGCCGCACCGGGTGTTCAACCTCGGCAACCACACCCCGGTGGAGCTGGAGCGCTTCATCGAGGTGATCGCGCAGGCCGCCGGCCGCCCGGCACGCAAGGTCTACAAGCCGATGCAGCCGGGCGACATGGTGCGCACGATGGCCGACACCGCGCGGGCGAAGGCCGCCTTCGGCTACGAACCGGCCACGCCGATCGAGGCCGGGTTGCCGCCGGTGGTAGCGTGGTGCCACGATTATTTCGGCGCGGCGGCCTGACTCATCTCCCGTCAAGCCACGTGCTGGAAAATGCGCGGCTTCCCCTTTCCCGAACGCATGGATTCCGCGATGGACCTGCCCGCACTCTCGGTGGTAGTCCCCGTCTTCAACGAGCGCGACAACGTCGCCCCGCTGGTCGATGAAATCACCGCTGCGCTGCGCGGGTGGCTGCCGTTCGAGATCGTCTATGTCGATGACGATTCGAAGGACGACACCCTGCAGGTGCTGCAGTCGCTGAAAGCCGCCAACCCGGAGCTGCGGGTGCTGCACCATGCCAGCCAGAGCGGGCAGAGCACCGCCGTGCGCAGCGGGGTGAAGGCCGCGCGCGCGCCGTGGATCGCCACCCTCGACGGTGACGGCCAGAACGACCCGGCCGACATCCCGAAACTGCTGGCCGCGCGCGATGCCGCCGCGCCGCAGGTCAAGCTGTTCGCCGGCTGGCGCGTCAACCGCCAGGACAGCGGTTCCAAGCGCTGGGCCAGCAAGTGGGCCAACGCCATCCGTGCGCGCATGCTGCGCGACGACACCCCCGACACCGGCTGCGGCATCAAGCTGTTCGAGCGCGACGCCTTCCTCGACCTGCCGTACTTCGACCACATGCACCGCTACCTGCCGGCGCTGATGCAGCGCGCCGGCTGGAAGACCGTGAGCGTGCCGGTCAACCACCGCCACCGCACCGCCGGCGTGTCCAAGTACACCAACTTCGGCCGCGCCCTGGTCGGCATCCGCGACCTGCGCGGCGTGGCCTGGCTGATCGCGCGCAGCAGGCGCACGGCGGCCGAGGAACTGTGAGCATGGACGTCATGAACCAGTCGCTGCCGTGGCTGGAGTGGACCGGCGTGCACATGTCGCCGTGGAAGCTGATCGGCCTGACCGGCGCGCTGATGTTCGGCGGCCGCTGGCTGGTGCAGTTCATCGCCTCCCGGCGCGCCGGCAAGCCGGTGATCCCGCGGCTGTTCTGGTACATGAGCGTGGCCGGCAGCCTGATGACGCTGAGCTACTTCGTGTTCTCGGCCAAGCAGGACGCGGTGGGCGTGATCCAGAACCTGTTCCCGGCCTTCACCGCGCTGTACAGCCTGCACCTGGACATCCGCCACCGCGGCTGGAAGCGCGACCGGGCGGGGCACTGATTCCGGCGATTTTTCCGCCTGAATCGGTCTAGGTCGGCCAATGGATTCAATGCGATGATCGGGGCAACCTGTCATTCATCCGGGGAACCCGACCGTGAAATCGCCGTTGACTGCCGCCCTCCTGCTCGCCCTCGGCCTGGCTGCCGCGCCCGCTCTTGCCGCCACGCCGTCCGCGCCTGCCACGCTGGCCGCGCATGCCGCCGACGCGCAGTTCAAGGCGATCTACGAGAAGGAATGGGCCTGGCGGCAGAGTGCCGGCGGCGAGGCCGACGAGGACAGCGACGCCCCGGCCAGCGCCACGCACCTGCCCGACGTCGGCGCGCAGGCGCAGCAGGCGCGGCTGAAGGTGTGGGAGCAGGTGCTGGAGCAGCTCGAGGCCATCGACCCGGCCACGCTGTCGGCCGACAACCAGGTCAACTACGCCATCTACAGGTACCAGGTCGAGAACCTCGCCGACGCGGTGCGCCTGCGCACCTACGAGATGCCGTTCAACGCCGACTCCTCGTTCTGGTCGAACCTGTCGTTCATGGCCCGTCGCGAGATGAAGACCGCGCAGGACTACCGCAACTACATCGCGCGCCTGAACGACGTGCCGCGCTACTTCGGGCAGCAGACCGAGAACATGCGCGCCGGCCTGGCCCGCGGTTTCAGCGTGCCGCGCGCGGTGCTCGACGGCCGCGACGTGTCGATCTCGATGGTTGCCGAGCTCGAGGACCCGACCGGGTCGCCGCTGTACGCGCCGTTCAAGAAGCTGCCGGCGGGCATCCCGGCCGCCGAGCAGCAGAAGCTGCGCGATGAAGCACGGCAGGCCATCGCCGGCAGCGTGATCCCGGCCTTCGCCGGACTACTCACCTTCTTCCGCGAGGAATACGTGCCGCAGGCGCGCACCACCCTGGCCGCGGAGAAGATGCCCGGCGGCGAAGCGTTCTACCGCCAGCAGATCCGCGAATACACCACGCTGGACCTGTCGCCCGAGCAGATCCACGCGATCGGGCTGGAGGAGGTGGCGCGCATCCAGAAGGAAATGGACGCGATCATCGACAAGGTGGGTTTCAAGGGCAAAAGCGCACAGACCCGCTTCGCCGATTTCCTCGAATTCCTGCGCACAGACCCGCAGTTCTACGCCAAGACCCCGGACGAACTGCTGTGGCGCGCGGCGTGGATCGCCAAGCGCATCGATGGCGTGATCGGCCGCTACATGACCCTGCCGCGCGCGCGCTTCACCATCGTCCCGGTGCCGCCGGACATCGCCCCATTCTGGACCGCCGGCCGCGGCGGCATGGGCACCTACTGGCTCAACACCTACAACCTGCCGGCGCGCCCGCTGTACAACCTGCCGGCGCTGACCCTGCATGAATCCGACCCCGGCCACGCGCTGCAGGGCGCGCTGGCCGCCGAGCAGGGCGAACAGCCGGACTTCCGCCGTGGCGCCTACATCTCCGCCTATGGCGAAGGCTGGGGCCTGTACAGCGAGAAGCTGGGCGTGGAGATGGGCATCTACGAAACCCCCTACGAGGACTTCGGCCGGCTGACCTACGAGATGTGGCGCGCCTGCCGCCTGGTCATCGACACCGGCGTGCACCATTACGGCTGGAGCCGCGAGCAGGCGCTGGCCTACCTGCGCGACCGCACCGCACTGAGCGAGCACGAAGTCACCACCGAGGTGGACCGCTACATCTCCTGGCCGGCGCAGGCACTGAGCTACAAGCTGGGCGAGATCACCATCGTCAAGCTGCGCGCGCAGGCGGAGAAGGAGTTGGGCGACAAATTCGACGTCAAATCCTTCCACGACGCCGTGCTCAAGCAGGGCTCGGTGCCGCTGCCGGTGCTGGAGCAGCAGATCAAGGCCTACATCGAGGAGCGCAAGAAAGCCTGATGCGCCGGGTAGTGCCGGCCGCTGGCCGGCAACCGCACGATGCCGGAATACCAAGGTTGCCCGCCAGTAGGTCGGGGCTATGTCCCCGACGTGCCGGATCGACATGCCGGATCGACATGCCGGATCAAACTGGATCGACGAGCGCAGGTGGCCCCGGGATTGCTTGCGTCGGCCACGCAGGGCCGACCTGCGCCACTGCACGATGTTGGAATACGGGGTCGCCGGCCAGCGGCCGGCACTGCCTGGGCGCGTTCCCCTGCGATTGTGTAACGCGCGGTGCCATCGCTACCCTGCCGCGCATGCCCGCCTTCCTGCGTCGCCGTTTGCCGTTGCTGCTCCGCCTGCTGGTGCTGGCGGTGGTCGCGCTCGGCAGTGCCGGCGGCGCGCTGGTGTCGGCCCTGGGCGAGCTGCATGCGGCCGGCCATGCCGACCACGCCGCTGCGCACGCGGTGGACGAAACCGATGCCAACCACGGTGATGACGAAGGTGCGAACCTGCTGCACCTGCTGGTCCACTGCGGCCATTGCCACGGCCACGGCGGCGTGTTGCCGTTCGCCGCGCCGGTGTGGGAGGTGGCGATGCCGCCGGCCGTGACCACGCCGACACCAAACGACGACAACTGGCGTCCGGCACCGCTGGAAAGCCTGCTGCGTCCCCCGATTCCGGCCTGATCCCGCGTCCGCGCTGCGGACGCCCCGATCCTTTTCCGAAACCGGAGATTCCCCATGTGGAAACGCCTGGCCGCGCTCGCGGCCTTGGCGATCGCGCCGTGCGCCTTCGCGCAGGCGCCGTCGCCGCCTGCACCCTTGACCCTGGACGAGGCGATCAGCCGCGTCGCCCGCCTCCATCCCGACCTGTGCCTGCCGGCGCTGCAGCGTGCCGCCGCCGAAGCCCGCCATGATGGCGCCGGCTTCAAGCCGCCGCTGGCGTTCGGCGTCGAAGTCGAAAATGTCCTCGGCACCGGCACCCGCCGCGGCTTCGACGGCAGTGAAGTCACGGTCTCGCTGGCCGGCGTGCTCGAACGCGGCGGCAAGCTCGACGCCCGCCGCGCGGTGGCGCAGGCCAACCTCGATGCCCTGGCCCCGCAGCGCGAGATCGTGCGGCTGGAGCTGATGGCCGAAGTGGCGCGCCGTTATTTGGCCATTACCGCCACGGACAACCAGCGCCGGATCGCGCTGGACGATATCGAGCAGCGCCGCCGCGCGGTGCAGGCCGCGCGCCTGCGCCTGAATGCAGGTGCTTCCCCGGTTTCCACGCTGCTGACCGCGCAGGCCGCGCTGGCGCAGGCCGAGCTGGACCGCGACCGCGCCATCGAGGCCGGCCGCGCCGCGCGGCTGTCGCTGGCCGCGCTGTGGAATGCGCGCGAAGCGGATTTCGACGCGGTCAGCGGCGATCCGCTGCAACTGCCGGCGGTGCAGGATTTCCGGCAGCTGGCGCAGCTGCTGGCCGATACCCCGGAACTGGCGCTGATCGCCGGGCAGGCGCGCGTGCGCGAGGCGCAGTTGCAGCTGGCGCGCAGCCAGCAGCGCGGCGACCTGTCGTGGCAACTGGGCGTGCGCAACGATCGCGCCAGCGGCGACACCGCGCTGGTCGGCGGTTTCAACCTGCCGCTGGGCGGCGCCCGCCGCGCCGCACCGGACATCCGCGCCGCGCAGGCGGAACTGGCAATGACGGCGCTGGAGCGCGAATCCCGCGCGCTGCAACTGCACGCGACGCTGGCCGAAGCCCACGGCCGCTACCGTACCGCGCGATTGGAGGTACGGCGCCTCGGCAGCGACGTGCTGCCGCAACTGCAGCGCGCTGAAAAGAGCGCCGAAACCGCATGGCGCGCCGGCGCCATCAGCTACCTCGAATGGGCGCAGCTGCAGGCCATGCACATAGAGGCGCGGCAACGCCAGCTCGATGCCGCGCTCGCCGCGCAGACCGCGCTGATCGAAATCCAGCGCCTGAGCGGGCAACCGCTGCTCGCCAACGCTTCCGAAGGAACCACGCCATGAAGGCCTGCCTGTCTCTTGCCCCGATGTCCCGTATCGCCATACTCGTGCTGCTGCTGGCAGGGCTGGCCGCCTGTGGCGATCGTGCCGATCCGAATGTCGGAACCGCCGCACCCGACGACCACGCGCACGCCGATGACGGCGACGAACATGCGGACGAACACGACGCCGACCAGACCACCCTCACCGCCGAACAGGCGCGCGTGGCCGGCATCGTCAGCGCGGCGGTCGGCCCCGGCACCATCGCCGACGAACATGAAGTCCAGGGCCTGCTGGCGCCCATCGATGGGCGCATGGCGCAGGTCACCGCGCGTTTCCCCGGTCCGATCCGCGCGCTGCGCGCCGACGTCGGCGATGCGGTGCGCGCCGGCCAGCCGCTGGCCGCCATCGACAGCAACCTCAGCCTGACCACCTACACCATCGCTGCGCCTATCTCCGGCGTGGTGCTGTCGCGGCAGGCGCAGGTGGGCGGCGTCGCCGGCGAAGGACAGCTGCTGTTCGAGATCGGCGACCTCTCCAGGTTGTGGGTGGACCTGCATATCTTCGGCAGCGACACCCAGCACATCACCGCCGGCGTGCCGGTCACCATCACCCGCATGACCGACGGCGTCAGCCAGGCCACCACGCTCGAACGCGTGCTGCCGGGCACCGCCACCGCCAGCCAGAGCACGGTGGCACGGGCCACCATCGGCAACGACGACGGCCTGTGGCGACCCGGTGCGGCGGTGCGCGCGCGCATCGTCGTGGCCAGTACCCCGGCCGAAGTCGTGGTGCCGCTGGCCGCATTGCAGGACATGGAGGGCCGCGAGGTGGTGTTCGTGCGCGAGGGCGACACCTATCGCGCGCGGCCGGTCACGCTCGGCGCGCGCGATGCGACGCAGGTGGCGGTGACGCAGGGCCTGCGGGCCGGCGAGCAGGTGGTGGTAGAGCAGAGCTATACGGTGAAGGCCGACATCGGCAAGGCGGGGGCGGGCCATGAACACTGAGCTTCCCGCGCGCGCCGGCCTGCTCGAACGCACCGTCGCCGCCGCCATCGCCCACCGCTGGCTGATGCTGGCGCTGACCGGGGTGCTGGTGCTGGCCGGCATCTGGAGCTTCACCCGGCTGCCGATCGACGCCACCCCCGACATCACCAACGTGCAGGTGCAGATCAACACGGCCGCACCCGGTTACTCGCCGCTGGAAGCCGAGCAGCGCATCACCTTCGCGGTGGAGACGGCGATGGCCGGGCTGCCGCGGATGGAGAACGTGCGCTCGCTGTCGCGCTACGGCCTGTCGCAGGTGACGGTGGTGTTCGCCGACGGCACCGACCTGTATTTCGCCCGCCAGCAGGTGGCCGAACGCCTGCAGCAGATGAAGTCGCAACTGCCCGAAGGCCTGGACCCGCAGCTGGGGCCGATCGCCACCGGCCTCGGCGAAATCTTCATGTACACCATCGACGCCGACCCGGCCGCGCGCAAGGCCGACGGCACGCCCTACACCGCCACCGACCTGCGTACCCTGCAGGACTGGGTGGTGCGCCCGCAGCTGCGCACCGTGCCCGGCGTCACCGAGGTCAACAGCATCGGCGGCTACCAGCGGCAGGTGCACATCACCCCGGACCCGGCCAAGCTGCGCGCGCTGGGCTTCACACTGGAGGACGTGGTCGCCGCGGTGCAGGCCAACAACCGCAACGTCGGCGCCGGCTACATCGAGCGCAACGGCCAGCAGTTCCTGGTGCGTATCCCCGGGCAGGTGGCCGACCTGCAACAGATCGGCGACATCGTGCTCGACCGCCGCGAAGGCGTGCCGATCCACGTGCATGACGTGGCAACCGTTGCCGATGGCCCGGAACTGCGCAGCGGCGCGGCCACGCAGGACGGCCATGAAGTGGTGATGGGTACGGTGATGATGCTGGTCGGCGCCAACAGCCGCGAGGTGGCGCAGGCGGTGGCCGCGCGCTTGCAGCAGGCGCAGCGCAGCCTGCCCGAGGGCGTCGCCGTCACCGCCAGCTACGACCGCACCGCGCTGGTGGACCGCACCATCGCCATCGTGGCGAGGAACCTGCTGGAAGGCGCGCTGCTGGTGATCGTGGTGCTGTTCCTGCTGCTGGGCAACTTCCGCGCGGCGTTGATCACCGCGGCGGTGATCCCGCTGGCGATGCTGTTCACCCTCACCGGCATGGCGCGCGGCGGCGTGTCGGCCAACCTGATGAGCCTGGGTGCGCTGGATTTCGGCCTGATCGTTGATGGCGCGGTCATCATCATCGAGAACTGCCTGCGCCGCTTCGGCGAACGCACGCAGGCATTGGGCCGGGCGATGACGCGCGAGGAGCGCTTCGCCGAGACCGCCGCCGCCACCGCCGAGGTCATCCGCCCCAGCCTGTTCGGCCTCGGCATCATCACTGCGGTCTATCTGCCGGTGTTCGCGCTCACCGGCGTGGAAGGCAAGATGTTCCACCCGATGGCGATCACCGTGGTGCTGGCGCTGGGCGGCGCGATGGCGCTGTGCCTGAGTTTCGTGCCGGCGGCGATCGCGCTGTTCCTCGGCGGCCGCGTGCAGGAGCAGGAAAACCGGTTGATGGCGTGGCTGCGCCGGTGTTACCGGTCGCTGCTCGGCTTCGCCCTGCGCCACGGGCGCTGGGTGGCTGGCGGCGCGCTGGTGCTGGTGCTTGGCTGCGGCCTGCTGGCGACACGGCTGGGCAGCGAGTTCGTGCCGACCCTCGACGAGGGCGACGTGGCGATGCACGCCATGCGCATTCCCGGCACCAGCCTGAGCCAGTCGGTGCACATGCAGGTGCAGATCGAACAACGCCTGTTGCAACAACCGGAAGTGGCCAAGGTGTTCTCGAAGATCGGCACGCCGGAAGTGGCCTCCGACCCGATGCCGCCATCGGTGGCCGACACCTTCATCATGATGAAGCCGCGCAGCGACTGGCCCGACCCGCGCAAGCCGCGTGCCGCGCTGCTGGCTGAACTGGAAGCGGCGGTGGAGGAACTTCCCGGCAACAACTACGAGTTCACCCAGCCGATCCAGATGCGCATGAACGAGCTGATCTCCGGCGTGCGCGCCGACGTGGCGGTGCTGCTCTACGGCGACGACCTGGACACGCTGATGGACGTCGGCCGGCGCATCGAGAAGGTGGCCGCCGGCGTGCCGGGCGCGGCCGACGTGCGGCTGGAGCAGACCAGCGGCCTGCCGTTGCTGACCATCACCCCGGACCGGCGGAAGCTGGCCGGCTACGGCCTCAACCCGGGGCAGGTGCAGGCCACCGTCGCTACCGCGGTGGGCGGTGAGGTGGCGGGGCAGCTGTTCGAAGGCGACCGCCGTTTCGACATCGTGGTGCGCCTGCCCGAGGCCCTGCGGCAGGACCCGGCGGCGCTGGCCGACCTGCCGGTGTCGCTGGCGCCGGCACTGGCCGGCGGCCAGCATGACGAGGCCAGCCGTGGCGCCAGTTGGCGCTCCGGCGCGCCGGCCACCGTGCCGCTGCGCGAACTGGCCGGCATCGGCACCAGCGAAGGTCCGAGCCAGATCAACCGCGACAACGGCAAGCGCCGCATCGTCGTCACCGCCAACGTGCGCGACCGCGACCTCGGTGGCTTCGTCGCTGAACTGCAGCGCGCGGTCGACGCGCAGGTGGCGCTGCCGGCCGGCTACTGGATCGACTACGGCGGCAGCTTCGAGCAGCTGATCGCGGCCGGGCAGCGGCTGGCGGTGGTGGTGCCGCTGACCCTGCTGCTGATCTTTGCGCTGCTGTTCTGGGCGTTCGGCTCGGGCAGGGACGCGGCCATCGTGTTCAGCGGCGTGCCGCTGGCGCTGACCGGCGGCGTGCTGGCGCTGGCGCTGCGCGGCATCCCGCTGTCGATCTCGGCCGGCGTCGGTTTCATCGCGCTGTCCGGGGTGGCGGTGCTCAACGGGCTGGTGATGGTCAGCTTCGTGCGCCACCTGCGCCAGGCCGGCCATGCGTTGGACGCCGCCGTGCGCGAGGGCGCGCTGGGCCGCCTGCGGCCGGTGCTGATGACCGCGCTGGTGGCCTCGCTGGGCTTCGTGCCGATGGCCTTCAACGTCGGTGCCGGCGCCGAGGTGCAGCGGCCGCTGGCGACGGTGGTGATCGGCGGCATCGCTTCTTCCACCCTGCTGACCCTGCTGGTGCTGCCGGTGCTGTACCGCTGGCTGCACCGGCGCGACAATACCGGGTCATGAACGGGCCGGAGGCGACATGAGCGACTGCTGCGGCTGCGGCAAGACGCTGGAAGTCGGGCGCATGCAGGCGCGGCAGCGGCGCGTGCTGTGGCAAGTGCTTGCGATCAACCTGCTCACCTTCGCGATGATGATGCTGGCGGCCTGGCACAGCGGCTCGGCCTCGCTGTTGTCCGGCAGCCTCGACAACCTCGGCGACGCGCTGACCTACGCGTTGAGCCTGGCGGTGGTCGGCGCCAGCGTCGCCGCCAAGGCGCGGGTGGCGATGCTCAAGGCGGTGTTCATCCTCTGTGCCGCGCTGGCGGTGGCCGCGGGCATCGGCTGGAAGCTGGCGCACCCGCACCTGCCGCTGTTCGAGAGCATGGGCATCGCCGCGCTGCTGAACCTGGCCGCCAACCTGCTGTGCATGCGCCTGCTGTGGCCGTACCGGCAGGGCGACATCAACCTCGCCTCGGCGTGGGCCTGCTCGCTCAACGATGTCTACGAAGGCGGCGCGGTGATCCTCGCCGCGCTGGCGGTATGGGCCTTCGGCGCCGGCTGGCCGGACCTGCTGATCGCCGTGGCCTTGCTGCTGCTGTTCCTGCGCTCGGCCTGGCGGGTGGCGCGCGCGGCGTGGCACGAGCTGCGCGGGCAGGACGAGGGCTGCACCGGGTCGGCTTCCTGAACGGGAGGACGTGCGGCATCCTGTCGCCCATCGCAGGAGGAGTACGGGTAGGAACGCCATGAGAACGCGCTGGATCATCGCCCTGCTGTCGTCGGCCGTGGCTGGCAGCGCCGCTGCCGAGGGCATCTACATCGAATTCCTGTGGTCGAAGACGCCGCAGGGGGCCATCGCCCGGCAGGAGACGCGCCAGTTCCTCACCGAGGGCGGCCATGAACATCAGGTCTGCGTGGCCGCCAATGCGAAGGAAACCGACGTGGGCGGCCTGTGGGTCGAATTCCTCGACGCCGATGGCCGGCGGGTTTCGCTGGAGGAACATGCCGACTACCTGGGCACCAAGCGTTGCTACCCGGCCAACCTCGGCAAGGATGGCGCGCCGGGTGTCTGGACGGCCAGAGCCCGGCTGGGCGATGGCCGCGCGCAGGAAAAGACGGTCCGCGTCGATCCGCGCATCGAGGATTCGCCCTACCACCTCGAACGCGGCGTTCCCTACGTGGCCGGCCGGCCCAACTACGATGGCTCGATCCCGCCGGCCGAATGGAGCGGGCGATTGGTCTGGGCGATGGATGTGGACCCGCAGGGCCGGGTGACCCATGTGGAGGTGGAAGTCGCCGAGGGCGTGGGCGAGCGCATCCGTGACCGTGCCATCGCCGCCGGCTACCTGAGCCTGTTCCCGCCGGACCCGGCGCGGGCGGCCACTCCGCTGCGTGCGCGGCGCTCGCTGTCCTTCGCACCGGAATAGGAAGCGAGGGCACCTCCCGGCCTGCCCTGTGGACAACTTGCAAGGCGCCTTGCGCTGCCGCATAATGCGCGGCTCGCTGTGTCCGGTTCAGTCCGGGCGGCGGTGCCGGGAGCACGTCCCCGCACCGCCCAACGCCGGCGTGACCCTTGATTCCCATGACGTGTGGCGGGCGACCGCCGGGGCCGCCGTCTTTCTGGCCAAGGAAGACACAACCGACATTACCGAGGTGCGCAATGTCCCGAGTTTGCCAAGTTTCCGGCAAGAAGGTGCAGACGGGTAACAACGTCTCGCACGCCAACAACAAGACCCGCCGTCGCTTCCAGCCGAACCTGCACGAGCGCCGTTTCTGGGTCGCCAGCGAGAACCGCTGGGTCAAGCTTCGTGTTTCCGCGCACGCGTTGCGCACCATCGACAAGAACGGCATCGACTCCGTTCTGGCTGAGCTGCGTGCTCGTGGCGAAAAGGTCTGAGGAGTAAACAATCATGGCAGGCAAGCGCGACAAGATCCGTCTGATTTCCTCGGCCGGCACCGGTCACTTCTACACGACGGACAAGAACAAGAAGAACACCCCCGGGAAGATGGAATTCCTGAAGTACGACCCGGTCGTTCGCAAGCACGTGCTGTACAAGGAAGGCAAGATCAAGTAATCTGCGAGGATTGCCATCTGCCGTTTCGCATGAAGCCCGCCGCAAGGCGGGTTTCGTGTTTCAGGAAGGTGAAAACCGGTGGCCGTCGTTGCCATCAGCACATGCGCCGCTGGCATCAGGCTTTTCGCCGGCATCGCCTACAATCGGCCGATGACGATTTCCGACCAGCCGCAGGCCTGCGACGTCGCGATCATCGGCGGCGGCGCCGCCGGCACGCTCGCCGCGATCGGCGTGCTGCGCGCCGCCACCGCCGCACTGCGGGTGGTGATCGTCGAGCCGCAGTTGCCGCTCGGCCGCGGCGTGGCCTATGCCACGCGACATCCCGAGCACCTGCTCAACGTGCCGGCCGGCAAGATGAGCGGTTTTCCCGACCGTCCCGACGATTTCCTCGACTACCTGGCCGAGCAGCGCGCATTCCCGCAGCTGCAGCGCGACGCGCTGGCGCGGACCTTCGTGCCGCGGCTGCACTACGCCGGCTACCTGCGCCGGCGCCTGCAGCAGGCGGTGGACGCCAGCCCGGCGCAGCTGGATGTCCGCGCCGGCCGCGTGGTGGCGCTGGAACGGCATGCCGATGGCATCGTGCTGCAGCTGGATTCGGGCCAGCCGCTGCATGCCGGCCGCGTGGCGCTGTGCAGCGGCAATGCGCTGCGGCCGCTGCCGGCGCGCGGTGCCGGCGCGGTGCCGGCGGGCAAGCGCGTCGAAGCCTGGGATTTCGACGCGGTGCGCGGCATCGCCACGAACGCGGACGTGGCCATCGTCGGCTCTGGCCTGAGCATGGCCGACAGCGTGGTGTCGCTGGCCGCGGCGGGGCACAAAGGCCATGTCCACATACTGTCGCGCCACGCGCTGCTGCCCCTGCCGCACGCCGCCGGCCCGGCCGCCGACTACGACCCGCAACCGCTGTTGGCGATGCCCCTGCGCCAACGCCTGCGCATGCTGCGCCGCCATGCCGCCGAGGCGGTGCTGCGCGGCATCCCGTGGCAGAACGTGATGGAGCGCATCCGGCCGTTGGGGCAGGCGTTGTGGCAGTCGCTGACGCCCGACGACCAGCGCCGCTTCCTGCGCCACGTGGTGCGTTACTGGGACGTGCATCGCCACCGCATTGCCGTTCCGGTACATGCGCAGCTGATGGAGCTGCGCCGGCAGGGCCGCCTGCACCTGCATCGCGGGCGGCTGGAGACGGTGGTCGCCGAAGGCGCCTGCGTGCACCTGGTGGCGCTCGACCCGCGGCGCTGCCCGTTCCAGCTGGACGTGCAATGCGTCATCAACGCCACCGGCGTGGAAATGCGCGCGCAGGCCATGCGCAACCCGCTGCTGCAGCAACTGCTGGGCAGCGGCATCGCCCGCCCCGGCCCGCACGGCATCGGCGTCGACAGCAGTGCCGACGGCAGCCTGCTCGACGCCGAGGGCGTGGCCGACGCCCGCATCCGGATCGTCGGCAGCCTGCGCATCGGCACGCTGTGGGAAAGCCTGGCGATTCCCGAGCTACGCATGCAGACGATGGAAGCGGGCAAGGCCCTGTCGGGGGGGATTCCTTAAAAGGAGGATTGAATGCCTTATGTTTCAGGATGCGGTCTTATCGCCGATGTTTCGAAATGGGCGGTGTCATAGGCCGCTTATTTGGCGGCCATGGATGGGCTGTTGGGTACTTGAGCCGGAGTCCTGAATTTCGGGTCAGGTAGGGGGTTGTTGATGAGCTGGCGGCTACGATTGACCAAGGTAGGCTGTCCCCCGTTGGTCCGCGACCATAGCCAGGATCCAGAAGGGACCGGCTGGGTCGAAACGAGGATGAAGTGCACGGACTGGTTACCATCGTCGATTGGCGTGACATCCAGTGCCATATTGGCAACTAGCTGGCGGCTGGCTGGATGACCTAGGCGGTCGCTGGCAGGGCCTTTGGCGATTTCATCAAGATTATTTCGCAGGAGGCGCTGAAGCTTTATGGGTAGGCGAGTTGCCGGTGACACTTGAGTGATATCGCCTTTTGCATCCATCTTGACCAAGACCGGCAGCACTTGGCGGTGATCTTCGGGGGGCGCGGCTTGGGCGTAGGTGGTCCCATGCATCGCCAACAGGATGAAAGCGCTCAGGGATGAGATTATTCGGCGCATGTCATTGCTCCTTCATCTAGGACCATGTTGATTTTGCGATTTGACTTTATTTTTCAGTTGCATTAAAGAAGTTGCGCTGACTTGGTTGCGGTGTCAAGTTTGTCGGGGATTGGTACGGTCATTAGAACTGTCTTCAATGGCGTGGGACAGGCCGAGATGGTGGTCTGAAGCTAAAATGCACCGATGGATGTTTCCCACCTGCTCGACGGGCTGAACCCGGCCCAGCGCGAGGCCGTTTCCGCGCCTCCCGGTCATTACCTGATCCTCGCCGGCGCCGGCTCCGGCAAGACCCGCGTGCTCACCCACCGCATCGCCTGGCTGCACGAGGTGCATGGCGTGCCGACCCACGGCATCTTCGCGGTGACCTTCACCAACAAGGCCGCCGGCGAGATGCGCCAGCGCATCGACCTGCAGCTGCGCAACGGCGCGCGCGGCATGTGGATCGGCACCTTCCACGGCCTGGCACACCGCCTGCTGCGCTTGCACTGGAATGACGCGAAGCTGCCCGAAGCCTTCCAGGTGATGGATTCGGACGACCAGCTGCGGCTGGTCAAGCGGGTGGTGCAGGCGCTGGAACTGGACGACGGCAAGTTCCCGCACAAGCAGATCGCGTGGTGGATCAACCAGCAGAAGGACGAGGGCCGCCGCCCGCAGCACATCCAGCCCGAGCCGCACGACGCGTGGCTGGAGACGATGCGCCAGTGCTATATCGAGTACCAGCAGCGCTGCGACCGCGCCGGGCTGCTGGACTTCGCCGAACTGCTGCTGCGCGCGCACGAACTGTTGCGCGACAACCCGGCGTTGCTGGCGCATTACCGCACGCGCTTCGGCGAGATTCTCGTCGACGAGTTCCAGGACACCAACGCCATCCAGTACGCCTTCGTGCGGGTGCTGGCCGGCGACTCGGGCAACGTGTTCGTGGTCGGCGACGACGACCAGGCGATCTATGGCTGGCGCGGCGCCAAGGTCGAGAACGTGCAGCAGTTCCTGAAGGATTTCCCCGGTGCGCAGACCATCCGCCTTGAACAGAACTACCGTTCCAGCGCCAACATCCTGGGTGCCGCCAACGCGGTGATCGCGCACAATCCCGGCCGCATCGGCAAGCAGCTATGGACCGACGGCGGCGACGGCGAGCCCATCGACCTGTTCGCGGCCTACAACGAGATGGACGAGGCGCGCTACCTGGTCGAGCGCGCGCGGCAGTGGGTGCGCGACGGCGGCAGCTATGGCGACATCGCCGTGCTGTACCGCTCCAACGCGCAGTCGCGTGCCTTTGAAGAAGCCTTGCTCGGCGAACAGGTGCCGTACCGCGTGTATGGCGGCATGCGCTTCTTCGAGCGCGCCGAGGTCAAGGACGCGCTGGCCTACCTGCGGCTGCTGACCAACCGCAACGACGATGCCGCGTTCGAGCGCGCGGTCAACACGCCCACCCGCGGCATCGGCGAGCGCACGCTGGACGAGGTGCGGCGCATCGCCCGCGTGCAGGCCGTGTCGTTGTGGGAAGCGGCGATGCTGGCCACGCAGGGCAACGACCTCACGTCGCGCGCGAAGAACGCGCTGGCCGGCTTCCTCAACCTGATCCAGCAGATCGGCGGCGAAACCGTGCAGATGACCCTGGCCGAGCGCATCGACCACGTGCTGGTGCGCTCGGCGCTGCGCGAGCACTGGAGCAAGGAAAGCCGCAATACGCTGGATTCGGAATCGCGCAGCGACAACCTCGACGAACTGGTGTCGGTGGCCTCGCGCTTCATCCAGCGCGACGCCGACGAGGAAGGCACCGCCGACATGAGCGAACTGGTCGCGTTCCTGTCCTATGCCTCGCTGGAGGCCGGCGAAGGCCAGGCGCAGGCTGGCGAGGACGGCGTGCAGTTGATGACCCTGCATTCGGCCAAGGGACTGGAGTTCCCGCTGGTGTTCCTCGCGGGCATGGAGGAGGGCCTGTTCCCCGGTGCGCGTTCGCTGGAGGAAAGTGGGCGGCTGGAGGAGGAACGGCGGCTGGCCTACGTCGGCATCACCCGTGCCCGGCAGAAGCTGGTACTGGGCTATGCCGAATCGCGCCGCATCCACGGCCAGGACAACTACAGCCTGCCTTCGCGCTTCCTGCGCGAGATCCCGCGCGAGCTGCTCAACGAAGTGCGGCCCAAGGTGCAGGTCTCGCGCCCGGCCTCGCTCGGCGCCAGCCGTGTGGCCGGCCACGCCGCGCTGGAAGCGCCGCCGCTGAAGCTCGGCGCGCTGGTCACCCACCCGAAGTTCGGCGAAGGCATGGTCACCGACTACGAGGGCAGCGGCGCGCATGCGAGGGTGCAGGTGGAGTTCGCCGAAACCGGCAGCAAGTGGCTGGTGATGGCCTACGCCAACCTGACCGCGCTGTGAGCAGCCACGGTGCTGCGGTAGCGTGAGGGCGGTTGCCGGTAGCGGTTGCTGAAGGCGCGCGAGAAGCTGCAGCAACTGTCGAAGCCGCAGGCCTGGCCGATGTCGGAAACCGACAGCGGCGTGGAAGCCAGCAGGCGGCAGGCGCGTTCCAGCCGCAGGCGGTGGTTGGCGGCCAACGGGCTTTCCCGGTACAGCGACTGGAAGGTCTTGGCGAAATGGCAGACCGACAGGCTGCTCAGTTCCGCCAGTTCCGCCAGCCGCACCGTGCGGTGGGCGTTGCCTTCGAGGAACAGCCAGGTGCGCTGCAGCCGCGCCAGCACCTGCAGCTTGCGCTGCCGGCTGCGGCCCGGGCAGCGTGCGAGCAGGCCGGCGATGTCGGCCTGCCGTGGTGCCAGGAACGCCAGCAGTACCCGCAGGCAGCGCCGGCGGCGCTCGCCGGTGGCCTGCGTGCCCTGTCGCCACAGGCGCAGCAGGCTGCGCAGTTCGGCGGCCGGCAGCCGGCAGCGGCCCGGCAAGGGGGCGGCCCCGGCGTCCCGTGCGGTCTGCTCCCAGTCCGCGGCCGGCACCGTGATGCCGAGCAGCAGGCCGCCGCGGCCGGCCTGCACCTGCGGCGCCGAGTCGCGCTCGAACACCACCCAGTCGCCGCGCTGCAGTTGGAACACGCCTTCGCGGGCATCGATGCGCGCGCCGCCGCGCATCTGCAGGCACAGCACCACCGACTGGCCGGGCAACTGCAGGTTGCCCAGCCGCGACACCGCGAACCAGCGCGGCCCGGTGGGAACGGGATGGTCGTGGGTGGCGCCGCGATCGGCGGTCAGGATGTCGAGCATGGTCGGGAGCCTCGTCCGGGACAGGCTTCCTGTTTGCCCGCGACGGCGCGGGAAGTTCGCAGGATCGGGTGATTTCGCGCTGAAATCGAACTGACGCGGGGATGAAAAAAATATTGCGGCCGGTTCAACGGCCGCCGGGCAGGGGCATCCAGCCGATGTCCTCGTTGTGGCCGCTGCCGAAGCTGTAGTACAGCTCGCGCCGTTGCGGGTCCAGGCTGGCGCCGTGCAGGCTACCCGGCCGCGGGTCGAGGCAGGGGGCATCGGCATCCGTCCGGCGCGGCAACGGGATCCAGCGCAGGCCGCATTCGCCATCGTTGCCGAGCAGGGCGCTGCCGCCCGGCCACGCCACGACCCGCCGGCCCTGGTTGTAGGGGCTGCTGGCCAGCAGCGGGCGGCTCCCGTCGCCGGCGCCCAGGCCGTCGAGCAGCCGCGGCGCAGCCAGTGCCATGCCCGTCTCCCAGACGCCCCAACTGCTGCGGCGGGTGAACAGCAACCGTTGCCGGGCCGGGTCATGGAACACGAAGCCGACGTCCTCCAGCCGCGCCAGCGTGCGCCAGGGCGTGGTGGCGGTGTCGTACAGGGTGGCCGCGCTCAGGCCCTTGCCGTGGTCGAGGGTGGCCAGCAGGCGCCGGTCCGGCAACGCGATGGCATGGGTGGGCGCCGGCCCGGGCGCCGGCAGCACGCCGACGCGACCGCTGGGCAGGGTGACCTCGTGCAGGCGCTCGCCCTGCGGCGTGGTGCCGACCACCAGCAGGCGGCTGCCATCGGCCGACCATGCCGGCACCTGCCGCAGCAACGGCGCCAGCCCATCGACCGGTTGCGGCGATTCGGGGCGGTCGCGCACCGCCCACCACAGGCGGGTGCTGCCGCTGCGGTCGGACAGGAAGGCCAGGAGGCGGCCATCGGGGCTGAGCGAGGGCAGGGTGTCGTTGCCGGTGGATGTGAAGACGCGCTCCGGCGGCGGAGCGGCATCGCCGGCCTCGGGCACGCGCACCCGGTACAGCGCGCTGGAGGTGGCGATGCCGGCGATGAAGGTCAGCACCGGCGCGTTGCGGGCGATGTGCGGATAGGCGACGTCGTCGACGCCGAGGTCGGCCAGCGTGCCGCCGGCCAGTTCCAGCCGCGACAGGTGCAGGCGATGGTCGAGGAAGCGCGACAGCACCAGCGCCTTGCCGTCCGGTGTCCAGGCGAAGCCGTAGAGGTTGGTTTCCAGCCGGGTCAGCCGCTCCGGGTCGCCGCCGCTGGCCGGCACGCGCCACAGGTCGCCGCGCGAGATGCCGCGCTGGAAGGCGATCCATTTCCCGTCGGGCGAATAGGCCGGGTGCGAATCGGCATCGTCAGGCGCGCGCGCGTAGGCCAGCTCCCGCACCGTGCCGCTGGACAACTCCAGCGTGCGCAGCAACGGCCCGCCGAATACCAGATGCCTGCCGTCCGGGTGCCAGCCGAACTTCTGCGGCGATGCCGGGCAGGGGCCGATCTCGCGGGGCTCGCCGCCGCTGGCGGCGATGCGCATCAACCGGCACTGGCCATCGAGGGTGCGGAAGTAGGCGATCTCGCGCCCATCCGGTGACCACGCCGGCAATGTGTGGCGTTCGCCGGTCACGGCCGTGGTCAGGGCGCGTGGTTGCATCGAGCCGGTGGTCTGCAGCATCAGCGCGGCGGTCCGCTCGTCGCCGGAGAAACTGCTGTAGGCCACCAGCGTGCCGTCGGGCGACAGCGCCGGCCACAGTTCGCTGCCGGGCCGCGAAGTCAGGCGCTCGTAGGCAACGGCCGCAGGCGTTGGTGGGGCGGCCTGCCGCCTGCCGTCGTGCCACCACCAGGCCAGCAGCAGGGCGATGCACATGCCGGCGATGACCAGCATCGGCGGCAAGCGGCGGCGTGACGATGCGACGGGTGCGTCCGTCGTGGAATCGCCGGCAGCGGATTCGGGTAACCATTCCACCGCGGGCAGCAGCCGATAGCCGCGCTTGGCGATGGTCTCGATGCAGGTGGCCGGCTTGCCGTCGCCCAGTGCGCGGCGCAGTTGCGCGATGGCCTGGGTGAGCACCTCGTCGCCGGGCAGCGTGTCCGGCCATACCGCCTCCAGCAGTTCCTGCCGGGCGCACACCTTGCCCGGCTGCAGGGCAAGCGTGGTCAGCACGTCCATCGCCTTCAACGGCACGCGGGTACGCCGGCCGTCGCCGCGGGTGATCTCGCGGGTACCGGCATCCACGTGTGCGTCGCCGATGCGCAGGCGTTCGGCGGGCAGCGCGCTGAGGATGTCGTGGTGGTCGCGTGGCATGCGGAAGCGGGCGGCGGTGCGGAATCGCCGGATCGATTATGCCGTTTCCGTGCGGTTGCGACGAACGCATGCCGCCGCAACGCAAAACACAAGATCCGCCAAACGATGGCACCGGCGAGGGAAATTCGCCGCCGGCAGCGGGCACTACTGTGTCGGTGCGCCCGGATGAAACGAAAACATCGCCGGCAACGGTGACCGGGCGCAGCAATGCTGCCTGCCGCATCGGCCCGCCGCTTTCGCCACGTGGACACGTTTCCGCCCGCACCCGCCTGCCCCGGCAGCCGGGAAGGGCGCGTGCGTCCCGGTGCGGTCGACGCGGCCGGCAGCGCATCCGGGGACAAACAAGAACAATCGAGGAGAGCAACCATGCCGGTACCCGCTATCGGAAGAAAGATCAGGAACAGCGCGTTGTGCCTTGCCATCGGCGCATGCTTCGCGTCGGCGGCCTACGCGCAGTCCAACACCAGCGGCAGCATCAACGGCCAGGCGCATTCGGGCGACGTCATCGTGGTGGAGAATCCGGCCACCGGCTTCAGCCGCGAGGTGGCGGTGGCCGGCAACGGCGCGTTCCGCGTCGGTGCGCTACCACCCGGCGCCTACCGGGTCACGCGCCGCGCCGCCGACGGCACCGCCACGGTGCGCGAGAACATTTCCGTTTCCACCGGCACCGGCGCCAACGTGAACTTCGTCGCCACCGACGCGGCCACGCTCGACCGGGTGGAGGTGGTGGCCGCCGGCATCAACCCGATCGACGTATCGTCGGTGGAGTCGGCCACCATCCTCACCGAGGCCATCCTCGACGCCATCCCGGTGGCGCGCACCGTGACCGACGTGGTGCTGCTGGCGCCGGGTACCACGGTCGGCGACGCCGCGTTCGGCAACCTGGCCTCCTTCGGCGGCGCCACGGTCGGCGAGAACGCCTATTACATCAACGGCTTCAACGTCACCAACTTCCGCAACGGCCTGGGCGGCAGCACGGTGCCGTTCGAGTTCTACCGCGAGTTCCAGGTCAAGACCGGCGGCTACGGCGCCGAGTTCGGCCGTTCCACCGGCGGCGTCATCAACGCCATCACCAAGCGCGGCACCAACGAGTGGGAGTTCGGCGCCAACGTGTACTTCGCGCCGAAGAGCCTGCAGGAGGATGGCTACTGCGTAAGCCGGCCCGATGGCACGGTGCTGACCCTGGCGTGCCGCGACAGCGCCAACGAAATCGAGGCCAACTTCAGCGCGGCCGGCCCGATCATCAAGGACCGGCTGTTCTTCGCCGGCATCTACAACGTCCGCAACTGGGACGAGACGCTGCATGCGGTGGGTACCTACCGCGACCGCAGGAACGACGACCCGTTCTGGGGCGTGAAGCTGGACTGGCAGATCAGCGACGACCACCTGCTCGAATACACCGGCTTCCGCGACCAGCGCCACATCGTCGATACCGCGTATCTCTACGACCATGAAACCGGCGACGTCGGCGAGCGGGTGGGAGCCACGCAATTGCGGCGCGGCGGGCGCAACGACATCTTCCGCTACACCGGCTATCTCGGCGACCGCTTCACCTTGTCGGCGCTGTACGGCAAGGGCGAATTCGACCGCTCGGACATCGGCGAGGGCGACGCCTGCCCGGTCATCCTCGACAACCGCACCGGCACCCAGATCCGCCGCGGCTGCTGGTCCAACCAGATCCCCGGCACCGCGTTCGACACCCGCGAGGCCTACCGGCTGGATGCCGAGTGGGACATCGGGCAATGGCTGCACGGCAACCACCGCCTGCGCTTCGGCCTTGACCAGGAAACCAACACCTCCGAGGACGACAGCTTCTATTCCGGCGGCGTGCTGTGGCAGTACCGCGAGGCGACCCGCTCGCCCACCGGCTTCGAGGTACGCCAGCGCTTCCTGAGCAACGGCGGCCGCTTCGAGACCGAATCGCGGGCGTTCTACCTCGAGGACCACTGGGACGTGAGCGACGACCTGCTGCTGGTGCTGGGCATCCGCAACGAGCAGTTCGACAACCGCAACGCATTGGGCGAAACCTTCACCAAACAGACCAACCAGTGGGCGCCGCGGGTGGGCCTGAGCTGGAACATCGGTGGCGACAGCAAGCGCAAGTTCTTCGCCAACGCCGGTCGCTACCACCTGCCGGTGGCCGGCAACACCAACATCCGCCTGGCCGGCGCCGAGTTCTTCACCGAGCAGTTCTTCGTGCTCGATGGCGTCAACGCCGACTACACGCCGGTGCTGGGCGCGGCGCTGACCGACCTGTCGGTGTTCAGCGACGGCACGGTCAAGGACCCGCGCACCATCGTCGACCAGAACCTGAAGCCGATGTTCCAGGACGAGTTCATCCTCGGCTACCAGCAGGAGATCGCGCGCGGCTGGACCGCGGGCGTGCGCGCCATCCGCCGCGACCTGAAGAGCACCATCGAGGACATCGCCATCGACGCGGCGCTGAACGATTACGCCGCCGCCAACGGTTACGACGACTTCCATGCCGGCGGGTTCGACTATTACGTGTTGACCAACCCCGGCAAGGCCATGAACATCTTCGTCGACATGGACGGCGACGGCGTGCTGGAAGAGTTGAACCTGAGCGCGGCGCAGCTGGGCTACCCGAAGTCGGTGCGCAAGTACCATGCGCTGGAGTTCACCCTCGACCGCGCGTGGGACGGCGTGTGGTTCCTGCAGGGCTCCTACACCTGGTCCAAGAGCTACGGCAACAACGAGGGCTACGTGCGCTCGGACAACGGCCAGGGCGATGCCGGCCTGACCACCCTGTTCGACCAGCCCGGCCTGCTGGAGGGCGCCTACGGCAACCTGCCCAACGACCGCCGCCACCAGTTCAAGCTGTTCGGCGCCTGGCAGTTCGCCGCCGACTGGAAGGCCAGCGGCCTGGTCAATGTCGCTTCCGGACGCCCGAAGAACTGTTTCGGCAACCACCCCACCGACGAATTCGCCGCCGCCTACGGCGCCGAGTCGTTCTACTGCGACCTCAGCGACGATGGCACCTACAACCCGGTGCTGTACCCGCGCGGCTCGCTGGGTACCACGCCGTGGACCTTCCGTCTCGACCTGGGGCTGGAATATCGGCCGCAATGGGCGGGCAAGCGGCTGGGGGTGAAGATGGACGTCAACAACATCTTCAACAGCGGCCGGGTGTTGGAGGTCAACGAGGTGGGCGAGCTGGGGCCGGGCGACCGCAATCCCAATTACGGCCTGCCCACGTTCTTCCAGGCACCGCGTGGCGTGCGCTTCTCGGTGTCGTATGACTGGTAAGCCCGTGGCGTCGAACGGTTGAATGTCATCCGGCCGCCTTCGGGCGGCCGGATGCTCTGCATGCAGGTCAGGGCATGGCCCGCGCCGCCGCCTGCACCGCCTGCTGCAATGGCAGCAGCGCCGGGTCGGGGGCCAGGTCGATCTGCAGGTTCAGCACCGCAAGGAACACCAGCAGGTCGTGGCGCCGGGCCAGCCAGTCGCGGTCGCGCCAAGCGGGGCCGGTCTCGTCCAGCCGCGCGGCGATGCCTGCCAGCCATTGCCGCCAGTCGTCCTCCGCATGCGCCTCGTGCCGGGCGATGAACAGCACCGGCCGCGCCAGCCGTTCGTATTCGCCTTCGGCATAGGCATGCGATGACGCCGGCACCACCTGGCTGGCGATGGCGGCAAGCAGCCGGTCCAGCTGCGGACGTGTCAGCGCCGGGTTCAACGCCAGCTGCATCAGCCAGTCGGCGGCATGGGCGACGCCGTGGCGCCAGCCTTCGCCGGGGACATGCCCGCGGTAGTCGCGCACCTGTTCCAGATGATGCGCTGCATGCTCGACCATCGTGGCGCGCTCGACATCGTCCATCCACGCCATGCGCCGGTCGGTCCGGGCGACCTCGGCCAGCATCAATGCGGTGAACGGGCCGGCGAAGCCTTCGGCATCGTTGCTTTCCAGCCGTGCGTAACCCCGTGCGCGGAGCTCGCGCAGCGTGGCCACGTCGAGCCGGTCGCCGCGCATCCATTCGGTCAGTGCGGCCAGCGCGGTGTCATCGCGCACGGCGGGGTCGGGCGATGACAGGCAGGGAACCAGGGCCAGCGCCAGCGGGCGGAGACGGGCAGCGTCGCCGATGGCGAAATCATGCCGGCGGAGCCTGTCGAAGGTGGTGGGGTCATTCGTGGCCAGGGGGCAGGCAGCCACCGTTGCCGGAGCAAGGCAGAGGCCCAATGACAGCAGGACGGATCGCATGGTCGGAGCTTCCTCGGATGAATGCGCCATTCTGCTGCCGGCAGCCGGGGCCATTGTGCCGGGATCGGGGATATCGCATGGCATGAACCGGGCACTTGGCCGATCGCCCCCGGTTTGATCCGGATCAACGCGGCCGCCCGGCGCCGGGTGTGTCATGGTAGGCACCTACCACCCGGAGTTGACGCCATGTACAAGCGCATCCTGATCGCCACCGATGGTTCGGAACTGGCCGCCAAGGGCCTGGACAAGGGGTTGGAGCTGGCCGTGCAGCTTGGCGCGCAGGTCGACATCGTCACCGTCTCCGAGCCGTGGGCGGTGGGCATGTACGACGCGATGGGCTGGAGCGCCGGCTACGAGGCCAGCGACGAATACCGGCAGGACCGCGAGGACGCCGCGCAGAAGATCCTGAAACCGGCGCTGGAAGCGGCCGTCGCCGCTGGCGTGGCCGACCCGAAGACCCACCACGTGCTCGACCGCTATGCCGCCGACGGCATCATCGACACCGCCGGCGGCTGCGGCAGCGACCTGATCGTGATGACCTCGCACGGCCGCCGCGGCGTGACCCGCGTACTGCTCGGCAGCCAGACCGCCGAGGTGCTGGCGCGCAGCGCGGTGCCGGTGCTGGTGATCCGCTAGCCGGTGCCGGCCGGCCGCGGCCGGCATGTCGAAAGGTGCAAGGCGGCGGCCGGTGTCATCGCTCGGCCGTCGCGCGCCGTGCGTTCAGTCGCGCAGCTTCAGCGTCTGCGATTCGTCCAGGGTGCCGTCGGGCAGGACCACGACGTAGCGCGTGCCGGCGCGCTCGAACAGCACCGGGATCGGGTCGCGGAACAGCGGCCGGCGGACGAACTTCAGGTGCCAGCCGAAGAACTCCAGTGTCTCCACGGCCTGCTGCTGTTGCGGGGTGAGGCTTTCACGCGGGTTTGCGGGGATGTGGGGCGTGCGGCGTTCCGGGTTGTTCATCAGGGAGGGGGAAGGCGAAGGCCATCTCCATAGGCAAGGAGCGTTCCATCCTCGCCGCTGTCCCCGCAAACCGGAGTGACGGCACCGCCCTCGCGCTCACCAGCTGTAAAGCTTCCAGTACACCGGCGAAACGCGGTCCTTGTCGTTGTCCATGCGGCCGTCGCCGTTGCGGTCGTAGAGATAGAACGGTGCGCCGCGCGCCGGCGTCACCTTGACCATGCGCAGCTGGCCGCCGACGCGGTATTCCTCGATGGTGTCGCCGTTGTCCATCACCTTGCGGTCGACGTCGGCGCCGCTGACGTCGACCGGCGGGGCGTCGGCGTTGCCGCCGGTGGTGGCGCAGCCGGCCAGGGCCAGCAGCGGGATCAGCAACAGGTGTTTCATCGCGGCGACTCCTCGCATCGGTATGCGCCGATTATGCCTGTGCGCGCCGGCCGTGCGCGTCGCCGCCCGGCCCCGCCGCGTAGAATCGCGGCATGAGCAGATTAGTCCTGATCGACGGGTCCAGTTACCTGTACCGCGCCTTCCACGCGCTGCCGCCGCTGTCCAACGCCGCCGGCGAACCCACCGGCGCGCTGTTCGGCGTGGTCAACATGCTGCGCGCCACGCTGAAGGAAAAGCCCGACTACGTCGCCTTCGTGGTCGATGCGCCGGGCAAGACCTTCCGCGACGACATGTACGCCGAGTACAAGGCCAACCGCCCGCCGATGCCCGACGAGTTGCGCGCGCAGGTGCAGCCGATGTGCGACATCGTGCACGCGCTGGGCATCGACATCCTGCGCGTGCCGGGCGTGGAGGCCGACGACGTGATCGGCACGCTGGCGCTGGCCGCCGCCGCCGATGGGCTGGAGGTGACCATCTCCACCGGCGACAAGGACTTCGCCCAGCTGGTGCGCCCGGGCGTGATCCTGGTCAACACCATGACCGGCAGCCGTACCGATTCGGACGCAGCGGTGCTGGACAAGTTCGGCGTGCGCGCCGCGCAGATCGTGGATTACCTCGCGCTGATGGGCGACGCCGTGGACAACGTGCCCGGCGTGGAGAAGTGCGGCCCCAAGACCGCGGCCAAGTGGCTGGCCGAATACGGCACGCTGGACGGGGTGATCGCCGCCGCGCCGGCGATGAAGGGCAAGATCGGCGAGAACCTGCGCGCCGCCTTGCCGCGGCTGCCGCTGAACCGCGATCTGGTCACCATCCGCACCGACGTGGCGCTGGAACAGGGCCCGCGCGACCTGCAGCTGCGCGAACAGGACGTGGAGGTCCTGCGCGGCCTGTACGGCCGCTACGGCTTCACCCAGGCGCTGCGCGAGCTGGGCGGCAGCGCACCGTTGCCGGAAGTCGCCGAGGGCGGCACCAGCAGCCTGCGCGGCACCGCCGCCGGCTATGCCAAGGCCGGCGATGCCGCGCCGGTCGGCGAGGTGGATGCGGCGCTGGCGGCCAAGGGCGAGTACGAAACCGTGCTGACCGACGAGCAGTTGCAGGCCTGGGTGCAGCGCCTGCGGGCGGCCGACGGCTTCGCCTTCGACACCGAAACCGATGCGCTGGACGCGATGCGCGCGCGGCTGGTCGGCATCAGCCTGGCGGTCGAGCCGGGCAGGGCCGCCTACATCCCGGTCGGCCACGACTATCCCGGTGCGCCGCCGCAGCTGTCGGTGGAACAGGTGCTCGATACGCTGCGCCCGCTGCTGGAGGACGCGGCGAAGGACAAGCTCGGCCAGCACGGCAAGTACGACCTGCATGTGCTGCGCCGCCACGGCGTGGAGGTGCGCGGCTATGCCGACGACACCATGCTGGAGAGCTTCGTGTTCAATTCCACCGCCACCCGCCACGACATGGACTCGCTGGCGCAGCGTTACCTCGGCTACACCACCACCCGCTTCGAGGACGTGGCCGGCAAGGGCGCCAAGCAGATCTCGTTCTCGCAGGTGGGCCTGGACGAGGCCAGCGCCTACGCCGCCGAGGATGCCGACATCACCCTGCGCCTGCACCGGGTGCTGGCGCCGCAGCTGGCGGCCGTCCCGGCGCTGGAGAAGGTCTACCGCGACATCGAGATGCCGCTGGTGCCGGTGCTGGCGCGCGTGGAGGCCAACGGCGTGTGCATCGACGGCGCCGAATTGCGGCGGCAGAGCGTCGAGTTATCGTCGCGCATGCTGGCCGCGCAGCAGAAGGCCACCGAGCTGGCCGGGCGCAGCTTCAACCTCGATTCGCCCAAGCAGTTGCAGGCGGTGCTGTTCGACGAACTCGGTCTGCCGGCGCTGGTGAAGACGCCCAAGGGCCAGCCTTCGACCAACGAGGAGGCACTGGAGGCGATCGCCGAGCAGCACGAGCTGCCGCGGGTGATCCTCGAATACCGCGGCCTGGCCAAGCTGCGCAGCACCTACACCGACAAGCTGCCGGAGATGGTTAACCCCGACACCGGCCGCGTGCACACCAGCTACCACCAGTCCGGCGCGGCCACCGGGCGGCTGTCCTCGTCCGACCCCAACCTGCAGAACATCCCGATCCGCACCGACGACGGCCGCCGCATCCGCAAGGCGATCGTCGCCCCGCCGGGGCGCAAGCTGCTGGCCTGCGACTACTCGCAGATCGAGTTGCGGATCATGGCCCACCTGTCCGGGGACCCCGGCCTGATCCGCGCCTTCGAGCAGGGCCTGGACGTGCACCGCGCCACCGCCGCGGAAGTGTTCGGGCGCGCGCTGGAGGAGGTGACGGCCAACGAGCGCCGCGCCGCCAAGGCGATCAACTTCGGCCTGATGTACGGCATGAGTGCATTCGGGCTGGCCAAGAACCTGGGCATCGACCGCGGCCAGGCGCAGGACTACGTGTCGCTGTACTTCAGCCGCTACCCGGCGGTGCGCGACTTCATGGAGCGCATGCGCGAACAGGCGCGCGAGCAGGGCTACGTGGAGACGCTGTTCGGCCGCCGCCTGTATCTGAACGACATCCATGCCCGCAACCAGAACCTGCGCGCCGGCGCCGAACGCGCGGCGATCAACGCGCCGATGCAGGGCACCGCGGCGGACATCATCAAGCGCGCGATGGTCAGCGTGGACGGTTGGCTGGCCGACCAGCGCAACGCGTCCGGTGAAAACCGCGCGCTGATGATCCTGCAGGTGCACGACGAACTGGTGTTCGAGGCCGATGCGGATTTCATCGACACCCTGCGCGGCGAGGTGGAAGCGCGCATGACCGCGGCCGCATCGCTGCGGGTGCCGCTGGTGGTGGACAGCGGGGTGGGGGATAACTGGGACGAGGCGCACTGACAACGTCTGCCATGGCCATTCATTTCACCGGTGTATGGCGATGCGATGGACGTGGCCGTCGGTGATGAATGTAACGGCGCGCCTCCCATCGGAAAACCGCCTGCTTCCGCGCGGATTTCCGTGGTGCCGGACTCTGTGATCGGCACCACTTTTTTCCGGTTATTTAACGTCGCGGGTGCACATGGATGGAACGTTGCGTCATGCGGCGCGCATTCAACATTTGCAACGTTGTCGTGCGTATGAATCGCCCCTTAATCCTTCCGAAAAACACGCGCGTTCTTCACGATCCATCAATGTCGGAAATGGTTATATAGCCCTCGACAGGCGCAACGCCTGTCCTGGATCTCTCCCATCCCCTGGAGCAGATCTCCGAGCGGGGATTCCTCCCCAAGTTCCCGCTCCCGGCCCCGTCGATCCCCCCCTGGTCGACGGGGCTTCTTTTTTGCCCCGATCACGTGACATCCGGGCCGGGCGACGCCTTCGACATGCCGCTGAAGATGGAGGTCGCGCCATCCGCCCGCGGCCGATGCGGCATCCGCGAATGGAATCGTTGGGCGCCGGCACGCGGGTGCCAGCGCGCCGGCGTCACACCCACTCGCGCGGGACGAGGTATCCGGCCAGCCGCGCTTCGTCGCTGCCGCTTTCCGGCTGGTAGCCGTATTCCCAGCGCACGCGCGGCGGCAGGCTCATCAGGATGCTTTCGCTGCGGCCGCCGCTCTGCAGCCCGAACAGGGTGCCGCGGTCGTAGACCAGGTTGAACTCGACGTAGCGGCCGCGCCGGTACAGCTGGAACTCGCGCTCGCGCTCGCCGTGCGGGGTGTCCTTGCGGCGCTCGACGATCGGCAGGTAGGCATCGAGGAAGCCGCCGCCAACCGCGCGCAGGTAGGCGAAGTCGCGCTCGAAGTCGCCCTGCAGGTCGTCGAAGAACAGGCCGCCGACGCCACGCGTCTCGTTGCGGTGCTTGAGGAAGAAGTACTCGTCGCACCAGCGCTTGTGTTCGCCGTAGCGGTCGGCGCCGAACGGTGCGCACAGGTCGCGCGCCACCGTGTGCCAGTGGCGCACGTCTTCGTCGAACGGGTAGAACGGGGTCAGGTCGAAACCGCCGCCGAACCACGCCGCCACCGCCTGGCCGTCGCGCTCGGCCTGGAAGTAGCGCACGTTGGCGTGGGTGGTCGGCAGGTAGGGGTTGCGCGGGTGGAACACCAGCGACACGCCGCAGGCACGCCACGAGGCGCCGGCCAGTTCCGGGCGGTGCGCCGAGGCGGCAGGCGGCAGGCGCGTGCCGGCGACGTCGGAGAAGCCGATGCCGGCCTGCTCGAACACCGCGCCTTCGCGCAGCACGCGGGTGCGGCCGCCGCCGCCCAGTGGCGAGCCGTTGTCGCCGCCGTCGGCACGGCGCCAGTTGTCCTCGGCAAAGCGGGCCTGCCCGTCGGCCTGTTCGATGGCGCTGCAGATGCGGTCCTGCAGGCCGGTGAGATAGTCGCGTACGCGGTCGAAATCGTTCATCGGCGTACTTTAGCGCAGGTGTTCAGCGGAACAGGGCGCGCACGTCCGGCCGGCACAGCCTGAGCACCAGCCAGCCGTGCAGGGCGGCGAAGGCCAGCGCGGTGATGCCGGCACTGGCCAGCGCGACCCAGCGCCCACTACGCATCTGCAACATGGCCTCGCGGCCCTGCGCCGTGGCGAGGAAGTCGGCCGGCAGCATCGCCTGCATCGCGTCGAACATGCCGTCGAGCAGCGGCAGCATGGCGAAGTTGGCCACGGCCACGGCGACGAGGAACACGATGAAGCCCCGGCGCCCCCACCCGCGATGGCGCAGCAGTGCCCACGACACCGCGGCGAAGGCCAGCGCCAGCAGCAGCATCGCCAGGCTCAGCGACAGTGCGTGGCGCAATGTCCACTCCAGCGCCGGCGGCACCGGTAGGTATTGCCGCTGCAGCCAGCCGACGGGGTCGAACCGGTCCAGCAGCGTGGCCAGCAGCAGCTGCAGCAGGCACCAGAGCACGGACAGGCCGGCCATCAGCAGCGACAGCTTCGCGGTGACATCGACGAACGCCACGGCGGCGCCGCGGGGTGGCGGGGGTGGATTCATGCGGGAAGTACGCAGGAAAGGAGGGCCGCACTATCGCCGGGTTCGCGGTGTTTTTACAGGCCGGGGCGACCTCCCGGCAGCCGGGCGGAATACGCCGGGGGCATGCATGACCCCGACCTACCTGCCGGCCCATGCAGCCGGCAGGATGTGGCGTTCGCTCAGCGGTGCAAGCTTCACGCCGTGCGGCGCCTGCAGCGGAATCCACGCCAGTTCGGCGATCTCGGCCTGCACGCGCGGCGTGCCGTCCACTTCGACGAGATAGGCGGCGCCCTGCACGCGCCGGCCCGGTTCGTTGACGGCGTTTTCCTCGAACGTGCCCAGCGCCCGCGCGCTGCCTTCGCGCAGGGCCACGCCCAGCTCCTCGCGTAGTTCGCGGGCCAGCGTGTGCAGCGCCTCCTCGCCGGCCTCGCGCTTGCCGCCGGGCTGGATGAAGCTGTCCGAGCCGTGCTTGCGCACCACCAGCACGCGGCCGGCGGCGTCGAGGATCACCGCGGTGACGATGCGGATGGGGAGCATGGCGGATATTTGCGCTCGGTGTTTATTTGCAGGAGCGACGCGAGTCGCGACGAGGCTTCACCGGTAAAGCCCCGTCGCGACTCGCGTCGCTCCTGCGGAACGCGGCAAGGGCGGCGGGTGGCCGCCCTTGCCCAGGGTCATTTCAGGTTTTCCTCGAACAGCTTGAGGATGCGCTTGTACTCGTCCAGCCAGGAGTCGGCGCGGGTGAAACCGTGGCGTTCCAGCGGGTACGGCGCGATCGACCAGTTGTCCTTGTGCAGTTCGATCAGGCGCTGGGTCATGTTGACCGAGTCCTGGAAGAACACGTTGTCGTCGATCATGCCGTGGGCGATCAGCAGGTGGTCCTGCAGGCCGTCGGCGTATTCGATCGGCGAGGACACGCGGTACGCCTCCGGGTCGATGTCCGGGGTGTTGAGGATGTTGCTGGTGTAGCCGTGGTTGTACTGGTGCCAGTCGCCGACCGGGCGCAGCGCGGCGCCGGCCTTGAACGTGCCCGGTGCGCGGTACAGCGCCATGAAGGTCATGAAGCCGCCGTAGGAGCCGCCATAGATGCCGGCGTGGTCACGGTCGCCCTGCTGCTCGCGCACCAGCCAGTCCAGCCCGTCCTGGTAGTCCTCCAGCTCCGGGTGGCCCATGTTGCGGTAGATGGCGGTGCGCCAGTCGCGGCCGTAGCCCTCGCTGCCGCGGTAGTCCATGTCCAGCACGATGTAGCCCTGCTGCACCAGCAGGTTGTGGAACATCTGCTCGCGGAAGTAGGTGGGGTAGCGCTGGTGCACGTTCTGCAGGTAACCGGCGCCGTGCACGAACATCACGATCGGGTATTTCTTTCCGGGTTCCTTGTGTTCGGGGCCGTAGTACTTGGCCCAGACGTGGCCCGCGCCGTGTTGCGACGGCACCGCCACCAGCTGCGGCTGGACCCACTGGCGCGCCTTGAATCCGGCGCTGCGGGTGTCGGTAAGCACGCGCGCGTCGCCGCCGGCGGCCGGCACCACCGCCAGCTGCGGCGGCAGGTAGGCACCGGAATAGCGCACCAGCAGCTGGCTGCCGTCGGGCGAGAGCGAGAAGTCCTCGACGCCGTTCAGGTCGGTCAGCTCGCGCACCTGGCCGCTGGCGGCATCGACGCTGCACACCTCGTAGTCGTGCGGGGCCTGCTGGTTGCACAGGAAGAAGAAGCCCTTGCCGTCGGCCGACAATTCCGGCGCGGAGGTTTCCCACTGGCCGCCGGTCAGCGCGCGCGGCTTGCCGCTGCCCGATTGCGTGTACAGGTGCGACCAGCCGCTTTCCTCGGACAGCAGCCACAGGGTGCGGCCGTCGTCCATCCAGCCGAAGTCGTTGAAGCTCCAGTTGATCCAGCCCGGGTCGGTGAGCCGGTGGCGGTTCTGCAGCCGGCCGCCGGCATCGACGCCGACGATCCAGCGGTCCTTGTTGTCGTTGGCACGCAGCATCACCGCGGCCTGGCTGCCGTCGGCGTTCCACTGGATGCCGCCGCCCATGAAGTCGCCCATCACCTGCACGCCGCGGTTGCCCTTCAGCGGTTCCTTGCCGGCGGCCTTGCGCAGCGCGGCCAGCGGGTCGGTGGCGATGCCGGGCAGGGCGTCCAGCGCCAGCGGTTTGACCTCGCCCGTCGCGGCGTCGACCAGCCACAGCGCATGCGGCGCGAAGCCGTTGCGGCCGACGCGCTCGCGGGTGTCCTCGCTTTCCTCGTAGCCGGATTCGGTGACGTACAGCGGCATCTTGCCGCCGCGGCCCTCGTCGAAGCCCTTGGGCTTGGTCACCACGATCAGGTGGGTGGCGTCGGGCGAGAGCGCGCTGTCCACGATCTCCACGTCGGCGCCGAGGTAGACCGGGCCCGGCGCGCGGGTCGGGTCGCTCTGGCGCCAGCGCTCGCCCTGCTCGCGCAGGGCCTCGCGCTGGGCACGGTCGCGGCGCAGGGTTTCCAGCGCGTGCAGCTGCTGGTCGCGCAGCACGTCGGCCTTGGGCGCGTCGGCGGGGTTCTTTTCGGCCTTGAGCTGGGCTACCAGCGCGGTCGCGCCGCTGCCGGCGTCCCCGTGGTACCAGTCGTTGCCGACGTTCCACAGCACGCCGCCGTCGTTGGCGAACGCCACGTTTGATGCACGCTCGTTGCCGCGGGTGAGCTGGGTCAGCGCGCCGCTGCGCAGGTCGCGCACGAACACGTCGCCGTTGCGCACGAAGGCCATGCGCCGGCGCTGGCGGTCGTAGGCGCGGTTGGCCGCGTCGAGGGTGCCGCGCTGGTCGTCGGCGACCTGCTGCGCCGCGCCGCCGGCCACCGGCTGGCGGAAGGTATCGCGCACCGGGCTGCCTTGGCGCTTGAGCGTGTACTCGACCTGCTGGCCGTTCCACGACCACCACGCCGACTCCACCGGCGGCCCGATCCAGTCCGGGTCGGCCATCGCCTGTTCGATGGTGATCGGCGTGGGCGCGGCGTGGGCGCCACCGACGGCGGCCAACAGCAGCAGGGACAGGGGCAGGAATCTGGGCATCGTGGGCACCGGTGGAAGAAAACCGGCAAAGCCTAGCAGCCGGGCCGGTACGGGGGCTGGGCCAGTGGTCATGGATGGGCGCGCACCACTTCAAGCGGGTGGCGTCTCGAGTCCCCTTGCGTCGCCGCCCGCAGAGAGCATGGATGGTGCGAATGCGCGCGCGCTCCGCATTATGCTGGGCGCCGGCCGCGCCTTCGTTCCGCGGCCCTCGTCTTCCCAAGGTTTGTCCCGCGTGCCCGTCGCCGATCCGTCTTCCCCGCCCCGCCATCCCCTCGCCGTTGGTGAACCCGCACGACTGCTGGCGATTGCCGGCGGCGAGCGGATCGACCTGTCCACGTTCTTCGAGCACGTGCGCGGGGTGGCGGCATTACTGCCGCCGGGCCGGCACGCGGTCAATCTGTGCGAGGACCGCTACCGCTTCCTGGTCGGCTTCTGCGCGATCGCCCTGCGCGGGCAGGTGAACCTGCTGCCGTCCTCGCGCGCGCCGGCGGTGGTGGCCGAGGTGCAGCGCCGCCACGAGCGGACCTGGTGCCTGGGCGACCGCGCGCCCGACCCGCTGCCGGCCGACTGGTTCGTGCTGCCGGCGGAGCTGCCGCGGTTGCCGGGTGAAACCCCGATGCTCGACGCGGCGCAGCTGGTCGCCATCGGTTTCACCTCCGGCAGCACCGGCGCGCCCACCGCCAATCCGAAGCACTGGGGCGCGTTCGCGACCAGTACCGCGCAGAACCTGCAGGCGTTGGCCGACCTGTGGGACGGCATGCCGACGGTGATCGCCACGGTGCCGCCGCAGCACATGTACGGCATGGAAATGTCGGTGCTGCTGCCGCTGCTGGCCCCGGCCGCGCTGCATGCCGGCCGGCCGTTCTTCCCGCAGGACGTGGCGCAGGCGCTGGCCGAGGTGGCCGCGCCGCGGCTGCTGGTCACCACGCCGATGCACCTGAAGGCGCTGGTGGAATCGGGCGTGGCATTGCCGCCGCTGGCCGGCATCGTCACCGCCACCGCCCCCCTGCCGCAGGCGCTGGCCGAAGCGGCCGAACGGCGTTTCGCCACGCAGGTGCGCGAGGTGTTCGGTTCCACCGAAACCTGCATCTTCGCCCGCCGCCGCACCGCCCGCGAACAGGCATGGACGCTGTTGCCGGGCGTGCGCCTGGAGCCGCAGGAGGAAGGTACGCTGGTGCATGCACCGCACCTACCGGAGGCGGTGGCGCTGGCCGATCTGGTCGAACTGCTGCCGGAAGACCGCTTCCTGTTGCGCGGCCGCCGCGCCGACCTGCTGGAGATCGCCGGCAAGCGCGCCTCGCTGGGTGACCTGACCCGGCGCCTGCAGGCGGTGCACGGCGTGCGCGATGCGGTGGTGGTGCAGTTGGACCCGGAGCCGGGCCAGGCCGTGGGCCGCATCGCGGCGTTGGTGGTTGCGCCGGGGTGCGGGGAGGCGGAGATCCTGCACGAATTGCGTGCCGGCATGGACCCGGTGTTCCTGCCGCGACCGCTGCGCAAGGTGGAGGCCTTGCCGCGCAACGAGACCGGCAAGTTGCCGCGCGATGCGGTGCTGGCGTTGCTGCGCGGCAGTGAGTAACCGTTTCTTGCCGTTGCCGTTGCCGTTGCTTGTGATTTTGCTATTGCTTTTGCTCTCCGGCTTTTGATCTCCCCTGCCGTAAAGCGAGCCGAGCACCGCAGTGGGACGGGGGGCGAAGAGGCGCACGTGTCTGAGCGCAGCGAGTTGTGCGCCGTCCCCCTGGCCCGCGAGGAGCGCAGGGGACCGATGCGGCGCAGCCGCATCGGCTCGCGTCCGGCTGTGCTTTCTTTTGGTTACTTTTCTTTGCACAAGCAAAGAAAAGTGACTCGCTCCTGCGGAGCAGGAGTGAAAGCTCTGCTTTCAATCGTCTGCTTTCAAGCGCTTGCTTCGGCTTTCATCGTTGCTTCTCTTCTGCTTGGGAAAGGCAGTGGCAAAAACAATGGCAAAGGCCTTCGCTCCCCTTTCGGGGAGCGAGCTACTTTTCTTTGCTTGTGCAAAGAAAAGTAACCAAAAGAAAGCACGCCCTGCCTACGCGCCCACGGCACTACGTGCCGCGGGTCCACTCCGCCGCCGGGATTTTTCGACACGACATCCATGTCGTGTCGAAAAACGACGTGCATCCATGCACGTCGCCCCTGCGGGGTCTTGTCCGTCGGCTCCGTCGCTGCGGAAGGGAACCCGGAAGATCAAAAGCGCAGGAGCAAAAGCAAAATCACTGGCAACGGCAACGGCAACGGCAACGGCAACGGCAACGGCAACGGCAACGGCAACGACGCGCTGCCGGTCATGCCTCAACCACCATGCACCCCGTCGATCTCCACCCGCAGATCGCGCCGGCACACCGCCGCATGCAGCACGATGTATGCCACCTCCGGCGGCAGATGCCGTAACAACGCCTGCCGCACCAGTGGAATCTCGGCCGCGTCGCGCACATAGACCTTCAACCGGCTGCCGGCGCCGAAACGCGCCGGCAACGCAGGCAGGCGCGCACGCGCCGTACCCACCAGCGCATCGAGGTTGGCGAAGGTTTCCTCCAGCTGGCGCAGCGTGTCCTCGCCATGCAGGGTGGCGTGCCCGACCACGCTGGCGGTGCCCGACAGCAGCAGCGGCAACGTGCTGCCCGGTGCGGCGAGCATGGCGCGGGCGAAGCTCGGCGACTGCGGCCCGTACTGGCGGGGATAGCGCCAGGCGCTGACCTGGCGGGGATTCTCCAGCGGCGTGCCCGGCGCGCGGGCGGCCAGCCAATAGACCTGCAGCACGCGCACGCCGTCCAGGCGGCCGATGGCGGTGGCGGCCGGCAGGGTGCCCGGATCGACATCCCCCAGCCCGCGCGCGCGGCCGATGCAGAACTGGCGGTAACGCTCGTCGTCGCCTTCGCCTTCGATGATCGCGTCCAGGTAGTTCCAGATCCGCAGCAGATGCGGATAGCCGTGCCGGGGCAGCGCCGACAGCAACTGTGCGTAAGCGTGCTCGGCAGCCCCGGCGATACCGCCGTGGCGGGCTTCGTCGATCTGCAGGGCGCCGAACATCAGCGCGCCGTCGCTGGCCCAGGCCAGGCCGTCGGCGTCGCGCCCGCACTGCACGGTGCCGGTGCCGGTGCCGCGCCAGACTTCCAGTTGCGGTTCCCCATCGGGCTGCAGGCCCACCTGCAGGTAGCGCGGGTCGTCGCTGGGCGGTGCCGCATCGCCGGCGCGGAAGCCGAACACCGCCAGCACATGCGGATCGGCCAGCACCGCCGGCAGCCGGGCCGGGTCGGCGTAGTCCACCTCCAGCCCGGTACCGGGCCGGACGCCGGGAACGGCGCTCATCGCAGGCCCTCGTGGCAGCAGTGGCCGGCAGGGTCGAAAGGCGGGGGCAGGGGCGAAGATGCGGGAAACCGGGACGTCATTGTGCGGGCGGATCGGGTGCTGCAGATGCGCCATGATACTGCGCAGCCCACGCGTGCCGCGGTTGCGCTGGCGGCGGCGATACCGGATCGTTGCGCATCATCTCTTCGTGGAAGTGGCAATGTCGCAACAAACCGAGGCCGAGCGCGAGCTGGCCGAACTGCTGGTCGAGAGCCTGAACCTGGAAGACGTGGACCCGGCGGCAATCGACCCGGAAGCCGCGCTGTTCAACGACGGCCTGGGCCTGGATTCGATCGATGCGCTGGAACTGGCCCTGGCCATCGGCAAGCGCTACGGCTTCCAGCTGCGCTCGGACAACGACGACAACCGCCGCATCTTCGCCTCGCTGCGCGCGCTGTCGGCGCACGTGCAGGCCAACCGCACGAACTGACGGCGATGGACGGCACCGGCCACGGGCCGGCGGCGGGTGTGCTGCGGGTGGTCCTGTTGCTGGCCTACCCGGTGCTCTCGCATCTGGCCAGCCTGCGCGGCGAGGGCCTCTGGGCCGCGCTGGCACTGTTCGGACTGGTGTTGCTGTGCCTGCTTGGCGCACTGGCGCGGCGCCGCGCATGGGCCTGGGGCGCGCTGCCGGCGGCGGCGCTGCTGCTGGCCTGGCTGGGGCGCTCGCCGTGGGCGTGGGGGCTGCTGCAGGCGCCGCCGGTGGTGTTCCCGTTGCTGGTGGCATGGGGTTTCGCGCGTTCGCTGTTGCCGGGCCGCGTCCCGCTGGTCGCGCGCATCGTGCATGCACTGCACGCGCGCGCCGGCGTGCCGGTCGAAGCGGCGCTGGAACGCTATGCCCGGCGCCTGACCGCTGCCTGGGCACTGCTGCTGGCGTTGCTGGCGGCGATCAACCTGGCGCTGGCGCTGAGTGTCGTGCCCGACGGCCTGCTGGCCGCATTCGGGTGGACGCCGTGGTGGCCGCTGGATCACGCACGGTGGTCCTGGTGCACGAACGTGGCGGACTGGGGCCTGATCGGCGGTTTCTTCGTGGCTGAGTACGCGCTGCGCTGCCACCTGTTCCCGCAGCGGCCGTACCGCCGGGCCGGGCAGTTCGTGCGCGAGATGGGCAGGCTCGGCCCGGCGTTCTGGCGCGACCTGCTGCGTTGAAGCCACGGGCCGCGGGTATCCTCTGGCCTGCGCCCGCCTTCCGCCACGCCATGCACTTCACCATTGCCCACGACCACCCCTGCCTGCCCGGCCATTTCCCGGGGCGGCCGCTGGTGCCGGGCGTGGTGCTGCTGGAACAGGTGCTGCTCGCCGTCGAGGCGCAGGCCGGTGTGCCGCTGGCGGCCCTGCGCCTGCCGCAGGTGAAGTTCATGGCGCCGCTGCTGCCCGGGCAGCCGGCCCGGATCGAACTGGACGGGCAGGCGCCGCGCTGGAAGTTCCGGGTCTGGCGCGGCGACGTGCTGCTGGCCCGCGGCGAGCTGGCGGCCGGCGACATGGCGGCATGAACGACGCCGACTGGAAGCACCGGCCCGAGGGCGGCGGCCGCGCCGCGATACGGCTGATCGCCGCCATCGCCCGCCACGGCGGCCGCGGCATCGCCCGGCTCTGCCTGTATCCGATCACCGCCTATTTCCTGCTGGTGCGTGGTGCCGAACGGCGCGCCTCGCGCGGGTACCTCGGCCGCGCGTTGGGTCGCCGCGCCGGCCTGTGGGACGTGGCGCGCCACATCCATACCTTCGCCGCGACCATCCTCGACCGGGTGTTTCTGCTCAGCGGGCGCATGGACCTGTTTACCATCCGTACCGAAGGCACGGGGCAACTGCTCGATTGCCTCGACCAGGGCCGTGGCGTGCTGCTGTTCGGCGCGCACCTGGGCAGTTTCGACGCGCTGCGCGCGCTGGGCCGGCAGCGGCCGGACCTGAAGCTGCGGGTGCTGCTGGACCGCGCCCACAACGCCGCCATTACCGAACTGCTGGCCGAACTCGACCCCGGGCTGGCCGCGGGCATCATCGATGCCGGGCAGGACGGGCCGACGGTGGTGCTCGCCATCCGCCAGGCACTGGACGAGGGCGCGATGGTGGCGTTGCTGGTGGATCGCACACGCCCGGGCGAGGCCGCGCTGCCGGCGCCGCTGCTCGGCGCGCCGGCGGCGTTCCCGGCCGCGCCGTGGCTGATCGCCAGCGTGCTGAAGGCACCGGTGATGCTGGCGTTCGGCCTGTACCGCGGCGGCAACCGTTACGATCTGTTGTTCGAGCCGTTCGCATCGACGATCGAAGTGCCGCGCGCGCAGCGCACCGAGGCCTTGTCGGCGCTGGTTCACCGTTATGCCGGCAGGCTGGAACAGCACCTGCGAAGCGCCCCTTGGAACTGGTTCAATTTCTATGATTTCTGGCATTCCCAAACCCTTCCTCCCGTATCGCCGGATGCTGATGGCGGCCCTGGCCGCGGGCTGCGGCATCGCCCCGGCGCTGGCCGGCGACGTTGATGCGGCGTGGGTCCTGCGCCAGCTGGCGCAGCCGGCCCCCAGCCAGACCGGCTTCGTCGAGCTGCGTGGCTCGGCGCTGCTGAAGGAGCCACTGCGGGTAGAGGGCCAATACCGCCGCCCGGACGCCGGCACGCTGGTGCGCGAAGTGCGCGCGCCCTACGCCGAAACCACCACCATCGCCGATGGCAAGGTCAGCATCGACCGCGCCGGCAAGCCGCCGCGGGTGTTCCCGCTGCAGCGCGTGCCGGAGCTGTCGGACCTGCAGGCCAGTTTCGGCGCATTGCTGTCCGGCGACCTGGCGGCACTGGAGCGGGATTACCGCCTGCACGTTTCCGGCAGCGCGCAGCACTGGCAGCTGGTGCTCACGCCGAAGGCGCGGGCGCTGGCCGCGCGGGTGCGCGAGGTGACGCTGCGCGGCCGCGCCGGCGAACTGCGCTGCATCGAGACGCAACCGGCGCGGGGCGACCTGCAGCGCACCCTGCTCGGCAGCGCGGCCGCTGCCGCCGGCGAAGTACGCCAGGCCGACGCGCTGGCCGCGTTGTGCCATGACGGCCGCGACGGCGATGGGCCCGCTCCCGCTGGGCTCGCTCCCGGCAGGAGCCGGCGTTGAGGCTGACCCCACGCTGGCGCATCGGCCTGGCGATCGGCTGGCTGCTGCTGCTGGGGTTGCTCAGCGCGTGGGTCGGCCAGCGCATGCAGGTCAGTGGCGACCTGCGCAAGTTCATGCCCGATGCGCGCACCCCGGCGCAGAAGCTGCTGCTCGACGAACTGGGCGAAGGCCCCGGCGCGCGGTTGCTGTTGCTCGCCCTGTCCGGCGCGGCGCCGGAGCGGTTGGCCGAACAGTCGCGGCAACTGCACGCGGCGCTGGCGGCCGATCCGCAGTTCGAGCTGGTCGCCAATGGCGGGCAGGCCGGGCTGGAGGCGTTTCCCGAACGCCTGCTGCCCTACCGCTACCTGATCGACGACCTGCCCGCCGATGCCTTCGACGCCGGCCACCTGCGCGATGAGCTGCAGGCGCGGCTGCAGGATCTCGCATCACCCGCCGGCGCGCTGGTCGAGCCGCTGCTGCCGTCCGATCCCACCCTGCAGGTCCTGCGCGTGGCCGAAGCCCTGCAACCGGCCAATGCGCCGCAGCGCATCGACGAGGTCTGGTTCGACCACACCGGTACGCAGGCACTGCTGCTGGTGCAGACGCGCGCGGCCGGCTTCGACCCCGGTGCGCAGCAACAGGCGGTGGATACGATCGACGGCACCTTCGAGCGCATCGCCGCCGGCAGCGGCAGCCGGCTGGAGACGAGCGGGCCGGGCGCGTTCTCGGTGAAGATCGGCAACCGCACCGCCCGCGAGGCCGG
>Ga0206118_100234_pt1 | contig 43731 bp, 38 predicted proteins | sample 3A20Ametagenome_FD_177999 | JGI IMG/M metagenome (GOLD analysis project Ga0206118, IMG submission 177999) | Enriched microbial communities from leaf-cutter ant dump, University of Wisconsin, Madison, United States - 3A20A | ecosystem: Environmental > Terrestrial > Nest > Insects nest > Nest dump... | reverse complement strand
CTTACGCAGGATGCCAACCTGAGAGCTGCCGGAAAATGGATGATCACCAAATACGACAAGTTCGGAAGGGTCTTGTATACCGCGCTTATTGCAGGGAGTACACGAAGCGCTATGCAGAACCAGTGCAAGGATCTGGAAATTATAGAATCCCGGGATACTACAGGATTTACCAAAAACGAGCTTACGGTTTATTATACCAATGTTTATTTTGTGAGCAGCGATACCACCGTACTTTCGGTGAATTACTACGACACTTATCCTACCGGAACACCGTTTCCGAACCAGAACAAAATATTCAACGAGCCGATTCTTACCGATGCTTATGTCAATAACCGTTCAGTAAAATCCCTTCCCACCGCTTCGTTTGTAAAAAACATCAATGATGATAACTGGACGAAGAATTACACCTTTTACGATACGAAAGGAAGACCAATCGGGATGCACAGCACCAATCATCTTGGCGGCAGCACGGTGGTACATTCAAGGCTTGATTTTACGGGACTGGTTACCAAAACTAAAACCTATCACAAACGGCTGAATACTGATACTGTGACAGAAATAGAAGAAAACTTTGTATATGACGACCAGAAACGCCTGACTGAGCACTACCACGAAGTAAAAGGAAAATCCCCTAAAGAGCTTCTGGTAAAAAACAGCTATAATGAATTAGGACAGTTGAATATAAAAGAAGTCGGAGCCACCAATACCTCGGGAACGAATTATACCGCTCCGTTGCAAAACATCAATTACAATTACAACATTCGCGGCTGGATGACGGGAATTAATCTTAATGTAAGTAAAAACCTGGATACCGGAAAGCTGTTTTCCTACAAAATCAGATACACCGATACCCAGGACACCAGCAAAAAAAGATACAACGGCAACATCGGCGAAATCGACTGGACGTATGGAACCACAACTTCTAACCGATACGATTATACCTATGACCGTCTCAATCGTTTGCTGAAAGCAGATTTCAAATCCGTAAGCGGAACGGGAAGCACTGACAGCAAATTTTACAACGAAGAGCTTACCTACGATAAAAACGGAAACATCACCAACCTGAAAAGGTATGGCAAAACCTCCGCTTCCCCGACAACAGGAACTCTGGTGGATAACCTGGATTATACGTATGCCGGAAGCAATATGGTAACTGCCATTGCAGATGTTACAGGAAATACATCAGGCTACAAGGGAACAGGTCTTCCGATTACTTATGATGCCAATGGCAATATGCTCACCTTTGCAGACAAAGGAATTACACAGAACATCGTTTATAACCATCTGAATCTTCCGCAGCAGATTCTGCAAAACAGCAATACCGCCACTTACACTTACCGCGCGGACGGCGTAAAAGTGAAAAAGCACTCCGTTATCAATAATGAAAGCCTTTTTACGGAATATCTGGACGGATTTGTGTACACATCACCTTACACAGCCGGAGCAAAAGCTGCATTGGAACAGGATGATGACGAAACGAGGGAAACGGTCACAGGAAGACAGGAAGAAGCAATAGAAGCGGAAGTAATGGCAGCAGGTCCCGGAAACCCTCCAACACAGTATATTGTAAACCTAAGTTTTTTCCCGACAGCGGAAGGATTTTATGATTACGAAAATTTTAAATATATTTACCAGTACAAAGACCATTTGGGAAATGTAAGGTTAAGCTACAGCAGAACAGCGACAGGCGGAATTAAGCAGGAAGATAAAAACGATTATTATCCGTTTGGTTTGAACTTTATCACTAATGTATTTGGTGGAGGTTCTTTGTTTAGTCCCGTAACTACGTACAAGAATTACAAGTACAATGGTAAGGAGTTGCAGGAAACGGGAATGTATGATTATGGAGCGAGGATGTATATGGCAGATGTAGCGCGTTGGGGTGTTGTTGATCCTCTTGCAGAAACTTCCAGAAGATGGTCGCCATTCACATATGCTTATAACAATCCTATAAGATTTATTGATCCGGATGGAATGCAGAATGAAGATTGGGTGAAAAAGGATAATCAATGGACATACAGATCAGATATAACTACTTCTGAACAAGCCAAAACCGAAGGTTATGATGATTTTGCAAAGAATGGGACAGTGCTTTCGGATGCCAGAATTGGTTCTGATGGTGAAGCAGGATATGTAAGATTAAATGAAGGAGGAACAGCTGATTATTTGCCAAATAAAGATTTTCAGGATACTGCTACAAACTCACTTACTGCCTTTTCCACTTCTCTGCCAACGTTTGGAAGTATTTATAGCAGGCTAAAAAGTTTTTTCACAAGTGATAGTGATACATTCACACCTCTGGATTCAAGAGGAGGTACTTTCCAGCCAGGAGGAAATGAGTTTTTCAGACCTGGGAAAGATCGGGTTTTAAGCACTGGGCTTTTTGATTGGTTCTCTCCATTAACAAGAGGAAGAACACCAGATTTCTTATCAGGATTGAGTGATATGTCTTCTATCGCAGAGATGGCTAAAAGTGATTTAATGAAATCCAGCGATACATTCAGCATCTATGCTGACCAATCAACAGGGGTTGAAACGTATAAGAATGGAAATAGGATAACAGGCTACCACGTAACATCAAAACCAATTATGAGAACAGGATTATCAAAACAACAATATGATTCAATTAATACAGTTTTGAAAAAAGATAGTGCAAAATATGAACAAATGCTCAATCGTATGGTAAATAGTCATCAAAAATAAAATAATGAAAATAAAAATAATTCCAATATTAATATTACTGTTATTAGTTTCTTGTAAAAAAGAAAGCTCTAAAAATTATGATGAAGAACTAACCAATACTATTCAAAATAAAATTACCGAGGAATTAAAACAAGATGAAGCATTAATATCTGTTAAACTCATAAAGAAAGTTAATTTAACTGAACCCCAAGAATTGGATGCACTTCTACGCTATTCTAATTATAATCTGATTAGGCTAAATGAAAAACAAAAGCAATTAATAGAAAGGCTTGAGAAAGCTAAAAATACAAATGATTTAGAACTTAATAAGTTAGAGTATGAAAAATTGAGTGATAGTATTAATTACTATTCTGAAATAGGAAGAAGCGTTAGATATCTAAAACCAAAAAATTTTAGCACAGGAAATTATCAAGCAATTTTTTTGACAGAAATCCTTAATAGAAAAACAAATACAATTAAAAAAGACTCATTATTTATATACATAAATGATAAAAAAGTAATATTTACAGAAGCACAATTTGTTAAGCAAAGTATTACTAAATTCGAAAAGAAGAAAAAATAATATAAATAATTGGTAGTGTTTACACCAGGATATGAAAGTGCATTTTTGACCGGAAGGATACTGGATAAGGATTCTTTACAAAAAGGTAAAGCATATCGTAAAGACATAACAGTTCAAATATATAATTATAGGGACGCGGTAAATCAATATAATAAAGTTGACAGCGAAACTTCTAATAGAGAAAGATTATTGAATAATGGTAAGAAATAAATTAATTACAGGGATAATTCTTACGGTTTGCCTAGTTGGTTGCAAAAAAGAAAAAAATGAAATAGAAAATCTAAAAGAATTAGGTTTCGTTTTGAACTTAAAGAACTATAAAATCATAGAAAAAAAAGTAAATGATAGCGTAATATCAATAGAGGCTAAAAATGATATTTATAAAACATCCGGCAATTACAATAAAAACAATAAATCCAGAATTGGTTGGTGGAATTTTTATAAAAATAATGAGAAAGTCATAGATATTGAATTTAACTATTTTGACAAGAAAGAACACGTAAATCAAATGCTTGTCTATAATCATCAGACATTAGATTCTTCAGAAAGTAAAATGTATACCTCTAATATAATCTTTGATAAAAAAGGGGTAATTAGAGGTCAAAAATTTAATTTCTATACTCCGATTATTGAAACCGAGAAAAACAAAAGCGTTTTAAATTATGTATATCTTCAAAATGATAAAATAATTAAAGAGGGAACAATAGAAAATTTAAATAAAAATGGTAGTAAGTATTCTTTTACTGTTCCTCTCAATCTAATTGAAGGCAAGAATATAATTTTTAAAGGCATATTTTCAGAGATTACAATAGATAAGGAAATAACTGAAGTTGGCTTAGACGAAATATATGTTGAAGATACTTTGGTTTTAGAAAGAAAAAATATGATGAAAAATGGAAAGTAAAAAATCAATATTTTATTTAGTAATTGTCTTTTCTCTTCTTGCCTGGGTAGTGTTTCAGATATGTTGATGAAGAAATAAATGATTGAAAATCAGGTAGTGTTTCAGATATGTTGATGAAGAAATAAATGATTGAGAATCAATATAATAAAAATTAAAATCAAGGAAAAAATATAGAAATTAAAATAATATTTGGGTAGTGAGAGCAGAAGAAATGAGAAAATAAGCTACTTACAATATTGACAATCATAACAAGTGTTCCAGATGTGTTGATAAAATAAACAAAGTACAAAGACCATTTAGGAAATGTAAGGCTAAGTTACAGCAAAAACAGCGCAGGCGTTCTTCAGAAATTAGATACAAACGATTACTAACCCGATGTCGCGGATTTGTAATCCGTGACCACTAATACCTGATGGAAGAGGAGTGAATGATATTGTAATTATATATGGAAAAGAATCGGTAAGATTATCTTCTGTGAATGACATTCAAAAATTAAAAGGAATTGATAATAGTTTTGTTAAATCTGCTTATCAAGCATTAAATGCTATGAGCAACCAAAAAGATGTGGTTGATGCCTTAAATAGTTCTAAAACGACTCAGTTGGTAGAATCCTCAGTAACAGTTTTTAGTAGTCCAGATCAAACTACTAAATGGAATCCAACTTTAGGAGGAGAAGGATTAACAACAGGAGAAATACTTTCACCAGCTTCTGCATTAGTTCACGAACTTAATCATTTTAATCTCTGGAGTGTAGATGATGGTGTATCACTTGATGTATATGATAAAACTCCTATCGAAGGTTTTAATGGTTCTTTATCTGAGTATAAAGCTGTAGAAGCGGAAACCGCTTCAAATAATGGTGTGCCAGTAAGAAATAGTTATGATGATATAAAACCTGTAGTTACAGAGGGACCTTTATCGAAAACAAAAGTGAAGGATTTTACTCCTCCTGTTAATCCAATAAGAAAAGCGATTGAAGAAGATATAAAAAAAACTAATCAAGGGAATTAATAAAAATATTGTAAAAAATGAGGAATTATCACATCTTATTCTTTTTTTGTTTATCACATCAAATATTTTCTCAGTCGTGTGAATGTCCTGTAAATGGAGGGAAAATTATAGAAGGCTATAAAAATAATGAGGCTCAACAAATATATAAAGGAACTTTTTTAAAGGAGAATCCCGATATTACTCCTGTTGATTTAACGATTATGACAAATAATGAAAGTGCTTTAGTGAAATCAATTGTAAAAGGTAAAGTAGCTAGTGTTGATGGTGAATTAGGTTATATTGCAATAATATATGATGATAATCAGGTTGTTGTTTATGATTTAATGAAAGATATTGTTCTTAAAAAAAATGATTTTGTCGAAAAAGGTACAATATTAGGTAAGGTTAAATTAAATAATTTTGCTCCAAAAAATTATAAAGAACTTTTAAAATATACTGGAGAAATTTATAGCGTAAATCTTAGTTTCTATTACATCAATGAGAAAACGACAAATATGATACACCGTCCTATCTCTATGAAAATAGTTGCTTGTGAAACAATTATTTGCAATAACTGCCAACCTAAAATTTATGGTATGTAATTTTGGGGTAATGTTCTAAACTTGGTAATGCTCCAAATTTAGTGATAGAGCTATTTTTAAAGTATAAATAACTGATACTCAATAAAAACTAAATTATAAAAATCAAGAAACAAAAGCAGGATTACCCTGCTTTGGTAGTGTTTCAAATGTGTTGATTTGATATAATTGAAAGTTATTCATTTTGATAATCAATATTTTACGAAACAAAACTTGATAATAAGAAAACAACGCCAAGGTTGTTTTCTTATTGTTATGGCTACAAAACCACCTTAAATGAGCTTCACAACAGTCAGGTGTTTCATATATGTTGATTGAGTTGCAACAATAAATCAGAAGATATTTTGCGCCTATCAAGAAAGGGCAGACATTAAGTCTGTCCTTTCTTTTTTTCCAAAATCTTTCAATTTCCCTTTCCTTCCGTATAATCAACAATATATTCATTCCAATACTAATTTCCCAGTAGTCAATAGACCCATCTTTTCCCACTCTATCTGGCTTTCAAAGCCGGGACATTTTTATCGGAGCCAAATAATTATCAAAAAATGTTTTCCAAATAAACCGGTAAAAAGGAAGCTAAGGTAAAGCGGGCATCCAACGCTAAGTCCAACCAAAAGACTACGGCATAAACACATGCCATATCCTGTATACAGGCAGCGGTATGGCATCTTCCCACTCCATTCCCATCATTTATTCCGTTTCCTTTTGGTTTTACCCTGTTGCCCGCTCTGTTTTTCTGCTTTCTTTTTTCCGGTTTTTCTTTTGAAAAAATTATGCGAAGCGAAGCGAGCCAAAAACAACAGGAAGCAGGGAAACAGGGAAAGCGAGCGTAACAAAATTGTACAACTTCAAAAACAAAAACGTATGAACATCATTGGCAGAATTACGGCAGATGCGAACGTCCATACACTCAAAGACGCGAGGCAGGTAGTAAACTTTTCTTCCCGATGTCACGGATTTGTAACCCGATGTCGCGGATTTGTAATCCGTGACAGTAATAATTCAGTAAAAATAGATGAAATTATGGATGCAGAAGTTATTTTATAGGATAATTATAGGATTTGAAAAGTGTATGGTCACGGATTACAAATCCGCGACATCGGGAATAGTTTTTGATGATTTTCCACAAACTTATATTTCAACGACCGCTCTTGGAGAAAATGTGAACCGTCTTTTTTAAGATATCACGTTCCGGTTCTGCGTCTTTCAACTTCTTTTCTAATTCACGAATTTTCTCTTGCTCCAGTGTCAGCTTCAAATTTCCTTTGCCCGGAAAACTCCCTTCTCCAAATTCAGTCTGCTCATTGCGCCATTTGTATAAAAGAGTGGGGCTAATCCCCAGTTCTCTGGCTAATTCCGACACATTGGATCTTTGATGACTCAATTCAACGGCTTGAATCTTGAAAGCTCGATCATAAATTTTTCTCTCTTTTTTCATATCATAAAATTAAGGTTTTACCTTAACTTTGTATGGATGCTAAGTTAGTATGTACACCCTGCTCAAAAGGTTCAGGGAAGAGTTCGGCACCTCACCACACCATTAATGCAATTTGCTGCGGATGCAAAAGACCGAATGCCTTATCGAAAAAGAAGGAATGCCGTTGGAAAGCGTATATATGGATGCAGGCTTTGAAAATGAAAATGCTTTCCGTATGGCGTACAAAAAATACAAAGCATAAAATACCTGTTTGCCGTGATATAAAAAGGGTGATTTTACCGTCCTGTAAAATGCTGATATTTTATAAATTTCAAAAAAAAATAAAACTATGAGAAGAGCCCGTTTCATCAAAGTGCATCCGCATTCATTTTACCGTATTATGCAAGCCATCAAAGAGTATGAGAAAAATACCGACCAGCCCGTTAAGGTCAAAAATATGCTGCTGAGCAAATTTTTAATTACCGCTTCTGACTATGCCACCTCCGGAGCCGCCTTACACAACGAGGTAAAAAAAGCCATTATGCAGACATACGGTTATCACAATCCTGATCCTTCCACATTAGGTGATGATACCGATATGGAAGATTTTGATTTCAGCAATATCCAATACATATCGCTTACCAAAAAGTTTAATGCCATTGCTTTAAAGCACAATGCGACTGCTAAACCTATAAGCGTTACCAAAGTGCGCAATTGCGGTACCGTAAAAGATTGTATTGACCTGGTAGCTGCTGCTGCCGATCTTTCCATTAAGCTAATACAGGCATTGTTATGAAAAAGTATTATACAGTAGCATTTTTCTGTATGTTGGCAGACAGTGCGTATGCCCAGTCCGATAAGCGTGATAAGTCTGGCTTTTGGGACAGGGTTCGCATCAGCGAATCTATGGAAACAGCCGAGCAAAAAGAAAAGCCCGCACAGTTCCAGGTCACCATACCAAAGGATGGATCTGCTTCCTGGATGTTCAATACAGGCATTTCGTATGCCCTCAGCAGCAACCTTACCACCAGCGTTCAAAAAATATCGGCGGAGTATCATAGAAATACCCTTACCGATAAAGAGCAAAATAATTTTCAGGCAGGCTATGCCCTTACGCAGCTGCTGAGCAAAAATGCCGATAACGGTTTGTATCTTAATGCAGATGCGCAATATGCGTATGACGGTGTGGATATTAAAAATTCGGTGGCTTCCAGCCTGCTGCTTACCTGGTATAAAGATGCCAGCGAAAAGGGGCTTAGTTTCAATGCGCTTAATTTTTTCGATGCATCTTCCTTATTCCTTTCCGGCTTTGGCGGTGTGCAGCTTCAGGGCATTTTCGATGCTAAAGATGCCGGAAGCAAAGGTTTTATTGTAAGGCCGCTTTATGTGCTTGCCGTGCAGTACAATATAAATAAAAAAGACAGCAGCAATAAAAAAGACAGCACAAAATTTTCTGCGCCTAAAGCCGCTCTTCGCTTTTCTGTTGATTATACAGGGCGTGTAGATGCCATTAATTCCACCTCTTACAGGGAGCATTATACCCAGCAGCTCAAAGTTGGTGCAGACTATTTTCTTACCTATGAGCCGGTAAAGGTATCCATAGGCGCAAGCTATAATTATGGCTCAGATCCTTTTAAGGGATTAAAGCAGCAGCAATATTGGCTGTTAAGTCTTAATTTTGGTAAATAACAGTATCGAAGCATTGCCCGTTTCGTTATACAAAAAAAGCTCCGGTTTATCCGGAGCTTATATATTATTCCCGCTGCTTCCATTACAAAAAAACGCAATATTTTTTAAAAATCTGCGAAATTTTTGCGCTTTTTTAGTTTCGCATTATTTTCGGAGTTTCTAATTTTACAACGTCAATTCTTCAAAAAGAAATTTAATTACGGCTGTCACTTATTGCAGCTGATCTCCCGATGTCGCGGATTTGTAATCCGTGACAGTAATAATTCAGTAAAAATAGATGAAATTATAGATGTAGAAGTTATTCTATAGGATAATTATAGGATTTGAAAAGTGTATGGTCACGGATTACAAATCCGCGACATCGGAGATCTTTGGATAAGTAAAAAACTTTGTTAGTGATATGGTTCACTTTGCCGATTTAGGATTACTTAAAATTACTATTCTTTATAATTGCAAATCTAAAGGTTAGTGATACCCAAAATCCCGGCAAAACAAGATACAACGGCAACATCGGTGAAATTGACTGGACGTATGGTACAGCAACATCCAACCGATACGATTACGATATACCTACAACGGACTGAACCGCTTGCTGAAAACCTGCCTAAAAATCAAAACAAAAAAGAAATAATAACTCCATAATTTTACTATTTTAGCCATCTCTTTTATACTATGTTTTTATACTTCTTTTGATATGGTCACTTTAATCCAGAATACTCTGGTCAGTTTGTATAGAATTTACAATTAATATTTAAAAAGCACGCTTCCCCACGTAAATCCACTTCCGAATGCGGAAAGAAGCACCAGATCGCCACGTTTAATTTTATTTTGCTCAATCGCTTCACTCAACGCAATCGGAATGGAAGCCGCAGTTGTATTTCCGTATTTCTGAATATTGTTAAATACTTTTTCATCCGGCAAACCGAATTTCTGCTGAACAAACTGCGCGATCCGTAAATTCGCCTGATGCGGAATAAACATATCCAGATCTTCTACAGATTTTCCGGCAGAATTTAGAGCTTCTTTCATCGTTTCAGGAAATCGGGTAACGGCGTGCTTGAATACGAAATTCCCATTCATATAAGGATAAATATCGGCATTGGAAATACTTTCCGGCTCTTTCAGAACTCTGTCGCTCCAGCCTATTTTCGTTCCGGGATATTTTACGATCAACTCTTCTGCATATTTTCCTTCCGAATGCATATTGGTGGAAAGAATATCTCCCGAATTTTCATCCTGAGTTGCCGAAAGAATTACAGCTCCTGCTCCGTCACCGAAAATTACGGAAACGCCTCTTCCTTCATCGGAAAAATCCAGACCGAAAGAATGAATTTCCGCTCCTACAACCAGAATATTTTTATACATCCCTGATTTGATGAAAGCATTCGCAACACTCACCGCATATACAAAACCGGAACACTGATTGCGGACATCCAAAGCGCCGACTGTCCCACAGCCCAGCATTTCCTGCAATAAAACTCCGCAGCCCGGAAAATAATAATCGGGAGAAAGTGTAGCGAAAATGATATAGTCAATATCTGCGGAAGTAAGTCCGGCATTTTTCAAAGCTTTTTCCGAAGCTTTAAAACCGAGATATGCCGTAGTTTCCTCTGAATCGTTGCGGTTTTTGCGGTGATGTCTTTCTTTGATTCCCGTTCTTTCAGTGATCCACTCATCATTGGTATCCATCAGTTTTGAAAGATCATCGTTGGTTACAATATGTTCAGGAACGTAATGTCCGGTTCCTTTAATTATGCTTTTTATCATTAGGATTGTTTTCTAAATAGGTTGAAGCTGAGGTTTTACGAATTATGCCTTACATTTCCTAAAATATCCGGAAAATAAAGATCGGACAAATGCTCAAATTCATCACCTCTCATAAACATTGAAGCATCCACTTCTTCGTAAGAGCTTCTTCCTGCTGCGGCAATCAGCTCGTTGCAGGTATGCAGCGTGTTTTTATGAAAATGATACACTCTTTCGCTTTTATCGGTAACGTCCAGACCTTTTATCAGCATTTTATCCTGTGTCGCAACTCCGGTCGGGCAAGCATTGGTATTACATCTCAGCGCCTGAATACAGCCTAAAGAAAACATAAATCCTCTCGCGTTATTGCACATATCAGCTCCCATTGCAACCGCACGAAGAATATCGAGCGAGGTAAGCACTTTTCCGGAAGCAATTACCCTAAGCTTATCACGAACCTTGTAATTGGTAAGAATCCTGTTCACATAAATTAAAGCCGGTTCCAAAGGCATTCCAACTCCGTCGGAAAATTCGGGTGGTGCTGCTCCGGTCCCGCCTTCTGCTCCGTCCACAGTAATAAAATCCGGATAAATATTCAGAACATTCATTTGTTCGCAAATATCTTCAAATTCTTTGGTATCACCGATACATAATTTAAATCCAACCGGTTTTCCGCCGGAAAGCTCACGAAGCTGCTGCACGAATTTCAGTAAACCGGCAGCATCGGAAAATGCGGAATGCGATGGCGGAGAAATAATGGTCATTCCCGGTCTTACGTGACGGATCGCTGCAATTTCAGGCGTATTTTTTACACCCGGCAAAACACCGCCGTGTCCCGGTTTTGCACCTTGTGAAAGCTTTATTTCGATCATCTTCACATTCGGAAGATTTGAATATTTTTTGAAAAGCTCAGGATTGAATTTCCCCTCCTCATCACGACAGCCAAAATATCCTGTTCCGATCTGCCAGCACAAATCGCCGCCTTCCAAGTGATGTGGTGAAATTCCTCCTTCTCCGGTATTATGGTAAAAATTCCCTTTTTTCGCACCACGGTTCAAAGCAATCTGGGCGCGATCGCTTAAAGCTCCGAAGCTCATCGCCGAAATATTGAAAAGCGATGCGTGATAAGGCTGCGAACATTGCTCACCGCCAACCCAGACTCTCGGTAATTCTTCATTCGGAGATTTTGCATAAATGGAATGTTTTATCCCTTCGTATTTACGATGGTTGACTTCCAGCTGAGTACCGAAAGGAACGGTATCTCCCAGATTTTTGGCTCTTCTGTAAACGGAAGAGCGCTGGTTTCTCGGAAAAGGTTTTCCATCAGTTTCTCTTTCAATAAAATATTGCTGCATTTCCGGAGAAATACTTTCAAAGAAATATCTGAAATATCCCAAAACGGGAAAGTTCCGCAGAATGGCGTGCTTGGTCTGAAAAGCATTGTACAAACCGATTCCGTAAATGAGCGTCAGCAGCATCGGAATCCAAAAATAAGTTTTGAGCCAGAATGCGACTGCCCACGTTACAATCAAAAGGATAATTCCCCATAGAATGAACTTATCTCTCATAATTTCTAAAAATTTCTTCTTTTTTCAAATGTACCAAATATTTTCTGAATGCCTGTTTCAGAAAGATACAATTATTTTACAAAAAAACCGTCCCGGAATTTCGGAACGGTTTTTTTAAAATGATGAACCGGATTATTTGCTCCAGTTGATTTTTGCTGATTTTACGTCATCGGAATCCGTTCCGATCATTATGCTGAATTCTCCTGCTTCCCAATCGTATTTCAGATTGTTGTCGTAAAACTTCAGGTCTTCAGGCGAAATACTGAAAGTTACCTTTTTGCTTTCTCCCTTTTTCAGGAAAATTTTCTGGAAACCTTTCAGCTCTTTTACAGGTCTTGTATTGCTTCCTACCCAATCCCTGATGTACAGCTGCACCACTTCGGCACCGTCATAATTTCCGGAATTGGTAACGGTAACGGAAGCCTGAATGGTTTGGTTTCCTTTCGGAGCAGAATCGGAAACAGAAATATCCGAATATGCGAATTTGGTATAGCTCAAACCATAACCGAACGGATAAAGCGGCGTATTGCATTCATCAATATAATTGGAGCGGAATTTCTGGAATTTGCATTTTTCCGTACTTTCTGCATCCAGAGGTCTTCCCGTATTTTTATGATTGTAATAAATCGGGATCTGTCCGACACTTCTCGGGAATGTCATCGGAAGTTTTCCGGACGGATTCACTTTCCCGAATAAAACATCGGAAATAGCAAGACCCGCTTCAGTTCCCGGGAACCAAACATTGAGAATTGCATTTGGTTTTTCATAAACATCTGTCAGCACCAAAGGTCTTCCCGTAAATAAAACCATTACGATAGGTTTCCCTGTTTTTTTAAGCTCGTTTAAAAGATCCTTCTGCGCATCGGGAATGGTAATATCGGCTCTTGAGCTGCTTTCTCCGCTCAATTCCGCAGATTCGCCAATAGCAAGCACAATAATATCGGATTTATTGGCAACATCCACGGCTTCCTTTAATAAAACTTCTTTCGGGCGATTGTCCCGGTTTGCCGTTTTACCGAAAAGCGTAGCGTTTGCTTCCAGAGTTTCATCATAGAAAACATTGCTTCCTTTTGCATAAACAAAATTCACTTCTTTACCGAAAGTGTCTTTTAACCCTTTGAACAGTGAAACTGCCTGACCGTGCTTTGCGGCTACACTCCACGTTCCGGGCATATTCACTTCGTTATCCGCAATCGGTCCGATCACAGCAATCGTTCCCGATTTTTTCAGGGGAAGAATATTATTATCATTTTTCATTAAAACCATAGACTGCGCAGCGATATTTCTGGCTTCGTTTCTGTTTTCCTGTTTAAATACTTCTTTTGCCGCCCATTTTGCATCGCCGTATCTGTAAGGATCATCGAATAATCCCAGATCATATTTCGCTTCGAGAATCAGCCGTGCAGCACGGTCGATTTCCTGCTGGGTAACTTTTCCTTCGCTGAGGGATTTTTTCAAAGTAGTGAGAAAACCTTCGCCAACCATATCCATATCCACTCCGGCTTTCAGAGCCAAAGCGGAAACCTGCTGAAGATCGCCCATTCCGTGATCCGTCATTTCATTAATTCCGGTATAATCGGTAACTACGAACCCTTTGAAATTCCACATATTTCTGAGAATATCCGTCATCAGCCATTTATTTCCCGTTGCAGGAATTCCGTCCACTTCATTAAAGGAAGCCATTACAGAACCTACACCTGCATCAACGGCGGCTTTATACGGAGGAAAATATTCGTTGAACATTCTTGTGTGGCTCATATCCACCGTATTGTAATCTCTTCCGGCTTCCGGAGCTCCATACAATGCGAAATGCTTTACACAAGCCAGGATCGTATTTTTATCCGCCAGATCTTTTCCCTGATATCCGTAAACCATTGCTTTTGCGATCTGGCTTCCCAAATACGGATCTTCACCCGAACCTTCGGAAACTCTTCCCCACCTCGGTTCTCTGGAAATATCCACCATTGGCGAGAATGTCCAGCTGATTCCGTCGGAAGCCGCTTCTCTTGCTGCAATCTGCGCGGATTTCTGAACCAGATCCATATCAAAGGAAGAAGCCAATCCTAACGGGATCGGGAAAGTGGTTTCGTAACCGTGGATCACGTCCATTCCGAAAATCATCGGAATTTTCAGGCGGCTTTTTTCTACCGCAACTTTCTGAACGGCTTTAATCTTATCTGCTCCTTTAATGTTGAATAAACCGCCGACTAAGCCCTGTTCTATTTTCTGCCCAATGTTTGAATTCTGCGCCTGTCCGGTTGTAAAATCTCCGGCACCCGGAAGATTGAGCTGACCGATTTTTTCATCCAAGGTCATTTTGGCAAAAAGCTGATCAATAAAAGCTTTTTTCTTCGACTGATATTCCGCTGTCTGATAACTCTGAACCGGCTTCCAAACCAGTTCCTGCGCTGAAAATACAGCTGACAAAAGCACTGAGGCTATTACAATTACTCTTTTCATTTATTTTTGATTTATTTGTTTTATTAATTTTTGTGAAAACATCCATTCATATAATTTCGGATCGGAATAGGTGGAATCCCAGGAATTGTGATTATCATTCGGGAAGATCACTAATTCCGCCTTCGGATTTACACGGTGAAGCACCTGATAAAAGTTAAACGCATTTTCCGGAAGCACAATATCATCCATTCCACCGTGGAAGATTTTGATATTCATATTTTTATAATTGTGAATATTTGCCATCATCACCCGATCTGTCGGGGCGCAAACGGAAACCACCGCAGCAAACATTTCCGGATGTTCTCCTGCCAGCTTCAGTGTTCCCCAACCTCCCATCGACAAACCTGTAAGATAAATCCGCGATTCATCAATTTTATATTTTTTCTGAATTTCTTTAATCAGATGAAAAACCGCATCCGTATCCCACCACATATTTTCAGGACACTGAGGCGCAAGAATGGCGACAGGTTCTTTCATTAAATCTTTGTGCTGCAAAACTCCGTTCAGTTTTACTTTTTCAAGATCGGTTCCTCTTTCGCCGGATCCGTGCAGGAAAACGATCAGCGGAATATTTCCTTTTGTATTTTCAGGATAATCCAGAAGATAGGATATTTTTTTGGTTTCCTTTACTTCCTGATTAAATTCGGCTTTGATTTCCTGAGCGGCGATGTTCAGAGAAATAATAATTGATAACAATGATATATATTTTTTCATAATGACGCGTGGTACAAAATTCAAGGTGCAAGCTGCAAGGTACAAGGTTTAAAATTAAAATTTGTATTCCGTGGAGTGAAAATCCAGTTTTTTCAGACCTTGCCGGATTTCGGGAGCATTCATAAACAATTTCCATAGAAATCCGGTTCTGTAATTTTCGATCATCGGCGCGATTGTTCCCTGATCAATGGCTAAATATCTCGGCGTAAACCAATTATCGTAATGAATGGAAGTCGCGTCATAAGGTCCTGCTTTCCCGATAAATTCAGGTTTTTGAGTATAAATGAATTTCAGGAAATCCATTGATTCTTTAGGAGTGTACGGAAAACTGCTCAAAGCTGCCGTTGGTGTAATCACGCCTCGGTCTTCTTTAGGCTGATGCGCCGTATAGCCTGTACTTCCGTCATCATTTCTCGTATAACTTGCGGTAAGTCCCCAATAATCCGAACCGTAGCCTTTCCAGTGTTTGGGATTTTCAACACAATATTTATAATCTATTAAAACGTGATTTTTATTCAGATCAAAATAATTTTTAACCAGCTTATCCGATAAACCTCTCGGATCCAGACCGATATACGAATACTGCGACCAGAACAACGGACCTCCGTATTCTTCGGCGTAATTGTGTTTTACGTATAATGGTAATCCGTATTTGGTTTTGTCAGTAAGATACGTTCCGTTTCTTGTCCAGCCTTTGTAATAGATTTCCGCATCAATGGAATGAGTTGGTGAAGAAGCTGCGAGAATATAGGTAATTAAACATTCGTTATAGCCTTCGAGAGGAAAATTCATTTCCCACTGATATTCCGGCGACCAATGCCAGTACAAAACTTTTTCATCGCCTTTTGTGTACCAGTTCCATTCGATACCTTTCCAGAGATTGTCGCATTTTTGAGCGAGCGCTTTCTCTCCGGCATTTCCACCTTTAAAATATTCGCGAACCATTAAAATTCCGGAAGTGAGGAATGCGGTTTCCACCAGATCCCCGCCGTTGTCTTTCTTCCCGAAAGGAACCACTTTTCCTGTTTCACCATTAATCCAATGACTCCAAGCTCCGTGAAAACGATCCGATTTTTCCAGGAAATCCATAATATGAGTAAGGCGTTTTACCGCTTCATCTCTCGGAATAAAACCACGTTCCACACCAACCAATATTGTTGCCAGTCCGAAACCTGACCCGCCTGTTGTGATAACGTGAGCATCATTCTGAGGATAAATTCCGTCTTCGTGATAGCGTTCTCTTCCCAGAAAAGAATTGGGTTCTGCAAAATCCCAGAAATATTTCAGGGCATCTTTCTGAACTTTGTCTAAAAGCTGGGTATCGGTATAAGATTTTACAGCTGTTTCCGAACCTGATACTTGTTTGTTTTGAGGAGTACAGGATAAGAGGGAAGCAATTGACAGGGCGGAAATGATAATCGGATTCTTCATTTATTCTGATTTTATTAATTTGAAAATAAACCAACATATCGCCGCTTCGCGGCTTTATTCATTGTTGATTCTCGTTTCTATTACCAATATTTCGCTGCTTCGCAGCTTCATTTTATTAAATTATAATTCTTTCTAAAAACCGTATTGAGTTGAATGAAATCCCAGCTTTATCAGTCCGGCTCTTATATCCGGAGCATTCATAAATAAATTCCAGAGGAAACCGGTTTTCTGGTTTTCAATCATAGGCGAAATCGTTCCCTGATCAATCGCAAGATAACGAGGCGTTACCCAGTTGTAATGAACGGAATAGGCATCATAAGGTCCTGCAATTCCTACATATTTCGATTCATTTTCATTATAAATAAAACGGAGGACATTCATACTTTCCTGCGGTGTATAAGGCATATCCGAAAGTGCAGCAGTCGGAGAAATCACTCCCAAATCGTTATTAGGCTGATGAGCAGCATATCCTGTAGTTCCGTCGGAATTTCTGGAATAGCTTGCCGTGAGTCCCCAGTTTTTTGAGCTGTAACCTTGCCATCCTTTGGGATTGCTGACGCAATACTGGTACATAATTTTTGCGTGATTAGAAGTAGCATTACCGTAATTCACAAATTCATCCGAAAGACCTCTCGGATCCAATCCAAGAAACGAATAATGCGACCAAAACATCGGTCCGACTGTTCCTGAAGCTCCATTATGGCTGACTACCAAAGGAATTCCGAATTGTGAAGCCGAAGATTTTATGGCTCCGTTTCTTGCCCAACCTTGCGTATAAACTTCCTTGCTGATGGAATAATCCGGTGAAGCTGCCGCCAGAATATAAGTAATGAGTGTTTCATCAAATCCGCGAAGCTGATGGTTAAGTTCAAAATTATAATTCGGAGACCAATGCCAATATAAAACATTCTGACCTTGCGTGTACCAGTTCCACTCCACACCTTTCCAGAGATTATCGGCTTTTGCTGCGAGTTCCAGCTCGGTATTGTCCGTTGAATCTTTGAAAAATTCGCGGACACAAATCAATCCCTGGCAAAGAAATGCTGTTTCCACTAAATCACCACCATTATCTTTTTCACTGAAAGGGATCACATTTCCGTTGGTTCCGTTGATCCAGTGAGACCACGCTCCGTGAAATCTGTCTGCATTCTGTAAAAAACCAAGAGCGGTACTCAATCTGGAAACTGCTTCTGCTCTTGGAACCGTACCGTTTTTAATTCCCGTCAGAATGGTCATCAGTCCAAAACCTGAACCTCCTGTTGTTACTACATTGGCATCCTGTCCCGGATTATCGGTATGATAGCGCTCTTTTGCAAGTTTGGAATTGGTTTCTGCATAATCCCAGAAATATTTCAGAACGTCCTGCTGTACTTTTGTGATGAGTTCTGCATCGGTGTAGGTGTTTGTTGGAGGATCCGAAGGCGTAGGCAAAGGAGTTCCTCCGCTTTTCGGAGGAGAATCATCCGAACAAGCAAAAAATAATAAAATGATTAGTAGACTAAAAAAAATCTTTTTCATAATGGATAATTGTAAAAAGAGCCATCTTTCGATGGCTCTTAAGAATCGTTATCTGCCGTTTTTTTCTAATTGATAAAGTGCAATAATATCTGATGCCGGAAGCGTTGTATTATAAATACGGAACTCATCCAATTTCCCTGCAAAACTGGTTGCCCAATCCTGATGAGAACCATTGTTCTCAGGCGGATCTGTCTCAAACTGATGATTTCCTAAAACAATTCTTCCATTGGTTCCCACCATCTGAAAATCGCCGTAGCCCGAAGCGTTATTCGGGTTGTCCAAACCGCCCGGATCAGAAGCAAACCAAGTTGCATAACCTTGTGCTCCGCCAGGTGGAGAATAAGCAAATCCATCAAGATTTCCTGCTGGTTCGCCATTTACAAAAACAAATAATTTGCTTGTTTTAGGATCATAAGAAAGTACTACGTGAACCCACTTGTTTTTCATATTATCAATGTTAGCAATAACTCCTTGTCCTTTCCAAGAAATTCCTTCTCTGCCATTTTCTACACTAAGTTTTAGGCGAATTCTGTCCGGATAATTAGAATCTGGGTTTTCAATAAAAATATTAATTCCACCCCAAAATTCTGTTGGACGAACAATAGTAAAAATACCCTGAGCTCCTTTTCCTTGTCCAGGAGGATTTGCTGCTACCGTACCAGCACTATTCAGCCAAAAAGCAATCGTGTAAGCATTAAGTGAAGTAATTGCGGAACTGGCATTTGCTACCACATATTTCTCTTCCGTGCTGGAGCCGTTGTAGGCCTTTCCTTTTATTCCATCAGTATATGCAACATTCCCTACCGCACCTGTAATATTACCCGTTTGATCAGAAAGATTATTTTCAAAACTAAATTTAGCAACTAAATGATCTGCAGCAATTTCATCTGAATTTGTATATCCTCCGATCTCGGGATAAGGCACCGGAAGATTATCTTTATCTATACTGTCTTCACAACTTATAAAGGAAAAAGCAATAAGTGAAGCTGCTCCTATGTATTTGGTTACATTTAAATATTTCATTGGATAAATGTGATTTAAGATTAATAATTTGGATTTTGCTGTGAAAGTCCTTTTGCTTCAACAATAAAACTTTGAGGTACGGGAAAGACTTCGTTCTTGCCCACGACAAATGTTTTTCCATTTGCTGCCATTGCAGATTCTGCCTGACCGGTTCTTATGAGATCAAACCAGCGATCGTGCTCAAAAGCCAGTTCCAGTCTTCGTTCTTTCCAAATCGCAATTCGTACGTCAGATTGTGATGAGGCGCTTGTGTTTCCTATATTAGCCCTGTTTCTTACCTGATTCAGAAATGGAATTGCAGCACCTGTTTGTCCAAGCTCATTCATCGCTTCGGCTTTCATCAGCAAAACTTCGGCATATCTTAAATATCTGATATTGGCATCAGAATCATCATCTCCTGAAAAATTTGAAGAATATGCTTTATAATTATAATACGGGTTTTCTACTGTATTCGGAACTTCTCGACCATCATATAATACAGAACCTCTAAAAATAATCGTAGCATTTCTCCGTACCGTATCACCTTCCGCATTATAGGCATCAACTAAACTTTGAGATGGAGTGTTAAAGCCCCAGCCCCAACCTCCTGCTCCACGAGCTCCTTGAGTTTGAGAATATTGCTGAATTCCTGGTCTTCCCTGACCTCCTAATCCTTGAATTTCAAAAATAGATTCCTGATTATTCTCTCCGGATACTTTATAGATGTCTCCAAAATCAGGGGTCAATGAATATCCCGTAACCATATTACAGTTATCAACTACCTGCTGCCATTTTTTCTGATACAAGGATACTTTTGCCAAAAGAGCATATGCAGCTCCTTTGGAAGCTCTTCCGATATCTTTTCCCGAATATGCACTTTTATCGGGTAACGCAGCAATTGCTTCCTGCAGATCTTGCTCTATAAAAGCATATACTTCTTCCTTGGTTTTTCTGGTGAGCAGCATCGCATTATCTGCATCACTACCTGCATCAGGAACGTGATCCACAATAGGAACACCACCGAAACATCTCACTAAAGTAAAATACGTAAACGCTCTCATAAATTTAGCCTCACCTATGAGCCTGTTTCTTAAGGATTGATCTGCTTTATCAAGCAACGGTAAAAATTTTAATGCCTGATTACAACGGTTAATTGCCTGATAATTTCCGCTCCAAAGATCAGTGAAAGTTCCACTGGTTGGATTAAAATTTAATGCATCCATAAGATCTTTATCTCCTCCTGTATCTCCTGGCGATGAGCCTTTATCCGCATCATCCGATGTAATGCTGGAAGCTCCTATCCACGAAAATGAACTGATATTCCAATCAAGGTATTTTGCATAAATAGAATTAACAAAGCTTTCCGCACCTTCGTTATTATTAAAAAGCTCTACATCCTGCGCATCAATAGCTTCTGTTGTAGGAACATTTATAAAATCATCACTACAGCTGCTAAAAGTAATAAGTAGTGATATTGCTGATATTAATATTATTTTTTTCTTCATGATAATCTTAATTAAAATTTGATATTAAGTCCAAATAGAAAAGACCTTACAGTCGGATATGCATCAAGTTCAACTCCGGATAACTGGTAAGGATCTCCGTTTCCTGAAAGTTCAGGAGTAAAGCCGCTGAATTTCTGAAAGATAACAGGATTGATAGCACTCACATATAATCGAAGTGAAGCAAGCTGCTCAATAGGTTTCTTTAATGTATAGCCTAATGTTATATTATTGATCCTGAAATAATCACCCGATTCCAAATAATAATTTGATGCAACAGGAACCGCATTGAAAGGAGCCGGATTCGCAGCATTTGTATGATCCGGAGTCCAAAAATCATTAGCTACAGAATATTCAATATTTTCTCCGGAAAATCTCTGTGCTTTTTTTCCGTTGTAAACCATTGCACCAAGAGTTCCGTATCCGCTGACTGAAAAATCTACATTTTTATAATTCAAATCAATACTGATTCCATAGGTGGATTTCGGAATATAGGATCCGAAATATTTTCGGTCATCTAAATCACTTGCTCCGGTTTTGCCATCACCATCGGTATCTACATAAGTAAAATTCCCGTTTTCATCGTAACCTGCTACTTCCCAAAGCCAAAAACTTCCTAAAGCATAGCCTACAGTGGTATTATCAAAAAGTTTAGTATATTGTCCGTTTCCTAAACTTCCTCCCCGAATTGCTGTAATATTTTTTTCGGAAATTTTACTCAGCTTATTTTTATTGTTAGAAAAATTGGCATTGATAGAATAGCTGAAATCCTCAGAAATATGATCTCTCCAACTCAATACCGCTTCAAAACCTCTGTTGTTCACTTCACCCAAATGAGCTAATCCGGAATTGGACAATCCTGATGTAGAAACAGGAGCAAGATCAAGAATAATATTTGTAGTATTTCTGTTATAAATATCAAAAGATCCTGTTAATCTCTTCGACAATAATTCAAAATCAATACCTCCTGAAGCTTCTTCTGTTATTTCCCAACTCAAATTAGGATCAAATACTTTATCTATCGTTACACCACTTCCCACTTCCAAACCGTTATAGGAATAATTATAACTGCTTCCCGACGCAAGGGTAAGTACATTTAGGGGTACATTTTGGTTTCCTAATTTTCCCCAGCCGCCACGAAGTTTCAGAACATCAAAAATTCCGCCTTTCATAAATTCTTCTTCAGAAATCACCCAACCTGCGCCAAATGACGGAAAAGTTCCCCATTTATTTCCTTCGCTAAACTGTGAAGAGCCGTCTCTTCTGATAGATGCAGTGAGAAGATATCGATTCATCAGCTTATATTGCGCTCTGGCAAAATAAGAATTGGTTACATTCTTATTACCGTTGATACTCTTCAGCTCAACTACCTGATCCAAATCCATATAATTCACACCAGACAGATCCCAATAATTACTGTTGCCTATTAAATTTCGGCGTATAGTGGAAAATGTATTTACTCCATCACGAACCGATGCTTCCATACCTCCCATTATCTCAATATCGTGAATTCCGTTGAATTTTTTGGAATAAGTAAGATAATTGGAAAGTACCCAGTTGAAATAATCGGTTTGGGTATTGGAAAGCCTGTTGGTATCATCACTTGCAGGATAGTTTGCTGCTACTCTCGTTGGATCACTTGCCAGCCAGTTCGCTACTAAATCAGAATAACCATAACTTTTAAAATTATTATATTCTCCTGAAAACTGGGAAGTGAATTTTAATGATTTTACAATATTAAAATCGAGCTTAAGCCCTCCCTGCATTAAATAATTTTTATTTCTCTCATTATTAAGCATCAACTGTGCAAGCGGATTTCCAACATTATTAAATGAAGATCCGGTAGGAGAAGCAAAACCGTTTGCCCCAACATAAGAAACTCCGTATCGTCCGTTATCAAAATATACCGGAACAATTGGCGATTGCTTATATGCCGTTGTAAATGCGCTTAAAGGCTTGGGCGTAACATTCGTAAAAGCGATACTGAAATTCTGACTTAGGACAATTCCTTTTGTAATTTTGAATTCGTTATTTGTCCGCACAGTAGTTCGGTTGTAATCAGTTCCTTGTAGTATAGATTTTTCGTCATAATTCCCTAAACTCAAAAAATATTTAGCATTTTCCGAAGATCCCGAAATAGAGATATTATGCTGGTTATAAGTTCCGGTTCTTGTAATTACGTCAAACCAATCCGTATTTATCGGCTGATCCTGTGAAAATTTGGTACTACCTAATGCCGTATTGGTATAATAGGAAAACAGATTACTTCCTGCCATTTTTACTTTTTTCAAAGGAGAACGGGCACCGGTAAACCCATCATATTCCACCTGTATTTTTCCTCCTCTACCGCTTTTTGTGGTAATGATAATTACACCATTTGCACCTCTGTTACCATAAATTGCCAATGCCGATGCATCTTTTAGTACATCATAAGTAAGGATATCATTACTGTTGATGTTATTGATATTATCTGCATAAATTCCGTCCACTACATACAAAGGATCACGTCCACTTTTCACCGTTCCCAAACCTCTGATCATTATCGTAGGTGTAGATCCCGGTAAATCTGATGCTACTACAGTTACACCAGCTGCCTTACCCTGAATTGCTTGTGTAGCATTCAGTACTTTGGTTTTTACCACCTCATCCGCTGAAATTGAACTGATCGAAGTCGTATTATCCACTTTTTTCCGGCTTCCGTATCCGATCATCACCACTTCTTCGATCTTTTGCTCTTTCGGAACCGTGTCGTTCACGCTCTGCGCCATAGCCGAATTCCCGAAATAGAATGCAGCTATAAGGCAAGACACTTTTAAAGTTTTGTTTTTCATATAATTAACATTTTTAATAATTCTTCACTTCCATCACAATAGAGATTATATAATTTTAACATCTATTATCTCAAAGTTAGAAAATAATTTGAAATAATTAAAAAAAATTTAAGGTTTTATTAACATTGATGATATTTTTCATTTTGGCTCAGATTTTGAGAAGCATAAAAAAATCTTCATTATGAAATCCAAAACGATAATCGTTGCTGCTATATCTGCCATTACAATTGGTGTTACAGCGAATTCCTGTGTTGCTCTGGCAACCTCCGCAGTCGGAGTTGCCGTTATTAAAAATGTTCTGCTCGGCGGAATTTCCAAAGGTCTGGGAGTCTTTAAAAACAAGGACGCTTTCCTGCAAAATAATCTCATCAATAAAGCGCTTCCACAGCAGCTTCAGGACGTGAATTCCGTTCTGGAAAAAATCGCTCCGAATCTCGTGGCAAAAGAAAAAGATTATATCGCACAAGCCGCAGCTTATACCGTAAATATTTCCGAACCGATCCTGAAAAATGCCGTAAACAGTCTTACTACCGAAGATATTACACGGATCGCGCAAGGCGGTTCAGGAATGGCAACCCAAATTCTGAAAGAAAAAACACAGACGCAGTTAGTTGCCGCCATTACTCCGAAAGTAGATGAAAAGCTGAACGAATTCGGGATTGTGAAGTCCATTAACACCGCTTTACAGGGAAGTAATCTTTTGGGTTCACTGTTCGGAAACGGCAACAATAATGCTTCTGCCAATATCAGCACACTGGCTTCCCAGCAGCTGGTGAACGGGCTTTTCAACATTGTTGAAGATTATGAAAAGCAAAATTCCCAGCAGATTATGAATGCTTTGGGAAAATAAATTAATTTTCATTACCTTTATAATCCTCTTTTATCAGAGGATTTTTATTTTTAAATAAATAGATATTATGAATATTTTAGAACAGAACCAGCATAACTCTCCGGAAGAATTCTACGCTTCCCTGAAAGAAAAATTAGAAGAAACCCACAACTTCCCGGAAGAATACCTCTTCAAATTTATTATTCCAAATGATTCTGCAAAGCTGACGGAAATCTACAAGGTTTTCGACGGATTGCAGCATACACTTTCCAACCGCGACAGCAAAAACGGGAAATATGTTTCCGTAAGTGTGAACTCTTTTGTTCTGGATGCGGATCAGGTAGTGAAGATCTATCAGGAAGTTTCGGTGATTGAGGGCGTGATGATGCTTTGATGAAGTCCGGAAGTTGGAAAGTCCGCATAAGTCCGAAAGACGATTGGGAATTTTTGAGTATTTGAAATTGTTTGATTTTGTTTGAAATGGTTTTAACCTCGAAACCTGAAACCCCTTGCATCTTGCACCTAATCTCGTCTAATTAAAAAACGCTATGAACATCCTCGTTTCCGGTTCCACAGGTCTGGTAGGAACAGAATTAATTAAAAAATTGCAGAATAAAGGACATTCTGTGCGGAAACTGGTACGAAAATCCAAAGGAAATCCCGATGAATTTGTATGGGATCTAAAAACCGGACAGATTGATAAAAATGCCTTTGAAAATCTGGACTGCATCGTTCATCTTGCCGGAGCGAATATCGGAAAACGCTGGACAAAAGAATATAAAAAAGAGCTTTACAATTCCAGGATCGGCTCTGCGAATCTGCTTTTACAACATTGTCTGAAAAATAATATCCGCCTGAAATCTTTTATTTCTGCTTCGGGAATCAGCTATTACGGAACTTTTACTTCGGATAAAATCCTTACGGAAAATGATGAAATTTTTTATCAAGATTTTCTTGCGGATCTAAGTCAGGATTGGGAAAAAGCAGCCGACCAGTTTTCCGGAATTTCGGAACGTGTGGTAAAGCTGCGGATCTCTCCCGTTTTATCCAAAAAAGGCGGAAGCTTTGAGCAGCTTCAAAAAATTACGGATCTCAATCTCGCTTCAGGATTGGGAAGCGGAAAACAATGGTTCAACTGGATTCATCTGGAAGATCTGTCGGAAATGTTCGTGAATGCCGTGGAAAATGAAAACCTGAACGGTTCTTACAACGCTGCTACCGATGAAATCCCGACACAAAGAGATTTTATGAAAAAACTCGCCAAAGCAAAAGGTAAATTTTTCTTTCCGTTGAATGTTCCGGCTTTTATTCTGAAGCTGATCCTAGGCGAAATGAGCGAAATTGTACTGAAAGGAACACGGGTTTCCAACGAAAAAATAAGATCCGAAGGTTTTATTTTCAGATATCCGGGTCTGGATTCGGCGTTTGAAAATTTACTATAATCTCAATCGGTTTTGGCTTAAAGCAACCGTATTCTGTCATCCAGAATTTCAATTTTCTTGTCCCTGTACAATCCGCCGATAGCTTTTTTGAAATTCTTTTTGCTCATCTGCAATTCTTCTTTAATTTCTTCGGGTGAAGACTGGTCGGAAAGATAGAGCAAACCATAATTTTCATCGAGTTTATCGAGGATTTTTTGTTTGAATTCATCAATGTTTTCAAAACCTTCGGGTTGAAGCGTTACATCTATTTTCCCGTCTTCGCGAATGGTTTTGATGTAGCCGGTTTCTTCGGAAAGCGGATAGAGTTTTTTATAAACATCGGAAACGTAAATTAGCCCGATGTATTCTTTATTGATGATGACATTCCAGCCGATTTCGGTTTCGTTCATCAGAATCAGGGAAACTTTTTCGCCTTTTTTCAGCGGAAGATTTTCGTAACTCGCATTTCGTTTGAATTTCTGTGTTCCGGTAATCAGACCTGTTTTTTCGTCTTCGTAAACGTAAATCAGATAGCGTTTTCCTTCCGTCATTTTACCTTTCTGCTCTTTGTACGGAACAAACAAATCTTTAATAATTCCCCAATCCATAAACGCTCCGGAAGCCAGAACCTGCACACAATTCATCACGGCAAACTGACCAACTTCAGCAAAAGGTTTTTCCGTTGTCGCTTTCAGATTTCCATCTTCCTGATAGATAAAAACTTCGGCTTCATCGCCTGTTTCCCAATGGTTTTCCGCAAAAATTTTAGTAATGAAAATATTGTCCCCCGAATCATCGGAAAGGTAAAATCCTGAATCTGTTTTTTCGGTGACGGTTAAAGTGTGGGTTTGTCCTGCGGTCATAAAGGGTTTGAGGTTTTAAAGTTCAAGCGTCAAAGGTAGTGAAATAAAAAAGAGAAACTTCGGTTTCTCTTTATGCAAATTCTTTATTTTTATTCAGTGAATACAGAAATTCGGGGGAAAAATCCACTCCGTTTTCCCATTCTATCGTCCAAGAATTGAGTTTAAAATTTTTAAAATAATCTTTATTTCTCAATTCTTCAAAAATACCTTTATCCAAATATTTTTCCAAATCAACAGAAAATTTTTCGCCTGTATTAAAGGTAAATTCAATTGTATATTCTGAAATATAGTCCGCTTTTGTAATCCAGATTAAACTCATTTTAAAATTATTTTAAAGGTTCAATGCTTCTCGGTAGTTCTCCGTTTTGGGGAAATTTCCAGTTTTCTTTTAGTGAATGTAAAAAAGTGGGCTAAAGCCGCTTCAACATTATCGAAACACATAAACCAATCCTAAATTGGCGATGCTCACATCTATTTCATTTTCTTTAATAAAAATAGATTTAAAATTTTTTGTGAATTTTGCCCGCATCTGCAAATTATCACTGAAATAATAGCCTGCTTCTAAAGAGGCTCCAATTCTAAAATTATCAGGTTCTATAATTTTTGAAGAATAAATTGAAAAATCCACACCTGGAGACAGAACATACTTTCCTCCATTTAATAAAAAATCCAAATTAATAGGTATTCCAAACTTATTGATACTGAATTGTTCAGCATCGTATTCGTTTTTGGAGTCTATTTTTGAAAAAAAATGAGCATATTGAATTCCTCCCTTTAATTCTAATAGATTTGTGGAAAGCGCTACATTAGAATTCAACTGTAAATAAACTCCAGGATTTACTTTTTCGGATCCTAATATTACCGCTGCACCACCTTCAATAGAAGTATAACAAGCGTCACAATAAATAATTCGCATTTGAGAAAATCCTTTCCCAAAAAAGAAAATGAAACAAATAGAAAATAAAATTTTCTTCATAAAAATAAGTTTAAAAATAGGAAAGGTGGGAAGAAATCTTCCCACCCTTCGTAGTAAAAATTATATATGAATTGCTCTTTTTCCCGTAGCATCAAGTGCCGCTTCTTTCACGGCTTCTGCGTAAGTCGGGTGTGCGTGAGACATTCTCGTCAAATCTTCCGCACTTGCACGGAATTCCATTGCGACAACAGCTTCTGCAATCAAATCCGCCGCTCTTGCTCCAATCATATGGAAACCGAGAATTTCGTCTGTTCTTTCATCGGCAAGGATTTTCACAAAACCGTCCGTATCGCCGGAAGCACGGCTTCTTCCCAATGCTCTCATCGGGAAATTTCCTACTTTGTAAGCAATGCCTTCTTCTTTCAATTGCTCTTCGGTTTTTCCAACTCCTGCAACTTCCGGCCAAGTATAAACTACACCCGGAATTAAATTATAATTGATATGCGGTTTTTGTCCTGCCAGAGATTCTGCCACGAAAACGCCTTCTTCTTCCGCTTTGTGAGCCAGCATCACTCCTTTTACCACATCTCCGATAGCGTAAATATTGGAAACATTGGTCTGCAAATGGTCGTTTACTTTTACGCGTCCTCTTTCGTCCAAATCCACGCCTGCATTTTCAAGAGCAAGTCCGTCTGTATAAGGTTTTCTTCCTACGGAAACAAGGCAGTAATCTCCTTCAAAAGTGACTTCCTCGCCTTTTTTGTTTTTAGCCGTTACTTTCACGGAATTTCCGTTTCTTTCAACTGCGGAAACTGCTGTGGAAAGCTCGAATTTCATTCCCTGCTTTTTCAGGACTTTCTGCAATTCTTTGGAAAGCGAACCGTCCATTCCCGGAATGATTTTATCCATAAATTCGATAACGGTAACATTTGCTCCCAATCTTTTATAAACAGAACCCAATTCCAGACCGATAACTCCGCCTCCGATTACGAGAAGATGCTTCGGAATTTCCTTTAAATTCAATGCTTCGGTGGAAGTGATGATTCTTTCTTTATCTAAATTAATGAAAGGTAAACTACTTGGTTTTGAACCGGTTGCGATAATGGTATATTTCGATTCGATGGATTCCGATGAACCGTCATTTTTCGTTACTTTGATTTTGGTTGCGGATTCAAAACTTCCAACCCCTTCAAAAACCGTAATTTTATTTTTATCCATAAGGAAACTGATTCCTTTGGTCGTCATTTCCACGACTTCGTTTTTACGGGCAATCATTCTTGCCAAATCTGCTTTCGGCTCGTTGATAATGATTCCGAAATCCGCAAACTCGTGCTGTGCTTTTTCAAAATGTTCGGAACTGTCCAAAAGTGCTTTACTCGGGATACAGCCCACATTCAGGCACGTTCCGCCCATTGTAGGATATTTCTCGATAATTGCAGTTTTGAAACCCAGCTGTGCCGCTCTGATTGCAGCAACATAACCTCCGGGACCGGAACCGATAACGGTAACATCGAATTGACTCATCTTTATTTTTTTATGATTTTTATTTAATTTTTGAGATTCACAAAATTACGAAAAATATTTCCCAAAGCTAATACAGATTTTCAACAATCAATTTTTATTTCATCACTAATTTATCAAAAATTCAGAATCCAGCAAGGTCCGAATCCTGTAGAATGCCGAAATCCTACAGTTGAATTATTTGATTTTTCATTCGAATATAAAATACGTGAAGAATTCTTTTCCGGTTCGGAAGCTATAATTACAGTTACAGTCATAATAGTTACTATAGCTGCTATCCATAGAAGAAAAAAGTACAGTATCATAAGATGATTCCTGATTATTACCGCAATAAATAATTTATATAAAATTTTTAAACTGAACATCGTGCAAACTTCTGAAGATCCTACGTTCGCGACTGTGTTCTCTGTATAATTTCATAAGGAACGTGAGCTAATTCCCCTTGCTCGTCAAAGAGGTCCGACCAAGAACCTGCACTACAAAGCAAAAAGGAACGCCCACGCTTTATCGCAGGCATTTCCACTTTCACTTCCCTGTAGTGCTAAAATTTGGTCGATTTCTTTGACAGGAATTTTATTAAAGCGAAACGCTGATATTTATATTACTTCTATTTTTTTATTGATTCATTAATTTTTGATTTTTACAAAGATATAAAATTACATATTTTATCGCTATCTGATTTATCTCTGTCTTCTAAAGCATTTTCTCAAACACTTCAAAATATTTCTCCAAAATAATTTCTTTTGAAAAACGGGAATAAATAGAATTCCGGACAGTGGTTTTATCGTGGTTTTCTTTTAATATTTCTTTTATTTTTTCCGCAAATTCCTGATGATTTTCTATATCGGAAACTTTACCATTTATTTTAGGCTGAATGATTTCACGGATTCCGCCTTTGCAATCGTTTGCCAGAGAAAAAGTTCCGCACGCTCCGGCTTCCAAAAGCACATTCGGGAAACCTTCGTAACGCGACGAAAGAATGAACAAATCTGCATATTTCAGAAACGGATACGGATTTTTCTGCTGTCCGTGAAAGATGACTTTCTGTAAATTCATTTCATTTTTCATCTGATGAAGCAGCTCCTTATCTCTTCCGTCGCCCAAAATATGAAGCAATATTTTTTCATTTTTTAAATGGGAAAATACGTTCAGAAGATTGTCAAAACCCTTTCTCGCAGACAAATTCCCGACCGCCACCACATTTCTAAAATCCTCGCTGTAACTTTCCGGCTTCACGGAATCTTTCAGTTTTTCTTCAATGAAATTAAAATCGACAGGATTGTTGATTTTAATGAGTTTCTCTTTTTTAATCCCGAAATTTTTAACCAGATCATTCCGCATATCATCGCTTTGGCAGATGATTTTATCGTAATTATTGTAAAATTTATAGAAAAAACGGATTTCCTTTCTCGTAACGTGCTGAGAAACAACATTGGTTTCTCTTGCGATGAATTTTGTTTTCGGGAAAAGTCTAATGAATAAAGACAAATACGCATTCACTTCCCCAAAACCGCTGAACACAATATCGGGTTTTCTTTTTCGGATTTCCCTCAAAATCGGAAACAGAGAATTTCGGATTCTCTGGATTTTCAAATCAATGATTTCTATGTCTTTTTTCAGAAAATCGAGATAACCGCCTTCTTTCCTCAGAAGCATAATTTCCGGCTCATATTTCTCACGCGGAAGATGATTGGCAATCGTGGTTACAATGCGTTCTGCACCGCCGGTTTCAAGGTCGGGAAGAATGAAGATAATGGATTTTTTCACATCGTAAAATTATATTAATTCCTGAAAATCCTGCGAATAATTGTTTAAAATATAATTCACCAAAAAGCGGTTGTCTTTTCTGTCAAAGAAAATATACCAAGTTGTTCTGTTATTGGCTTTGTATTTGAAATAAAATTTTCCGGATTTCCTGAATTTTTCGGGTGTATTTTTAGAAATCGGTTTTTCAATATTATTATTGATATAATCGTAAATTTTATCTATATAAAAATCAGCATCTTCTATAAAACCGAAATAGTTTTTTCTGTAAAGAATTTGAGTAAGTTCATCTAAGTAATTACGGAAATTTTCGGAATAAACGACTTCTATTTTCCCCACCATTCCCGAATTCTTCTTTTTGATTCTGCACGAGATTCTTCCAATGTCAATCCTTTCGCAAATCGTTCTTCAAAATCATCTTTCACTGCATATTCCGCCTGTGGTTCACAAACTTTTGAAACAGAAATGTCTCCGTCTTTCAGCTCTATCAAATGCGATAAAACCTCCAAATCATCGAGGTTTTTTATCCATTCAATGAGTTCTTTTTTATATATTATAATCGGATTTTCCATTTTTGATTTTTTTGAGGATTAATTCGCTATATCCGAAATAAATTTTATCCTCAACATTCTAATTTCCTCATCGCTCAGATCATCACCGAATTCGTCTGTCAGTACTTTCATACTGTCGCTTTCGCTTTCTTTCATAAATTCCATAAATTCTTCCACAATGTCTTCATCAAAATTATCCTCGATGTAATAATCGATATTCAGTTTTGTTCCCTGATAAACAATAGATTCCATTTCTTTAAGAAGTTCAGCCATCGAAAGGTTTTTCGCCCTCGAAATATCTTCCAGATCCAGTTTTTTATCGGTACTCTGAATAATGAAAACTTTATGCGAAGATTTATTGGCGACCTGTTTCAGCACCATATCCTGCATTCGTTCGATATCGTTTTCCTCAACATATTTTTTGATGAAATCCGCAAATTCTTTCCCGTATTTTCTGGCTTTTCCTTCACCAACTCCATATACTTTGGAAATTTCTTCTACCGAAACCGGATATTGAACCGTCATATCTTCCAGACTCGGATCCATAAAAACCGTATAAGGCGGAATTCCGAGTTTTTTCGCTACATTTTTCCGGAGCTCTTTCAGCTGACTGAAAAGATTCTGATCCAATCCGCCCGAACTTTGCGCCTGAACAGAATCGGAATCGGATTTTGTTTGTGCGAGATCGTATTCGCGGTCTTCGGCGATTTCAAATTTTCCTTTGAACTTCCCGTCCAGAACTTCCTGTCCTTTTTCGGTAAGCTTCAGAACACCGTACGTTTCGATGTCTTTCTGCAAAAACCCCTGAACTGTCGCCTGTCTTATAATGGATTTCCAGTAATTATCGCTTTCGGATTTCCCGATTCCGAAAAGCTTATGCGTTTCCAGTTTATAAGATTTGGTAACGGAACTTTCCTTTCCTACAATAACATTGATTAGGTCTTTGGTTCTAAATTTTTCTTCCAGACGTTTGCAGACATCCAGAACGGTAAATAAATCTTTCCCTGCATCTTTCAGTTTCGGCGGATTCACGGAATTATCATCCATTTTCGCACCTTTTCCGTTTTCGGGATCGAATTCTTCCCCGAAATAATACAGAAGATATTGTCTCCGGCTCATCGAAGTTTCGGCATAACCGACTACTTCATTCAAAAGCTGAAGCCCGATCTCCCTTTCAGAAACCGGTTTTTGCGCAAGAAATTTTTCTAATTTTTCGATATCCTTAGGATCGTAAAAAGCTACGCAGTATCCTTCTCCTCCGTCTCTTCCCGCTCTTCCGGTTTCCTGATAATAACTTTCCAGAGATTTCGGAATATCGTAGTGCACCACAAAACGCACATCAGGTTTGTCGATTCCCATTCCGAAAGCAATCGTAGCTACGATTACATCGCATTCTTCCATCAGAAACTTATCCTGATTGGCAACTCTGGTTTTCTGGTCGAGTCCGGCGTGATACGGAAGCGCATCAATTCCGTTTACCTGGAGAAGCTGAGCGAATTCCTCCACTTTTCTCCGACTCAAACAATATACGATTCCCGATTTTCCTTTATTTTTATTGATGAATTTTACAATTTCCTTGTCCACATCAACTTTCGGGCGAACTTCGTAAAACAGATTCGGACGGTTGAAACTTTCTTTATACACCAGAGCTTCCGTCATTCCCAAAGTTTTCTGGATATCATCCTGAACTTTCGGAGTAGCAGTCGCAGTTAAAGCGATAAGAGGAACATCCGCAATTTTATTGATAATGAGTTTCAGGTTTCTGTATTCCGGTCGGAAATCGTGTCCCCATTCCGAAATACAATGCGCTTCATCAATCGCCACAAACGAAATTTCCACTTCACGGAAAAATTCCAGATATTCTTCTTTAATAAGGCTTTCCGGAGCAACATATAAGAGTTTGGTTTTTCCGCTTCGGATATCGTCAAAAACCTGTTTGGTCTGGGATTTATTGAGCGAGGAATTCAGAACGTGAGCCGTACTTTCGCCGGAAGAAAGTCCGTTTACGGCATCCACCTGATTTTTCATTAGTGCGATAAGCGGTGAAACCACAATCGCCGTTCCTTCGGAAATAAGTGCGGGAAGCTGATAGCAAAGGGATTTTCCGCCACCTGTCGGCATCAGTACAAATACATCCTTCCCATCCATAAGCGAACGGATAATCTGTTCCTGCTGTCCTTTAAATGATGAAAATCCGAAATATTTTTTAAGTTCTTTCGATAAATCGTCTGTTTTTGTCCTCATCCTAATTTTTTGTTTGCTAAATTTGCAACCAACCAAAGTTAATAAATAAAAACCATAATTAAAAGTATATAGATTTAAAATAATTTATTGTTTATTTACAAAACAATATATAATATGTTGATAATCTGTTCTTTTGTCTTGAAACAAAAGAACCAAAAATTCAAGACCTGGAAACTCGGCTAAAATTTTAAATAATTTCCTAAAATTTCCAAAACTCGGGCGGTAATATCATTTTGTTCTTTGAATTAAAATTTTCGCCGCCACTCAAACAGTGGAAATTTTTTAACGGAAATTCTTTAAAATTTCTTAACGCCTCCGTTTCCGAAGTCAATATCAATTGTCTATTTTTTTCTTCTAAATCAGCATTAAGTAAAATATATTTTTTGAAGTTTTTTATTTTATTATAGTTTATAAAACCATTACAACAATGAACGATTCCGAAATCCTGAATATCGCCGGAGAAGCCCTCGAAATTGAAATAACGGAGCTGGAAAGCCTGAAAAACCGTCTGGATGAAAATTTCGCAAAAGCGGTAAACATTATCAGCTCAGCAAAAGGGAAACTGATTGTAGTAGGAATCGGGAAATCTGCGCACGTCGGGAATAAAATCGTGGCAACACTCAATTCCACAGGAACACCATCACAGTTTTTACACGCTGCGGAAGCGATTCACGGAGATTTGGGAGTGATTCAGAAGCAGGATGTGGTGCTTTGTATTTCCAATTCCGGAAATTCGCCGGAGATTGTAAACCTTGTTCCGTTTCTCAAAAATTATTCTTCCGCATTGATCGGAATGACGGGAAATCCGAAAAGCAAACTGGCAGAAAATTCCGACATCATCCTGAATTCCCGCGTTGAAAAAGAAGCCTGCCCGATAAAACTCGCGCCGACAAGCTCAACAACGGTACAAATGGCTTTGGGTGATGCTTTGGCGGTCTGCTTAATGGAAATCAAAAATTTTAAGGATACGGATTTTGCGAAATTTCATCCGGGCGGAAATCTCGGGAAAAATCTTACCGCAACGGTAGAACAGTTTCTTTCCACACAAAAGCCGGAAGTTTCCGAAAATTCGGGAATCCGCGATATTATTATTTCTATCAGCGCTTCCACACACGGAATTACGGTAGTTACTGAAAACGGAAAAATTATCGGCGTAATTACGGACGGAGATCTGCGCAGAATGCTGATGAACAATGAAGATGTTTCCAATGTTCTGGCAAAAGACATTATGAGCCGGAATCCAAAATCCATTGAAAAAAACGCACTGGCAAAAGAAGCGATGAAAATTTTAAAGGAAAACAATATCGGGCAGCTTATCGTAACGGAAAACGGAAAATATTTCGGGATTATCGATATTCACAGATTGCTGGATGAAGGAATTAATTAAAGAAACAAGATACAAGGAAAAAGATAAAAGTGGATGGAAGTCGGAAAATCCTAAAGCAAAAAGCTGATTGCCGAATGCTGAAAGCCGAAAGCAACATTAAACCTTAAACATTGAACAAAAATTTATGAGTGAAGAAAAAGAACTTTCTTTCTGGGGACATATCGGCGAGCTGAGAGGACATCTTATCCGTTGTCTTATCGCGATTGTGATCGGATCTTTGATAGTCGGTTTCAATATCAACTGGATTATGGATCATATTTTCTTTGCTCCGACTAAAAACGATTTCCTGACTTTCCGTGTGGTCAATCATTTTTCGAGAGAACTTCTGGGACACGACAGTTTTGTGCTTCCCGATAATTTTGCAGTTCAGCAGAAGAAGCTTTTTCAGCAGTTCAATGTGATGATGGCGGTTTCTGTTTTTGGCGGAATTGTTTTGGTTTTTCCATATATTATCTGGGAATTATGGCGGTTTATCAGTCCGGCGCTTCATCCCGGCGAAAGAAAAAATTCCGCATTTTTCATCAATTTTGTGTGGATTCTTTTTCTGACGGGCGTTTTGGTGGGTTATTTCCTGATTCTTCCGTTTGCCATTAATTTCGGCCTGCTTTTCCGTATTTCGGATTCCATTACGCAGCTTTTCGATCTTTCGGATTATACCACGCTTTTTTTGCAGGTTGTTCTTGGAATGGGATTGCTTTTCCTTTTTCCGGTAATTGTTTATTATCTCACCCAGATCGGGATTCTTACTCCAAAATTCCTGAAAACTTACCGTCGTCACGCGATTGTTTTAATTATGGTTGTCGCTGCAATCGTAACTCCGGCAGATGTTCTGAGTATGCTTGCTGCCGCGTTTCCGCTGATCTTATTGTATGAATTCAGTATTCTGATGTCGGCAAGAGTGTATAAAAAAGTGCAGAAAAAAGAAGCGGGTTTGGTGAAAAGTAAATAATTTACACCCATTTAATATGTATTCTTACGGATTTATTGATTCGATTCTTATATCCCGTTATCATTTTACAAACTATCTTTACAAACGAACTAACCTATACTAAAAGCATATTGCAATGGATCAATTAATTGAAATCGGAAGAAAAAGAACAATATTAATTTCAATCAGTATTATATTGTTATCATTTTGGTCAATTTATTTTGAACAAACTTCTAATTCAGAAATTGATTACGCTAAATTAGTTAGGCAAATTATAAGACTTATATTAACAGCCGGACTTTTATATTTAGTTTATATAGGAAAAAATTGGGCTCGAATTCTTATGATAATATTTTCCACTTTAGCAATATTACTTTCAATTGGGGCATTAATCGGACTAAATGTTGATCTTATGTTTAAAATCCCCTTTTTAACAATGATTTTAGTTTATACTTTGACTATTTATCATTTTTCATTTGCAAAAAGCTTTAAAGCATTCTGGAATAGTCAAAAAATAAATAATTAGCATAAGTCAGCATTATCAACATTTTTCTTTCAGAGCAAGTTATTTCCACAAATATCTTTACTTTTGATATTCCAAAATATTTGCTCTATGAAAACTACATTTTTTTTACCGCTCCTTCTAATTTTCGGAATTTCCTGCGCACAGCAGAAAGACCTTTTCCCGAAAGCTGACAATACACAGAAAATCGACACGCTGAAAGGTTCCGATACACAGTTCCGGAATTTCTGGGATGTGAAAAAATATGAACTTACCGTAGAACCGAACTTCGAAAAAAAATCGCTTTTCGGAGTGAACAAGATCAAATTTGAAATAACCAAAGATGTAAAAAATCCTGTTTTCCAGATTGATTTGCAACAACCGATGCAGTTTAAATTACTGAATCAGGATAAACATCTTACGGCAAAAAGAGACGGGGATTTCATCTTCATTTCTTCCTCAAAATCATATAAAAAAGGAGATACCGATACTTTTGAGATCGAATTTTCCGGAAATCCTTTGATCGCAAAACGTGCACCTTGGGATGGAGGCTGGGTTTTCTCAAAAGATTCAAACGGAAATCCGTGGATGAGCGTTGCGCAGGAAGGAAACGGCGTTTCGCTCTGGCTTCCTGTAAAAGATATCTGGAGCGATGAACCCGACAAAGGAATTACAATGAGCATTGTAACTCCCGAAAATCTCGTAGGTGTTGGAAACGGGAGACTGATCAATGTTCTGGAAAAGAACGGCAAAAAAATGTACACCTGGGAAGTAAAAAACCCGATTAATGATTATTCCATTGTTCCTACTATCGGGAAATTCGTGAATTTTAAAGATACTTATAACGGCGAAAAAGGAAAGCTGGATCTGGATTACTGGGTTCTGGAAGAAAATCTGGAAAAAGCGAAAGAACATTTCCCGAAAAACGTAAATCCGATGCTTAAAGCGCTTGAATACTGGTTCGGACCGTATCCTTTTTATGAAGATTCTTATAAATTAGTGGATACGCCTTATCTCGGAATGGAACATCAAAGTAACGTAGGCTACGGAAATAAATATATGAACGGATATCTCGGGCGCGATCTTTCCGGAACGGGAATCGGTTTGAAATGGGATTTTATCATCGTTCACGAAAGCGGACACGAATGGTTTGCCAATAATATCACCGCTAAAGATCAGGCAGATATGTGGATTCACGAAGGTTTTACCACCTATTCCGAAGTTTTGTTCGTGGATAATTTTATGGACAAAGATTCTGGAAATAAATATTTGCAGGGACTTCGCAAAAATATCTACAACGATCGCCCTGTTATCGGAAATTACGGCGTGAGAAACGAAGGAAGCGGCGATATGTATCCGAAAGGTGCGAATATGATCCACACGATTCGTCAGGTAATTAACGATGATGCAAAATTCCGTGAGATCCTGCGCGGAATGAATAAGGATTTTTATCATCAAACCGTTACTACTCAGCAGATCGAAAACTATATTTCCCAGAAATCCGGGATAGATTTTTCTTCGGTTTTTAACCAATATTTGAGAACGGTGAAAATTCCGGTGCTGGAATATCAGCAAAACGGTAATCAGCTGAAATTCCGTTACAGTAATGTGGTAGAAAATTTCAAATTACCATTAAGGATCAACGGAACGCAAACCATTAATCCTACCACCGAATGGCAGACCGTAAAATTAAGTTCTTCAGAGCCTGTGAACTTTGATGCCAATTATTATGTGGATTATAAAGTGATGAAGAAGTAAAGTTGTATAATGTATATCGTATAATTGTATATTTCTGAATGCTTATAAAAGATCCGCTTCAATGTGAAGCGGATTTTTTATTGAATTTAAAATAAGTTTTGGCTAAAGTCCGTTTCTGCTAATATCCGATTATTGAATTATAACTTCGGATTAAAGAAATTTATTTTCATCATTCCATCAATAAAAAACGCAGTCCGAAATGAACTGCATTTATATTTTCATTATAAATTTTTACTATTTTACCTACAACCCGAACTGCAAAGAAAATAAATCCGGATATACTCCCAAAGCAATAATAGCAGCGATAATGAAAACCGCCATAATTTTATAAGTAAGTGTCACTTTTTCAGTAGTATTGAATGTACTTTCTTTGAAAAAGAACATCGCAATAATGATTCTCAGATAATAAGCAATCGAAATCGCTGAACCTAAAATAGCGATCAGTACAAGGAACGGTCCCATTTTCGGATATTCCATTGCCTGTGCAAAAATCGCGAATTTACCAATGAATCCTACTGTCAAAGGAACTCCTGCCATAGAGATCAGCGAAACGGAAGCTGCAACCGCAAGTAAAGGTTCTGTTTTCGCCAAACCTTTGAAAGCGTTGTAGGAAAGTTCTCTTTTCACTTTTTCCACCCAGATCAGACACATAAAAACTCCTACTGTCGCCAAAGAATACGCGAACAGATAAAAAGCGAGATTATAAGTGGAAACATTCGTAATTCCGAAGAAAATCATCGCGATATAACCTGCGTGCGAAACCGAAGAATATGCCAGCATTCTTTTGGTATGCGTTTGCGCAAGTCCCATCGCATTGGCAAGGAAAAGCGTAATGATGATGATCACACCGATGATGTTAATCCAGCTCGGCAGAATTCCTGCAAAACAAATCGTCATTAATCTGAAAAGTGCGTAAAATCCGGAAATCTTCACCACACTTGCCATAAACGAAGTAATCAAAGTCGGTGCGCCGTGATACACATCCGGAGCCCACATATGAAACGGAGCGAGGGAAACTTTAAACGCCAAAGCGCAAAGCATCAGAACTGCGCCCATTATCAGCATCGTATCTTTCGTATTTTTTAAACTGAAATCGTGAATGGCATAAATATCAAAACTTCCCGAACTTCCGTACACCAAAGCAACTCCGAAAAGCAAAAAGCCTGTCGCGAAAGCACCCATCAAGAAATATTTCATTGAAGCCTCAATCGAGCGGACATCGGTTTTGCTGGAACCTGCCATTACATAGAGCGGAATGGATAGAATTTCAATTCCGAGGAAAAGCATCACCATATTCTGATATCCGAAAAGGATAATTCCGCCACAAAGCGAAAAAAGCATTAACGCATACAGTTCGGACTGGTGGCTTCTGTGATTGCTGAACGCAAAACCTGCGATAAAGAAAATCAGCAGCGTGGTAACAATAGAAATTTTGGTAAACAAAGCTGTATTTGCACCGTATTCGTACATTGATTTGTACCGACTGAAAAATTCACAATCCGGCTGAAAGCTCACCCAAAATGCAATCAGCAATCCTAAAATACCGATATATCTTGCCAATTTTCCCTGTCCGAAAACACCTGAAAACAAGGCTGCAACCGCAGTGAGGAAAATAATAATTAATACGCTCATAATATTTTTTGTTTGATGTCCGAGTCCGAAGACTTACATTACATCGTTTTTTTCTAATAATAATTTTTACAATTTGTCAATGGTCAATTTGCTTCGCAGTGAGTTGTCAATTTTGTTGAGGGAAAAATTCACCATTGACCATTCACAATTCACATTTCTCCTACACCATTGACTGATAAATAAATTTCAGCGAACTGTTCACCATTTCCAGAATGCTTTGAGGGAAAATTCCCATCAGAATCACGAATACCGCCAAGCTTGCGAGTACCGAAAATTCCACGCCGGAAAGATCTCTCGCAGAATTCAGAACATCATCATTTCCTTTTCCGAACATCGCTTTCGCATAAAATCTCAGCAGATAAACCGCCGCGAGAATAATCGTACATCCGGAAAGAACACCCAGCACCGCATTATAATCAAACACCGATTTTATCAGAATAAATTCCCCGATAAATCCGTTGGTCAAAGGAACTCCCAAAGAACCGAAAAGAATAATCATAAAAAGCACCGCAAATTTCGGAGCAGCTTTTGCCAGACCGCCCATTTTACGGATATCTCTGGTTTTGAATCTTTTATATAAAATATCGGCGCAGTAAAACAACCCGACCACATTAAGTCCATGTGCAAAGGTCTGAACCATTGCGCCTTCTCCTCCTTCAATCGTAAATTTTCCATTCACCACCAAAATCGCAGAAGCGAAAATTCCGGCAGCAATTAATCCGACGTGCGAAAAAGAGGAATAAGCAATAAGTCTTTTGCTGTCGTTTTCCACAATTGCAATCAGTGCGGCATAAAGAACCGAGAACACGCAAAGAAGCAGTACAATTCCTCCGGAAGTTCCGGCAATCGCATCAGGAGTGATCGGTAAAAGATATCTCAACAATCCGTAAACCGCCATTTTCAGCATAATTCCTGAAAGAAGCATCGAACCTTGTGTCGGCGAATAGGTATAAGTATCAGGCTGCCAAGTATGAAAAGGGAAAACCGGCAGTTTCACTCCGAAAGCGAAGAAAATAAACCAGAAAACCGCCACCTGTTCTCCGACAGATAAATCGGCGTTATACAGATCCGTAAGTGCAAATGAAGCGGAATGCGTATAAACGAAAATCAATCCTGCCAACATAAACAGCGAACCTACGAAAGTGTAAACAAAAAATTTCGTGGTGAATTTCAGCCTCTTATCTTCCTGCCCCCAAAGTCCGGCAATGAACCAGATCGGAATCAGTGTAATTTCCCAGAACGCATAAAATAAGATCCCGTCCAAAGCTGTGAAAACGCCTACCAATCCGAACTGCATTAAAAGAATCAATGCGTAATATGAATTTTTGTAAGGCTTGTTCTCATTAAAAGCGGAAAGGATAATCAGCGGAACCAGAATATTGGTGAGCAGCAACATTAGCATACTCATCCCGTCAATCCCGAAATGAATGGTGCTTTTGATGTAATTAGACCAGGGATACGTGATTTCATATTGCAAAGCTGAATCAACTGTCGGCTGAAAATTGAAATTTCCCAGCATATAAAATGTCAAAAACATTTCTGCTAAGGCAATAGCCAATGCAATATATTTTGCGGAAGAATTTTTCCTGACAAAAAGCAAACACGAGCCTATAAGTGGTAAAATCAACAATACCAATAACAAACTTATCTTAAACGGAGCGTGATTGATATCGCCTGCAATCGGCAAAAGTTGTAATGTTAATAAATCCGACATTATTGTAATAAAAAGTTAACAATTAAAATTATTCCCACTGCCAAAGACATAATCAGCACGTAATTTTCTACATTTCCGTTCTGGAAGCGTTTCATTGCACGTCCGGAATCTTCGGCACCTTCACCTACGAAATCTACCGCAGGATCCAGAATATCTTTATCAAACATTTTCCCCGCTCTTCCCAAACCTTCAACGGTTTTTACGAAAAGTACGTTGTAGATTTCATCAATATATAATTTCCTTGCGGAAAGTTTTTCCCAGCCTGTATATTGGTTTTCCGGAAGCGCGAGCTTCTTTTTATTGACATAGATATTTTTAACAATAAACCAAACCGCAAAGAACATCAGAACCGTTGCTCCGAGCAGAATCATTTCCGTATTAAAGCTTACGCCTGCAATATTGGCTTCCATTTGTCCGAAACTTTCATCGGTGAGAACGGGTTTCAGCCATTCCGTAAGTTTAGCATAATGTCCGTGTCCGATAAAATGCGGAAGATTGATAAAACCACCAACTATTGATAAAACTGCCAGAACCATTAACGGTAAAGTCATATTGAGCGGACTTTCGTGAAGATGATGTTTCTGCTCTTCCGTTCCTCTGAATTCTCCGTGGAAAGTAAGATAATACAAACGGAACATATACGTCGCCGTTAAAGCCGCAATCACAAACAAAATTCCCCAGTAAGCCGGGCTTTTCGCAAAAGCGGAAACCAGAATTTCGTCTTTTGAGATCATCCCTGAAAGAAGCGGAAATCCTGAAATTGCCAGTGTTCCGATTAAAAATGTGATATGTGTAATTGGAATTTTTTTCTTTAAACCACCCATAAAACGCATATCCTGTTCGCCGCTCATTGCGTGAATGACCGAACCTGAACCCAGGAACAATAATGCTTTGAAAAATGCGTGTGTCATCAAATGGAACATCGCCGTTGTATAAGCGCCAACTCCCAAAGCCACAAACATAAATCCTAACTGTGAAACAGTGGAATATGCCAGAACTTTTTTGATATCATTTTGTCGGAGCGCATAAAATGCTGCCAAAGCTGCCGTCAATAATCCGATGAGCAAAATTCCGCTCTGAACGGTCGGAGCTAAAGTATATAAGAAATTGGAACGAACCACGAGATAAATTCCCGCAGTAACCATTGTTGCAGCGTGAATCAGTGCGGAAACCGGAGTTGGACCAGCCATTGCATCCGGAAGCCAGGTGTAAAGCGGAACCTGTGCAGATTTTCCGACTGCTCCAATAAATAAACTCGCTGTGATAAAAATAATTACAGGACTGTCAACAGAAAATTTTGAAGTGTTGTTCGCTACGGAAAGATAATCCAAAGCATTGGTTTGCTGTGCAATGATAAAAATTCCTATTAATAAGCCAAGATCCCCGATTCTGTTCATTATAAATGCTTTTCTCGCTGCTTTTCCGTATTCCCAGTTCTGGAACCAGAAACCGATTAATAAATAAGAACAAACTCCTACTCCTTCCCAACCGATGAAAAGAATCAGATAATTGCTTCCCATTACCAGAAGCAGCATTGAAAAGATAAATAAATTTAAGTACGTGAAAAATTTATAAAAACCTTTATCGTGGCTCATATATCCGATAGAATAAAGGTGAATCAAACTTCCGATCCCGGTGATAATCATAATCATCATTAATGACAACTGATCGATCTGGAAACCGAAATTAATCTGTACTCCGCCGATTCTGAACCATTCAAACGCTTTTACAATAACAGGCTGACTGTCGGAATCAAACTGACAGAACAAATAAACGCCGATACAAAATGATGCGAAAACCACCAGAGTTGCCAAACTTCCCACGAAGATTTTCGGAAGATTTTTCCCGAAAAGTCCGTTGATAAGAAATCCTGCAAGCGGTAAAAGTATAATTGCGTAAACTAAATTTTCCATCCTCTTATCCTCTTAATTTATTAAAAATACTTACATCCACTGATCTCGTATTGCGGTACATCATCGAAATTATGGCAAGTCCAACCGCAACTTCTGCCGCTGCAACCACCATAATGAAGAATACCAGAATCTGTCCGTCCCCATTTCCTTTA
>Ga0206118_100233_pt1 | contig 43775 bp, 35 predicted proteins | sample 3A20Ametagenome_FD_177999 | JGI IMG/M metagenome (GOLD analysis project Ga0206118, IMG submission 177999) | Enriched microbial communities from leaf-cutter ant dump, University of Wisconsin, Madison, United States - 3A20A | ecosystem: Environmental > Terrestrial > Nest > Insects nest > Nest dump... | reverse complement strand
ACGATATCTATTATACCTGCCCAGATGCCCTTGAAGAAGCCGCCCACACCCCTCCAGAAGGCTCCCTTGTTGGGATCCCAGCAATCGGGTCCGAAGATACCGTCCAGGCAGTCCTCCGTCTCATCCCGGACATGGATACCCGTACCGTGCTGTGCGTCGCTGATCTGCTCACAATACTTCACAACCCGTCCGGATGCGAAGGTATTGAAATGCCGCAGGAGCCCTGATGCGGTGACCTGGTAGACCACGCCCGTAAAGTTTTCGAGCGTCGGTGTTATGCCACTGCCGGCATAATAAGCGCTATCCATGTGAAAGACGATCAGTCCGTACTCATCCTCCGCGGGCCGGTCGCGTATGGTCAGGAAGATCTCCGTATAGGGATCAGCCAGGAGGGAAGGATCCAGGAGGGGCATGTAGATGACGGAGTCATTGGTATGCGGCATATAGCGTGCGCTGTTCCACAGGGGAGTGAGGGAAGTATAGAAGTCAACGGCATTGTTGCTGGTCAGCGATGGCCTGTTCTTCAGGCCGTCAAACGATTGTCGCAGAAGCGCGATCCTTTCCCTGGAAGGAACGGCGGAGGCATAGGAATAGCTGTTACCGGCCAGATCCGTCTCGAGATCTTTACGGCAACTGCTCATCATTAAGAGTCCAAGGCATAACAGGAGAAATAAGGCATTTGAAGTGATGGTGTGTTTTTTCATGGTTGATGTTTTTATGAAAAGATGAAAAAATATGTAGAATGATTATTTGCAGGAAAGCTTCTTATTTATATACATGAAGTGATGTTGATCGGGCCATAAATCGTCAATATTGATAAGAATAAGTTTTTCATGATAAGAAGATCTGAAATTGAAAAAGAATTTGTGTAAAGATAGCATATGCGTAATTGCGATAAATTGTTTACTTATTTGTATTTTTACAACTCACAATTGGTAAAATTCAACTTTTAATATCTTTCTTATGAAAATAGGTGATAAGATCAGGATATTCAGGATCCAGAAAGGGTATTCTCAAGAGAATATGTCCCAGCTGTTGGGCATATCCTTAAACGCTTATTCTAAAATAGAGAGGGGAGAGACAGATCCCGGATTTTCGAGGCTGGAGCAGATCGCCGAGGTGTTGGAAACAAGTATAATGGAGATTCTGGCTCATGGAGAAAAAAATATTAATTATGTACAGAATTGCCTGAATGGTTTGGTCGGGATCGGTTATGTAATCAATCAGAGCCATGATGAATTAAAGCATAATATAGATACATTGAATAAACGTCTCCATGTACTTGAGGAAAGGTTAAAAAAGAAGGACATTACCCAATGACCGGATTATGCTGGTTGTTCATTACCTGTAGAACCGGCTTGTCTTTGAATTAAAAGATCTGCTTATAATACCGGCCATACAAAATATATGGTCTGATTTCATTGAACTGAATTTTGTTATACCTTGTCCCGTATCGCGCGGGATTGGCATTCTTTAAAAATAGCCCAAAATTATTTTTTGATTGCATTTGATATTATATGACGATCTATGTGATGGGACAAATTGAAAATTTGTGTACACAATGACGTAGGCAAAGCCTATGCCAGGCAGAGTAAAGTGCCGGCGTATCCGTAATTTTTAATTTGCTGAGATCACAGGCATTGTGCCAGCAAAAAGAAAAGCCGCACCTGACAACGATGCGGCTTTTAGCTTTCTCAATCTTATTCTTTCGACCTACCTTGCGAAGCTCGTAGCCCGTTTTTCCCTGATCACGGTCACCTTGATCTGGCCGGGATACTGCATCTCGTTTTGTATCTTCTGCGAGATCATAAAGGACAGGTCGTCGACATAGGCATCGGATACTTTTTCGCTCTCCACAATAACGCGCAGCTCGCGGCCCGCCTGCATCGCAAAGGCTTTCTGCACGCCTTCATACGACATAGCGAGCTCTTCCAGCTCTCCGATCCTTTTCATATAGCTTTCCAGGATCTCGCGGCGTGCGCCCGGACGAGCGCCTGAGATGGCATCACAGGCCTGTACGATAGGAGAGATGATGTTGTCCATTTCTATCTCATCGTGGTGCGCTCCGATCGCATTGATGACGTCCTTGGATTCGCCGTGTTTTTCGGCGATCTTCATACCCAGGATAGCATGGGACAGCTCACTTTCTTCTTCCGATACCTTGCCTATATCATGCAGCAACCCGGCACGCTTGGCCATCTTGATCTGCTTGCTGTTGAGGCCGAGCTCGCTGGCCATGATGGAGCACAGATTGCTTGTCTCGATGGAGTGCTTCAGGAGATTCTGGCCATAGGATGACCGGAAGCGCATACGTCCCACCATCTTGATGAGGTAAGGGTCGAGCCCGTGGATATCCAGGTCGATGACCGTTCTTTCGCCGATCTCGATGATCTGTTCTTCGATCTGTTTTTTGGTTTTGGCGACCACTTCTTCGATTCGTGCCGGGTGAATACGTCCGTCAGTAACGAGCTTTTTCAGGGAAAGGCGTGCGATCTCCCTCCTTATCGGGTCGAAACTTGAGATCACGATCGCCTCCGGCGTGTCATCCACTACGATCTCAGCGCCGGTTGCGGCTTCGATGGCGCGGATATTTCTTCCCTCACGGCCGATGATCTGTCCTTTGATATCATCCGATTCGAGATTGAATACCGTGACCGTGTTCTCGATGGTGATCTCGGCGCCCATACGCTGGATCGACTGTATGATGATCTTGCGGGCTTCTTTATTGGCAGTCTGCTTGGCCTGCTCGATGGTATCCTTTACGAGGGACATGGCTTCATTTTCAGCTTTGGCTGTCATTGCCTTGATAAGGTGTTCCTTAGCCTCCTGCTGGCTTAGCTTGGAAAGGTTTTCCAACTCCTGAATCCGCGCTTCATTGGCCGTATCGAGCTCCTCTTTTTTCCTTGCCACGATCTTGAGCTGGGTCTCCAGGTTTTCACGGATCGCTTTCAGCTCTACCTCACGGCTTTCCATATTCTCTTTCTGCTGCTGGAGGCTTTGCTGCGCCTGCTTCAGGTCAGTTTCTTTCTTTACGACATCGATCTCTCTTTCCTTCAGCTTGGAGTAAAATTTGTCCTTTTCTCCTTCAAACTGCGCTTTTAGCCGTTCGAAATTCTCTTTTGCCTCGGCGATCTTCTGTTGTTTTCGTTTTTCGTTTTCTCGCTCTGCTTTGCTGATGATCTTTTCAGCGTTGACTTCCGCATCATCTACCAGCCTTTTGGCTGTCAGCCTCGCTTCCTGGATCTGAAGGTCGGCCTTTGCGTTCATTTCTTCAATCTGTCCCTGTGTCTTACGTCGAACAAGCATATTGGCCAGGAAAAACCCTACCAAGGCTCCTGCCAAAATACCACCAATAATAGTTATTGTAGCGTCCATGACTCATTTTTTAGTGAATGAGGGCCTCAGCCTTCATCCGGTTGATTAATATAGTTACCGGGCAGGACGGAAATCGTGGAGCAAATAAGGAAATTATTTGAGTAATTCGTCGATATAATTTTCTACCTCGCTAAAGCGCTGCATCAGCTTCGCATCGGTCAACGACTTTTCAGATTGATACCGCTCCATGGCATACGACAGGATCGCCATGGAAAGCCAGTCTTGTTTCTCCCTGTTAGGATAGGCCTCCTGATATTCCCTGATCCGCTTGTTGACTTCTTCAGCTATAGACATTATTACATCCTCTTCGCCTTCTTTAACCTTCAAAGGATAGCCTCTGCCGGCGATGATCACAGAAATCTGTTTACTTTCTTCGGCTGCCATTTTTTACAGGTTTTCTAAAAGTTCTATGCAAAGTTCAATTTCCTTAATATACTTGTCTATCTTCATCTTGATATCTTCGTTGTTCTGCGCATTCGCATCAACTCTGACGAGATCTTTGCTTGTTTCAGATAGATTTTTCCCCACTAAATCCAGATCCGCTTTATGTTTTCCTACATGCTGCTTAAGGCGGATATTCTCCTCCATAAGCATCATGTTTTCTTTCTTTATTATCTCATATTTTTGCGCAAGTCTCTTAACCTTCGTATCGATCACTTCGAGGCGCTCTGCTAAGGTTTCTATCATTGTATAATTGTGCAAAAAATATCTAAATTGATTATCCAGCCTGACAAATTATTCATCCTGAACAGAATTAAATATCTGTAAAGTTGGCTATAAGAGGCAAAAATACTATTTTATTTTCTAATTATAGCATCTACTTTCTCCTCCAATACCTTCATGACCTTATTCATAATATCGTCGATCGTCTTTTCGTCGAATGTTTTCTCATGATTGGTAAAATACAGGGCCAGGCTTAAGCTGCTTTTATTTGTACCTAATTGTTCCTCATTGGTATATATATCAAATAATTTTATATTTGAAAGATAGGGAGATCCGGTTTTCTGAACAAGGCTGCGGATGGTATCATAGGAGACCGAATCAGGCACCACCGCGGCGAGATCACGCCGTACGACGGGAAATCTGCTGAACTCCCTGAATACTATGGGCTTTTGATTCAGGGCACTGATGACCTGGTCCCAATAGATGTGTGCAAAGGACATGGTGCCTTTGATCCCTGCTTTCTTTAACATGGACCTTTTTACACTGCCTATGATGGCCAGCACCCTGGGCCCCAGAGCCAGTTCCAACGCGTCGTCAAACCTTGGGTCAGTGGCCGGCCTTTCCTGGTATTTGACAATCCCGAGCCTTTTAAGCAAATGCTGAACGCTTGTCTTGAAATAATAGGGATCCAGGGCTGTTCTCTTACCTGTCAGCCATGACTCATCCCATAATGAGCCGGTGCCGAACAGGGAAATGAAGGCTTCCTCTTTGTAATCACCCGCCACTTTATTGTACGTATGGCCATATTCATACATCCTGATATCAGTCTGTTGCCGAGATTGGTTATATGCCACGGTTTCAATGGCGGTACACAGAGGATCGGGACGCATCAGGTCCAGCTGGACATTGGAGGTGTTGTTGATACGGACGCCTTCAAAGCTGGCATCTCCGGTTATTTTTGCCCACTGAACGCTGTTGATGATGGAAAGGCCCATAGCTTCGCTGTATCCCGCGTCAGCAAGATATTGGAGGGCTGCCTGCCGGGCTTCTGTCCCTTCATTGCCCGTCGACTCAGGCATCGAAAATGAAAACCTGCCTGCTTCCTCTATATTGTTCAGGCCGTATATGCGGACGATCTCCTCTATAATATCGGCTTGCCTGTGCACGTCGGTTTTATGGCTGGGTACCGTGATCAGCCATTTATCAGTGTCTTTGATCTCGATGCCCATCTTTAATGCCGAAAGTGTATTCCGGATATCCCCGTCGCCCAGGTCTTTCCCGATCAGGGTCCGCACCCGGTCCAGGCTGATCTCCACTACTGCCGGAGGCTCCGGCTCCGGAAAGTTATCGGTAAAACGGGTAGACACCCTGCCTCCGGCATTTTCAACAATGAGCAACGCCGCCCTTAATAAAACTTCGGTGCATTGCTGCGGATCGGTCCCTTTTTCAAAATGTGAAGCGGATTCGGTCCGGAGGTTATGCCTGAAAGAGGTCCGGCGAACGGAAGCAGGAGCGAACCATGCAGACTCCAGGAAAATATTCCGCGTGGTGCTGCTTACACCGGAGTCCAGGCCTCCATATACCCCGGCGATGCACAGGGTGCGGTCCGCGCCATCGCAAATGATAAGATCATCGTGATCGAGCTTTATTTCGGTTCCGTCCAATGTAACGAAAGGTGTCCCTTGCGGAAGGTTTTTGATTTTAATATGTCTTCCCTCTATTTTGTCAGCGTCAAAGGCATGCAGAGGTTGTCCCAGCTCGAACATGACATAGTTGGTTATATCGACGATGTTGTTGACAGGGCGCTGGCCAATGGCTTCCAGCCTTGTTTTCAGCCAGGCAGGTGACTCACCGACCTGAACATCTTCGATCAGGATGCCCGTATATCTTTTACAGGCCTGTTGATTCTCAAGAGTGACCTTAAAGTCCAGCGCCGGCAGGCCTTTTGTATCAAGGGTTTTCACCGGCTTCAGATCTTCATTGTAATTGTCATGGAGATGTAAGGCGGCCCAAAGGTCCCTTGCGGTCCCAAAGTGTGAGTTGGCGTCGGCTCTGTTGGGAGTCAGCCCTATCTCGATGATCTCATCAGAGACAATATTGAAATATTCGGATGCCAATGTCCCTACGGGAGCGTCATCAGGTAATACCATAATGCCTTCATGGCTGGCGCCCAGGCCCAGCTCATCTTCAGCGCAGATCATACCTTGGGACAGCTCGCCCCTTACCTTTGCCTCTTTGATGATAAAAGCCTTACCATCCTTGTCGTACAATTCCGTTCCCACGGTAGCGACCAGCACTTTCTGCCCTGCTGCGACATTCGGTGCACCACATACAATAGAAAGGGGAACATCGGCTCCCACATCGACCGTGGTCAGGGAAAGCCGGTCGGCATTGGGATGCTGATCTCTTGTCATTACCTGCCCGATGACGACGCCTTTTAGCCCGCCCCTGACAGATTCCGCGATATGTACGCCTTCTACTTCAAGGCCGATATCCGTAAGCTTTTCAGTTATTTCTTCTGTCGTAAAACTGTGTGGAAGCAGCTCTTTCAGCCAATTATGCGATATCTTCATGTGGTTAAAAAATTGCCCAAATATAGGTTAAAAATATAATTTCAGGGGAGAGAGAAGGTGGATGTATAAGGTAGGAGGATAGTCTGAGTAAAGGTATGAAGCAAGCGGATCAGAAGATAGATGTCTTTGTGATGACAGTTTCCCAGAATATGCACACTGTGCAATTCTGCTATCAACTCCGGAAACTCTGTGGTCAGATGTCCATCATAATCTCATATCAGCCCAGACTCTATGCCTATGACCTCTGCATCCTGCACATATAGAATCCATCATGGCCATTGTGTACCGGGAAAAGCTGTTTTTCTTCGATCAGCTTATAATCAGGATGTTTCTGCAGAAATGCTCTGATCTGCTCGTGATTCTCCTGTGGCAAGACACTGCAGGTGGCATATACCAGATGGCCGCCCGGGACTACCCAGGAAGACGCCCGGTCGAGGATGTGTATCTGGGTATGGAGGAGCTCTTCGAGCTTTTCCGGGCTCAGCTTCCACTTCTGGTCGATCTCGCGACGCATGACCCCGGTCGCGTTGCATGGCACATCGCATAAGACCAGGTCGGCCGAATCATCCAGGTCCAGGATCTTTTGCGGGTCTGAATAGTTGGAGACGGCAATAATGGATGCTTGGGCGCGGCGGGCTCTTATCTTTAGCTGCTCAAGAGCTTTCTCATTGACATCCAGGGCCAGGATGTTGCCCTCATTATGCATCAGATCGGCCAGATGAAGCGTTTTTCCACCGGCGCCGGCACACGCATCTATGACAGCCTGGCCGGGAAGCGGGTTACAAAATACGGCGACCGACTGGGAGCCCATATCCTGGATCTCAAACCAGCCATTGAGATAAGCATTATCCGTCTGGACATTGAGCCGGTCGATAAGTCTTATACAATGCTCATTTTCTATCGTGTGCTCAATCCCTTTCTTACTGAGATGACCACTTACCTTGCGTACATTGGCCAAAAGATTATTTACCCTGATATAAACAGGCGCCTTTTCAACCGATACCTTCCTGATATCCTCCCATTGATGCGGTAATTGGCTCATGCCGAGCTCATCCAGCCATTGGGGCATAGAGTACCTGACCCCGGGTATAAAGTCCGCTTCCCTGATCTTTGACTCTGTCAGCTCACGAGGATACCGGCTCCATTCTTCGCCGTTGGGAGGCAGGATATTGTTTGTGATCAGGTAGGCGAGGAGCTCGCCGGTATAAGGATCGTCCGTCTCGGGACTAATAAAGGAATAATACCTGAAGTTTTTGATGATGCCAAAAACAGCTTCGGCGATAAATTTTCGGTCTTTTGATCCTTTATTCGGTGAAGCCGTGTATTTTTTTACGGTGTATTCCGCGTTCCTGCCTTCCTCCATAATTTCCCGCAGAGCGGATCTTATTTCGTTACAATGTGTCCACCTCGCTTTCAACAATAATGTGCCAATTTTAATTTATTAAGAAAATTTTAGGTAACCTTACAGCTTTATCGGAGTCTAAAGATCGTTTTTTTAATGAAATTAAGTTGACTGCAACCACTTTCTGTTTGTCTAATTAAAAATATTTAAACCATGAAACGTTTGTTTTTGCTTATGATCCCTGTCTTTATGCTGGCTGGCTGTGCTGAGCTGCAGCAACTGGTCAATACCACGATGAGTGAGCCGACCAATGCCGAGATATCAGATGGATTGAAAGAAGCTTTGAACATCGGCATTTCCAAGGGAGCCGACCAGCTTTCCGCCAAAGACGGATATTACAAAAGCGCCTATAAGATACTCTTACCACCCGAAGCGAGAAAAGTTACCGACCGCCTCCAATCCGTGCCGGGCTTCAGCAACGTGGAGGATGTCATCCTCGAAAAGATCAACCGGGGCGCCGAAGATGCCGCAACCAAGGCCAAACCTATCTTTATCAAGGCTATCAAAAGCATGACGATCTCCGATGTCGTCAATATCCTTATGGGAGCGGATGATGCCGCGACACAGTTCCTCAAAAATGCGACTTACAGTGCACTGTATTCAGAATTTAACCCTGTGATCGTAAACAGCCTGAACAAGTTCAACGCTATTGAATACTGGTCGAAGGCTACTAATGCTTACAATTCGATCCCCCTTGTCAAGCAGGTCAATACCAGGCTGGACGACTATGTGACCAACCAGGCGCTGGACGGCCTTTTTAAAATGGTGGCCAATGAAGAAAAAGAGATCCGCCGCAACCCGGTGAAGCGAGTTTCCGAATTGCTGAAAAAGGTTTTCGCAAAACAGGATAAAAACAGGAATTGAGTTTTATGCTGCAGGTGGGGGAGGTGGCGGACCTTCTTCGGTCGCCTTCCGGATACCCGCGGTAATGCGCTGCACGATCTTAAATTCTATCAGGAATACTCCTGCAAGGACCCTGATCACCGTATACATGGGTATGGCTACGATCATGCCCACCAGGCCGCCTATCTTCGCACCGATGATCACGATGATGAATATTTCCAGGGGATGGGCGATGACCCTGTTTGAGAACACAAACGGAGAAATCAGAAAATTGTCAATGATCTGTGTCGCTCCAAATACAATGGCAAGCTGGATGATCATGGGCATGATCTGGGTTGCGAAATCTTGGTTGACATTGGCGGTTATAGTTACTAAAATGCCGAAGCCCGCTCCGATCCAAGGCCCCAGGTAAGGTACGATGTTGACCATACCGGCAAAAAAACCGATCAGCCAGGCATTGTGAAAGCCCAATATGCTCAAAGTCGTGGAAATTATAAACCAGATCGAGCACGATTGTATGATCAGCCCCCCAAAATACCGCGATAACAGCATGGCAATATCGTTGATGGCTTTGGACATCTCCGCCTCATACTTATCAGGGACGATCGTCCGGATGCCGCTGTCAAACAAGCCCTGATCCCTGATAAAGAAAAATGCGATGAATAGGATCGATCCGATGGCAACTCCTACATTGGCTACCGTGCTGACAATGCCGTTGAAAAATACGGAAACCTCGGCCGGGATGAGCATTTTCTGCACCTCAACCGATATTTCCTGGAGCAGGGAAGCGCTGTCCTGCAGGATACCGATCTTTTTGAGATAGATCTCTACCCTGGAAAGCGGCTCCTGGAGCGTAGTGGCGATCTTGTTGTAATCGATCGTGGAAAGTACGCTGAACTGCTCACCCAGAACAGGGATAAACAAGGTCAAACCGGTTACGATGACGGCCAGAAAGACCAGCAAGGTCAGTATCGATGCAAGGGTATTCCCTGCCCTGAGTTTCCTGAGGCCGGGGATCCGGAGGATCAGCTTTTTGATCGGCGTGCCTATAAGGGCCAGGACCCATGCTCCTACAATATAGGTCACAACGTCTCCCAGGAACCAGACAATGGCGAGCAGAATCAGGATGGAGAAAAACAGGATGATATACCTCCGCTGAAAGATCATTCAGTTAATTTTATGCAAAGTTAAGTAACGGGACAGATTAGGAGTATAAACTTCTGCCATTACTCCGTGAAGGAGGCATTGTTATTTTTTGTTAACGGAATTAAACCATTTTTGTCCCGGGACATCAAAAAAGCAACTTGGAGGATTTGAGCGAACGAATCATAAAAACCGATGAAGAGCTGATCGCGATGATGCAGGATGCTGTGCAGCGCGAGCAGGGCTTCCGCCTGCTGATCAGGCAATATAAGGAGCAGCTCTATTATGTTATCAGGAGGATCGTCCTGGATCATGAAGACGCGGATGATATTTTTCAGAATACGATGATCAAGATCTTCCGCAATATCGACCGGTTTGAGCAGAAGTCATCGCTCTATACCTGGATGTACAGGATCGCCAGCAATGAGGCCATTTCTTTCCTGCGTTCGCAAAAACGGCTTGCTACCCTCGGCGACAGTATGTCTGAGGAGGTATCGGAGCGTCTGCTGGCGGCCGATCCATACTTTGACGGCGATGAGATCCAGAAAGAGCTGGTGAAAGCTGTAGCCGCTCTTCCCGAAAAACAACGTGAGGTTTTTCAGCTGAAATATTATGATGATATGAAGTACAGTGAGATGAGCAAACTGCTCCATACAAGCGAAGGCGCGCTGAAGGCATCTTACTTTCATGCCGTCAGGAAGATTGAATCACATTTGAATAATCTGAATTTATAGCAATATGCAAGAGCAATATTTTGACCGGTTGAGAAAAGATACTTTTAAAGTGCCGGAAAATTATTTCGATGGCCTGGAAGAAAGCATTTTCGACAGGATGAAGCAGGAAGGCCCGTCTGAAGGAAAGCTTATCCCGCTGACATCAGGATCGTCCGGATCTTCTTCCCGTATATGGTGGATATCAGGAGCCGTGGCCGCCTGCCTCGCCGCGCTTATTTATTTCAGCATTCCTGCAGATCAGTCTCCCGTATACGATCTGTCCGGAATTGAAAATGAAGAGATCATACAATATCTGAATGAAAATGCGGATGATGTCGAGCTGGACCTGCTGGTCAACAACGAAGGAATAGCCGGTAATGCGTTCGACCTGCTGAAAAACGAACAGCTTAATGCGGATAGCGAAGAGCTGCTGGACAACATCAGCATCGAAGATCTATACTAAATTCAAAAAAAATAACCATTCAACATAACCTGAAATGAAATTAAAGATTGTAAGCAGCCTGATATGCCTGATCCTGGCCGTTACGGCAAAGATCGGCGCCCAAAACACCTCTGTGGCTGATAGGGTTCAGGCCCAGAAGGTGGCTTATCTGACCAACGAGCTGTCGTTGACGCCCGATGAAGCGGAGAAGTTCTGGCCGGTATATAAAGAGTTTAAAACGAAGGAACGGCAATTGAAAAAAGGCCAGATCCCTCCCAAAGCCCTGGAGCAGATGAATGAGGCTGAGGCGACCGCATTTATCAACAACAGCCTGGATGCCGAGCTTAAAAGCGTGGAGCTCAAACGAACCTATTACAAAGAGTTCAGAAAGATATTGCCGGCTTCCAAGGTGGCACGGCTCGATCTCGCCGAACGCGGATTCAAAAAAGAGCTCATCAAAAAGATCTCGAGGAACAGGCAGGACAAGTGATGCATTGAAACTTGCCATCTCCGTGAAATAACCTCGAGAGACATGTAGCTTCACTGATAACCGAGATAGATATAGAGGCTTGAGGAATATAATGTATCAGGAATGATCAGGAATAGCTATCCGCAACCTGGTGTTAGAATCGATTATTTAATAGCCAGGTATTAAAGCAATGAGATTATTTACCCTTGCCCTGGAATAAAACAAGGAGCGTATAGAACATGATCTTGAAATCGAGCGCAAGCGACATGTTCTCAATATACAGGATATCAAACTTCAACCGCTGTATCATCTGTTCTACGTTGGAGGCATAGCCGTATTTGACCTGACCCCAGGAAGTAATACCCGGCCTGACCTTGAGGAGGTGCTTGTAATGCGGGGCCCGTTCCATGATCTTGTCGATGTAGAATTTTCTTTCGGGCCGGGGGCCGACGATCGACATTTCACCTTTCAGCACATTGAAGAACTGAGGTAGCTCGTCCAGCCGCCACTTGCGCATGACCGCCCCCCAGGGTGTACACCGGGAGTCATTTTCATTGCTTAGCTGCGGACCGTCGTCTTCGGCGTTGACGTACATCGATCTGAATTTATAGATATTAAAGGGCCTGTGATTCAGTCCTATACGTTCCTGCTTGAAGATGCCATCGCCAGGTGAGCTCATCTTAACCCGGATATAGATGTAGAGATACAACGGGCTGAGAATGATAATGACTATGATGCTGATCAGTATGTCCAGCAGTCTTTTGACCAGGATCTGCCATTTGGGCATCATGACCTGTTCTATCTCGATCAGAACGGCGCCATATACGTGATTCATCTTTACAGTACCGAGCATGATGTCGTACATGCTTGGGATGACCTTGATGAGGATATTGCTTCCAAAGTCAAATAAAGTATTGAGGATATCTCTCAGCTTGTCGTGCTCCTGGGTTTCGATGGCTATGATGACCTCTTCTATCTTGTATTGAACTATAATGGAGGCCAGCTCATTGAGCTTACCGAGCGTAGGCAGGTGATCTCCCAGCAGGTTTCTTGAGTTCCCGTTGCTGTCAACAAATCCCACAAAGTTATATCCAAGGCCTTTCTGCCTGCTTTTGATCTCCATATAGAGGTCAAGCGCATTTTCATCGCCGCCGATGATGATCGTGTTGAATGTGACTGCGCCTGATTTCAGCCGCCTGCTTGCACGGGTCAGCAGGATCATCCTGCTCGTGGCAGTCAGCAGAAAATGGAGTGAAAAATAATAGAACCACAGGGATGTCGTGCTTCCTGACAGCAGATTATGGGCAAGCAGAACGACGATCAGGCATCCCAGGAGAGAAATGAAAAAGGTCTGGGTAAAGGTTGCCAATCTCGATTGCCTGTACAGATCCTTATAAAAATCAAAAATGATGTACAGGAGCGTGAAGCCGACAATGACAAGCGCAGTGACGGCTACTGACTGCAGGGTGACGTTGTCACTGAGGACATAGTTTCTCTGCCACATGTATTTGTGGGAAAATATCATCCAGGCGGTCAAAGCCATTATGGCATCCAGGATGCCGTACAGCAACAGATCTTTCTTTCTAGTATTATTCATCCGATCTAGTAGTGCACCAGTTTGATATTATCCAGATATAAATAGCCGGGCCCGGCACTGCCACCCGGATGTGTAATGTTGAATACCGGTCGGTATCCTTCTTCGCTCTTGGAGGCATAGATCAGGTCGGTCAGATTGATATACATCTTTTTCCAGGTATCAGAGGGATAGATGCCATAGGCAAATTCAATGGCATTCCCACCGCTGAATTTGGCCTCAAGACCGACCAGGAAGCTGAAGTCACTCTTATAATTGAATTCCAGGTATACATCCCTGCCGTCCGAAGCAAAATCATTATAGAAATCCTGGCTTGTTATGGCATTGACCTTGTTGGATGCATCGACATTCAAAGCGAGACTGTAGCTGCCTTCAGCCACTACGTTACTTTGTGTGACGGCAGTTGTCAGCAGGTTTTGGTCAGCGTCTTCCGTAAAACGGTTACTGTTCTCAAAATCTTCGATAAAGCTGAATTTTGCCGTTGGCTTGTATTCAAATACAGGCTGGATAGCCAGGGTATCAGTGCATGCACAGAGCTGAACCTGGGAGCGGTAAGGCTCCAGGAACGGGTATATGTAGGCATTGTCCCGCAGTCCGTTGGCCCGGATGCCGGGCTGTATCGAGATATCACGTATCCCTTCTCCGATAACGGGGATAATATTGTCTGCCGGTACCACACCCAATAAATCATTACCAACATACAGCCAGTAGTCTTCGATGTTTTGGCTGATGCTGCCTGCTGCAGGCTGATAAGTGATCTGGGCAGGTTTGAGATGCAGGTAAGTGGGTAGAGGGCTGGGTTCCTGTGAGCAGCTGTATATTGCTGTCAGACAGGCACTTAAGCTAAGATATTTGATATTTTCAGTAATCTTCATCCCCATTAAAAAGCGCAAAAGTATGAAATTTAGCTTCAAAACTATGACTATTTTATCCATATATAACGAATGACAGACGGAATTGTAATTGAGAATAATATTATATGTACTTTTGCAGCCGGATCTGTAAAGTATAATCCCTGCTTTGATAAGGAAGATGTATGCTTCTCCGGGAAGATAGCTTTGCTGTGAAAGTATCATAATTGTGCATGTCAAATAATTCGTTTTTTTATCCTGCTTCAGTTGCCGTACCGGCGAATCATCTTTTTAAGGAATTTTTTCTTTTATCGATACTGATCTCTTTACCCGTATTCTTTTCTGGCTGTAAAAGCGATCCGCCTGCCAGGGAAACGGAGGATGCGGCTCAGCATGCATCTGATAGCACGGGTCTCGTGTCACCGCCCGATGATGAATTTGTCAAAGAGATCTCGACCGACCATATGGATGTTGCCATCAAAACAAGCGGAAGTGATGTGCTTAAAGAGCTCAACCTCTCTGTCGGAGATAAGAAGCAGAATACGCTGAACAAGTCTCTGAAATTTGATGGTGTGATCAGGGACGCTGTCACAGCCGACCTCAACAGGGACGGGAAAGAGGAAGTGTATGTATTTAACCAGAGCGCCGGCAGCGGTAATTACGGCCAGCTGTTTGCCTTTCAGTTCAACGGCGATAAGCTCGACAGCATATCGATGGATGATCTGCCTGTAGATATACAGGATCAATACCTCGGAAGCGACAGCTTTGCTATAGTGGGCAAAAATCTTGTACGTTATATCCCGCTGTACAGGGAAATGGACGCCAACTGTTGCCCCACAGGCGGGCAGAAAGTGCTGAAATACAGGCTGACGGAAAGAGCCGGTAAGCTAAGGCTGGTCTTAGAAGAAGAAAAAAAATAATGCGGGGCCCGAGGATCTATGCGCCCAGGGCTTTTAAAATCCCTGAGATAGAAACAATAACCCTTCCCAATGGGCTGCGTCTTTATTACCTGGATGGAGGAAGCTCGAATACCGTCAAGTTTGAATGGAGCTTCCGGTCCGGCAGATCTTCCGAGAAGATCCTGCTGGCTTCCAAAATGTGTCACAGCCTTATGAAAGAAGGTACTCTGAGCAGCACCGGTTATGAGGTCGCAGAACATTTTGATTTTTATGGATCTTCTCTCAATCAGAGCGCAGGCGTGGACTATTCGTCCTGCTCTTTTTTCTGCCTGGGGCAATATTTTGAGCCCTTGCTTGAAAAGCTGCTTGAAGTGGTCACTACACCGTCTTTTCCGGAGCATGAGCTTGAGATCCTGAAATCGAACAGTATCGCCAAATTGAACCAGGATCTTGATGATGCTGACTTTGTCGCTTACCGCATACTGACAGAAGCGGCTTTTGGCACCCTGCATCCTTATGGCTATAACAGCACGGAATCACTCATCAGGCAGGTGCAGAGAGAGGACATCATCCAGCATTATAATATCAATTATCTCAACACCAATGGATTTGTGATGGTGAGCGGCGACCTTTCTGAGAAACGCAGGGCCTTTATAGAATCGCTCCTCTCTTCCTGCCGGCTCGACGTGGTACCGGTTATGGACCCGCCTTCCTCTCCGGACGTTTACCGTTTTTATCTTGAGGACAAAAAACAGGGAAAGAACCAATGCTCTTTTAAGCTGGGGCAGAGATGTATACAAAGGGATTATCCTGACTACAATGCGTTTTTTGTGTTCAATGCATTACTTGGAGGTTATTTTAATGCAAGGCTTAGTAAGGTCATAAGAGAGCAGAAAGGCCTGACGTATAATATTTACAGTACTCATGATACGTACCTGTATGACGGAATGTTCTACATATCGGCCGAAACATCATGGCAGAATCTTGCCCCCCTGCAGAAAGAAGTATACAGACAACTGGATGTTATGCTGCAGAAACCGGTACCCAAAGCTGAGCTGGAGAGGGTGAGGGCTTATCTTATGGGCTTGCTTATTACATCCTTCGACGGAGTATTTACCTGTGCCGACACATTCCGGTCCTGCCTGGCAGAAGGTGTTTCCTTTGATTCGCTCCAGGGATTGATAGATACGGTGGCGGAGATCAGTCCCCAGGAAGTATGGGACAGATCTGTAAGTCATGTCGACATAAATAATCTAATCGAAATTGTAATCGGCTGAAGAAAAATAATGACACGTGTTTGTGAAATTTTGATTCTCTAATTTTTTTGCTATTTTCGGCTTTTAATTCTAATATATTTCCATGATTAATTTAATACTTTTTGGTCCTCCGGGATCAGGAAAAGGCACACAGGCCGCCAGGCTTGCTGATAAATATAATTTGGTCCATATTTCTACCGGAGATCTGTTCAGATATGAATTGAGCAATGAAACTGAGCTGGGTAAATTAGCCAAAAGTTACATGGATCAGGGGCAATTGGTTCCTGATGAGGTCACGGTCAATATGTTGAAGAGCAAAATGTTGCGTCACCCGGATGCCAACGGATTTATTTTTGACGGCTTCCCCAGGACCATTCCCCAGGCGGAAGCATTGATAGCCTTGCTGAAGGATATGAATACTTCACTTACGGCAATGATCGCCCTGGAAGTAGATGAGGATGAGATCGTGAAACGCATTAAGACAAGAGGAGAGACCTCCGGCCGTGCCGACGATAATGACGAGACAATCATTCGCAAACGTTTTGAGGTATATAAAAATGAGACCCAACCGGTTTTTGAGTTCTTCCAGAACCTGGGACAAGCCTCTTCGGTCAATGGAGTAGGAGATGTCAATGAGATCTTTGGCGCTTTGATGGCCAGGATCGACAGGGCGCTCGACCGTTTGTAACCAGATTGTCTGCCCCCCGACGATATCTTTTTATAAAATTTTAAGTCCTGCCCGGTTCCGGTATAAAGGTACAAGCAGGCGTGCCTTGTGATATGTTCAGGTCGCAAAACAGGCTGTTTTTCTATCCTGTCGCGTCCTCCGGATTTATTTTTAAAAACTTTTTTTGAATTGATAAATAATCCTCATTTTGCAGGAGAATCAGAGCAAAATGAAGGTATTAATTCTTTCCCGCAACATAGGACTTTACTCCACACAGCGCCTTATCCTCGAATGCCGGAAAAAAGGGCATCAGGTGCAGGTGATTGACCCACTGACATGCAACCTTATTATCGAGAATGATCATTCCGTAATACTTGATAATGCCGGTCAGGAGATCAGGGCTGACTGGGTCCTTCCCAGGATAGGATCTACGGCTACCAATTTCGGGGCTGCGGTCATACGCCAGTTTGAGCTGAACGGTATTCCGGTCACCACCTCGTCGCAGGCATTGTTGCAGGCCAGGGATAAGCTGGTCGCGCTTCAGCTTCTGGCTAAAAATAAGCTACCCATACCTAAAACCGCCCTCCTGAGCCCCATGGAGACCGATGGCCAGCTGATCCGGCGAGAATTCCATTTTCCGGCCATCGTCAAATTGCTGGACAGCACACATGGCTTGGGCGTGATCTTATCGGATACCGCTCAGAACGGCGTGGCTATTTCCGAAGCATTTCAACGCATGCAGCAGAAGTTTATCATACAAAAATTTATAAAAGAGTCGGCAGGCCAGGATATCAGGGCCTTCGTCGTCCAGGGCAGGATAGTAGCTTCCATGCTTCGGAAGGCCCCGGAGGGGGAATACCGGAGCAATATGCATCGTGGAGCTTCTGCTACGGTGATTGAGCTGACCGAAGCGGAAAGAGAGACCGTTCTTAAGGCGACTGCCGCCTTGAGTCTCGAAGTGGCGGGCGTCGACATCATGCGGAGCGAGTGCGGCCCGTTGATCCTGGAGGTCAATGCCAGTCCCGGCCTCGAAGGAATAGAAAGTGTCACCAAGGTCAATGTCGCGGGCGCTATCATCGCCTATGGTGATCAATTGGCAAAGAATAAATCCTCAAGGCTTGAATGACATTTTTAACATAAATGGAAATCTGATTGCTCCCGGTGAACAGGCCGTTGTCCGTATTCCTGTCGGACGCCTTCCTACCGGCAACCAGATAACCATTAGTGTGAATGTCTTCCGTTCAGCCGTACCCGGACCAGTGTTGTTCCTTTCAGGAGGCATTCATGGTGATGAGATCAATGGTATAGAAATTCTGCGCCAGGCAATAGAATCAAAGATGTTTGACAACCTGCTGTGCGGCTCTGTCATTGCCATTCCGCTGGTCAATGTTTTCGGATTTATCAATTTTTCGCGGGATGTCAGCGATGGAAAAGATGTCAACCGCAGCTTCCCGGGCTCGATGTATGGATCGATGGCGTCGCGTGTGGCAAGAATCCTGACGCGGCATATTCTCCCCTTGAGTACGGCGGGCATCGATTTTCATACGGGAGGACAGGCGCGATTTAACCATCCCCAGGTGCGGTTTACCAATCGTCAGCCCTCCAGTAAAATACTCGCCGATGCCTTCAATGCACCTTTCAGTATAGCAAAGCCGACCATTTTGCGCTCTCTGAGGCGTATGGCGCTCGATATGGGAGTCCCTGTCATCGTGTACGAAGGTGGAGAGGCATTGCGTGTCGATCCTTTTTCAGTCAATCAGGCGCTGAGAGGGATCAAAAATGTGCTGAATCACCTGGAGATGGCCAGCTTTCAGGTGGAAAGGCAGGAAAATGTCATTCTCAACAAGTCCTCCTGGATCCGTTCCGGTATTCCCGGCCTTTTCTATCCTATCGTCAGCAACGGCAGCAGGATCGTCAAAGGTGAGCTCCTGGGCTGGATCCATGATGTGCTGGGCAATTCCAATACGGCTGTGACCAGTAAGATCAACGGTTATGTCTTTTGTATCAATAACAGGCCCGTGGTATATCCGGGCGATCCGTTATTAAATGTCGGATCGGTATAATATTATTATTTCTTGTTATATGATACATTTTGTTTTTTATTACTTTTGTCGCTACCTTAGATCATAATCCATTTTGTTGGCTTCTCATCTTCCTGCTCCCATTTACAGTTCCGTATTTTCTTTTGATCAAACAGATAACAGAACAATATGTCGATCAGGTATTTACTGATAATATGTGTCATAGTGATGGTATGCGGTCAGGCTCAGGCTCAGGGTAAAATTGACGCGATCGTGCGTCTGGCAGGAGATGCGGCACTGAAAAACGGCAATATGAGCTTTACCATTTTTGACATGGCTTCGGGTGAGCTTGTAGCTGCGCACAATCCCAATATGTCACTCATACCGGCCTCTTCGCTCAAGATCCTCACCTGTGCCTACGGGTTGAAGACGCTGGGCAAAGATTTCAAATTTAAAACCGACCTTGAGATCAACGGACCGATCGATCAGAATGGTGTGCTGCAGGGTGACCTGATCCTCAAAGGATACGGAGATCCGACCCTCGGCTCGGAAATGACCAATAGCCCGGAGGACCTGGATAGGGTCCTGGTGATATTTGCCAATGCCGTCAAGGCGGCCGGGATCAAATCGATCAATGGCAGGGTTTTCGGTGACGGGAGCTTCCTTTCAAATGAAGGCATCTACGATACCTGGCTCTGGAATGATATCGGAAACTATTACGGAGCCGGAGTATACGGGCTGAATATTTTTGATAATCTCTTCAAGTTAAAGTTTAAGCAGACCAGGCAGGGCGCCAGTCCGGCTATCGCTTCCACCTTTCCAAATATACCCGGCCTGCAGTTTGCTTCAAAAGTGCTGTGCGCCGGGCCTAATAGCGGTGATAATGCGTATATCTACGGAGGGCCGTTGCAGTATAGTCGTCAGGTCAGAGGCACCATTCCTTCGGGTGCGGGCATGTTTGAGATCAGAGGTAGCCTCCCTGATCCCCCCCTTACCGCTGCTATGCTGCTTGCCCAAAAGCTTGAAAAAACGGGTATTTCATCAAAAGGTTTTGCAGGGTCGCTTAAAGATCCTCTGCCTGAAGGTAAGAGAAAGGTGATAGAGACTTATATGTCCAGGAGCCTGCATTATATAGTCAATCAGACCATCCTTAAGAGTATCAACCTGAATGCGGAAGCGATACTGAGATATTGTGACGCTGTTCATCACCCGTCGGGCAATACCAACGATGCGATAACCTCGTTTGTCACCTTCCTTGAAAAAAATACGGAGAATCAACCGGGATTCTTCCTTTGTGACGGCTCGGGCCTTTCGACCTACAATAGTGTGCCAAGCTACGGTTTTGCCAGAGTCTTGCTGCAACTGCTCAAAGATCCTTCCATCTCACATATCATCACTGGTGCTCTTCCGGTAGCCGGGTCGACTGGTACATTAAAGAACTATCTCAAGAACTCCAAAGCGGCCGGTCATATCAGGGCCAAGACGGGTTCTATGGACCGTGTCAGGAGCTTTTCTGGAGTGATGACATCCGTAACGGGTAAAGAATATGTTTTTTCACTGATCATCAACAATTATTCCTGTACTTCTTCCCAGATCAAAACCAAGGTGGAGACGTTTTTTACCGACTTATATTTATCATTATAATTGATCTTGACTTAAGTGCTTATAAATATGTCTGAATTTCAGAAATACTTCGAATGGAAACAGGTACTGGTCTTTGCCGTTATCATCTGTGCTACCGTTGCTATCGCCCAGGTTTTGCATTTCCTGGTCAACAGGCGGCTGATCAGGAAAAACAGGCTGTTGCTTAAAGACCCTACCAGGCTCAAGTTTTTCAGCCATGTGTCCACAGCCTTTGTATATGTGATCGGCTTTGCCACGGCCATGTCCCAGATCGACCTGCTCAAGCCGATATCCACTTCGCTGCTGGCAGGTGCAGGGCTGTTGACCGTGGCGGTGAGCTTTGCATCGCAGAATGCTTTGAGCAACATTATCAGCGGTTTCTTTATCGTTCTTTTTCGTCCGTTCGGGGTCAATGACCGGCTTAGATTCAGGGAAAACATCATAGGCATCGTGGAAGACATCACTCTGCGCCACACGATCATCCGGGATGGAGAAAACAAGCGTGTCATCATTCCCAATGCCCTGATCAATAATGAGGTGGTGATCAATTACGACTTTCATGAGGAGCATATCAACAAGTCGGTCGATCTCCTGCTGCATTATAGTTCCAATATAGCAGGAGCGAAGGCCCTTATCCGGGATGTTGTCATGGCCCACCCGCTGTTTATCAATACCGTCGCTCATAAGACCAATGCAACTCCTCATGACATTGTACCTATCAATATTACGACGGTCAATGAAAAAGGCATAACCATGCAGGTGATCATCAGCAGCAAAAGTATCGTGGACGCCAATAAAATTGTATTTGCACTTTTGGAAGAGCTGATCGTGAAGTTACCTTCGCACGGAGCTTTTTTTGTTCATCAGGATGGTATGCAGGCCGCTGCGCCGGCTTCAGACACCTCTCTCGACGGTGACAGTGCCCGGCTGATCAATGATAAAGAAGAAACCAATACCATTGCGGATCCCGGCAGCTCCTCTTCAGGAAAGCCGGGTGACGAAAACAGCTCCGGCAACATATGAAAAGCAAAAAGATACGCACACAGGAAAGACAGCAGAAGACGCTGAAAAAGCCCGGCCTCCCGCCCGGAACGCTTGTTTTTACCGGAAAGCGTAAAGTCGATCAGATCACCATGAAAGTTACCCTGTTTAATGAGGATGAGGTGTATACCGAAACCTTTAGCGGGGGCAATGTGGATCGTATAAAGCACGGCAGCAGGATGACGTGGATCGATGTGACCGGCATACATGATGTTTCGGTGATAGAAGCTTTCGGCCGTAAGTATGACATCAATCATCTTTTGCTGGAAGATATTCTTGATGTGGACCAGATCCCCAAATACATCGATCTTGATAATGCCAATTTCCTGACCTTTCAGTCTTTTAATTACGACCGGGAAAATGTATCGATCGTCAAAGAGCAGATATCGATCTTTTTTAACGATCATGTGATCCTGTCTTTCCAGGAAGATGCGTCCGATACATTCCGGCCGATATACGAAAGGATAGAGAACAGCAAGAGCCGTTTCCGCTCACGCAAGCCGGATTATCTCGCCTATGCCCTGATGGACCTTACGGTAGACAAGTATATGGAGGCTATCCAGTATTTTGAAGACCGTATAGATGAGTTTGAGCTGAAGATCGAAAAAGATCCCAATAAGGAGCTGAAACAGGACATATTCAAATTCCGGCGTATTTTTCTCACCTTCCTGAAGTCGATTACGCCGATCCAGGAAGCGATCATCAAATTTAAGTCATCAGGTTCGGAAGCGATCCACGGCGAAACAAGGGTCTACCTGGCCGACCTTCTGGACCATACGCTCCAGGTAGTCAATCTCGCTGATACATACAATGAAATGATCTATGTGCTTTATGACCTGTTCCATGCGGAGATCAATTACCGGAGCAACAATGTGATCAGAACCCTGACCGTCATATCCACGATCTTTATTCCGCTGACATTTATTGTCGGAATATATGGAATGAACTTCAGGTTTATGCCTGAGCTGGAATGGTATTACGGTTATCCTGCGGTGTGGATCTTTATGATCGTTTTTACAGTGGTAACATTGATCTACTTTAAGGTCAAACGTTGGCTTTAATATCAGCCTTCGTTCAGCCGGCGGTATTCAGTCAGCTGGTAGATCTCGAAGATATTCTGCAGCTGAGCATAGAGCTCCGGATACACTTCCCTGAAATATGGTCCGTATGTGAAGTAATGGTGGATGGCTACCGGCAATGCCTCCACATCCGGCAGACCTATGACGCCCATTATCTCACGATGGCCGTAATCGGCCACCTTGTATAAATTATACCAGAAGTCGTCATTCAGCTTAGGAAAAACAATGTTCTTGCTGGTCAGCACCAGGATCCTGGCGTATTCATAGAGGACGATATTAAAATAGCGCAAAGGCTCCCGGAATGCCGGCAGGATATGCTTCAGCGAAAAGAGTGCTATACCATCCTCTTTGAATATCTCAGAGGCATGATACCTGTCCGGATGCTGAGGGCTTAGAAAAGGATTCTGGTATACGGCTATCCGGTCAAAGGGCTCCAGCAGGTAATCCTTTTGTGCAAGTGTAAGGCGTACCGGCTCAAATGCGATGATAGCCCTGATGTCATAAGGCATCGATTCGTCCATGCCGATGTACTGCCAGTCTTTAGCTTCTATATATAAGGTGATGCGCTCATCGAAAAGCTTTTTCTTTTCCGGTGAGAGGTTCCTGTAAAATTCGCTGTTATTTTCAAAAATTGTTTTGACACGCGGGTCGAGCTTCGGGGGAAACCGTTTATAAAACCACCAGTCGATCTGGGGCGCCAGCAGGTATCCGGCAAATGCAATGCCTATGGGAATGGCGAGGAAGGGGGAGAGAAAATTACCATTGTTATAAGAATATTCGTACATGACAATCCCTCCTGCTATGAGGAAGGCTATGAGATAAGCAAAGCCGGAATATTTCATTCAGTTAAAGGAATTATATCGTTGCACAAAGCTAATCAAACAAATGAAAAACGTTTGTGATAATAAGGCAGGCGTTGAAATTTGATATATGGTCTGTGACTCTCCTGAGTATATAGGTGACTGGATCCGATCATGGTTTTAAAGAGTAAAATATGATAAATGTTATAGTGTATTACGTTGATAATTAATGTGCTATGAGGGAACGTGTGTAAATATTGCATTTTTTTCAGGATGATGCTTGGTGAATTACAAGTTAGTACTATATTTGCACCCGCTTAGGTACCTTAGCTCAGTTGGTAGAGCAAAGGACTGAAAATCCTTGTGTCCCTGGTTCGATTCCTGGAGGTACCACAAAAAACCCCGTTGATAAGACGGGGTTTTTTATTTTGGTAAAATGACCTTTTTAAGGCTTCAGATTTATCTTATACGTCTTCGTAAAATACTCATTCCTGAAATAGAAATGCATCTTGCCATTCACCGCTTCGTCGCTGTAAGTACGGATAAGATAGAGATCTGCCTTTCCGTCGTTTAAGAGCGCCAGATCCTGCGGCTTGACAGTGATGTTTTGGCCGGAGGTAGGGCCCTGAATGGTCGAGCTTGCAGATTTGTTATTATCACTGATGATCATAACGATAATGGATTCGCTGGCTGACAACGGTTTACCGGCATAGCTGATAGTAAGTCCTTTTGATTTGGATACATCAGGGTTTAGCTGCAGACTGTCAATGGAGGTCAATCGCGTCGACTGGCTGATGATATTCCCGTCCGGTTCTTTTATTTTTATTTCGTATTCGCCGGGATTGGCCATGACCGTCTTGAGATTGTAATGCTTGACCCCGCTTGGAGGAATGATCTGCTTCATATCTTTATTGTTGAGGGTGATAAAATAGTTGGCAGTGTCCGGTTCTCCCTCTGCCAGGGTATCTGCATAGCTAATTTTGCAAAGGCTGTTAAATTGGTTCCCCTCCGAGATATAGCGGATATAGAAATCAACGTTGCGGGGAAAGTTGTCATTAGCTTCCTTCTTTTTGCAGCTGAACAACAAGCTGATTCCGGCAAGGATTATTACTGACGTTCTGATCAGGTTTTTTTTCATATAGATAAAATTTATATTCATAGTGTAAGGAAATACTTCAATAAAAATCGTCTGCCTGGGCCCCGATTTTCGGACCAAATCTAATAATTGGACTTAATATTGTAGCTGATTTTGTAATTCATTAATATCTATGATAAAGGTGCTCATTACGGATGACTGCCATCCTGTACTTATTGAAGGCCTTGCAGGCATTGGCTTTGCAGTTGATTTTCTTCCTCATCTGAGCCTGGATGAGATCGATGATATTTTGCCCGGTTATCATGGAATAATAGTCAATACACGGGTAAAGATGAACAGGGAACGCATCAGCCGGGGGGCTAATCTTCGATTTATCGGTCGCATGGGCTCCGGCCTCGATATCATCGACCTGTCATATGCTGCAGAAAGGGGGGTAAAGGTCATCAGCTCACCGGAAGGCAATGCTCCTGCTGTTGGTGAGCATTCTCTTGCCATGCTTCTATCCCTTCTGAATAAGTTGCCGTTGGGAGCCCGCCAGGTTCGCGATCTTGCCTGGGACCGGGAAGCTGCCCGCGGCCGGCAGCTGTCGGGTCGCGTATTGGGGATAATAGGCTATGGGCATACGGGACCTGCCTTTGCACGCGTATTGTCCGGTTTTGAGGTAACTGTTAAAGTTTTCGACAAATATAAAGAGGTGACGGCAGAGCAGAAATGTCTCGCGAGCATTGTACCGGCTACATTTGAGGAGGTGATCGGGACGTGTGATATTATCAGCTTTAATCTTCCTTTAACAGATGAAACAGCGTTTTTGATCGACGAATCGTTAATCAAGAAAATGAAAACCGGAGTTGTCCTGATCAATGCCGCAAGAGGCAGGATCGCCGACCTTAATGCTATCATACAGGGATTGAATAGTGGTCAGATCGGGGGAGTGTGCCTGGATGTCTATCCGAATGAAAAAACAACGACGTACACGGTAGAAGAGACAGAGCAGATGCGCATACTTTCCGGTCACCCGAATGTGATCCTGACTCCTCATGTCGCTGGTTGGACCTATGAGTCCAAAGAGTTGATCGCCAGGATCCTGGTAGCTAAAATAAAGGAAAATATTTTATCTAATTAACATTGTGTTAATAATTGATAATCAAGTAAATTGAAAGATTAGCTAAAAAAAATAGCTTCATTATTTAGACTTAAAACAAACTATTATTTCATTTTGGTGTGATTTATGTCTTAAAATTTTGCTACTATTGCAACTCTTAAAACTTAATTTGATAAAAAACTTGATATGGGCAGAATTCTTTTACTTTTTGCTTTTTTATTTAGTATTGCCGTAGTCAGTGACGCCCAGACGAGCTTGAGTGGAAAGATCCTCGACAAGGAGTCTGGTGAAGTCGTAATCGGCGCTACTGTCCGACTTAAAAAGAGTGGGGTAGAGACCGATGGTACAACGACCGATACTTATGGTAATTTCTTTTTCAGCAACGTTGCGCCCGGCTCGTACGAGGTGCACATTACCTATACCGGTTTCGCCCCGGTTATCCTGACAAATGTTCAGGTATTTAACGGCAAGGCGAACAGGATGGCCAATACGGAGCTGGAGAGCGAATCAACCCTTCTCCAGGATGTTGTTGTAAAAGCATACAAGAACCCTTTGATCGAACAGGATAACACGACACAAGGAACGGTATTTACCCAGGAACAGATCGCTAAAGCTCCGGTAAGAAGCATTCAGGCGCTTGCTGCTGCTTCCGGTGGTGTTTCGAGCGCCAATGGAAGTGATATCTCCATCCGTGGTAGCCGTACCAGCTCGACCAACTATTATATAGATGGTATCCGTGTGTCCGGCGCTTACCTTCCACCGAATGAGATTGAGCAGCTCCAGGTCATCACCGGAGGTCTTGAAGCGCAGTACGGCGACGTAACAGGTGGTTTGATCGTGGCTTCGACCAAAGGTCCGAGCAACAAATTCAATTTCTACATCGACGGAGAAACATCAAAGTTTCTTGATCCTTACGAGCGCTCTGAGGTCAATATCTCTACATCAGGCCCTATTGTCAAGAACAAGAACAATCAGTCAGTCGTGGGCTTCAGGATCGGTGGCCGCTTTATCGGTCATAAGGATGACGATCCTTCCTTTGACCCGGTTCGTTATATGACCTCAGAAAGGGTAAAAGAGCTGGAAGCCAATCCGGTCCGCGACATCGGTATCGGAGGAACCTATCCTGAAGGAGAGTTCAATCTTACACCGAATACTTTTGACTCCAAAATAGGGCTCAATGAGCAACGCCGTGATATAGACCTGAACGGTAAGCTGGATTTCAGGATCTCCAGTACAATGGATGTTCAGTTAGGTGTAGGCTATTCCGATATCAAGAACAGGTTTGCCCCCGCTATTAATGGTGAATTCTCTGCAAGAGAGTGGGAGTTTGCCAACTATGAGTACAATCCTACGACCTATTCCAATCGTTACAGAGGAAATATCAGGTTGAGACATAAACTGTCTACCACAAACAAGGGCTTGCTACAGAACGTCGGCTATACCCTGATCGGGGGCTATGAGAAGTTTAAGACCAGCACAGCTGATATGCGCCATGATACCCGTTTCTTTGACTATGGTTATGTAGGCCGTTTTGATTCTAAATTAGGACTTCCTGCAGTAGAATTAGATACAACGGGCTCATTGCGTCATATTTACAGCCTTGTTGAATCCTACGATGGGACGTTTACCCCCGGTACGCAAAATCCTATATTGGCCAATTATAATAATGATCTGACTGAAGCCGACATAATGGCTCAAAGATTTGTAACTTATAATGGCCAGCAGGCACAATCTTCCCTGTACAGGGATATTTTTGGCCTGTATAAGAATGTCGGCCAGGTGTATAACAGATATAACAAGTCAGAAAATGACACATATACAGGTCGTTTGGATATCAACTTTGATATTGTTCCCGGATCTTCTGAGACCGGTCGCCACTCAATAAGCCTTGGCTTCCTCTACGAACAGAATGTTCAGCGGGCATATACCCTCGCACCAAGAAATCTGTGGACACTGGCTAATAACCTGGCCAATACACATCTGAAAGAACTGGACTATACGGCTATTCCGATTGATACAATGAATGTACTTGGTTTCGAAGTCCCTATCTATCCTTACAAAGTATCTGAGCAGGTAGGTAACAAATTCTATAAATCAGTACGTGAGAAGCTGGGTGTGCCGCTGGATCAGCCTGTCTTTATAAATAACCTTAACCCGGATCAGCTGACTTTGGATATGTTTGCTCCGAGTGAATTGACTTCCAATGGTCTTCTGACTTTCTATGGTTATGATTACCTGGGCAATAAGATCGATAATGCGAGCTTTAATGACTTCTTTACAAAGACTTCCGGCGGCGATAATGGTGTGAGAACCATGCTGCTTGCTCCATTTAAGCCGATCTACCAGTCTTTCTACATTCAGGATAAATTCCAGGCAAGGGACGTGATCTTCCGTTTGGGCTTGCGTGTAGAGCGATATGATGCCAATACCAAAGTTCTGAAAGACCAATACAGCCTCTATGAGATCTCCACTGCCCAGGAATATTATGACCAGATCGGAGGTGAACGGCCTGCCAACGTCGATCCTAATGCCTATGTGTACCTGAATACTGCGGGTAATGACGCCTCAGGTGTCAAAGCTTTCAGAGTAGGCGATACCTGGTACAATTCACAGGGAGTGGCAACACTCAACCCGGATGATATTTTTGCACGTGGTGTAGCCGATCCTCGATACAAGCTGTTACCTGGTGAGGTCAATAAGCCGGATATTCAGCTGGCTTCTTATGATCCTAACCGTTCATTCAAAGATTATGACCCGCAGGTGAGCTTCTCTCCAAGGATCGCGATCTCTTTCCCGATCTCTGATGAAGCCAACTTCTTCGGACATTATGATGTGTTGGTAGAAAGACCTTCCAATAACTACGCTTCCGGTCTGAATTATCTCTTATGGGAAAACCAGACGGAGTTTAATAACCCTGACCTGAAGCCGTCTAAAAACATCGACTACGAGATCGGCTTCCAGCAGAAATTGTCTAACTCTTCAGCCCTGAAACTATCCTTATACTATAAGGAGATCAGGGATCTGATCCAAAATACGCTGATCCGTTACACAAGCAACGTTGCCGGCCAGATGCTGACATACCGCAATATTGACTTTAGTACGGTCAAGGGTATTCAGATCCAGTATGATCTGAGAAGAACGAGCAACCTTACTCTCCAGGCCAACTATACATTGCAGTTTGCCGATGGTACCGGTTCCGATCCGAATACACAACGAAATATTGCACGTAACGGACAGGTACGTGTCTTAAGTCCTCTTGATTTTGATGAAAGGCATGCCATTAAGTTTACAGCCGATTATCGTTTTGATGAAGGAAAGGCATACAACGGCCCGGAATGGTTTGGTGTCGACGTCTTCTCCAATGCGGGCGTTAATATTATTACTACTGCCGTATCAGGACGTCCTTATACCAAGGCGGCAACTCCGACCGAACGGGGAGGAAGCGGTACGATAGGTACTTACAATGGACAGAGATATCCATGGAATTTCAATATGGATCTTCGTATCGACAAGTCTTTCCGGGTAGGTGCAGCCGATGCCAAAAGGCCATTATCCTTCAACGTATATTTAAGAGTAGCGAATCTGTTGAACACCCGGAATATTTATAACCTGTATAAGGCCTCTGGCTCCAGCTTTGATGATGGATTCCTTCCTACCGCTTTGGGTCAGAACTTATATTCCGCTATTGAGCTCAACTCTGTTGCGAATGCATTGGGCCGTACCTCCTCCGATTATGTCAATGCATACAACTGGTTGATGTATAACCCTGACTTTTTCAATGGACCAAGAAGAATTTTCATTGGTGCCAATTTTAATTTTTAATTATCTATTAACCGTTATTTATTAAATAACTGTCAATAACATTTTTTAAAATAATACAAATGAAAAATAATTTTATTTTCTTGGTATTGCTTCTGGTAGTTGCCTTCACTACGCGGATGAATGCTCACCTTCCTCCCGGGTTTAAGAAATCTAAGGACAATTCGCTGGAATTGAGAGAGCTTTGTTCTCCGGCGACAGCCAGGGTCGAACTGACGATCAACAACGTCCGTGCCTTGTTGCTCAACGGTGGTGACGTATGGTGGGACAGGGAAGATGGTCGATATATCGTACCCAATGTAACTACTAAACCGGTTTCTTCCATTTTTGCGGCTGCGGTTTGGATCGTTGGATATAACGGAGGTTCGTTAAAAGGCGCCGGAAGGATGTACGGTGGAGCTCAGAACAAACATGACTGGTTTCCCGGACCTTTAAATGATAATACAGGTCAGGTTACGATACAGGAGTGCTCTAACTGGGACCGCTTTTTTGAAGTACGCGGCGCAGAGATTGATCTGCATATCGCGCAGTTCAACCGGTTCCTTGCTGATGGAGATGAATATCCTGAGAGCCTGATCCCATTGAATGTAAGAGGATGGCCTGCAAGAGGGAATCCGTATTTCAAGAGCATCTACAACTGGAGCTTGCCGACTACAACAGCAGCTTTAGCTCCGTTCTATGATTACGATGGTGACGGAGAATACGACCCTGCTAAAGGTGACTTTCCTATTATCGAGGTACGCGGTGTTGGCGGTGCCTGTGAACCGACTCCTGATAATCCGGTTCCTCCTACCTATGCTGACCAGATGTACTTTTGGATATATAATGACAACGGTAACACACACTCTGAGTTTAATGGCGCGCCGATCAACATGGAAGTCCAGGTTCAGGCTTACGGTTTTAAAACCAATGATCAGCTGAATGACATGACCTTTATGCGGTATAAGCTGGTCAACCGCTCTCCGACTGTTACTGACAGGTGTATCTTCGGCTGGTGGGTCGATTCGGACCTTGGCTGTCCGGATGATGACCTGATCGGTTGTGATTCGGCAAGAAGCTTGGTATACTATTATAATGCTGACGGTACAGATGGTAACTCCGGACCTGATCTTACACTATGTAATGTAAACAACGGCTCTGTAAATACTTACGGCCGGCAGGTACCTATTGTCGGTATCGATTATTTTGAAGGCCCCACTATTGACACGGTTATCGATGGTAAGGAAGTTAACCTCGATATTGGAATGACGTCTTTTACCTATTGGAACCGTGAAAGTGCGGAACCGGGCACGACCGATCCGGACAACCTTCAGCAGTTGTATTATTACCTTGATGCGAGATGGAAGGATGGTTCGCCGTTTACATATGGTGGCTCTGCTTATAAATCCGGCGGTCCGGTGACAAGATTTCCGTTCCCTGATCCACCTGATGATCCAAATGGCTGGTCTATGAAGACTGTTCCTTCCCTGCCTGGTGTTGACCGCCGTACGGCTCAGTCTACAGGACCTATTACGCTGCAATCCAATAAAACGAATTACCTTGTTGTCGGAGTTCCATGGGTTCCTGATCAGGATTATACAGGACCTAATAACGCTCCTTCACTGGCTGATCTATATGCGGCGGATGATATCTGCCAGGGCTTATTTGACAACTGTTTTAAGATATTTGACGGCCCCGACGCTCCGGATGTCGATGTGATTGAGTTGGATCGTAAGATCATTCTGGCATTGAGCAATGATCCGTCTACATCCAATAACTTCAACCTGGACTATCACGGGTTTAATCCTGGTATTTCTTTCTCTGAGGATACGATCGGTATGTTCAAATTTGAGGGTTACCTCATCTACCAGGTTGTAAGCCCGGATATTTCTCCTGCTGACCTGACAGATGTTACCAAATCACGTCTTTTAGCTCAGGTTGACCTGAAGGACACGGTTACATCTTTATACAACTGGAGGTCGATCGAAAATCCTTCCTACCCTGATACCAAGGATCCGCTGCACAAACTGTGGCAGCCGACGCTGATGGTCAATGGTGAGAACAAAGGGTTGAGAAATACTTTTGAGATCACAAGAGACCTGTTCGCTACAGGAGATCAAAGGCTCGTAAACCATAAAAAATATTATTATACTGCTGTAGCTTATGCTTACAATAACTACCCGTACTCCCTTACTGTCGAAGGTAAAGGTCAGAAGACGACTTTTGCCCTGGGTAGAAGAAACTCACGGGTATATCCGGCTATTCCCCGACCGATCATCGACAGGAAGCTCAATTCTGATTACGGTGCCGGTACGACCATTACAAGGCTGGATGGAGAAGGTACCTATAACTCATTCCTCGAGCTTGCTGACAATGAGCGGGACAGGTTGCTCGGCATCAGCCATCTTTCCGGTTCTGTTCCTGAACGTACGATCAGGTATAAGGATGGAGCCGGACCGTTAGCTGTGAAAGTATACAATCCGGTCGATGTTATCGATGGCAAGCTACGGTTGGCGTTCAACGATGCGAATCCTGCGGATGGCGTTCTTGACAATCATTCTGCTGTCTGGAATCTGACAAATGTAAACGGTGACACATTGGTAAGTGAAGAGAAATTTTCCAAGTTCAATGAAAGGCTGATAGCCGAATACGGTATTTCTATTTTCATTACAAACAATGAGCCGGGAGATGACAGGGATGAGATCAACGGCCTGATAGGCCAGGAGTTGGTATATGAGGATGCAACACGCCAAAACTGGTTGTCAATGTTAAGAGATGGCGGCGCTGATCTGTCAGATGATCCGAACCTGTCCCTTATAATTGGTGAAGCTCTGAACTGGATCCCAGATCTGAAAACGGGAGTTGCTGACAATGTTGACCCGGACAATGTTTATACAAAACTGGGCTTCTGGCCGGTTGTGCTTGGATTGAAAGAGCCTCAGGATGTGAGCGCTAATGAGTTCATTGCTCCGTTTCCTGCCTCCAGTAATATCAAATCTACTGTTCTGAAAGCTAACGATATGACTCAGCTTAATAATGTGGATATTGTATTTACGAATGACCGTTCTAAGTGGTCCAAGTGTATCGTTGTAGAGGCTTCACACGGAAAGTATACGACCAATGGCCTTCCTTCTGAAGGAAACGCATCTCATTTCAGCTTGCGAAGAAGCCGGGCTATTACAAAAGATGTCGATGCCAATGGTAACCCGATCGTCAACTCTAATCCTGATAGTATCGGTATGAGCTGGTTCCCGGGATACGCTATTGATGTTGAGACGGGTATCCGGTTGAATATTTTCTTCGCGGAAAATTCAAGCTATGATCCCGGTATATTCGGAAGCATACTGACAGATGCCGGTATCAACCCCAATGTCGGAAGAGATATGATATGGAACCCGACCGGTAACCTGATTATCAATGCAAATAACAATTTTGCCTCTCCTGAGAATTTCTTTGCGGGTGGTCAGCACTATATCTATCTTACCAAGACGAAATATAATGAATGTGCTACCTTCTATGGCAACCTTAAGAATCCAACGGATATCAATAAGGCGAGAGTATTGTCACAGGTAACATGGGTAGGTGTGCCGTTGGCTACCAATCTGCTTTCCTATAAGGACGGTTTGATACCGCAGGAAACAGTTTATAAGCTCAGGGTCAACAATAGCTATAAGGTACCGGCTGCCGATGCCAGGACAGGCCTCAACAACGGTATGCCGATGTATGATATTGAGATTACCGGCAAGGCATTTGAGCAACGCAATCAGCAATTGGTTAAAAATGCATTGGACAGCATTTCGGTGGTACCTAACCCATACTATGCATATTCAGGATATGAGGGAAGTGAGATCTCCAATATAGTTAAGATCACCAACCTTCCTGCCAAATGTGTGGTAACGATCTACTCTCTTGACGGTAAATTTATCCGCCAGTTCAACAGAAATGAGGTAAGAGAGGAGAAGAGAGGTGAAGGCCGTGGAGTTCGATATGCCCAGGTAACGCCTGATATTGAATGGGATCTGAAAAACGGTAGTGGTATCACCGTTGGTAGCGGTATCTATCTGATCCATATCAAAGCTGATGAAGGAGAACGGGTGATCAAGTGGGTCGGTGCGATTCGTCAGCTTGAGATCTCAGGATTCTAAGAAAATTATATAAGAGGCCGGATACCCATCCTGTCCGGCCTCATTTTTAACTCGCTTTATTAAGCATTTTGCGGACAATCAAAAGAATTAAACGTGAAAAAACTATTTACAATATTTAACCTGCTGGCTTGTGTATCGTTCGTCTTCGCCGGAAACCCTGACCGTCAGGGCTCTGCCGGTGCCGGTGAATTACTGATTAATCCCTGGGCCAGAAGCGCAGGTCTTCATACTATCAATACCTCCGGGATCTCCGGTATTGAATCAACAAGATTAAATATCGCCGGCCTGGCACGTATCAACAGCCTGGAAGTGGCCTATAGCCACGGTAAGTATCTTGTCGGCACTGATATCTCGACCAATGCGTTGGGCCTTGCTAAAAAGATCGGCAAGAACGGTGTGTTGGGTCTTGACTTTATGGCGCTCAATTTTGGAGATATCAAGGTCACGACCGTCAATTTCCCTGAAGGAACCGGTGCCTATTACAATGCCTCCTGGGCAAATATCGGGATCTCGTATGCACATATGTTTGTCAATAAAGTTTCAGTAGGATTGGCGGTGCGCCTTGTTATGGAATCGGTACCGGGTGTCTCTGCCCGTGGTATTGCTTTTGATGCGGGCGTGCAGTATGTCAATGGAGAAAAAGATAATTTTAAGCTGGGCCTTGCCCTGAGAAACCTTGGTACGCCTTTGAAATTCAGAGGGGAAGGATTTACTGTTCCCCGTCCGAGCCCGGACGCGACCAACGTCAATCTGGCTTATGACCAACGTTCAGCTTTTTATGAGTTGCCGGTGACATTGAACATAGGAACTTCTTATGATTTCTATGTGGGTGATGATGATATCCGCATTACCCCGATCGTAAACTTTACCTCCAATTCATTCAGCAGAGACCAGCTGGGTGGAGGGCTCGAAATTTCTATCCTGAAGGACATCCTGCAGGTACGTGCGGCATACAAAGGCGAGCTGCAGAAAACGACCCAGGTTATCAAAGAAGATATCTATTCCGGATTGTCCTTCGGAGCATCAGCCAATCTTACCCTCAATAAGGAAAAGAAATCCAGGATCGGCTTTGATTATGCTTTCATGACTTCCAGAATTTTCAGCGGTACGCATAATTTTGGGGTCAGGATCGATTTGTAATGGATGAATAAACGATCTGATTAAGGAAAATTTCTTATCTTTGTAGAAATATGACTAAACACTTCCGTTCGGAGGTGTTTAGTTTTTTTTGTCTATAAGCTTAATATTATGTCAAATTACACGTATTTAACCCAGGAAGGTCTGGACCGTCTTAAAACAGAATTGGAGGAATATAAAACGACCGGCCGGCAGGAAGCTGCACGGGCAATCGCCGAAGCACGCGAAAAAGGCGATCTTTCTGAAAATGCGGAATATGATGCCGCTAAAAATGCTCAGGGCATGCTTGAGCTGAAGATCAATGAGCTTGAAAAGGTCCTTGCCAATGCGCGATTGATCGATTCTTCCCAGTTGGATCCTACGAAGGTGACCTTGTTTACAACTGTGGAGATTGAAAATGTAAAAACAAAAAAGGTCTTTAAATATACGCTTGTATCTGAAGCCGAGTCCGACCTCAAAGCCGGTAAGATATCCGGTGCTTCACCGATCGGACAGGGCCTTCTGGGCAAGAAGGAAGGAGAGTTAGCTGTTGTAAATACGCCTGCCGGCTCTATGGAATTCAGGATCCTTAAACTGTATCATCAGTAATCCATGGCAAGTATTTTCAGCAGGATTATTGCAGGTGAGCTGCCTTCCTACAAGGTATATGAGGACGAGGACTTTTATGCATTTCTGGACATCAGGCCGATGGTCAAGGGACATACCCTTGTTATTCCTAAAAAAGAGATCGATTATCTCTTCGATATGGAATCAGAAGAATACGTTGCCCTGATGCTTACTGCGCGTAAAATAGCCAAAGCCGTCAAAAGGGCAGTACCCTGTATCAAAGTAGGTATGTCGGTCGTAGGCCTGGAGGTCCCGCATGCACATGTTCACCTCATGCCGATCAATGCGGTTTCTGAAATGAGCTTTAAAAATCCTGTGATTCCCATGTCGCAGGAGGAGCTTGCCGCTCTTGCCGCGGAAATAGCGGCTAATATAGAAGAATGATCAGCGAATGATGATTTTATCGGGATTCTTTCTGATAAAATCAGTCCAGCTTTTTCCCATTCCTTTTGTTGCATGTGCGCTGCCGGCGTATACATGACATATGGCGACTGATAAGGCATCGGTGGCATCGAGGCTTGCACCTTCAAGACTGATCCCAAACTGTTTTTCGATCATACGCGCCACCTGCTCCTTGGATGCGTTTCCATTGCCGGCTACGGATTGTTTGATCTTTCGGGGCGAGTATTCTGCTGTTCTAAGCCCGAAATACATAGCGGCCGATATGACGACACCCTGAGCACGGCCCAGCTTAAGCATCGATTGTACGTTCTTTCCAAAAAACGGCGCTTCGATGGCCAGCTCATTGACTTTGAATTTTTGGGTCAGCTGTTCGATCTTGATGAAGATCTGGTGAAGCTTTTCATGGGCATCATCTATATGCTGGAAGCTGAAGGCGCCATATTCCAACAGATCAGGCAACGGCTTGTTGTGGCGGACAAGAGCAAAGCCCATCCGCAAGGTACCCGGGTCGATACCAAGGATCACCGGTCCGTTGTTGTTCTGCTTCATGGACGCAAGGTACGATATTTATATTAATAATAATTCAAATATATCAATGCCGCCTAGCTAGTCAAAGACCTGTAATATTCTATAGCCTGTTCCAGGTCGTCGGGTGTATCAATGCTGACACCCTGTGAATCCGTTACGGCCATTTTTATCTTCATGCCGTGATCCAGGTAACGCAGGCACTCAATCATCTCCTGGTCATCTAATGTACTTGGCGGCAGGGTTTCGGTCCTCAACAAGGATTCTCTCCTGTAGCCATAGATGCCGATATGCCTGTAGCAAACCCTGGGTGCTGACTGATTGCGGCGGTAGGGGATCGGACTGCGTGAAAAATACAACGCTTCTCCGCGACTGTCAGTAACAACCTTTACAATATTGGGATTTTGTATGGCCGCTTCATCTGTAAGGAGGGTCATAGGCGACACGATATCGATTATGCCGTTATGGTCTTCTTTGAATAGCCGGATCAGCGCTTCCAGGATATTCCTGTGTACAAACGGCTCATCTCCCTGGACATTAAATATATAGGGGAAGGAGAGCTGCCGGGCGATCTCGGCTATCCGGGAAGTGCCGTTCTCGTGCTCCCTGCCGCTTATATAGGCTTTTCCGCCATTATTCGTGATCTCATCATAGATGGAGGGATGATCACATACTACCGCTACATGTTTGAAAAGACCGGTTGCGATCATATTGTCGTATACATGACGTATAATGGCCTTGTCGCCTATCCTTTTTAACAGCTTACCGGGAAACCGGCTCGATGCCAGACGTGCGGGAATGAGAGCGGCTATTTCCATGGATTTTGCTTGTGCTTTGTGCGGTAAAATTACTATTAAAATGTCTAATTTAATTTGTTTTGGCGTACGGTATGAATCATCCAAGAGGATGCCGCTTAAAAGAAAGATTTAATTAACTTTGCGCGCAAATAACTAACAAATGATTAAGATTCTTGCAAATGATGGTATCGAGGCTGATGGTAAGATGCTCCTCGAAGAGGCCGAGTACATCGTAGATACAAATAAGGTTGCTCAGGAAGATCTGCCTAAGGTCCTCCCGCAGTATGATGTTATTATCGTGCGTAGCGCTACCAAAGTCCGTAAGGATCTGATCGATGCATGCCCCAATCTGAAGGTGATCGCCCGGGGTGGGGTTGGTATGGATAATATTGATGTTGACTATGCCCGCAGCAAAGGTATTGCTGTCATCAACACTCCGGCTGCTTCGACGAGATCCGTTGCCGAGCTGTCAATGGCCCATATCTATGCGCTCTCCAGGCATATCCATCATTCCAAGCAGGAGATGAGCGCCGAAGGCTCTGATTTCAAGTCACTCAAATCTTTCTATTCCAAGGGTACGGAGCTTGCCGGCAAAACACTCGGTATTATCGGCTTCGGCCGTATCGGACAGGAAGTCGCCAAATTGGCTATGGGCAGCAATATGCGTATTCTGCCTTATGACCCCTTTGTAGAAGAAACAGTGCTGAATTTTAACATCTTCGGCAATGATAAGCTTACATTGGCCTTAAAGATCCATACAGTGGAGAAAGACTACCTCCTCAGAAACAGTGATTTTATTACCCTGCACCTTCCTTTCTCAGACGGAAAACCGATCATCGGAGCCGAAGAGATTGCCAAGATGAAGGATGGGGTGATCCTGATCAACTCGGCACGTGGAGGAGCTATCGATGAGACGGCGCTCCTGGACGGCTTGAATTCCGGTAAGGTCTATGGTGCAGGGCTGGATGTTTTTGATAACGAGCCTTCTCCGAAAAAGGAGATCCTGCAGCATCCGATGGTGTCGGTGACACCACACATCGGTGGGTCGACTAAAGAGGCCCAGTCAAAGATCGGGATTGAGCTGGCAGATAGCATCATTACATTCTTTGAATCCAGGTCATAGTTTAAAAAAAAATAGCAGGGAGGAGATCCTACATGCCTCAAAAGATCAATAAAATAGATAACAATCAGGTTGCCCAGTTTTCGGATCAGATCGAAGTGATCGATGCGCATGAGCACAATCTCAAGCATATTGATGTCTCTATCCCCAGGGATAAGCTGGTCGTCATAACCGGTATAAGCGGCAGTGGTAAGTCGAGCCTTGCTTTCGATACGATATTTGCCGAAGGCCAACGCCGGTATATTGAGACCTTTGATAATTACACCAGGATGATGATCGGTGGTATGGAACGCCCGGCCGTCGAGAAGATCAATGGATTATCGCCCGTTATCTCCATTGAACAAAAAACAACGGGTTGGAACCCCCGGTCGACCCTCGGCACCGTGACCGAAGTCTATGACCTGCTGCGTCTGTTGTATGCGAGAGCTTCAGAAGCATACTCCTATATCAGCGGAAAAAAGATGGTCAAGTATTCGGAGGAAGAGATCATTGAAGCCATTCGCAAAGACCTCGACGGACATTCAGTTATGATCCTTGCTCCTATTGTCAAGGGACGGAAGGGACATTACAAAGAGCTGTTGGACCAGGTGCGCAAGCAGGGTTATACCAAGGTAAGAATAGACGGTGAAATTACCACGCTCTCTGCTGGTATGCAGGTCGATCGCTATAAAGTACATGATATTGAGCTGGTCATCGATAAGCTGACAGTCAGCGAAGGCAATCTTTCCAGGTTGATCTCTTCGGTGCAACTGGGCTTAAAGATGGGAGAAGGTCTGGTCTATATCAGTGACAATGATGACGATACGATCAGGCTGTTTAGCAAACACCTTGCCGACCCTGAAAATAAGCTGGCCTACGAAGAGCCCAATCCCAATACTTTTTCATTCAACTCTCCTTATGGAGCCTGTCCGAGGTGCGGCGGACTCGGCGAGCTGTTTGAGGTTGATATCAACAAGGTCATTCCTGACCGGTCGAGAACGATCAATGAGGCGGGTATCGCCCCGCTCGGCCTGCCCCGTGAGACCAATTACTATAATCAGGTACGCGACATAGCCAAGGCCTATAAGTTTACGTTTGCCACACCTATAGAACAGATTCCGTCCAAAGCGCTGGACGAGATCTTATATGGCACCAACGGTAAAAACCATTCGGGTGATAAGCCCTTTACCTACAATGAGTATACGTATGACCTGAAGACCACAGGCCTGATCCGGATTATTGAGCTTTGTTACAGTGATTCCTCTTCCGAAAAGATCCGTCAGTGGGCTGAAGAATATATGTCGCTCGAAACGTGTCCCGAATGTAAAGGCGACCGGCTGCGTATAGAATCGCTGCATTATAAGATTGCGGACAAAAATATCGCCGAGCTCAACAAGATGTCCCTGTGGGAGCTGGACCAGTGGTTTAAAGATCTGGAACCACGTCTCGATGAGCGTCAGAAAAATATTGCCAGGGATGTGCTGAAGGAGATTTCCATGAGGATTCATTTTCTCAACCATGTGGGTTTACATTATCTGACACTCGACAGGAGTGCGAGGACATTATCGGGAGGAGAGTCACAGCGTGCGCGTCTTGCCAACCAGATCGGCACGCAACTGTCCGGCGTATTATATATTCTTGATGAGCCCAGCATCGGCCTCCATCAGAGAGACAATAACAGGCTTATCAAAGCATTGAAGGAATTGGTCGAGATCGGCAATACGGTGCTTGTTGTCGAGCACGATAAAGATATTATGCTTGCCTCTGACTATATCATTGATATCGGTCCGGGCGCAGGAATACATGGGGGTAGGGTGACAGGTAGTGGCAGCCCCGGCGAATTCCTCCGACAGGATAATACGACGGCTCAATATCTATCTGGTACGATCCGCGTCGAGATTCCCGCTGAGCGCAGAAAAGGCAATGGGAAGTCGATTATTCTCAAAGGCGCAACAGGACATAACCTGCGCAATGTCGATGTTACCATACCCCTCGGCCTGATGCTCATGGTTACAGGGGTATCGGGCAGTGGCAAGAGCTCATTGATTACGGAAACCCTCTATCCGATACTTCGGAAACATTTTTATAATAGCCTTGCCAAACCGTTGCCTTACCGGTCGATCGACGGTCTTGAGCATCTGGATAAGGTCATAGAGATCGACCAGGCTCCGATCGGCAGGTCGCCACGCTCCAATCCTGTTACGTATATCAATGTTTTTTCCGAGATCAGAAATCTGTATGCCGGTCTGCCCGAGTCGAAGATCCGTGGCTATAAGATCGGCCGCTTTTCATTTAATGTTGCAGGCGGCCGGTGCCCCGTATGTGAAGGTGGCGGCATGAAGGTGATCGAGATGAACTTCCTGCCTGACGTCATGGTTGAATGTGAAGGATGTAAAGGAAAACGGTACAACAAAGAAACATTGGAGATCCTGTACAAGGGAAAGTCGATCGGAGATGTTTTACAGATGACAGTCAATGAAGGCGTCGAGTTTTTTCAAAGCATACCGAAGATCTATCGGAAATTAAAAACACTTCAGGATGTCGGGCTCGGGTATATTGCCCTGGGACAGCAAAGTACGACGCTCAGCGGAGGAGAGGCACAGCGCGTCAAGCTTGCAGAGGAGCTTTCCAAAAAAGATACGGGAAATACACTTTATATTCTGGATGAGCCGACGACAGGACTACACTTCAGTGATATCCAGCAGCTTTTGTCCGTTTTGCAGTCGTTGGTCGACAAAGGCAATACAGTATTGATCATCGAACACAACATGGATATGATCAAATCTGCCGATTATATCATCGATGTGGGACCTGAGGGCGGCTCAGGTGGAGGGACCATTGTCGCGACCGGAACCCCCGAAGAAATCGCGGCTGACGAAAAAAGCGTAACCGGCCAATTTCTGAAGCTGGAGCTATAAAGCTATTTGAACTTTTCTTCCCATTCTTTCAGATTCCAGTCTTCAACTGTTTTTTTATCCTTCAGGATCTCATCCGAGATATCCTCATATTCAGTGTATTCGGCTTCCTGTGTATTGTAGAAAGACGGCTGTCCCTGCTCTTTCTGTATCTTTTCTACTTTCCTGGACACAATAGCCTTCAATAACAAGCCTACTAATGTAAACGGCAGAAAAAGTATAGAAACGACAGTATTTAGGGTTCCTAAAAGCGGTTGTTGCCTGATACCCCTGATCAGCCTTTTAAAATAATCGATCAGCACCTCTTTTTTGATGAAAAGAATGGACAGGATCAGCAGCGGAGACGCATACAACAATACGATATACAGCACTTTGGCTACAGAGAATAAGAAGTATCCCAGGATAAGCAGGAGGATTAGCCCGGCCAGGGAAGAGAAATTGAACGAAAAAGATTTTTCCATCTTATGATAATATTATATTAGTAACAAGCCGATCGCAGATATTATTCATAAAAAACTTTATTTTTAGATAAACAACCAATATTTCCGGTTAAAATTAATTAACAAAAAAATCAGAATTTTCTTTTGAATGAGCAGCGTTTTTACCTCTTTATGTACTATATATTTTTGGAATAGACAATAATAGATTGGAAATGGGCTAAATTTCTATATCTTTGTTACACTACTAAATACTTTAATTCTGTGTTAATGCCAAAGGTTTACTTATTATTTGCTTTTTTATTTTTTTCCTCTTTTTATAAATTATACGGACAATGTAATCCGGCTCTTACGATAGAACCGGCTTTTGATTGTATGACGGCTGCCAACTCTGCTGTCAATGGCGCGGGTACGGGCTTTGTATGTGATCTGGAAGGATTCTGCATCAATACCGGAACAGTTCCGGCATTAACCCCGCCGCCGCCGTTTTGTTCATCCAATTCAGTATTGAACAACCCTATCTGGTTCTCATTTATAGCCGATGATTCGGGCGTTCTGAACATAGATGTAAGTACTTCAGGATGTTCCGGACAGGGCGTTCAATGGGCATTATACGCCGGATGCGGCAACCTGATGAATGCTGTCGCCTGTCAGAGTAATCCTGTGATACCTCCGGGAGTAACTTTTAATATTTCTGCTACGGTAGCTCCGGGTGCTACCTATTACCTGGTTATCGACGGTGCCAATGGCGCGACCTGTAATTATGAGTTCCATGTCAATGACGGTATCAGTCCGGTACTTGTCGGTGAGGCGATCGGAACAGTATTATCCGGAAGTACCCAGGTATGCGGTGGAAGTACCATCAATTATTCTTTTCCGGGTATTGAATATGCCACTGACTATCATTGGACCCTGCCAACAGGGGCAACTATTGACTCCCAGGGGCCTGGTACCTCAGTGAGCTTCCCGGAAGGAATGGCTCCCGGCGTTTACCAGTTGTGTGTTACCGGTTCCAATGACTGTGATGAGAATAGCGACAGCCAGCCGATATGCTGGAATATAACGGTAGGAGAGGAGCCTGTTTATGATGTACAGGGGCAGGTATGCGAAGGTGATACTTATACTTTCCGCGGCGGACAATACCCGGCAGGGAGTTACACATTTAATTACAACGGTCCGGCAGGATCGAGCTGTGATACAACCTATAACTTGAATGTCACTACGATCCCTCCTACTTATGGACCGGATCTACAGGTATATATCTGTCCGGATGATCTGTATGCCTTTATTGACGGTATACCTTTCTCTGCCGGTCCGAACGCCAACCAGGTGACATATGTCAATGGCCGTGGCTGCGACAGTCTGGTCAACTACTATGTCAATGAAGTTGAAGTAAATGGAACGATCTTTGCCAGCCCCGCATCCTTACCTTGTGGCGGTTCGGCGTCCTCGACACTGACATTGAATCCTGCCTGGACCTTTCCTAATTATGTGACATATGGGATCAAATGGTATAATGCCAATAATGAAGAGATCGGCTCGGGCGGCTCCGTTAATATAACGAATCCCGGATTCTATTATGCCATTGTGACGACGATAATGAGCAATGCTATTCCCGAAAATCCTAATATAACACCCCTTGAGGTCACTTGCCAGCAGTCATTCACGATCACGGTACCTGCGGAGAATTCGACGTTGGTAGCGCCGGTAGCGACGGGTCCGACGGTATTGTGTGCAGGGGGAGTATATAGCTTCAATACGGATACGCAGGCAGGGACGACGTCGTATACGTGGGTGCATTCGGGCGGTACGGTGATGAGTGGCGGCAGCGGGGAGACGATAGATTTGAGCTATAGTACACCGGGAACGTATGATATATGTGTAAATGCGGTGGATGGATGTGGTCCGGGAGCACAGACGTGTTTCCAGGTGCAGGTGATACCGTCACCGACGGTTACGTTGGATGCGCCATATGCGGTATGCGGTACGGGAGATGATCTGACGGCGGTGATAGGGGATGTACCGGATGAGACTGATCCGTTGCTGCATTATGTATGGATGGCGACAGCCGGACCGAATACGGGAGGCGTGGTGTTCAGTCCGGCGAATGCGGCTGTGACGCAGGTCACGGTACCGGAGCCGGGGACCTATACGTTCCAGTTTTCAGCGGATTACAATGGACAGGGATGCGGGGAGGCGAAGACGATAGAAGTGACGTTTGAGCAGGCGTTGGTTTTGACGCCGAAGGATATAGAGGCCTGC
>Ga0206118_100231_pt1 | contig 44002 bp, 43 predicted proteins | sample 3A20Ametagenome_FD_177999 | JGI IMG/M metagenome (GOLD analysis project Ga0206118, IMG submission 177999) | Enriched microbial communities from leaf-cutter ant dump, University of Wisconsin, Madison, United States - 3A20A | ecosystem: Environmental > Terrestrial > Nest > Insects nest > Nest dump... | reverse complement strand
GCCTTTACTTTGCATTACAACAAAATAAATAGTAAATTACAAAAGGAAAGCAGAGGTGAACTATAACCTACGCTAAGCTTTTGGCTTATGTTCGGCATCAGTCCTCTGCCCTTCCTTTATTGGTTGCAGCATCAGATAGAATGTTAGACTTCCAGGTCTGTTAAAGGCTTTAATGCAAGCAACCTCTTTTTGTTCCCTTAAATGTAAAAATATGAAAAAGTATTCAATTTTTATCGGGATCGATATTTCCAAAAACAGCCTTGACATCTGTCGCTTCTCTTCAGAAGATACGGATAAAATTACTCATCAGAAAATTGGAAATACGCCCAAAGAAATCAAAAAGTATCTTAAAAGCATTGAGGTGGAAAATGCCATCTTTTGTATGGAAGATACAGGCGTTTATGGTATGTATCTGCACAAAGTGCTTACGGAACATTCCGCAGACTTTGCAGTAGTGCCCGCCATACATATCAAAAGAAGCAAAGGGCTTTGTCGCGGAAAGAGCGATAAGGCAGATGCAAAAGATATTGCTCTGTTTGCCTTCACACACCGACACGGGATCCGGCTTTACCAGATGCCGGAAGAAGCTTTTTTGGAGCTTAAGGTCCTGATATCGGAAAGAGAAAAGCTGGTAAAAGCCATCAAGATCTTTCAATCTACACAGGAAAGCACTTGTTACATAGAAAAGACAATCTGTAAGACATTAAAGAGAAATAACAGCAAGACCATCAGGCTTTTAAAGCAACAGCTCAAAGAGATCGAAGGATCCATTCGGGACCTGATCAAAAATGATGAGCTTATGAGTGTTCAGATGGAGCTGTTGCAGACCATTCCGGGTGTCGGGTTCCAGACGGACCTCCAATTGATCGTTTTCACAAAATGCTTCAGATCTTTCAAAAATTGGCGGCAATTAGCTTGTTACGCAGGAATAGCTCCTTTTCCATATCAATCCGGAACAAGTATAAAAGGAAAAGCAAAGATCAGCAATCTGGCTCAGAAGAAGCTCAAATCAACCTTACACCTGGCAAGCCTGGCGTTGAAAAGATATGATCCTGAAACCAAAAAATATTTTGAAAGAAAGGTAGCGGAAGGAAAAAACAAAATGTCGGTAATCAATGCTCTCAGATGTAAATTAATATCAAGAGCCTTTGCCGTTATCAACAGAGGTACTCAATTTGTAAACACTCAAAAATTTATAGCGTAATTCTCTTGGTTTTTAACATAGAATGCCGAACAGCTTGAGTGATCTTTGAATTGAAAATATATTTTCCGGACACCGTTCGGCATCGGCTCTGCCTATGTCGGGGCGTCAGCAAATTTTCAATTTGCACCGTTATATAACATTGTAAGCTGAAAGCCTGTCACCGGAATGTAGAGCAACCCGCGACCGGTAGAGCCATCGGATCGACCGTTCTGGTCTAAAGGGGAAAATGTTATACCTACACGGATGATCCGGTGACCGATATACTGCCCAACTTTTATTACCTTTGCGCCTTTGATCCAAATCCGGTCAATGAAGGACTATGAAGAGTATTGAAGAATTAAAAGAGATCGCTGCGCAGGTACGGCGCGACATCCTGCGTATGGTGTACAATGCGTCGAGCGGTCACCCGGGAGGCTCCCTGGGATGCGCCGACTTTCTCACCGCGCTTTATTTCAGGGTGATGCACCAGGCTCCGGAATTCAGCATGGAGGCTAAGAACGAGGACGCCTTTTTTATGTCCAACGGGCATATATCCCCTGTGCTGTACAGCGTGCTGGCCCGCAGGGGCTACTTCCCGCTGGAAGAGCTGTCGACCTTCCGCAAGATCAACAGCCGTCTTCAGGGCCATCCTACCACACACGAAGGTCTGCCGGGCATCAGGACCGCTACGGGCTCCCTTGGCCAGGGTCTTTCGGTAGGCGTAGGTATGGCATTGGCCAAAAAGATCGACAAGGATCCGGGATTTGTCTTTGTTTCGACCGGCGACGGTGAGCTGCAGGAAGGTCAGATCTGGGAGGCGGTCATGTTTGCTCCTTTCCATAAGCTCGATAACCTGATCGTCGTTGTAGACTGGAACGGCCAGCAGATCGACGGCTCCAACAACGATGTGCTCAGCCTCGGTGACCTGGAAGGAAAGTGGCGCAGCTTCGGCTGGCGCGTTACCGTCACCAACGGCAACGACATGGAATCGATCGTGCATGCCCTGGAAGAGGCCAAAACTCACGTAGGGACACAGATCCCGACGGTCATTCTTATGCGCACCAACATGGGAGAGGGCGTCGACTATATGATGGGCACGCATGCCTGGCACGGCAAGGCGCCCAATAAGGAGCAGCTCGACAAGGGGCTTGCCCAGCTTCCCGAAACCCTCGGCGACTTTGTATATAATGAAAACTACCAGGCTCCACTTCCAAAACATTGAATGCTATGAATATTCACGATATTGTATCTACAGGTAAAAAAGCTACACGCGACGGCTTCGGCGAAGGTCTCCACGAGGCCGGTAAAAGAAATCCGGAAGTGGTCGCTCTCTGCGCCGATCTTTTGGGCTCGCTCAAGATGGAGGCATTTCTCGAAGACTTCCCGGACCGTTTTATACAGATGGGCATCGCCGAGGCCAATATGATGGGTGTGGCGGCCGGGCTCGCCACTGCGGGCAAGATCCCTTTTACGGGCACCTTTGCCAATTTTTCTACCGGAAGGGTCTATGACCAGATCCGTCAATCCATCGCCTATTCCGGCAAAAACGTCAAGATATGCGCTTCACACGCCGGGCTGACCCTGGGTGAGGACGGCGCCACCCACCAAATACTGGAAGATATAGGCATGATGCGGATGCTGCCGGGCATGACGGTGATCTGTCCCATCGATGCCAACCAGACCAGGCAGGCTGTCCTGGCACTGCTCGAGCATACCGGGCCGGCCTATCTCCGCTTCGGAAGGCCTGACTGGCCTGTATTTACAGGCGCCGATACGCCGTTTGTCATCGGCAGGGCCGATCGCCTCGGCTCAGGCACCGATGTCAGCATCCTGGCTACCGGCCTCATGGTATGGAATGCGGTTGAAGCCGCCAAAACCCTGGAAGGCCGCGGTATATCGGTCGATGTGATCAGCGTTCCGACCGTCAAGCCGCTGGATGAAGCCACTATCCTCGATTCTCTTTCCAGGACCGGCTGCGCGGTCATCTGTGAAGAGCACCAGATCAACGGCGGACTGGGCGACGCCATTGCCCATCTTGCCGCCGCCCACACCCCCTGCCCGATGGAATTCGTCGGGGTCAGGGACAGCTTCGGCGAAAGCGGAAAGCCCCTGGAGTTGCTCAAAAAATATGGCCTCGACCCTGAAAATATCGTCGAAGCCGCTCTGAATGTGATCAAAAGAAAATAAAATGCCGAAAAAAGCTAAACCATCTGCTCCTTCTTCCTCCAAATCCATGCGCTTCAACAGCAAGCTCATCCACGCCGGCGTGAGTCCTGACCCGGGCACCGGGGCTATTATGACCCCTATATTCCAGACCTCGACCTATGTGCAGGAAGAGCCAGGTGTGCACAAGGGACATGAGTACGGCCGGACCAGCAACCCGACACGCTCTGCCCTCGAAGCCAATATCGCCGCCCTCGAAAACGGCAGCTACGGCCTCTGCTTTTCAAGCGGCCTGGGCGCTATGGACACCCTGCTCAAGCTGCTCAGCCCGGGTGACGAGATCATCTCGACCAATGACCTGTACGGCGGATCTTACCGCCTGATGACCCGTGTATACGGGCGCTTCGGTATCAAGAGCCACTTTATCGATCTCAACGATACGGATCAGCTCGAAAAGCTCATCAGCCCGCGTACGCGCCTGATCTGGATCGAGACACCGACCAATCCCATGCTCAACATCGTCGACATCAGAAAAGTAACCCGCATAGCGGAGAAATATGGCATCCTCACCTGTGTTGACAATACCTTTGCCTCTCCATATCTGCAGCGCCCGCTCGACCTCGGCGCCGACATCGTCCTCCACAGCTGCACCAAGTACCTGGGCGGACACAGCGATGCGGTCATGGGCGCCATCGTATGTAAGAAAAAAGAGATCGAAGACCAGCTGCGCTTCCTGCAGAATGCCTGTGGCGCCACACCCGGACCCATGGACTGTTTCCTCATCCTGCGGGGTATCAAGACCCTACATGTGCGGATGAAAAGAGCCTGCCGGAATGCTGCGCGTATCGCCGAATTCCTAAGGACGCACCCTGCCGTGGCACGGGTCAACTACCCGGGCTTCAAGACCCATCCCGGCCATGAGCTTGCCGCCTCGCAGATGCGCGACTTCGGCGCTATGGTATCCTTCGACCTTAAAAAAGATACACCTGACGAGGCCAAAAGCGTATTGCGCGGGTTCAGGATGTTTTCCCTTGCAGAGTCACTCGGTGGGGTCGAATCTCTTGTAGGCCATCCTGCTACCATGACCCATGCATCGATACCCAGGGAGGAACGGATGAAGGTAGGGCTCACCGACTCTCTGATCCGCCTGAGTATAGGTATAGAAGACATTGAAGACCTGATCGCAGATCTTGACCAGGCGCTCAGATAATGGAGTCTTCAACCGTGTCTCTCTCGGTCTGTATTCCTGTATACAACCAGGATGTCAGGGCGCTGGTGGATGCTCTCAGGGCACAATCCCTGACGGCGCCGTTGCCGGTCGAGATCCTGGTCGCCGATGACGGCTCAGATGATTTTTTTCGCAATGTCAACAAAAATCATGCGATACAGTCCGGTATCCGCTATTTTCAGCTGGACAGAAACGAAGGCAGATCTTTTGTGCGTAATTTCCTGGGCTCGGAATGCAGGACGAGCCATATCCTGTTTCTCGACGGCGATTCCGTGATAGAAAACCTTGATTTCCTGTGCAGGTATGGTGAGCTCATCGGTCGGCATCCGGACACTGTCTTATGTGGTGGTACTTATTTCCGCCAGCGCCGGCCGGACCGTTCGATCTCGCTCCATTATAAATACGGGATCAGGGTTGTGGCGCACCTGCATTCAAAGAAGGATAAGCAGGGCCGGTTCCATTTCATGTCGTCCAATTTTGTCATGCCGGCGGATGTATTCCGCACAGTCGGATTCGACCTGCGGCTGCGTGGTTATGGCCACGAGGATACCGTATTCGGATATGAGCTCGATAAAAGGAACATCCCGGTAGTAGGCGTGGACAATACAGTGCTTCACAATGATCTCGATACCAACGACGTCTTCCTGGATAAGATACGGCAGTCGGTCCACAACCTGAACCTGATGCAGGCCAGCGGCGACTATGGGAAAGCTCTTTCTTCGGTCCGCCTGGTGCGTATCGCGGAGAAGCTGCGCTCGGCATATGTAGCCGGAATATACCGGGGTATATTTAGATGGCTGGAAAAACCGGTCATCAGTAACCTTCAGGGCGGGAGGCCATCCCTTTTCCTCCTTCAGCTGTACAAGCTGTACTTGATCCTAAAAAAGAAAGGATGAAGATAGGATTTGACGCCAAACGACTTTTTCAGAACAATACCGGACTGGGTAATTACAGCAGGACCCTGGTTCACAACCTTCATCATTTTTATCCCGGGGAAGAGATCTTTCTCTACGCGCCCAAAAAAGTGGTCAATGACCGTACGCGACCCTTCCTCGACGACGATTACCATATCGTCGTGCCACAGGGGCCTGCCCGCCTGGGGTGGCGCAGCATGGGCGTCGTCAGGGCGATGAAGCACGACAGGATCGACCTGTACCACGGTCTGAGCCATGAGTTGCCCGTAGGTATCCGGCAGGCCCATATTCCTTCCGTCGTGACGATCCACGACCTGCTGTACAAATATTTCCCGGTGGACTTCCCGGTAGTTGACCGGTTTATATATCACACCAAGTTCAGGTTTGCGTGTGAAAATGCCGATAGCATCATCGCTATCAGCGAAGCTACGCGGGCCGATATCATCAGGCACTACGGCACAGACCCGGCCAGGATCAGGGTCATCTACCAGACCGTAAGCCCTGTGTTTTACACGACGCCTCCGGAGGACGTCATCCAGGCTACCCGCGCTGCATATGACCTTCCTGCGCAGTTTATCCTCAATGTGGGGTCGGTGATAAGGAGGAAAAATCTTGAGGTCCTGGTCCGTGCCCTTGCCCTTATCCCTGCTGAAAAACGCCTTCCCCTCGTCATCGTGGGCGACGGCTCGGGATACCTGGAATATATCGAAGACCTGATCGCTGAGCTAAGGCTCCCGGAATATATCATCCGGATCAAGGCACCCTCGCCCGATACGCTCAATGCCCTCTACAGGCTGGCTACGATAACGGTGTACCCGAGCCTGATGGAAGGCTTCGGCCTGCCCGTCCTTGAGTCTGTCATATGCGGTACGCCGGTCATCACAAGCCGCCGGTCGTCCCTTACGGAAGCAGGAGGCGACATAGCCCATTATATCGGAGGTGAGGATGCGGAAGAGCTTAAGGAAAAGATCCTTACCGTTCTGTCCTCTTCCGAAAAGCCCGATCCGGCAAAGGTTGCCGGCCATATTGCCCGTTTCGATCCGGGCTTGCTGACACGACAGCTCCATAAGCTGTACCAGGACCTGGCCGGATGACAGCGATTAAGGACAGGCTTTCTATTTCTGCGATAGAGATCACATTCAAGACCGGGATCACACCGGCTCAGATGCCGGGTGGCTCATTGGGCGCATTGTGCACCAGGTCCCTGATCACGCCTGTTTCATTGGCCCCGTATTCGGCCTTGAACATCTTGATGAAGATCAGGAAGTAGGAGATGATCAGAGGTCCGAAGACCAGGCCAGGCAACCCGAATATATTGAGACCCATAAATACGCCGAGGAAGGTCACTACAGGGTGCACGTCGCCCATTTTGTTGGAGATATACATCCTGATCAGGTTGTCGATATTGCCGAGCACGATCAGGCATCCGAGACCTACCACGAGGCCGTCCACGTATTTGCCCATCGCAAGGAGGATAACGGTTATCGGCACCCAGATGAGGCCGGTTCCCACCAGTGGGATGATCGACGCCGCCCCGGTCAGAATGGCCCACAGGCCGGCATCCGACACGCCGGCATATAAGTATAGCCCGTAGGCGATGAGACCCTGGATCACGGCGATCACAGGCACCCCGACGGCATTGATAAAGGTCATGTTGCGCAGCTCCTCACCGAGGATGCTCAGGTTTTTCTCACGCATGGGCAGGTACCTGATCAGTGTCTTCTCCAGGCTGCCGTAATTGACAAGAAAGTAATACAGGAGGAAGTACATGACGACAATGGTCGTCAGCACGCCAAATACGTTGTTAAGCACACCCGTGAGCACCGTTCCGAGATTGGACGTGATCTTGGAGATCATCTCATCGACCTTGATGTCGACGGGCAACAGCCTGATCTTTTCTACGATGGTGTCCTTGATGGAATTCAACAGGTCAGGCTGATTGATATAAAAGATGATCTTATTGGCGATAAGGATGCCCATCAGTGTAAAAGGCAGGACAAGGATAAAGAACGAAAGCAGGATGACGATAAGCGCTGATATCGTTTTGTTGATCTTTCGCTTTTCACACAGCCTTATCATCTGTTTTTTGAACAGAATATAGAAGATCGATGCCCCCAGTGCAGCGGAAATAAAAGAAGTCAGGTTGGAAACAATGACGATCCCGATCCCGATGATCAGAAATAGGAAGATGTATTTCTGTATCAGCCTGTCGTTGGTCATATTGTAATTGTTTTAATCAAATGTAAACTATTTACAGCATATTTTATCATGGTTGTTTTTTATGGGAGAAAAATTAACTGTTACACTACCGGTCAGGTATCACCCCACGCTTTCTATGCGCTGTCCCTCTGGTGTGCAGGCGCCGTCTTTACAAAAAAATAGATATGCTTTCTTGGCGGTATCCGGGAAACGTGTATATTTGCATCCGCTATTAGAAACAGGGTCGGTTGGCCGAGCGGTTAGGCAAAGGTCTGCAAAACCTTCTACGGCGGTTCGAACCCGCCACCGACCTCTTCTTTTTATTTCCCCCCTTCAATTTTTGTTTTTGATTCCCTGTTATGGCCAGTTGATCGCAGGCTTCTCTTTGAGAAAATGAACTATTTTTGATTTTTTAGCGATCAGCCGGGCCTGCTATTTTCTCCACCGTTTCAGGTGCTCTTTTCTGAATGTCCATTCCGGAGTATATATATGACGATCGCCTGCTCTGATCTCATACCACGGGCTGATGCCGGGATTATTTCTGTTGCTCAGTACCTGGATCTCCTGTGCAGGCATATAGCTCTGGCCAAGCAGGACCGCTTTTTCGCCGCGGGCGTTCGTGGCGACGTCCAGCACGATGACCGCATGACCATAGGGTTGCTTTTTCTCGATGAATACATCTCCGGCCCTGATCTCTTTCAGATCCGGTACCGGCTCCAGCTCCTCATATAGGGACGCTGTATTGGCATATTGGAATATATATTCCAGGTAATTCCAGAATGCCGGGTAAGACAGATCGCCTTTGACATAATCCAGGTAATATCTCGGCTTGCTGTCAGAAAGAAAATTAAAGCGGATATCGCCATATCTTCCCATCTTCCACAGGTATTCCGCCCGCAGCCTGATGGCTGCATCGGCGCATTGATGCAGGTTTTTATGACCGATCGGCAGGTCGATGACGGCGTCGTATATCCCGGGATTGTGCTTCAGCCTGCCGTCGTAATAGCTGACAAGGCTGCCTTTGGTCTTCAATGGCAGCCCTCTGAGATAAGCGATCATCTCTCCCTTACCCGCCGCCTTGCGTTGATAGCCGGCCGGCGGAGGAAACCTCTGACTCAGGCATTCTGCCGGATCTGGCAGGCTGGTGGCTTCTGCCAATGGTGCCGGTGGGTAGGCCATTTCCTTCCTTTGTTCCAGGGTGATGAGGAGCAGCATCTTTATTATATACAGGCTGATGACGGTTGGCATGTTTTTATAACGTAATATTACGGTATTTATTTTGTGGTGCCGGACGAACAGGCCGGTTGCTGCTTAGCAGGTGTCGGTCTGTGCCGCTTCGGTATTGTGGAGTGCTCCCTAATGCCGATATCATTCCTGTATAATTCATGAGCGGCAAGGACACCGGTGATACCCGAGCTTATGAGCCTACACCGATACCCAGGTCGTCATTCCGGCTCTGAAACCGGCCAAATGGCTCATTTTTAATGATCCGGTAAGGTAATTAAGGTTGAGAACTGCGGAGGAATTTTAGCAGGGAGCTTTCGGCAAGGGTGCTGCTGCTTCCGTTCAATTGCTCTTTTTTAAGAGGCCTGATGATCTTTTCGAGCTTTTTCTTTTCATAGGCTGTGATCAGTTGAGGATGGATATAATATTTCCGGCTCACAGCCCGGGTATTTCCCAGGCGGAGCGCTACACCATCGATGATGGAGATTATATTCCTTTTACAATCGGCATCACATTCAAAGTCATCGTGTAAGGCCATGAGCTGTAATGCCAGCACACAACCCGCCCATGTTCTGAAATCTTTGCAGGTAAAGTCCTGATGCATATGCTCCTGCAGGTATTCATTGATATCCCCTGAATCGAGTTTCTTGATGATGCCATCTTCATCCCTGTATTGGAATAACTCCTGCCCGGGCAGCTCTTTCACATTGCGGAGCAGGCGGACGAGTGACCTGTCCTGTAATTTTATTTCCTGCTGAATGCCTTTTTTGCCCTTAAACTTAAAGAAAGCCTGCGTAGGAGTGATCCGGACATGTTTGTTCTTTAAGGTTGTCAGGCCATAGGAGCCATATTCCTTTTCGTAAGAAGTATTGCCTGCCCGGATAAAGGTCTCATCCATGACGCGGAGGGCTATGGCGATGACCTTGGTCTTGGTAAGTGTCTTTTGCCGTATGTCTTTTTTGATCCTGTTCCTCAGTGCAGGCAGCTTTTTGCCAAATTCCAGTATCCTGTCAAATTTTTGATCATTTCTCAGCCTGGACCATGTATTGTGATACCTGTATTGTTTCCTCCCTTTGGCATCAATTCCTGTCGCCTGCAGGTGGCTGTCAGCAAGGGGAGAGATCCATACGTCGGTCCATGCCGGCGGTATAGCCAGATCTTTGATCCGCTCTAGTACTTCCGGATCGGTTATGACCCTGTTTTGCTGATCCCTGTAGATAAACCCGTTGCCCTTTTTCGCTCTCCTGAACCCTTTGCTCCCCGATGGGATATACCGTAGCTTCATGGCCCGTGCCAGTTGCTGCGGAGAAATACTGGTATCTGTCATAAGGCGGAGTTGTATGTGGTCAACAGGCGGAAGAGTAGGCCATAGGCCGGAAGCATAAGATGGCAGTATCCGTTGCCGCGTAGTACAGCTTCAGCATATATACGGGCCGGTTTTAGCAATATAGGAAACGAGTGAGTAGCCGGCTCACTTTTTCTTCTTTTTGCCCTTTTTTGCAGTTGAGCCTTTGGGCACCTTATACCCTTTTTCCCTTGCTTCCGATAGCGCAATGGCTATTGCCTGCTTGCGATCCGTCACGGTATCACCGCTGCCGCTTTTCAGCTTACCGGCCTTGAATTTACGCATGGTCTTCGCCACATACGTCTGTGTTTTTTTTGAGTATTTAGCCATGTGATCGTATTTTATTATTCCTGGCCCAACTTTTCCCTGAGCTTTGAGATCTCCTGTTCCAGCTCTTTGATCAATCTTTGCTCAGCGGCCTTCAGACGGTTGATATCCATCGTCTGTAACTGGCTTAACCTGAGTTCCTTTTCTTTTATACTTTGCTTTAATTCTTCCAGCTTCATAGCTTAATTTATTTAATCTGATAGACATCCTCTTGTCGATGCCCTGCCCCATTTGGTATGATGACAGGACCCGCAGGCCGCTTCATGGCCGGATCGGAGGGTTGTGGTATATCCGCACTGAACACAGGAGTACAATCCGTCCTCCGGTATGACCACATAGAGCTGACTGATGATATCGGGAAAGATGCACAGGCCAGCTTTGACCTCCTTACCTTCATTTTTGAACAGGCTTACATCACCGTCTACCTCCAGGATAGCTTTTCTCACCTGGCCGAGGTGCTCGATACCGCCCTCCCTAAGCTCCATGTAAAACTCGTCGAATGATATATTTTCGTCCCTGATAATATCCGCCGTGAACCGGCCGTCCTCTATCAGCACGATCGGCTCTCCCTCGATCAGCTTGCCGACCTTTCTTGACTTAAGCAGCAGGAAAGTGATGATCTTGTAAAGGAAGACAATGGTCAATATCGTTAATACGGCGGGAAGGACGCCTACATCCTTATAAAACGCAATGTCGCCGGCAGCCGACCCCAGGGTAAGAATGATGACGACCTCAAAGAGCGAAAGCTGCCTGACACCCCGCTTTCCCGTGAGTCTGATAGCGATGATGACGGTTGTGAATCCTATCAGGCAACGGAGCATCACTTCCAGCAGGAAGGTCCATTTCTCATTTCCCAATAAAAAATTCTCGATCGACTCCATAAACTTTTGTCCGGTTTTCGCGGTCTTTCTTTTCAACCTATCCGTTTTTTCATTAGTTCCTTCGGAAGACTATGATCCGGACTATTGCAGTCAAACCGGCCTCTATTTATACTCATTTTAAATAAGTTTGAGAAATGGCCGCCACACTTGGTTTTTTGTCTTTTCAAGTTTCCAATTGTTATAATTTATTTAATATTGCGCTACTTATGCAGCCGCTAACCAATCGATCGAAGAAAGTCAGCAATAAAAAGATGACGCTGATGGAAAAAGCCTACCTTCCGGCTATCGTAAGTGGGATGGGTATCACTTTGGGTCACTTCTTCAGGAAGCCTGTAACCATTCAGTGGCCTGAGCAGCAGCGTCCTTTTGCCCCGGTTTACCGTGGTCTGCATGTGCTCAAGCGTGACGAACAAGGCCGTGAAAACTGTACTGCCTGCGGCCTTTGCGCCGTCGCCTGCCCTGCTGAAGCGATCACCATGGTCGCGGCGGAAAGAAAGAGCGATGAAAAGCACCTGTACAGGGAAGAGAAATACGCGGCTGTCTATGAGATCAATATGCTGCGCTGCATCTTCTGCGGTCTTTGCGAGGAGGCTTGCCCCAAAGAAGCCATATTCCTGACGGATCGCCTGGTTCCGACCGAGTTTGAGAGAGGTGATTTCATCTACGGCAAGGACAAGCTGGTAGAAAAGATAGATCAGCGGATCGACGTGACCGTTCGTCAAAAACACAAAAACATCGATAAGTAACAAGATGAGCGAAATCCTTTTTTATGTATTGGGCGCCCTTTCTGTTTTATCTGCCGTTGTTGTCATCAGCTCCAATAATCCGGTACACAGTGTTCTGGCTCTGATCTTTACCATGTTCTGCCTCGCCGGCGAATATATCCTGCTCAATGCGCAGTTCCTTGCGGTGGTGCATATCATTGTATATGCGGGCGCCATCATGGTTTTGTTCCTCTTTGTGCTGATGCTGCTCAACCTCAATAAAGATACCGAACCACAGAAGTCAACCCGGTTCAAGCTGATCGGTGTGATCGCCGGAGGCCTGCTACTGGTCACTATGACGGGTGCCATCAAAGGCGCGTCGGCTCCGGCTCCGGGTGCGCTCAATGCTGAGCTGGGCCTGACCAAAAACCTGGGAAAGGTTCTTTTTACTGATTTTGTGGTTCCGTTCGAGATCGCCTCTATTCTATTCCTGGCTGCCATGGTCGGTGCGGTGATGGCCGGCAAAAAAGATCAAAAAGATAACAACCTGCATATATGAATCAAGTAACAGCAGCTATCAACGGTGTTCCGCTCGATCATTATGTGTATCTGAGCCTGGCGCTTTTCAGCATCGGCGTGGTCGGTGTGCTCATACGCCGCAATATGATCGTCGTCCTGATGTGCGTGGAGCTCATGCTCAATGCCGTCAACCTGCTTATGGCTGCATTTTCAACCTATCTCAACGATGCGGCAGGACAGATCTTTGTATTTTTTATCATGGTCGTCGCTGCGGCAGAAGCTGCCGTCGGGCTTGCCGTCCTCATCATGATCTACCGCAATACGAAGTCAGTCGATATCAGCAACCTGGACAAACTGAAAGGATAAATAAGATCAATGGCAGAAACTATACCTTATATCGTACTTCTTCCACTCATTGGCTTCCTGATCAATGGTTTGCTGGGTACCCGCCTGCCTAAATCAGTGATTGGCATTATCGGTACGCTGATGGTACTTATTCCCTTTGGTCTGACCATCGGCCTCTTTTCCGAGATCCGGTCAACCGGTCAGCCTATCCAATATACCTGGTTCAACTGGATAACACTGAGCGACATTCAGCTGAATGTGGGCTTCTATATCGATCAGCTGTCGGTGTGGATGATGATGATCATTACCGGTATAGGAAGCATCATACATATCTATTCGGCGGGGTATATGCACGATGACGAAGGACTGCATAAGTTCTTTGCCTACCTCAATCTCTTTATCTTCTCTATGCTCCTGCTCATCATGGGGTCTTCGTACCTGATGATGTTTTTCGGCTGGGAAGGCGTGGGACTCTGCTCATACCTCCTGATCGGCTTCTGGTATACCAATAAGGACTATGGGTATGCGGCGCGCAAGGCATTTGTGATGAACCGCATCGGTGACCTTGGCTTTCTGATCGCCCTGTTTTTGCTCTGGAATGAATTCAAATCACTTGACTTTGTTCAGATCCTGCCCAATATAAGCAGCATAAGCCCATCTACAGCGACCATGATCGCCCTGTTCTTATTTGTCGGTGCAGTGGGTAAAAGCGCGCAGCTTCCTTTGTTTACCTGGTTGCCTGACGCGATGGCCGGGCCGACTCCCGTTTCAGCACTTATTCACGCAGCGACCATGGTTACGGCGGGTATCTATCTTGTGATCCGCAGCAATGCGCTCTTCCTGTCGAGCGAAGTGGCTCAGCAGGTCATCCTTGTTATTGCCCTGATCACCTCCCTGATGTCCGCGCTGATCGCCCTTCAGCAGAACGATATTAAAAAAGTGCTCGCCTATTCCACGGTTTCCCAGCTGGGGCTGATGTTTGTGGCTTTAGGCGTTGGCGCATATACGACCGCGCTGTTCCACCTGACGACGCATGCTTTTTTCAAGGCTTTATTGTTCCTCGGAGCCGGCAGCGTCATCCATGCTATGAGCGGCGAACAGGACATCCGCAGCATGGGAGGATTGAAGAAATATTTGCCTTCAACTTACCTGACCTTCCTGGTAGGGACACTTGCCATCATCGGATTCCCGCTGATGTCGGGCTTCTTCTCCAAGGATGAGATCCTTGTGCAGGCCTTTGCGCATGCGCCGTGGGTGTGGGTGATGGTGATGATCATTTCCATCCTGACAGCCTTTTATATGCTGCGCCTGTTCTACCTGACTTTTTACGGCGACTTCAAAGGTACACATCATCAGAAAGAGCATCTGCACGAATCTCCCGCTTCCATGACGCTTCCTTTATGGATCCTTGCCGTATTATCTGCGGCAGGAGGACTGCTCAATATTCCTGAGCTGTTCCACGGCAATCATTTTCTGGCGACGTGGCTACAACCGGTCATTACGGGTCCTGTCCCGGAGCACCACATCGGGCACAGCACCGAATGGCTGCTAATGGGTATTACGACAGCCATCATCCTCGGCATTATCTATTATTCCTATCGTAAATATGCCCTTCAGAAGGCAGTGGCGCTGCCGGATGATCAGGTCAAAGGCCTCAACAGGACATTTGCGGATAAGTTCTACGTCGATGAGGTGTATGACGCCGTAGTCGCCGAACCTGTACAGTTTGCCTCCAGGGTATCACACGACTATGTCGAGCTGGGCTTTATCGACCGGATCGTCAACGGCTTTGGCTCCCTGGCCCGGGGTCTGGCCAATATTTTACGCAAGACGCAGGATGGCAACCTGGAGGTGTACCTGTTGGGCATGGTCGTCGGAGCCATCATATTATTTTTGTATAACTATTGGATGTAAGAAATATGTCATTGTGGCTGGTACTCATACCGTTTATATTTAGCTTATTGCTCTTTATATACAAGGGCAGCGGAGCCAGGTTACTGGCGCTTGCCGCATCCCTGCTGGGCCTCGGTCTGACAGCCTATACCGCCACTACGATGGCAGGCGACGGTTCGATGCAGCACGTGACAGAATACCTCTGGATGAGTGATCCGCACATATCGTTTACCCTGGGGATCGACGGTATGAGCATTGTCCTGCTGTTGCTTTCCGCGGTAGTGCTGCCCGTCATCATCCTGAGCACTTTTGACAAGCCGTTTGCGACAGGCACCAACCTGTACGGGCTCATCTTCCTCATGATCGGGTCGATGAACGGTGTCTTTATGGCATTGGATGGCCTTGTTTTCTATATCTTCTGGGAAATGGCGCTTGTTCCCATTTACTTCATCTGTGCGCTATGGGGTGGGGCGAATAAGATAAACATTACGATCAAATTCTTCATCTACACCTTTATCGGGTCCCTCTTTATGCTGGTCTCCCTTATCTATCTTTATACGATGACACCGGTTCCGCATAGCTTCTCCATCGAGGCGCTGATGAATGTGACGCTGAGTGGCGGAGAGGCGAGCCTTGTTTTTCTGGGACTCTTTGTCGCTTTTGCGGTTAAGATGCCGGTCTTCCCCTTCCATTCCTGGCAGCCGGATACCTATACCGTTTCGCCGGCGGTAGGCTCTATGCTTCTGAGTGGTATCATGCTGAAGATGGGTACGTTCGGAGCTGTGCGCTGGATGGCTGGCCTTGCGCCTGAAGGCTTCGCACAATGGCAGATGACGCTTGTCGTGCTTGCTTCGATCGGGGTCGTTTATGGCGCCATCATTGCTATCAGGCAATACGACATCAAACGGATCATCGCCTGGTCGTCGATGTCGCACGTGGGGCTGATAGCCGCCGGATTGTTTACGTTGTCGGAATCAGGTCTCCAGGGCGGCTTTGTACAGATGTTCAACCACGGTATCAATGTCGTAGGACTTTTCCTTGTAGCTGATATCCTCGAAAAAAGACTGAAGACCCGCGACATATCAACAATGGGTGGTATTGCTGCCAAAGCGCCCAGGTTTGCCGTTCTCTCCTTTATCATTGTCTGCGGCGCTATGGCGGTGCCACTGACCAACGGCTTCCCCGGCGAGCTGCTCCTGCTGAAGAGTGTCTATACCTATAATGCCTGGCTGGGCATCTTTGCCGGACTGACGGTCATTTTCTGCGCCGTGTATATGCTGAGGATCTTTCAGCTGGTCATGTTTGGACATACCAAGCCTTCGACTGAGCATTTTGAGGATGTCAACAGCGTTGAAGCAGTTTCGCTTGGCATCATTGCTGTCTTTGTCATTGTTTTAGGCTTGTTTCCGCAGACCATTTTGGATATGAGCGCACCGGCAGTAAAGCAGTTTCTGGGATTTGTAGGGTCCGGTATATAGCCCGCTTTAATTTTATCCATTTTGTCAGCCCTGCCTTTCAGCGCGTAGTTCATTTTTTGAAAGGAATGTTCCAGGTACAGGCGTTTTACTTTCATACATGAGACATATTCATAAGACGCCTTAATAAGGTTTGATAAAGAACATTCATTCATTTCTTTGAACTAAATATACCGCTTAATAAGGGTCGGTGACAGGAACCCAGGAGAGTATATTGCATTGATCGTTGAGATAAACGGTGTCTTGCCGCGACCGGGCAATAGTTTCCAGCGCTTCTTTTTCACAAGCGTTTTCGTTTTTGATTTTATGATCGGCATTGATGTAGATGAGCAACATAGCCGGATTGTTCTTCTGCGGCTGATCTTAGAGCTGTTAGCTTCTTTTTAACTCCTCGAATGGATGCTGGTCGACACTGATAAAAATTATGGCAATGAATAACTTCAATGTGCCATACTCCCATATTATTTTATTTATCTGTATATAGCTGATTCTCTTATGGAATCGTTTCCATTTCGCATTGTTACGTTTTTGTTACGCTCCGGATCACGCCAAAAATTAGCCTTATTCCTTTTTTCGCATGAAGATTCTTCAACCGGAAATGATATTCCTGTAAGGACTATCAGTTTATCAACGGTCAAAACTAAATTCCGGTGTATCCACAGATATAGAGCACAATGATCCAGAATGAGCCGTCCGGAATGCAGTATATAATTAGGCATTCAAATTCCCAACTATACTAAATAAGGACGAAGCCGAAAATCCTGAAAGAGTAGGCCTGAACTTTTTTATATAATCTTTATGAGGAACATTTATTTATTATTTCTGCTATTGTGGACTTATTCACTGACAGGTCAGGAAGTCTCTGTAGGCAACGGAACACTTCAAAATTTCCTGCCGGTAAACGTCGGGTACTATTACTCCTATTCCCAACAAATATACCCCGGTAGTACCATTGGCTATTCCGGGACCATCACAGAATTAAAGTTTTATTTACCCACAAATGCCTTGATAGACAATTCTAATGACTGGAAGGTATATTTGGGGCAGACTACCAAAACTTCATTTACCTCCAACACGGATTGGATCCCGGCTTCAGATATGACAAATGTTTTTAACGGAACTGTGACCAATGTCAATGGGGTCGTCACCATTACCTTGTCGACGTCATTCTATTTTAATCACACAAATTATAACCTCGTAATAGCAGTAGACGAAAATAAGTCAGGTTATAACGGCGTGGCAAACCAGTTTTACGAGCATTCCGGAGTGGCCAATAATTCTATTTGTTACTTCAGTGACACCACCAACCCGAATCCCGGTTCAATACCGCCTACCATTTCCGGCGTCAGGAGCCCCAACAGGAGTAACATAACCCTATCGGGAATCGGGCCCACATGTGTTCCGCCGTCTGATCTGACATCTTCTGATATAGGAGGTACCTATGCCACTATTTCCTGGACATCACCCAATCCCATCCCTTCAGATGGTTATGAATATTATGTATCTACTTCCAATACACCTCCACCCGGAGCAGGCACCGGCACGACCAATACATCTGCAGTTCTGAACGACCTGTCACCCAGCTCTGCATACTACTATTGGGTACGATCTTATTGTGGTGGTACGGAATACACTGCCTGGGCCGGACCGATGAGCTTTACAACCTTGTCGTGTGACCCTGTCGATGTGCCCTATACCCAGGATTTCCAGAGTGCCACACCGCCTGCCTTACCTGAATGTACCACACTGCAACAGGCAGGAAGCGGAGATGTATGGAAAACATCATCTACCGGAGGAGGGAACGGATTTACAACCAGGTGCCTGCGCTACCTTTATAATTCGTCTCCTGCCAATACGTGGTTCTACCTAAAGGGCCTGACACTCCAGGCAGGAAAGTCCTATACGGTCTTCTATAAGTACGGCGGGACCGACATCAGCACTGAAAAATTAAGGGTTGCCTATGGTTCTGCACCTATCAACACAGCTATGAACAATACATTGGCAGACCACCCGGCTATTACGGGCTCACCCTATACCAACTCGGTAAACTTCACTGTTCCGTCAACCGGTATCTATTTTATAGGGTTTCAATGCTATTCGGCTGCCAACCAGTATTTTTTAAACTTAGATGATATTGTCGTTACCGAAACACCCACCTGTTTTCCCCCCACTGCACTCACAGCTTCAGCTGTAACCATGACGACGGCAACTATTTTGTGGACACCACCGGCACAGATACCATCTAATGGTTACGAATATTTTATTTCGACAAATAATACGCCTCCGGGTGCTTCAGGAATTGCAGTAAGCGGTCCCTCCGCCAACCTCACCGACCTGTCACCCAACACGACCTATTACTTCTGGGTCAGATCCTTTTGCGGCGGCACTGATTACAGTACATGGTCAGGTCCGTCGAATTTCAAAACACAGGCATTGGCAGGTGTGCCATGGAGTGAGACTTTTCCCAACAATGCTTCCAATCCTGTAGGCTGGACGCTCGGATACAACTGGAATGTTGGTTCAGCCCGGGGAGTAACGGGCAATCCTGCTTATAATCTTTTTGATAATTTCTACAGCGATCACACTACCTCATCCTTTGCAACGATCAATGTCGGGCCGATAGTCAGTGGCAATAAGCTGCGTTTTGATTATAAAGCCTCTAATTACCAAATTCCATATAACCCGCCTGCTACAGGTTCTGGCAACTTTGTAGTAGCAGTATCTACAGATCAGGGGCAAACCTATACCACGATTGAAACAGTAACGAATGACGGAACAGCCGGTTGGCGTACCAAAGCATATTCTCTTGAATCATATGTTGGCCAAAACGTTAAAATTAAAATAACAGGAAACCGGACAAGCGGGGACTGGGATTATGGCTTTGATAATTTCTATATCAAATCCTGTACACAGCCTACGGCATTGACGTATTCCGCCGTCACGACTACTACGGCCACTATAGCATGGACGCCACCCGTCCCGGCACCGGCCAATGGCTATGAATATTTCATTTCGACAGATAATACGCCTCCGGCTGCCTCAGGAATCGCAGTAAGCGGACCCACAGCTAACCTTACCGACCTGTCACCCAACACGACCTATTACTTCTGGATCAGATCCAGATGTGACATAAATGAGTTTAGTGGCTGGGCCGGCCCGGCGAATTTTAGAACATTATGCAGTCCCGGTTCCATTCCGTTGAATGAAGGATTTGAGTCAGGATACCCTGATCAGGCCACTGTAGGCGGTTGTTGGACGCAACAGAGCATTTCCGGAGCTCAGGCATGGACAGCCAACAGCTCGATAACGTCCTTCAACAGGGCTCCGCATACCGGCAATTTTAATGCCTATTTAAGATATTCCAATGAGGATTGGCTATTTTATCCAATTACACTTACAGAAGGAATTCCCTATATCTTTTCCGTATTTGCACGTCAGGATGGGGCTTCTCCTGATAATGCCAAAATAACCCTCGCCTATGGCCTCACTTCATCCGCCGCCGGTATGACCAATATTGTGGTCAATGCCCAGGGCATCACCAATGGGAGCTATCAGGAAGTCAGCGGGATCTTTACTCCGGAAAGCTCGGGAACTTATTATATAGGCATAAAGGGTTTTATCAATAGTATTGCATCATACCTTTCTATTGACGACATATCTGTTACCCTGGTGCCACCATGCCTTCCCCCTGACAATCTGACTTCAGCTTCTGTTACTTCTACTACCGCTACCATTTCATGGGCTGCTCCCGCCTCTGCGCCCTCCAATGGATACGAATACTTCTATTCCACAACCAATACGCCACCGGGAGGTTCTGGTACATCCAATTCCGGCCTGTCATCCGACCTTTCCGGCTTGATTCCCAATACGACCTATTACTTCTGGGTCAGATCCCACTGCTTAGGAGCTGATTTCAGCGACTGGTCCGCCTCCCAGTCTTTTAAAACAAAAGTGGTCAATGATGAAGCCAGCGGAGCCGTCAACCTGACCCTGGGAGCCGGGTGTACCTCAGCTACCTATACCAATGTCAATGCTACCGCTGATCCGGCAGAACCACTCAGCCTGAGTACAGCTAATTATGCAACGGTCTGGTATTCATTTACGGCGCCTTCCTCCGGAGGGGTCAGAGTGAGCACAGATGGTGTGGCCGGCACATTGACCAATACACGATTAGCTATATACAGCAGCTCCGATCCTGCCAATTACACTACTTTTATCCCGATTTCAGCCGATGAGGATGGCGGAATAAGCCCCTCACTCAACTCGGTAGCTTATGCTGTAGGTCTGACTTCAGGGCAGACCTATTATATCCAGGTGGACAAGTTTGCATCAGGAACTACTGCAGGGTCATTCTGCATCAAAGTCGATGAGCTGACCTCCGCCATGTTGTCTTCTTCTGCCAGCTGTAAACCATACACCGCCATACCCGGCGCAAATTCCAATTACACAGGGTGGTTAAATATCAATGAAAGCTCTACCGGCAAGTTGATAATGCAGGTGCGCAGGCCTGCCGGGGGAGTCAGCCCCAATAGCTATACTTCGGGCTTTGTCGATATAGCGACCAATGGTATCCGCCAGACTTATGATGGCAGATATTACCTGGACAGAGACTATGTTTTAAATAATACCTACAACCCTCAGCCATCCGGAAATTATGAGATCAGGTTCTTCTTCCTGAAATCTGAAAGAGATGCCCTGGCGGTAAAGGATGCCAATGCCGCTGTATTAAGCAACCTGAACATCACCCGCGATCCCGGGGTTAACACCTGTGGCCACAACGTCGGTCCTTCAGGAGCTGACAACCAGCTCCTGACACAAACTGCCAGCGGCAATATCAATGACGTAGAATGGATACAGGTCAGCACGCCCGGCTTTTCAAGGTTCTTTGTCAATACAGGCTCCATTCCTTTGCCTGTCGATATTCGCTCCTTCGAAGCCCACACCACTGATAACAGAAGTGTTAAGATAAGCTGGAATGTGGCCGAAGAAGTGAACGTCGCCTCATATACAGTAGAACGCAGTATAGATGGACATAATTTTCAGGAATTGGCCATTGTCTCTTCGACCAATCACAGCTCATACAACCTGATCGATCCGGAGCCGGCTCCAGGGACCAATTATTATCGGCTGAGAATAACTGACTATAATGCATCCGTACAATTCAGCGAGATCCGGCAAGTGTCACTCTCACAAGACCGGTCCATTTCTCTTTATCCTAATCCCACTACAGGCTTGGTGTACCTTTCAGGTATCGGGGCTGACAGACGCCCTGTTCAGCTTAGCGTTTATGACATCATGGGACAGGAGGTGTGGAATGGAGATCAGCAACAGCTATCCGAAGCAAAAATTGACATGTCCCATTATCCCAAAGGCGTTTATTTTGTGAGGATCGTCATGGCTGACGGGTATCAGGCATCATTGAGCTTTATTAAAAGCTAATTACGTATTTTAATCCTTATAAAGAGGGGAGGTCGACTGCGAGGTAGGCCTCCTTTTTTATAGCTATCGCCTCAATATAATTGATTTGTAAAAATGTAGGAATAGCTATAGTCAGAACCGTTATAAATGTGCCAGACCTGGCGATCCATGGCCTATCCGGAAGATAGCCGCTGTGAGTGGTAGTAAAAATAAAGTCAATAATGGCTAATAACATCAAAGCTATTATGCCGGATAGAGGCATAACATTTTCGCGGGATATCGGAAGAAACAGATATCGCCCCGGTTATCACAGACCTCTTTTCTTAATACTGTATAGCTCCATTCTTGCTATATTTGTGCCAAACAAAACCCATCCCATGGATTATCAGTTTATCTCCTTCACTATCACCGGACAGGTGGCAACTATTCAATTCAACCGGCCGGAAGTGTTTAATTCCATTCATCGTTCCATGGCATTGGAGATCCAGGATGCGCTGGATGCATGTATATCCGATGAGGTTCGTTGTATAGTCATTACCGGCTCCGGAAAAGCATTTTGTGCCGGCCAGGACCTCAACGAGGTGGTCGACCCGGAGGGGCCGCAGCTGCAGCATATTGTGAGAGATCATTACAACCCGATCATCCGCCGTATCCGTACGATAGAGAAGCCGGTCATCTGTGCCGTCAATGGTGTTGCCGCCGGAGCGGGTGCCAATATAGCTCTGTGTGGTGATATTGTTGTGGCGTCGGCATCAGCGTCCTTTGTTCAGGCGTTTTCCAGGATAGGCCTGATCCCGGACAGCGGAGGTACTTTCTTTCTTCCCCGGCTTATCGGATTCGGCCGCGCTTCGGCATTGATGATGACGGGAGATAAATTACCGGCATCCGATGCGCTCGCTATGGGCATGTTGTATAAGGTATTCGAAGATGCTGATTTTGCAGAAAACGTCCGTGCCCTCGCCCTACAGATGGCTTCCATGCCGACCTATGGCCTCGCATTGACCAAGAAGGCGCTCAATGAGTCGATGATCAACCATCTCGATGAGCAGCTCGATGTGGAGGAAAAGCTTCAGACCCTCGCAGGAGCTTCTTATGATTACAATGAAGGCGTAGCGGCATTTTTAGAAAAACGTAAACCTGCTTTTAAAGGAAAATAAGATGATCAAGAGAGTAGCCGTTATCGGCTCCGGAGCCATGGGTACAGGCATTGGGCAAGTCGCCGCTTCCAATGGATGTGATGTTGTTTTTTTTGACGCTATCCCGGAGATGCTGGCCCATAGCAGGCAGTCCTTTTCATTTACAATGGAATCGCTCATTGTCAAAAATAAAATAACCCAGGACGTTGCCGATGCTATCCTTGCACGGTGCACATGGACCGACAGGCTTTCCGATATCGCCGGAGCGGACCTCGTCATCGAAGCTATCGTTGAGGACATCCAGATCAAAAAGTCGATGCTGCGTGATATAGCTTCCCACATCGGAGAATCGTGTATCGTCACTTCCAATACCTCTTCCCTGAGCATCACGGCCCTGGCCTCGGTACTCAGATATCCCAACCGCTTTGCGGGACTGCATTTCTTCAATCCGGCACCTGTCATGAAGCTTGTTGAAGTGATTCCTGCCCTGCAGACCGATGTAGAGGTCGTCGATACGCTTAGGTCCCTGATGGAACAATGGTCCAAGGTCGCTGTCACTGCCCGTGATACACCGGGGTTTATAGTCAACCGGGTAGCCCGACCGTATTACGGTGAGGCGCTCAGGATCTTTGACGAAGGCTTGGCCGGATGCCGGGAGATCGACGATGCTATGAAGGAAGTCGGGGGCTTCCGTATGGGGCCTTTCGAGCTGATGGATTTTATCGGCCACGATGTCAATTACAAAGTGACGGAATCCGTATACAATGCCATGTTTCAGGATCCCCGCTACAAGCCGTCCCTGACCCAGCGCTCCCTGCTGGATGCCGGCTGGCTCGGGCGTAAGTCCGGTAAGGGATTTTACAACTATCCCGAACAGATGGAAGTCATGAGGATCTCCGGATCATCTCTGGGCAAGGAGCAGATCTTCGAGCGCATCTTTGCCATGCTTGTCAATGAGGCGGCCGACGCCGTCTACCTGCGCATCTGTACGGAGGAAGATGTAGATAAAGCAATGACCTTAGGGACCAACTATCCGTATGGCCTTATGCAATGGGGTCGCACCTACGGCATGGATCGCATCACCGGTATTATGAGATCTCTTTATGAAACATACCTGGAAGACAGGTATCGTCTCAGTCCTTATCTCGCCCGGTTATGATTTATGATATATTAGGATATGCAGGCGCCTTGCTGATGGGCATTTCCTTGGGCGTTATCGGTGGTGGTGGCTCCATATTTTCTGTGCCTATCCTTGTGTATTTGTTTGGGATCAACCCCGTTATTGCCACGGCCTATTCCTTATTTATCGTCGGACTGACAAGCATGTCAGGATCCATCAATCATATCCGGATGGGCAATATCAACTGGAAGGCGGTGTTCTTTTTTGGTATTCCGTCGATCACCACTGTATTTATCACCAGGACCCTCCTCATCCCGCTGATCCCTGATCCTGTTTTTCCCGGATGGGCTCTCCAGGTACCCAAGCCCACCTTTTTTCTCCTCATCTTTGCCGGCTTTATGCTGGCGGCCTCCTTTGCCATGACACGCAGGAAAAAGGTACAAAAAGACGAAAATACGAAGACCAATTTTTTTAAGATCACCATGGCCGGCTTTTTTGAAGGAGCGCTGACGGGACTCGTGGGCGCGGGTGGTGGTTTTCTGATCATCCCGGCACTTGTTTTATTGGGCAAGGTAGAAATGAAAAAGGCTATAGGCTCCAGTCTTGTTATCATCGCCGTTAAATCCCTGATGGGCTTCATGGGAGACCTTCATAACGATGTGATCATCGATTGGCCCCTGCTGGGTACATTTGCGGGGTTTGCCATCCTGGGCATCATGTTGGGAAGCTCATTTTCCAAAAAGATCCCCAATGAAAAACTCAAACCGGTGTTCGGATATTTTGTTCTTATAATGGCAATAATGATCCTGGTCAACGAACTATTTTTGAAAAAAATTATTTAACAACTATTTTAGTGTTAACTTTTCGCTAAAATTTAATAAAACAGCGTCGCTAATGAAGGTTGAACAAATTTATACCGGTTGTCTCGCCCAGGGTGCTTATTATATCGAGAGCAAGGGAGAAGTGGCCATTATCGACCCGCTGAGGGAGATCAACCCCTATCTGGAAAGAGCGCGTAAGGACGGAGCAGAGATCAGATATATCTTCGAAACTCACTTCCACGCTGACTTTGTTTCCGGCCATCTGGACCTGAGCCGTTCCACAGGCGCTCCTATCATATATGGACCGAACGCCAACCCGAGCTTTGATGCCATCATAGCGGAAGATAACCAGGTCTTCCGGCTTGGTGATGTTACGATCCAGGTAATACATACTCCCGGTCATACCATGGAAAGCAGCTGTTATCTGCTCTGTGATGAGTCCGGCCGGCCTTACTGCCTGTTTAGCGGTGATACACTCTTTCTCGGGGATGTCGGCAGGCCCGACCTGGCCCAGAAAGCAGGATCGTTAACCGTTGAAGATCTTGCAGGTCACTTGTATGACAGCCTGATGAACAAGATCTATCCCCTTCCCGACGACATTATCGTATTTCCGGCACATGGCGCCGGAAGCGCCTGCGGTAAAAATATGATGAAGGAAACATCCGATACGCTGGGCCATCAGAAAGAGGTCAATTATGCGCTTCGGCAACCTGACAAGGCAAGCTTCGTCCGCGAAGTGCTGGATGGCCTGACGCCGCCGCCCCGCTATTTCGGAATGAATGTTCAGATGAATAAAGACGGTTATGAAGCCATTTCAACCGTCCTTGAAAAAGGCAAGCAGCCTCTTTCTCCCGAAGAGTTTGAAGCCATTGCCAATGAGTCGGATGCGCTTATCCTCGATGTGCGTGATCCCTCTGATTTTGCGCAGGGCTTTATTCCTCGTTCGATCAATATCGGCCTGGAGGGACAGTTTGCTCCCTGGGTCGGAGCGCTTATCGTCGATGTCAGGACGCCACTTCTGCTTGTGACCTATCCCGGCAAGGAAGAAGAGACGGCACTGCGCCTGAGCCGTGTCGGCTTCGACAACCAGCTTGGCCATCTCGACGGAGGCATCGCTTCCTGGCTTGCAGCCGGGAAAGAGATCGACCAGGTCGACAGGATCTCTTCCGGGCAATTTATCGAAGAGGTCTCTGAAAATAATGCACCGGTTTTTGATGTGCGGAGAGAAACAGAGTTTGAAGGCAGCCATCTCGACAATGCCCTGAACCTCCCGCTGGACAATATCAATGATTGGATTGATACGGCCAGGAGATCCGGCGATTTTTATGTTCATTGTGCAGGCGGCTACCGCAGCATGATGGCTGCGTCCATACTCAAGTCGCGCGGCATCCACAACTTTAAGGAGGTGGACGGCGGCTACGGGGCTATCCGCAGGGAGATGGAGAGGATCGTTTAAGGGCCCTGACCGGAAAATAATTTGGAATAATGCCCTTTTACGTGTATAAATAGATGTACCTTAGGGTCTTTAATATATTAAACTTTAAAAATTCAAATCTCTGATATTATGGTCAATAAAGTAATTCTTATAGGGAATCTGGGTCGCGACCCCGAAATCCGCCACTTTGAAAATAACGCCGTAGCTAACTTTTCCCTGGCTACCAGCGAGACTTATATTGATAAAAACGGTAATAAGCAAACCCTGACCGAATGGCATAATGTCTCGGTGTGGGGCCGTGGTGCCGAAACCGTGCAGAAATATCTCAAAAAAGGCAGCAAGGTCTATATCGAAGGTAAGATCACTTACCGTAAATATACCGACAGTAACGGTATCGAACGAAATGCGACCGATATCAGGGCTGACACATTCAAGTTCCTTGATCCTGCAGGAAGCAGCCAGGGTCAGGATAATCAGGGAGGCAGCCAGGGTCCTTACTCACCGCCTCCTCCGGCTTTCGACGATGCCAATGATGATCTGCCGTTCTGATAGATCAAAAGTATATATAGGGGTGTCTCGGCATCCCTATTTTTTTACCCTTGTCAATCATTTGTTATCAGGCTGCTTTCATTTTGAAACCAGATGTATTTTTGCGTTTGTTATAGCGGTGTATAGTGACTTTCTTATACGGCCTGAAAGTCACGAATATAGAGATTTGATTAACTAAAACGATTATCATTCAAAATGAAAGTGTACAATTTTATTTTAACGGTGGTGATGTTTTTTATGGTCTGCTCGGCTTCTGCGCAGGATGAAATGCTGGAAGTGCAGGTGAGCAAGGATAGCGTCTATTTTGGAAACCAGGTTAAGGTGTCCTTTGTAGCAAGTAATATTTCCGGCAACTTCATTGCCCCCGATTTTGAGGGCTTCGACATCATAAGCGGCCCTTTTACCTCCAGCTCTTATTCGTTTATCAATGGTGAAGAAAGCCGTAAAACGACCTATGTCTACCTGCTTCAGCCGAGCAGAACAGGTATGCTGACCATCGGCAAGGCAGGCTTTAAGGCCAAAGGCAAAGAGTTTTTTACCAGGGAGATCTCTATCTATGTAAAAGAAAATCCTGACGGAATCAGGGAAGATGCGGAAAAAAACGAACAGAAAAGCCGTTTTGACAACTTCTTCGACAGCTTTGGCAATATGGACGAATTCTTCTTCGGCACACCTGATCTCGGACGTCTTGACCCGCAGTCCGGACAGTCCGTTCCGCCACCGAAAAAGACCTATAAGTTCAAAACAGAGAAAATATAATCCAAGACACCATAATCCATGTTCCGCTTTGTGCGTTTTTTGCTTTTCTTACTGATTCCTTTTCTGTCATCTGCGCAGGATATAAAATTTTATACCGAGACTGAATCCAGGCAGGTAGCGGCTGATGGCTATTTTGAAGTATACTTTAAGGTCGATAATGGTATCGGGCAGGATCTTCAGCCGCCTTATTTTGCCGGTTTTAACGTTCTGGGCGGGCCGAGCTTTTCTTCCCAGACAAGCATTATCAACGGCGATGCCACGAGGTCCACGACCTTTACCTATGTCCTGGAGCCCAAAAGCACAGGCAGGTTTACCATTGGGCCGGCTACGGTGACGGTCGGTGGCCGGAAATATACTTCAGAGCCGATAACCATCGAAGTGGTCAAGGCGGCTGCAGCCAGCCAGAATGATCTGGCCGGAAACGGTACCGAAGTGTTTGTCCGCATGGAGGCTGACCGTGAGGAAGGATATCCCGGCCAGCAAATAATCCTTGACTACGTCTTATACTCGAGGATCGATGTCAGCACCTGGAGCTTCAACAGCGAATCCAAATATACCGGCATTTATGTCAAGCCTTTCAAAAACTTTGATATCGGGGCTAAAATAAAGAACATCAACGGCTACCAATACAGGGTGCGCCTGTTGCGCAGGCTGGCGCTTTTTCCGCAGCAGAGCGGCAGCTTCCATATCGATCCGGCTGTCATTACCCTGGCTATTCCGATGGATGACGACCCTTTCGGATCCCTGTTTTCGAGCAGCCGGCCCAAACAGGTAAGGACCAATGGCCTCGATCTCAGTATACGTCCCCTGCCACCGGCTCCTCAGGGCTTTCTCGGAGCTGTCGGCCAGTTTGAATATTCCGTGACGTGTGACAAGACCTCCCTGTCTACCGACGATGCTGCCATGCTGAGCTTTAAGATCTCAGGCAATGGCGATATGAAGACCATACAGGCTCCCCAGATCAAATCGGATGAGGAAGCGGACTTTTATCCACCTGAAGTGCTTGAGGACAATGAAGTGGAAAGGTCGGGAGAGTGGTTCGGAAGCAAGACCTATGTCGTGGACCTTACTCCGAAGAAGACAGGAAATATCAGCATCAAAGTACCGCCATTTATTTATTTCGACCCGAAGCAAAACTCATATAAGACCATCAGTGTAGAACCCATTCCGCTATCAGTATCCCAGGGCAATGACAAGCCTGCCGGCACTGATGATGCACCGGGTCTGGCACCCTCCAGGACATTTTTCCAACAATACAGAAATGTTATTCTTGCTTCTGCCGGCGGCCTTGTCCTCATCAGTTTTCTGGCGTTTTTTGTTTTCCGGAAAGATAAGCCTGTGCAGGATGAAACAGAGGAGCCTGCTCCCTCGGCTGTGACAAAAACCCCTCCGTCTGCGCCTGAAGTCCTTCCCGGCCCGGTCAGACCGCAGGTCGATTATAATGCGATAGCCACAACGGCCAGGACATACCTGGATCAGGGAAATACACGGGACTTTGCGCATCATCTCAATACTACCCTTACTGCTTACCTGAGCGAAAAGCTGGATATTCCCCTTTCCAGATTTAATACATCTAACGTTAGAGAGGTCCTTACCAGTCGGAATACCGACCCGGAGATCATCTTGCGGATTGTTGAGACGATGAACCGTCTGGAAAGCGCCGCTTATGGCGGATTTCTCAATGATGTCATGCCGGAGGAGCTTTTAGAGGACGTTAGGTTTATCCTGGATAAAATTTGATTGCCGATGATCTTTCTCAACTTTAATCCTTTTCCCGTAATGGAGACCGACAGGCTGAAGTTGAGGAAGCTGCTTCATGAGGATGCGACCGATTTTTTCAGGCTGAGAACCCACCCGGAAGTGCTGCGATACCTGGACCGGCAACCTGAGCGCTCGGTCAAGGAGGTTTTTTCGGTCATCGACAATATCGATATGGAGATCCGCTCCAATACGTCCGTTCTATGGGCGATCAGCCCTGCCGGCTCCGATCGTCTGATAGGAACGATCTGCTTCTGGAGAATAGATACTTATCATCACCGCGCTGAGGTCGGCTACCTGCTTCTGCCTGAATATTGGGGCCAGGGCCTGATGGATGAGGCGCTGAAAAGGATCATCCACTACGGATGGGAGGATATAAGGCTGCATACCATCGAAGCCAATATCAATCCTGACAATAAAGCCTCAAAAAACCTCCTCGTGCGCAATGGCTTCGTCACGGAAGGATATTTCAGGGAAAGCTATTATTTCGATGGCCGCTATCTTGATGAGGAAGTGCTGTCGTTGATCCACAGAGAATAAAAAAGGCCGTATAATATTATACGACCATTGATTTATTTCACTCCTTTCAGCGTCGAAGCTGCCCGGGATCATTTTCTTTTAAACAGGTCTTTACCCGGGAAGATGCCGCTGTCGAGCAGCTCTTCTTCGATACGCAGCAATTGGTTGTATTTGGCGATCCGGTCCGAACGTGATGCCGATCCGGTTTTGATCTGGCCGGTATTGAGCGCCACGGCGAGGTCGGCGATGGTGGTATCTTCTGTTTCGCCGGAACGGTGGCTCATGACAGAATTATAACCGCTCTTTGTGGCCAGCTGCACGGCTTCGATGGTTTCGGTCAGGGTACCGATCTGGTTGACCTTGACCAGGATGGCATTGGCGGCCTCTTCTTTGATGCCTTTTCTAAGCCGCTCGGTGTTGGTTACAAAGAGGTCGTCCCCTACGATCTGAACCTTTTTTCCTACTTCCGACGTAAGCCTGGACCATGACTTCCAGTCGTCCTCGGCCAGGCCGTCTTCGATCGAGCAGATAGGATATTTCTTTATCCATTTTTTCCAGTAGTCGACCATCTCATCCGGATTGAGCTTCTTTCCGTCAGATTTTTTAAAATGGTATACTTTGTTCTTTTCATCATAGAACTCGGTTGCAGCGGCGTCGAGCGCTATCATGACATCGTCACCGGGCTTGTACCCGGCCTTCTCGATCGCGGTCAGAACCGTCTCGATGGCTTCTTCATTCGACTTGATATTGGGCGCAAATCCACCCTCATCACCGACATTGGTCGAATATCCTTTGGATTTCAGCACGCTCTTAAGATGGTGGAAAATCTCCACGCCCATACGCAGGGATTCGGAGAAGAACGGAGCGCCCACCGGCATGATCATAAATTCCTGGAAGTCGATGCTGTTGTCGGCGTGGCTTCCCCCGTTGAGGATGTTCATCATCGGGACCGGCAGGGTGCAGGCATTGATGCCGCCGATATAACGGTAGAGTGGTTGTCCGGATTCCTTGGCAGCGGCTTTGGCGACGGCAAGCGATACGCCCAGGATGGCGTTGGCGCCAAATCTGGATTTGTTCTTTGTTCCGTCGGCTTCGATCATGACCTGGTCAATTTCTCTTTGAAGGGAGACTTCCATGCCGATGACCTCCTCGCGGATCTCGTCGTCTACGTGCTTGCAGGCATTGAGCACGCCCTTGCCGAGATATCTTTTTTTATCATCATCCCGGAGCTCCACGGCTTCGTGTTTACCTGTCGATGCGCCCGATGGCACAGCGGCACGGCCCACGGCGCCGTCTTCCGTCAGGACTTCAACCTCGACAGTTGGGTTTCCGCGGCTGTCCAATATCTCTCTTGATCTGATATCAACGATTGCACTCATTTTCTTTTGATTTTTTTATTCTTAAATGTGAATGTATAGAAAAAATCTATTTACTCCAAGACTTAACGTAAATTAAACACTAACTGTCTCGGATTTTTCGACCTGCTCCCTGATCATAGCGACAAACTGGTCGAACAGATAGCGGCTGTCAAACGGACCTGGACTGGATTCCGGGTGATATTGCACGGAAAATACCGGTTTGTTTTTCCATCTGAGACCCTCTATGCTGTTGTCATTGAGGTTGATGTGGGAGGCTTCGACCTCTGAAGAAAAGCTTTTGATAGAGTCGCCCACGACGCCGAAGCCGTGATTTTGGCTCGTGATCTCTCCCAATCCCGTAAATACATTGAGTACCGGGTGGTTGATCCCGCGGTGGCCGTATCGCAGCTTTTCTGTCTCCATGCCCTGGGCCAGCGCGAGTAGCTGGTGACCGAGGCATATGCCGAAGGCGGGCTTGCCGCTTGCGAGGATCTCCCGGGCCGTTTCTATGGCATAATCCATGGCCGCCGGGTCGCCCGGGCCGTTGGAGAGGAAATAGCCGTCGGCTTCCCACGCTTTGATCGTGTTGAAGTCGGTGCCGGCGGGGAATACCTTCAGGTAGCAGCCCCGCTGGGCGAGCGAGTCGAGAATGTTCTGCTTGCAGCCGTAGTCCAGGACAGCGATCCGGACCGGCGCGTTCTCGTCACCGGCAAAATAGGGCTCTTCCGTTGTGACGCCGCTTGCCAGCTCGCATCCGTCCATCGAGGGCGTTTCATTCAGCTTATTCCTGAGGAAGCGCTCATCATTTTCCACGCTGGATATGACACAGTTCATCGCGCCTTTATTCCTGATATGGCGCACCAGCGCGCGGGTATCAATGCCGGCAATGCCTACGATGTGGTTGTCTTCAAGATATTCCTGGAGGGAGGAGGTAGCGAGCTTCCGGCTGTAATGCTCCGAAAAGTTTTTGACGATGAGCCCGGCGATCTGCACCTTGCGCGACTGGCTTTCGTTCGTTGCGGCGCCGTAGTTGCCGATGTGGGCATTGGTCATGGTGATGATCTGCCCGGCATAGGAAGGATCGGTAAATATTTCCTGGTAGCCGGTCATGCCGGTGTTGAAGCAGATCTCTCCGGTAGTTACACCCTTCATGCCGATGGCGTAACCCTCAAATTTTCTCCCGTCTTCAAGCATAAGGACCGCTTTCGGACGCTGTTCTGATATAGTCATTGGAAAAATTTGAATGCAAATGTAACAATATATCCAGATATGGAGAAGGAAGGGAGGGAAATTGTGGGAGGAGGCACGAGTTGTAAACTCGCGCCAACAAGGCCAACAAAAACTTGGAAGATCATTTCTTTTGGGCTTTTTTGTACTTTGGTACCCTGTAAAACAAAGATCAACAAACGTATAAACCTTATGACAGCAGATCCAAAAATATCCTGGGGAAAAATATTTGTTTTTTATGCCATAGCTTTTACGATATCAGGGCTTTTTAATTCGGGCTTTCTTACACCACAATATCAAAAGCTGACAGCCGGGCTTTTGACCAGCGACTGGGCGTTCCTGCCTGCAGGGATCGGGACCTTAATTGCGGCATTGATCGCCTATAGAATTGACAGAAAGCTTAAAAGAACAATCTCGTTATTGGGAAACGATCATCTGAAAAATATCCTGATCGCAATCGTTCCCACGATCGTTTTCACGGCGATTGGAATCTATAAGGACGACAGCACGAACGCACACTTCTACGGGCTTGCTTTTTCATTTATTGCTTTGCTATATGCCGTTACGGAAGAGATATTCTGGAGGAGCTACCTGCTTGACGCTTTACGCCCGTTGAACAGGATCGTTTCCAGCCTGGTGATCGGTCTCTTGTGGTGGGCCTGGCATTTCAGGTTTGACACGCAGTTTGACATCACCTGGTTCTTGCTGATCTGCCTTGTCAGTTCTTTTTTATTATGCCGGTTTGCTGATGAGACCAGGTCCTATTTAACAGCGGCAGGACTGCATTCGCTGATCATTATTACCACATCGGACGGAGAGATGACCAAAGCTAAAACTATAGGTTTGTGTCTTTCTATAGTGATCTGGGTGATCATTGGGAAGACTTGGAAAACAAAAGAGGTGATACCGGAAACTTAGACCCATCTCCGGAAGTCGCAAGCCGCTGACACCGGGGTTTTGCCTTTATCTGGTCCTCAACGCGAACGGCATCGTTTTTTTCGTAAATTAGCAAAGGGCTATCCGGGAATCGGGACAGTTTGCCCCTGGCAACCGTGTAAAATCCGGATGAGCCGGTAGAAATTTGACATGATTTAAGCGAAATAACATGAGAAAACTGATTGCAGCGATCAATATGACCCTCGACGGGTTTTGCGATCACACGGTAATGACAGCCGCCGATGAGGAGCTACACCGGCATTACGCCGACCTGTTGAATAACGCCGGCGCCGTTCTGTACGGACGGATCACCTACCAACTGATGGAATACTGGCAGACGGTGGTCAAAGAGCCTACCGGTACCAGGGCGACGGATGACTTTGCCGTGATAATGGACAGGACCCCTAAGATTGTTTTTTCGCGCACGCTGAAAAATATAACATGGCAGAGCGCCAGGCTGGCCACCCGCGGCCTGGAAGAAGAGGTCGTGGCGCTCCGGCAGCAGCCGGGTAAGGACATTTTGGTCGGCAGCCCCGGCCTGATCGTAAGCCTGGCCAACCTGGACCTGGTCGACGAATATCAGATCTGTGTTCACCCGGTCATAGCGGGAGGCGGCTTACCCCTGTTTAAGGACATACACGACAAGGCTATCCTTCAGCTCGTAGGGACCAAGACCTTCCGCTCCGGCGCTATAGCGCTTTCCTATGTGTCAGAAAAAAGGAACCGCTGATATGACATATAACCGAACAAGAAGTGATAGGAACATCGCATATCACCGACAATAATGCCATTACGGGCTACACATTGTTTTACCCGGAGACCTTGACGAAGCGACAAAAATTGCGAAGAAATAAGAGAAGCCGCAACACCGCAGGAAATGAAAAAGTGAATCGGAATATGAGTTGACCAAGATTTCCGGCTTGCAGTGTTGAGGGAATTTGATGTCCCGAAAATAATAAGCCGGTTTGGCGATTTGTAAAAATAATTGTTGTATTATTGTTATTGTAAATACCTTATGAAATGCTTTGCACATATAAGTACAAGCCTACTCGATTTGGCCGAATTGGTGTATCCTATGTGAGATAACATGTACATAGTGTATGAAAGCTATATTAGATGCTAATATCATTATTTCAGATTTCAGATTGGATTCTCCAGCTTCAATGATACTTCGAGAAGCAACTGAGAAAGGTAATTTAGAATTATTTATCCCTGAAATTGTATTAGATGAAGTCTACAATAAATTTGAAGAGCTATTATTGGAGGCAAAATCTAAAATCGAAAAAGAAAAAAATATTATTAAAAGGTTAACAAAAAAAGATATAGAAGATAACTTCTCTTATGAGGTTAAGACTAGTTTACAAGAATATAAAGATTATTTAAAAAATTATTTCAGGATATTGGTGTACAAATTTTAGAATACCCTGCAGTTAAACATAAAGTAATCGTAAAAAAGGCAATAAAAAAACAAAAACCATTTAATTCAGCAGAAAAAGGGTACAGAGATGCACTTATATGGGAAAATGTAAAATCTCTATTGCCTATCTTAGGCACCAATTTAGCTAACCCTGAAGTAATTTTCATTACTAATAATAAGAGGGATTTTTGTGATAATGAAAATAATCTTCACAAAGAATTAATATCAGAAATAGAAGATGGAGATTTAGACTTAGATTCAATAAAAGTGCTCAATAGTTTAAAAGATTTTTCAAAAGATATTATTCAATTATTTTTTACTCAAGCCAATTCTTTTAAAACAAGATTGGAAGGTAGTGAAATAGGAGATTTAGACTTTGAGGACTTTATTCTTACTAACCTTAGAAAAGAATTAGACAATAGCAATATTTCCGAAATTCAGTCAATTCCATACAGTTACCAAGATGCAACCGTAAGACTTATTGAAAAAGTTGAAAATATAAAAATTCTAGACGTAAGAAAGCTAAATGCATCAGAGTACCATATAGACCTAACTTGTAATGCTGAAATGACAATCGATTTCTATGTGGACAAATATGACTATATTTCTGATGATGAGATAACTTATGATGTTGAAGACTCAGATTGGAATGACTATGTAATTTGGGCATCTGAATTAGTTAATCCTGAAATAAAAATATCTTTAATAGTTGATAATGCATATAATTTAGTAGCTATTCAAATAGAATAAAACTGTATACAACAAACAGTTTGATAAATTGCGGAGTAAGCGGCTGAATCTGATTCTTTTTGCACAATCCTATAACAACAATGAAACAACTAACTTTAACACTACTCCTTTACTTGACGACAATTAGTTGTTTCGGGCAGAAGGAACATCTTGAACCTGTAAGAGACTTTAGCCAGTATGAAGGTATTCTTAAAGATTATTATGGCACGGTGTTCCCTAAACTTTATGAAGGATTTTCGCAGACGCCTTATGCCCGATATACTTCAATGCCTTCATTTTTCAAAGAATATGCCTTCTCCGTTGAAACAATAGGCGGCAAACATTATATCATATCAAATAGTCTTTCTGAAAATTTCTGGTACGCTAAAAAGCGTAAGAAAGTAAAGCTGATAAGCAATAAAACTGAAATTGGTGATGCGCTTTATTCAAAGATCGGTGAACTGTTTCAGCTTCTCATCAGGCAAACAAAAAAGCCGGAAGAGGAATTAATAGGCCTTGACGGTGTGACTTATTATTTTTCGACGGTTGACGAAACAAGTGAGATCAAAACAGGGGAAACGTGGTCGCCGGATAGAAATTCATTGTTAGATAGGCTTGTTCAGATTTGTGATAATTTATTTTCGATAGGGAACGGAGGAAATATATCACAGATTGGTATCTCAAAGGAAATTGAAACGTTGATTAAAGACTTAAAATAATAAATGTACTGCGAATAATCCCGGTTTTGCGCCAACGGGATTGTTTGTTGTAATATTTTAACTTACATTTGCTGTCAATTAAAAAATATGTACCTTTGCGGTGGAAATAACTTTTGATGATAGTAAGCTGAAAAAACTGGCTAATGACTTTAAGAAGTGCCAAAAGGATATGGGTCAGATCCGCGCAAAGCTCTACAATAAACGCCTTGGCGATCTTCGCAATGCCATTACGCTTGAAGATGTGCGCCACCTGCCCGGGCATTACCATGAACTCACGGACGACCGCAAAGGACAATGGGCATGCGACCTTGACCAGCCATACAGGTTAGTGTTTGAGCCACACGAAAAGCCTATTCCTGCAGATAAGAATGGCAAATACATCTGGCTTGAGATCAAAGGAATAGAAATCTTAGAGATTACTAATTATCACGGCAAGTAAGAAACAACGCAAATAGCAATGGCGACTAAAAAAAATCAATATCATCCGCAAATAGCTTTCCATCCGGGTGAAACTCTGGCGGAAAAATTACAAGAATTGGGTATGGGACCGAAAGAGTTTGCTATTCGCACAGGCAAGCCTGAAAAAACGGTATTTGCCATATTGAAAGGCAAAAGCAGCATTACTCCCGAAATGGCAGTACAGTTTGAGCATGTGCTGAAGATACCCGCTCACTTTTGGCTGAACATGCAGCGTAGTTATGATGAATTTATTGCCCGTGAAGAACGACAGGAACTATTGACAGAATCTACCGAATGGGCAAGATTGTTTCCTATCGCAGACATGGTGAAGAAAGGTTGGCTGGTAGCTAAAACTACTATAGAGGAAAAAACATCAGAGCTTTTGGCGTTTTTCAGTATCAGTAGCCATAGAGCTTGGGAAGATTATTATTTCAACCAACAGCTAAAAGTAACGTTTCGCATTTCGCTTGCACACACCAAAGAACCTTATGCCATTTCGGCGTGGTTACGCAAAGGCGAATTACAAGCTGCTGACTTGCCTACTAAACCTTATAAGGAAAAAGACTTTAAAGATGCACTGCCAGAAATCAAAAGTATTATGGCAAATCATCCAAAGGACTTTTTTAAGCAATTGCAAACATTATGTTTAGAAACTGGTGTAAAAGTCGTACACACCCCTTGTATCAACAAAGCCCCCATCAATGGCAGCACTCGTTGGCTGAACGATACGCCTTTGATCCAGTTAACAGGCCGCTATAAACGCAATGATAGTTTTTGGTTTACTTTCTTTCATGAGGCGGGACACATTTTGCTGCATGGCAAAAAGGATATTTTTTTAGAGAACATTGACTATTCAGAAAAGGATAAACAAAAAGAAATAGAAGCTGACAACTTTGCTATAAAGTGGACACTTTCAAAAGAAGAACAAGAAGAAATATTGCAGTTGTTCAAAATTACAGAAGATGATGTAATAGAGTTTGCAAAAAAATTCAATACTCATCCTGCCATCATCATTGGACGGTTACAGCATGATGGCCTGGTTCCGTATTCTTTAGGCAGACAGTTTTTTGCACCTGTAGAATTTGAATAATTAATGCATCAATATCTTGAATATACTTTGCTATCGAGCTAATCATGGCACTAGGCTTAGTCATTCAATACTACACCCGATGATAAAAATCCCGAAAGGAGCAGTAGTTATACCCGGCTGAGCGTAGATTACACCTACATTCGTGTAACAGCAAACTTCCGGTTTGCGATGTTATGACGATGCAAATTGAAAATTTGCATTGCACCGACGGAGGAAGCGCAACCAGGTCCGGACAGATGGAGATCTATATGCGACAATGGATGGACTGGATCAACGAAGTTGCCGGTAACGGCCGGCTTGTATACAGGGGAAATCATCTCTCGCGGCAAGGACGGGTACTGAAGCCGGGTAACGAAGTGATAGAAACACCACATATCGCGGACAATAATTCTATTGCGGACTACCTCATTGTTTTAGCCATGGATCTTGATGAAGCGACAGAAATCGCGAAGAAGTGTCCCATAGTCAACGGGCACAACACAAGTGTTGAAATAAGAGAAGCCGCGACACCGCAGGAAATAAAAAAGCGAACCGGAGCACTAATAGACAAGATCTTCCGGCTTAGAATGTTCGTGAGGGGGTCAGCCGATCAGAAATTTTGATGATATCTAAAAATAATAAGCCTGTTTGGCGATTTATAAAAATAATTGTTGTATTATTGTTAAGTACAACGCCTTAATAAGAACGCCTTAAAAATGCCTTACACAGATGGCGCAAAGCCTATCTGATTTGCCGGATCGGCGACATTTTGCAAGGGTTATGACCAATTAGTGGCAGGTTAAACAAAAAACATTGATCAAAATGTATGACCGCTCAATGTAATAAACAAACAATAAAATGGATCAGCGTTCGGAATTCGCTATAAAACGGTCGTATTCGAAAGGCAAATTAGTAGCATTAATCATTAAATCTTAAAAAATGAAATTAAGTATCCATCCATCAATTGGTGTAGCCCGGCTGGGCAACAGCAAAACGGAAATCTGCTTGTCTCCCGACCGCATAGGCGGGCTTCCTTACGACTCAGACAACTATGGTAATGCGGTAGGCCCGATTACCAATTTTAAAGATGCAAAGGGCCTGATCAAACGGCAGGGCCAGCCATTCAGTATCTTCCGGGAGGACGGGCAGGAGATCACGCTGGATACTCCGAATGTCGCCGCTATTCAATGGACAGTTCATCTGGCCAACAAAAAAGCGGCCTGGTACCAATACAGCGAGCTGCAGGGTAATTTATTATATGGGGAAGCCAATAGCTATGCTAATCAGAACATTCCATTGAGGAACCCGGAGTCTTCTGACAGGCAATCCCTGATTATTGATCCGGGTCCCAGAACGATCTCAGGCAAACAACAATCGGTAAGTTTTGAAAAAGAATATGCCCCTGCCAACTATCCTGTGCAATATCCCAATTCTGAAGTAAAATACGGAGTGGCGATTACGACACTGGGCGATTTGCTGACAGACAGCCAGGGGCGGCTGGTTGTTCTCGGAGGGTATGGAAATGCAGGCGGTGATCTGCCATTGACCTCTTATGGCGGTTCAAGCACCTGGCATGATGATATATCGGACGGCCCAGTCTATTGCACCATCGCATTCAACGACGGGACTCCGTCAGTTACCCTTTCAGCATGGGTTATCGTAGGCTCTCCTGATTTTGCCCCGGAGATTGTCAATATCTCTAATTTGAGCGATACGATGTTTGATGTGGGGGTCAGAAACTTTAATCTGGTTCCCGAAATGTGCAAGGATGGAGCTTGGAATCCGGATTATCATGCGAATTTCCAACGCGATATTCTCCCTGTCATCAATAGGATCAGCCGTTACCAATGGGTATCCAATGTTCAACCTATGATGGCATTTGCCGGCAATATCTTTGATTTTTCTGATCCATCGGAAAGCAATAAGGCAAACAGGCAAAAATATGCCTCCTACTTCAGGCAGAATGATGCCCAGCCTCCTATTCCGCCGGAATTACCCCAGGAACAGCTGTTCAAAACCGACAGCGGCGACATGTTTCCTATGATGCCATTAAATTCCGGCAGTAATTCCGTGAGTAATATCAATATCATGAAATTCATGGCCATGAACCAGACACAATTATTCTTACTGGGACAGTGGGCAAATGGTCTCTTTACAAACGATCCTCACTATCAGCCTTATCCGGTTCATGATCTGGACGCATCCAGTGTCGGAAATTGTGTTGGCCTGCCGATGTGCCCGGGCATAGAAGTGACATGGAGTGTTCAAAATCCGGCAATATACGCTGCTCCTTACGAGATATTACAATACCAGGACGAAGGCTGGTATATGACACATGGACTGACCCCTTCCAGGGACGAGTGCGAAGGTGGTGGCTGCGAGCCGGGAGACCTGACAAAAAGAATGGCCTGCCCGTGGCAAGCCGACTTTTTCCAATGTACCATCCAATACATCAACTTTACAGATCCTTCGGTCAATAAAGTAAAAAAACCTGACGGGTCGTCAGTTCCTTTACCGCCGACCTATTACTCATATTGGTGGCCACCACAAAGCCCCTGGGATGTTCTGGTCGGAGAGCTTACAGAAGCAGGACAGGCCGCAACTAAGATCCCTGCGGGTCAGCAGATGAATTATGCACGTGGTATCAATAGCTTTGTTCAGATGGTCCAATATTGGTACGCCTTAGGGTTTATCCGTGACATGAATTCCGGAAGCAATGGATTTCCTTTTATGCTTGAGACAGAAAGGAACAATGAAATTTTTACCTGTGATGAAGTGCCTGTAAGCCAGATAAGCGGAAATACGGAGGATGACGAAACCACCATCCCGGTATTTTTTATTGAGCCGGAGGCTTCTGTTGTAAAACAAAAAAGCCTGAAAGGCAGACTTTTAATGGAGCATTTTGAAGAAATAGGCTTTAAGTCGATTGAAGTTGCAAGCGGAGGGCTTGGCTTACCCCGCTCCGGAACCAGGAACAGGCGTTAGCCGATGGCTATTCCTTTTGAAACGGATGTGCTCATTGTCGGTGGAGGTCCTGCAGGGGCCTCCACCGCATTATGTTTGCTCAGATACTCCGGCTTGAGTGTTACGATCGTCGAGCAAAGTGCCCTGGATGCGATAAGAGTTGGAGAGCAGGTCAATTCAAGCTTATTTGATCTGCTCAGCTATATGGGGATTGAAAAAAGCGATTTTGAGGAAAACAGCTTTATCGCGGGCTATAGCAGCCTTGCTGCCTGGGGTAATTCAGTAATTACTTCAAGGGAGTCCATATTTAACGCAGAATCCGGAAGCTTGCAGCTTGACAGAGAGCGATTCGATCTAATGCTATTGGAAAAAGCTTTCCGGAAAGGAGCGGTAATTTTACCGAGGACGAGGTGTACCGGCTTTAAGCAGGCAGATACCTTCTGGACCGTTGATCTGGCACATGAATCGAAAAAAGACTTTACCATCAGGGCAAAGTATTTAGTGGATGCCAGCGGTAGGCAAAGTTATGTGTGCAGAAAGCTGGAGCTCCCTTTTACAAAACACGATGATCTGGTTGCGATCGGTACGTATCTATCCTTCAGGGAGTCCGGTACGATCAGACAGGAGATCTTTGTAGAAACGGTTGAAGAAGGCTGGTGGTATGGCGCTGCACTGCCTGATCGGCAAATGGTAGTATCACTTTTTACCGATGCGCGGATTGCGAAAGAAAATAAATTACACAAGGAAGGCAATTGGAATAAATTACTTTCCAAAACCACTCATATCAAAAACAGGATCGGACTCTCCCTGCCTCCGCAGAAGCTGTGGGTAAAAAATGCCTTTTCACATATCTGTGACACTTCCGGCAGAAATAATTTTTTAGCTGTAGGGGATGCGATCGCTTCTTTTGATCCTATATCTGCTATGGGGATCGGGTTTGCAATCAGCTCTGCCTGTCATGCAGCAATGGCGATAATCAACAGCAATGATGACACAGATACCTTTTCAAACTACCAGGAAAATGTTAATACCATTTTCAGAAAATACCTTGAAACGAAGGATCTTTTTTATAAAAAGGAAAAACGATGGAATGACAGCGCTTTCTGGAAAGAAAGAAATTGAGAGGGAGCAAGAGTTGCAAACTCGCGCCAACAGAAATGTCAATGATTTGAGGCGTTAGCTATTTTGTTTTTTATTAGATGTAACTTTCTAAGTTGGAATTTTGATTATCTTTAATTACCGACTAAGCCATATCCTGAGGTATTAGTATGCAGTTTGAAAGTCAATGACACTAATAAATATGAAATGAAGCCACAAATAAAATATATCGAATTAAAAACCGGATATACAGACAACGGGCCTGCATGGATTGGAAAAGTTGAATTTTCTCAATCAGGCAAAACGGTTTATTTCAATGGGCATGCTTTTAAAGGTAATGGCCATGGTGAATCTAGAGATTTAGAAACTGGAGAGATCTATTGGATTTCAGGTGTCAAAAAGAACGGACAAGATAGACACTGGGCAGGAAATGGAAAAATAATGATTGATAGAACAGCTGTTGATGAATATCTAAAAATGATGAATTTGGTAAGCCTTGACCCCCAAAAATATGTTTTAGTAGATATTGAAAAAACAGATAAACAGCGATTTGCTGATATCGAAAATGGGACAATTGATTCAGTAAATATTTTAGATAAATATCGAGACTTAAGCGGTTTGTCAATTAATGAATTAAAGTGGATTATCCTGGATTTAAAGAGAAAGGAAAATTATACAAACCCGAATAACGGTCTAAAATTTTTGACTATAAAAAGGCTTGAAGCCGAAAAACTTTTAGAGGATTTACAAGATGACAACTGATTGAAAAATAGATAAAAGAGTGAAGAAGCGAGTTGCAAACTCGTGCTAACAGGGAGTACAAGTAATGGTAGATTTACAATTGTGTTTAATCTCTCTACTTCAACTAAGTCTGCAACGTGAAATAGTGTCTCGGCTCTGAAGCTTTAAAGGGAATGTCAAAATACCAAGCATATATTCTGATGATCACTGAGCTGGTTTCCTTTGTAAAGCGGCCTGGTATGTATATAGGCAAGGAAGAAATGGAATTGATCATCGCTTTTTTAGCAGGGGTGGAGTTTACGTCTAAATATGAAATAACATTTCAACATGATCTTACAGATTATATTTTTCAAAAGTACTCAGACCTTGAAAAACTTCAAAGCCTGAAGAATGATCCTGACTTATATACATTGATACAGCAGGTAGAGATCCTTGGAACAGAGCTGGAAAAGAGCCCAACAACAATATTTAAGAAGGAAGCTATTGAATTTTTACAATATATATCCGATGACGAATTAGGAGGTCTATATATTAGAGCTATGTCTGAGCAAATTAAAGATGAATTGGTCAGAAACATCGAATCCAATGATGAGCACTTTACTGATACATTTACTACTTCGAGAATAGATCAGATACTTAAAGAGCTAAATGAATGGCATGGCAGATCCTTGACACAACGACAAATGGAACTTTTAAAAGCTATTAAAGATGAAAATACCAATAGAGTCATGAAGTGGCACAAAAGGAAAGAGGGCGAAATAGATGACCGGTCTGAAGTAAGACGCTTGTCCCGAATATTGCTTAGTGAATTGGCGAGGGAAGATAATGGGCGAGATAGCCGGTTTTCATTTTCAGAATGAGCCGGTGTATGGTGGTGACTTTCCTCCCTACAAAGTCTTAAATAGTGGTCAAAACTTATTGAATAAAGAGTTTTCTGAATTTTGTGGCGCTCTTGTAAATATCCTGTAGTAAAATATACTAAATAGAACATTTACTTGTGAAAGAGTAGATTGGTCCTGAGCGGAACAATAAAGCAAGAAGCACTGTTATACCGGTCCTCATTTGCAGCTCATGACGTTCCAAACACATGCCCTTATATCTGAATTTCTAACATTTATTCCAAAAGCCGATTACCCTTAAAAACAAACCAAAATCGGCACCGTGATTTTTTTTTAAGTTTGTAAGGATTTCCATAAGCTTTAGTATTAAATTTTCAAGCATGAAATATTTTTTGACACTAATCTAACGAGTTGAGGGGTTAAATTAAGCAGCAAATGCATGCTTAGTATGATTAATAGGTTTTTCATTGATGAAATTGTAAAGTTGTTTTATAGTTTTAGCACATACTTTTGTATTTATCCTAATATCGA
>Ga0206118_100230_pt1 | contig 44286 bp, 48 predicted proteins | sample 3A20Ametagenome_FD_177999 | JGI IMG/M metagenome (GOLD analysis project Ga0206118, IMG submission 177999) | Enriched microbial communities from leaf-cutter ant dump, University of Wisconsin, Madison, United States - 3A20A | ecosystem: Environmental > Terrestrial > Nest > Insects nest > Nest dump... | reverse complement strand
GGCTCGAAGGCCAAGAAAGTGCCTCGGCGGTCCGGTGGACGGAGTGGCGGGAGGGTTCGAAGGCCAAGAAAGTGCCTCGACGGTTCGGGAGTCGGAGTGGCGGGAGAGGCTGAAGGCCAAGAAAGTGCCTCGGCGGTTCGGGGCTCGGAGTAGCGGGAGGAGAGAAGGTGGCTAAGGGTTCAAAATAGTTCCCAAAAGTTCGAAAATGTGTGTTATACTGATTTCGAACGAAAACGAACCTATTCGGAGGGGACCCTCATGGAAATCAGACATTCGACGAATCCGGCCGACGCCAAGCATTACGACACGGCGAGGCTGCGCCAGCAATACTTGATCGAGAGCCTGTTTCAGGCGGATGAAATCAAAATGGTGTACGCGCACGACGACCGCTTGATTATCGGCGGAGCGCATCCCGTTAACGCCGCATTGACGGTGGAGGCGGCAGATGTGCTGAAGACGGACTATTTTCTGGAGCGCAGGGAAGTCGGCTTTATCCATATCGGCGGAGGGGAAGCGGTCATCGAAGCGGACGGCGAGCGCTACACGCTCGGCAAGCTGGATACGCTGTACGTCGGCAAAGGCACGCGCAATCTGACGCTGTCCAGCGCCAACCCGTCCGATCCGGCGAAAATTTACTTCACTTCGGCGCTCGCTCACGCGACGTACCCGACGCGCAAAGTATCGGTGCAGGAAGCGAACACGCTGAACCTCGGCGCGCTCGAATCGTCCAACGAACGGACGATCCATCAGATCATTCATGAGAACGGCGTGCAGAGCTGCCAGCTCATGCTTGGCGTCACGCTGTTCAAGCCGGGCAGTGTCTGGAACACGATGCCTGCGCATCTTCACGATCGCCGGATGGAAGCGTATCTGTACTTTGACATGAACGCCGACGCAAGAGTGTTCCACTTTATGGGCGAACCGAACGAAACGCGTCATATCGTCGTCGCCAACGAGCAGGCAGTCATTTCTCCGAGCTGGTCCATCCACTCCGGTGCCGGCACGAGCAGCTATGCGTTCGTCTGGGCGATGGCCGGGGAAAATTATACGTTTAAGGATATGGATGTCGTCGCGATGGATGCGTTAAAATAGCAGCAACTGCCAAGTCGGGAGGAACGACCGCTACATGCTTGCGATAACGCGCCATCAATTGATTTTGGAATTGCTGCAGGAGAACGGAGCCGTGCAGGTGTCCGACCTGAGCGACAGGTTCGAGGTAACTCCGAAGACGATTCGCGAGGATCTGGAGAAGCTGGAGGAGAAAGGGCTGCTCACGCGGATTCACGGCGGAGCAGTCAGCCGCTCGGACACGTCCGAGCCGATGCTGCCGCTGCAAATTCCGAATACGAAGCACGCCGGTGAAAAGGAAGCAATCGCCGCGCACGCGCTGCGCTACATTCGCCAGGATGACGTGATCGCATTGGATGCGGGCAGCACGACGCTGGAGATCGCGAAGAAGCTGCCCGACATGCCGCTCACCGTGCTGACCAACGATTTGCTGATCATGCGCGAGCTGATGGGGAAAGAGCAGATCCGGTTGGTCGTTCCCGGAGGCTACCGCCATCGCAACGTGCTTGTCGGCAACGACGCGCTGGAATGGCTCGCGCGCTTGAATGTGCAGAAGCTGTTCCTGTCCGCGACGGGTGTGCACGACAAGTTCGGCTTGTCGGTATTTACCGGAGAGCTGCTGGATCTGAAGCGGGCGTACTTGTCCGGTGCTAAGGAAGTTTACGGCGTGGCCGATCACAGCAAGTTCGATCGGGCCGCCCTGCAGACGTTCGCCGCGCTGGAGGATCTGGATCTGCTCATTACGGACGACGGACTTCCCGAAGAGGTCCGCCGCCGTTACGAAGAAGGAGGCAGAGTGAACATTGAACTCGCATCTACGAAACCGATTTGATCTGGCCGGCAAGACGGCCATCGTCACCGGAGCGGGAAGAGGATTGGGACAGGCGATCGCCGTCGGGCTGGCGGAAGCCGGCGCCAACCTCGTGCTCGTCACCAACCGCACGCCTGCCGAAGAGACGAAAGCGAAGGCCGAAGCATACGGCCGCAAAGCGATCATCGTACAGGCGGACGTGGCCGACCGCAGCAAGCTTCCGAGCATTCTCGACGCCGCGGTGGAGACGCTCGGCGGAGTCGATATTCTCGTGAACAACGCCGGCATCATTCGCCGGGCTCCGGCGGTCGAACACGCTTATTCCGACTGGCAGGAAGTGCTCGACGTCAACTTGAACTCCGTGTTCGTCCTGTGCCAGCTAGCCGGAGAGCTGATGATCGAACAGGGACACGGCAAAATCATCAATATCGCGTCGATGCTCAGCTTCCAGGGCGGCATCAACGTTCCGGGCTACACGGCCAGCAAGCATGCGGTCGCCGGACTGACCAAGGCGCTCGCCAACGAATGGGCGTCCAAGGGCGTGCAGGTGAACGCGATCGCTCCGGGTTACATGGCGACGGACAATACGGAGGCGCTTCGCAACGATCCGGTCCGCAGCCGCCAAATTCTCGAGCGCATTCCGGCGGGACGCTGGGGCGGGGACGAGGACCTCATTGGTCCGGCGATTTTCCTCGCTTCGTCGGCTTCCGACTACATGAACGGGCATGTGCTTTGCGTGGACGGCGGCTGGATGAACCGCTAATGGAGTTTGTCTGAGCGATCGGGATATCGGCAAATGCACGTACGACGAGACAAGAGAAGGGGAGACGGTTGAGCCGCAGCGGGAAGCGCGGCCTACCGTTTCCTCTTCAATGCTTTGTATTCCTCGCTCTCCCAGCGGCGCAGCAGCGGGTAGGGGTCGAAGGCCCATTCCACGAGTCCTCTGTCCCTGTAGATGCCGTAGTGCAGGTGCGGAGGGAATTTTCCTTGCGTGCCGGGGCGTCCGTAGCCGGAGCTGCCCACCCAACCGATGACTTGACCGGGACTGACGATGTCTCCGGTCTTTATATTTTTGTCGAAGCCGGACAAGTGCGCGTAATAATGGTACAGATTGTTCAGGTCGCGAATGCCGATTCTCCATCCTCCGTAAGCGTTCCAGCCCTTGATCTCGATGACCCCGTAGCAGGTGCTTCTGACCGGAACGCCGTATCCGGCGAAAATGTCCGTGCCCTCGTGAATCCGCCTGCCGCCCCACCCGCGTTTGTTGCCCCAAGTGCTGCGGTAAGAGTAGGTGCTTTTCAGAGGGAGAGGGAAGGCGTGACCGGACAAGTCCAAGCGGTCGAAACGCCGGTACAGCTTGGCGAACTGCATAATGCGCTGGACGGCGCGCGTGTTATGGTAATATTCCCACAGCCCGATGCTGAAGTCGTCCTCGGCGCTGCCGTACTGCAGCGCTTGAACGGTTACGGAATAGAGCAGGTCTTCGTCCTTCGCGCGATCCGCGATTTTGTCCCCCGAGCCGTCTCGGCCGATTCCGCGAAAAAAACGGATGGACACCGGATTTGTGTCTTCCTCCGTCGGATTCAGGTCGCCGCTCCACCGCTCTTCGGGAACGTATACGCCGGTAACCGCGTCCTCGCGAATCGGTCTCGTCTTCGGGTGAGCCCGGGACATCGTCCTTTCATACTGGTCGATCGCCGCGATGAAGGGCCATTCCAAGCCGGTGCGCAAGCTGATCGCCTCGTACAGCTTCCGCCGCTTCGCGTATTCGTCGGCCATCGACGGCTTATCTTTGCCCGCGCCGTGAGCGGCGGGTGCGCATTCGCCCGCCCCCAGCGACATGAGACCAACGAGAGCCGCAATAACCGCGAATCGGAAGCTGCGGCCCAATCTCCGCCAATCGTGTAGCAACGTGACTCCTCCTCAAGCTCGACTTCTACGAAGTAGGGTTTTACAGATCATTGGTTTTTATCCGAATCGTGCTATAATAAGGAGGACAGAAAGAGGGGAATTCCTATGACGACAGGCGCAAAACCGCGCAAACCCGAATGGCTGAAAATCAAGCTGACGACCGGGGAGCCATACCAGGAACTGAAGCAAGTAATGAGGAGCAAGACGCTGCATACGGTTTGCGAAGAGGCGCGTTGTCCGAATATATATGAATGCTGGGCGAACCGCACGGCGACTTTTATGATTCTCGGGGATATTTGCACGAGGGCGTGCCGTTTCTGCGCGGTGAAAACCGGACTGCCGACCGAGCTCGACTTGCAGGAGCCGGAGCGCGTGGCGGAAGCCGCCGAGCAGATGGGCCTTAAACACTGCGTCGTCACTTCGGTGGCGCGGGACGATCTGAAGGACGGCGGAGCTTCCATCTTCGCGGCGACGATCAAAGCGATCCGCAAGAGAATGCCGTTCTGCAGCGTCGAAGTGCTTATTCCGGATTTTCTGGGCAACCGCGATTCGCTTCAGATCGTAATGGACGCGAAGCCGGACATTCTGAATCACAACATCGAGACCGTCGCTCGGCTTTCGAACCGCGTGCGGGCGAAGGCGAAATATCCGCGTTCCCTGGAGCTCATCCAGAGAGCGAAGGAGATGCAGCCGAACATCCCGACGAAATCGAGCATTATGCTCGGCTTGGGGGAGACCTTCGAGGAAGTGCTGCAGGCAATGGACGACTTGCGCGCGGTGGACTGCAACATTCTGACGCTGGGACAGTATTTGCAGCCGTCCTCGTCCCATCTGAACGTCGTCAGATACGTTCATCCGGACGAATTCGCGGCGCTCAAGGAGGAAGGATTGAAGCGGGGATTCTCCCACGTGGAGTCCGCTCCGTTCGTCCGCAGCTCCTACCATGCGCATGAGCAGGTCAAATCCGCGGAGGCGAGAACGACCGGTCTCCGGAAGGAGAGCGTAACATGATTTTCATGGCGGGAGGCAACGCTTACTCGCTGGTCCATGAATACAAGAACGGGTGGAATCCCGAAGCATTTCGCGAGAGATACAGCGAAGTGCTCGAACGCTTCGATTACGTCGTCGGAGATTGGGGCTACAATCAGCTCCGTCTCCGGGGTTTCTACAGGGACGGGCATCCGCGGGCGGGCAAGGAATTCGCGATCTCGAACTTCATCGATTACATCAACGAATATTGCAATTTCGGCTGCGCCCATTTCGTGCTGGCCAAGCTGGATGTCAACGCCCTTCCGCCGGACGCGGTCATCGTCAAGGAGGAAGCGCCGGAAGCCGCTGTCGCTCTCAACGAGACGGGCGGCCAGGCGGCGGAGACGGCTGCGGCCTTGAGCAGCGCCGGCGGGCCGATTATGCGATGGCCGCTCAAGGAGCGCGCAGGCGGTCCCGTACGCGTTCCGAATGTAACCGTATCCGCGGTGGCTCGCGCCGCGGCGGATGCGGAACGCCGCGAAGCGGAGCGTCGCAACGCCGGGCAGGACAGGGATCAGAGAGGCTTCGGCGGCTCGTCCTTCTCCGGTCGGGGAAGCCATTCGAGGAACGGTCAGGAATCCGGCGGGCAGCGGCAAGGACGCTCCCACGGATCTTCCGGAAGCGAGCGCAGGGGGCAAGGGCAGGGCGGCGGACAAGCGCCGAACAAGCCCCATTATCGAGGCGGCCATAAGAACCACCAGGATGCGCAAGCTCCGCGGGAAGGTTCTCGCAACGATGGAGCGCCGCGTAAGGACGGGCAGCGGCATGAAGGCTCCCGCGGAGACGGTCCTCGCGGGGACGCCCGCAAAGAAGGCCAACGGAACGAAGGCTTCCGCAATGAAAGCTCCCGCAATGAGAACTCCCGCGGCGAGGGCGCGCGCAACGATGCCGGACGCAGCGACGGCTCCCGCAGCGAGGGAGCCCGTAACGAAGGCGGACGCGACGGCCGTTGGCAGAGTCGGAATCGCCGCCGCAAAAGCTTCGGAGGCAAGCCGGGCAATCGGCCCGAAGGCAGCCCTCGTCCGGAATCGGGCGCTTCCAAGTCCAGCGAATAGCCAACATAAGCATGTGATACAAAAAGGTGCGTGTCTCTCCCTGACGCAGGGGAAGAGGCATGCACCTTTTATTTATGACGTTATACCGAACCGATGAACGCCTCGCGAACGCGATTCCAGAACGTGAAGGGGCGGTACCGGGCGAACGTGACTTTCTTTTCGGCGACTCTGCACGTGATCGAACGGACCCCGGTCAGCGCCATAAGCATATGGTCGACGCCGATGATCAGTTCTTCCCCCGGATCGGGAGGCACGATGTCGCAGTGGTGATGCTTCGGCAGGATGACGGACGATCCGAGCGTCCTGTACACGCGGTTGTTGATCGAGGCGATCTCCGCGATCTGCAGCGCCTCCAGCGACGGGTGGATAACGGCTCCGCCAAGACTTTTGTTATAGCCGGTGCTGCCCGTCGGAGTGGAGATGACGATGCCGTCGCCGCGGAACATCTCGAACGGCTCATCGTTGATATGGATCGCCGACACGAGCGTGCCGTCGCCGCTCTTCAGCGTGAACTCGTTCAGCACGAGGTGCGTTTCCTTGCCTTCGGTCGTAACGATATCCACATGCAGCAGAGGGTAGTGGATGTTGCGCGGCTCGGAAGACGCCATCAGGTCGAGCAGTTCGACGAGCTCGTTCTTCTGCCAATCCGCGTAAAAACCGAGATGCCCGGTATGAATCCCGATGAAGGCGACGCGATCCAACAGCTCTTTGTAACGGTGAAACGCCTGCAGCATCGTGCCGTCGCCGCCGATCGAGACGACGGTGTCCGGCGCTTCTTCGTCGTAGATCAATCCCCTTGCTTTCGCTTGGGTCTGAAATTGTTCCGATAATTCCCGGGATAACCGATCTCCCCGGTCAAGCAATGCGTATTTCAAACGTCGGCCGCTCCTTCCGAATGGAACCCTGTTACTCGATGCCGATTCGATGCTCGAAAGGGATCGTTGTCTTGATCATACCCAATAAGCCGGCCGAATTCAATCTCTGGCGCGCGGAGAAGCGAGCCGTGCCTGGATGCGGCGAACGCCGATCGCTATCGTTCCCGAGACGACGATCAAGCCGATGACGCAGGCGAAAAGCAGGGGCAGCCAGACAAAAGCGGCTTCCCATCCGAAGCGAAGGCCGACGGTGTCCGGGACGGCATTCGTCCAAGCGGCGACGATCGACGGCCAGCCCGCAGCCCCCGAGGTTTCGCCCTGGTACAGCAACGGCCAGAACGCATAGACGAGAAGCATCGCAAGCAGGCCGTGAATGAACCGTGTCCGGGCGAACGGTAAATATCTCCATCCGGAGTTGCTCATCAGTCCGGCCACCTGCGCATGAACGGATAAGCCGGCCCAAGAGAGCACGAAGGCGGCGACGGCGACCCGGTCGACGAGGGGGAGCGCGGAATTCGCGGCGGAGGCTTTGGCCCCCAGCGTCACTTCGAAAGCTCCGTGCATGTAAGCCTCCGATAGCTGCGGAGACAGTCCGAACCACGGCAGCAGCTGCCCGGTCAACTGCCGAAGAGGCGTCAGCAAGCCTCCGTTCACGAGCAGGTCGAGAGCCGCAGAGAAGAAGACGACCAGCCCTCCGACGATCATCATGAGGGCCAGAGACGACTGCAGCGATTGTTGAAGCAAAATCCCAAACGGCCGCCCGTCCTCCAACCTTGCGCGGTGCATGGCGGCGAGCGCGGCGCGCCAGCGGCTTCGCTTCGGCCCGCCCTTGTCCGCCGCCGAAATCTCCGCCGTCTCGCCGCCGCGCTTCCCGAAGCGCGAAGCGATGCCGATCAGCAGGGCGCCGCTGTAGTGGGCGGCCGCAAGCACGGGAGCGGCCAGCGGATTGCCGAAGAAGCCGATGCATACGGCGCCGATCAGGAAGATCGGATCGGACGTCGTCGTCATCGCGACGAGCCGTTCCCCTTCGTCTCTCGTCACCAGCTTCTGATCCATCAAGCGCGAAGTCAGCCGCGCGCCCACCGGATAGCCGGACACGAAGCCCATCGAGACGATAAAGCCGCCGACGCCGGGAAGACGGAACAGCGGGCGCATGAACGGGTCGAGCAGCGTACCCATAAAATGAACGATTCCGAAGCCGAGCAGCAGCTCGGACAGAACGAAGAAAGGAAACAGGGCGGGAAACAGCACTTCCCACCATACGGCCACTCCCCTAAGCGATGCGTTCAGCGCTCCGGAGCCGTCTCCGAGAGCGAGACAGCCGATGAGCAGGGCCGCTCCGCCGATGGCCAGCGCGCTCGCCAGCGCGAAGCGGCGGCTCGTATTTTCCGGATTCGCGCCCGATGGAACCACAGTCATTCCTCCATTCGTTGACGTGCCTTGTCCCAATATATGTTCGATTCCGGACAATCTTGCCGATCGCCGAACAAGCCCGCCATTTTCGCTGTAACCGTTTGCAAAAAACGGTGCAAAAATTGACGCAGATATGCTACAATAGAACTAGATCATTCGGATCTAACCCGCGCACCACAAATTCATCGAGCTGGAGTGATGAGTATGGCGGCAATCGTTGCAGGTTTGATTGTATGCGCTTTCGTCTATGTCATTCGGGAATCGCTGGCCCCGGCGGAAGAGGAATTATAAAATTTCATGAACCGATCGGCGAACAGCCGGTTCTAATCGCCCTTGCGGGCGATTTTATTTTTGCCGCGAGGAGGAACGGAGCGTTATGGTATAATGGTTGGGAATGAAGGACTTTCAACCCATTCCATTTCATCGCCGGCGCCCGTCGCCGCGATGCCATCCAGGAGGCGCAACTTGTCCAACTACGCGACGATCTATGAAGCGATAGGGGGAGCCGATACGATCCGCGAAATCGTGACCCGGTTTTATCCGAAGGTTCAGGCGCACCCGCTGCTCGCTCCTTTGTTTCCAGAAGATATTCATCCCGTCATGGAGAAACAGTACCTGTTTCTGACGCAATTTTTGGGCGGTCCGCCGCTCTATTCCGACGAATACGGGCATCCGATGATGAGGGCGCGCCATTTGCCGTTCCCGATCACTCCGGAGCGCGCCGAAGCTTGGCTGGCGTGCATGGCCGAAGCGTTGTCCGAAACTTCGATTACCGAGCCGTTGCAGAAGCTGACGATTGAGCGATTGTCCGGTCCCGCGCACCATTTTATCAACACGGAATCCGATTCACCACATCAATAAGGGGGCCCATTATGGAACCGCTCTTCCAGATTAAAGTGACATGCATCTGCTGCGAACAAAGCTTTCAGACATCGAGAGTCCGGCCCAGCTTGAAGAAGGCGGTGAAGACGGATACCGATTTCTGCTCCTATTTTAAAACGGTGAACCCGGATTTCTACGTCGTGAGGGTCTGTCCTTATTGCGGCTTCGCGTCGACGGAAAATTTCTCGGAGAAGATCAACGAGAAGCAGAAGGCGATTTATTACGATAAAATGGGCAGCCATTGGAAGAACCGGGACTACGGCGGGGAGCGCGACGCGCAAGACGCGATGGAGTGCTACAAGCTCAGCCTGCTGACGGCACAGTCGATCGGGGAGAAAGATCGCGTAGTCGCCGCTCTGCTGCACCATATCGCTTGGCTGTACCGCTACGAAGGGAAGAAGGAGCAGGAGAACCGGTTCCTTCAATTCGCGCTGGACGCTTACGTTCGGGTATACGAAACGGAGAGCGGTTCGATCAGCAGCGCCCGGTTGATGTTCCTGATCGGGGAACTGAACAAGCGGCTCGGCAATTATCACGAAGCTGTCCGATGGTTCGGAAGGGTCATTCACGACAAGAAGATCGTCGATGCCGCGATGATCCGCGCATCCCGGGAACAGTGGCAGGGCATACGCGAAGAGATGACCGGACAAGGGCTGGAGCTTCCGGAGGAAATGATCGAGAGCGGGGCGTAAGGCGGGGGACGGTGAAAGATGCCCCTGAGCGGGTTTGCTTACACGCCCTAACGAATCGCCCGGTTGGCCAGCAGGTAATCCCGGTCCGCGTCGATGATGCGCAGAGTGCTTCGGCAGCAAGGGAACACGATCGTTCTTTTGCGGGAGCCGCCGTACAAATCCAGCACTTCTTCGGGCGTAAGCGGCAGAAGGACGTTGGAGCTTCGGCAGAACGGGCATTCCTGGGCGACGACGTCGTTCATCTGCACGTCGTAGGGCAGACTGTTGCTGAGTGGGATCAAGGGGCATTCCTCTCCTTGCATGTAGATTGACTTAAAGATAACGCACGGCAGCGTCCGAACGCAATAAGATTGGAGAAGTGATCCGTATGACTAAACCGGTATGGAACCTGGAGTCGCTCTTCGCGGGCGGCTCCTCTTCGCTTGACTTCGCGGCTTTCGTGGAGGAAGCCGAAGCCGGCTGCGCCGCCTTGCTCAAGGAGCTTCAGGATGGCGGCGAACGATTCGCACCCGACGCGGAACGGCTTGCGCAATGGACGGGCAAGCTTCAGGAGACGCTCGCCCGGCTGCGGGAAGCCGACTCCTTCGTCGGCTGCTTGACGGCGCAGAACATGAACGACAGACGCGCCGTCGGCTGGACGGAGCGGATTCAGACGCTGAGCGCGCGCTACAAGCAAGCTTCCGATTTGTTCGACGCGAAGCTGGCGCTTGTGCCCGACTCCGAATGGCAGGCGTGGTCGGCGCGGCCTGAGCTTGCCGCGGTGCTGTTCCCGCTGAACGAGAAGCGCGATTTCGCGAAGGAGAAGCTCCCGCCGGCATTGGAGGCGGTCGCCAGCGAGCTGGCCGTGGACGGCTATCACGGCTGGGGCGAGCATTACAATACGGTCGTCGGAAGAATCGCCATTCCTTGGGAGGAAGACGGCAAGACCGTTCATCTGTCCGCGGGCCAAGCGGCCAACAAGCTGGACGATTCGTCGCAAGCGGTGCGCGACGAGATGGCGGCCAAGTGGGAAGAGGCCTGGGCTGCGCAGGCGGACCTGGGCGCGGACGCGCTGAACCGGATCGCCGGCTTCCGCCTGAAGCTGTACGGGCTTCGCGGCTGGAGCGATCCGCTTAAGGAGCCGCTGGCGATCAACCGGATGAGCCGGCAGACGCTGGAGGCGATGTGGGCCGCGGTCGAGACGAGCGTGGAGCCGCTTAAGCGGTATTTGGCGCTGAAGGCCCGGCTGCTGGGCAAGGAGAAGCCGAGCTGGCACGATGTCGATGCCCCGGTCGCTTCCACCCAATCCAAGATCCCGTACGAAGAAGCGGCTTCCCTCATCACGGACGCCTTCTCGCAGTTCTCGCCGCAGCTGACGGAGCTGGCCGAGACGGCGTTCGCCGACCGCTGGATCGAAGCGGAAGACCGGCCGGGCAAGAGGCCGGGAGGGTTCTGCACAAGCTTCCCGATCGGTCGCCAGAGCCGGATCTTCATGACGTATTCCGGAACTCCAGGCAACGTATCGACGTTGGCGCACGAGCTCGGTCACGCCTACCATGCGCGCCTCGTGCAGGAGCTGCCGCCGCTGGCGCAGGAATACGCGATGAACGTGGCCGAGACCGCCTCCACGTTCGCCGAGGCGATCGTCAGCGACGCGCTGCTGCGCAGAGCCGGGAGCGACGAGGAGAAGCTGGCTTTGCTGGACGAACGTCTGACGCGGGCGGTCGCCTTCTGCATGAACATCCGGGCGCGCTTCCTGTTCGAGACTCGTTTCTATGCAAGGCGCGCTTCGGGCATGCTTGAGGCGGCGGAGCTGAGCGAGCTGATGACGGAAGCCCAGAAGGAAGCGTTCGGCGATGCGCTCGGGAGCTGGCATCCTCATTTCTGGGCGTCCAAGCTGCACTTCTACTTGACCGACGTGCCGTTCTACAATTTCCCTTACACGTTCGGGTATTTGTTCAGCACAGGACTCGCGGCTGTGGCGGAGAGGGAAGGCGCCTCGTTCGCCGGCCGTTACGACGCCTTGCTGCGCGACACCGCCGTCATGACCGTCGAGGAGCTGGCCTCCCGCCATCTCGGCGTTCGCCTGGACGAAACGGGCTTCTGGAACGATGCGGTCGCCAGGGCGGTGTCCGACGTCGACGCATTCGCCGCACTGTGCAAGGCGTAGCTAATCGAAGAAAAAGCATGAAATCCCGCGTTTCCGGGAGTTCATGCTTTTTTCTTATACAAATTACCCTATATTTTGACAAAATCATTGAAATATTCAAATAATTCAATTATACTGAGTCCGAAGTCGCAAATGGAATACTTTGGGTTTGTCGGAAGTATTAGATAAACTGAGTCCAAAGGAGGAGAATAATGACGTTTAATCAAATTTCTTTAGCCCGTCAGATTGACATGGCTTTGGAGAAACTGGGGGGAGAGCTTAAGGGAATGGTCGCCGGAACGATCGTGCTGCAGATTCGGGAGGATTCGGTCGGCCGGTTCGGCATCCGCCATCTTCCCGTCGATTGCAGCGATCGCGCGCCTCTCGCCGCCGGAATGACGGCGGAGCAGGTCGTCGAATTGCGGCAGTTGGCGCTCGAAGCGCTAAGGCACAAGAGCGGCTGGACGCACGGAGAAATTTCGTACGATTTCGTGTTGAAGCAGGGGCGGGTATTCGTCAGCGTGCAGTTTGAATCCAACTACAATATGGCGAACTTGATGTTCCGTTATTCTCCGAAAAACCGGGACCGCAGGGAAGCTTCCAACGGATAACTGGGGCATTACATACGTAAAATCGAGGGGCTATCCTACCGAGAGTTGATGTTCGACTTGACGGGATAGCCCCTTCGCTGCGTTTTTAACGTCCTGTGCGTCCGGCGAGCTGCTGCTCTGCCATTTGAACAAGGCGGCGGGTAATTTGACCTCCGATGGAGCCGGCTTCGCGGGTCAACAAGTTGCCGTAGTAGCCGTCTTGCGGAAGCTGAATTCCGAGCTCCTGGGCGATTTCGAATTTCATTCTTTCCAACGCGTGCGCGCATTGAGGAACGACGAGGGAATTGCTGCGTGCCATGGTCGCTCACCTCCTTTGAACGTAGTATGGACGTTATTGGGAGGGCTATTCATTTTTCGACAGATTTCCCATTCACTCCAATTGTTCCAGTCCGAAGTCGAAATCCGGGGAGACGTACGGATCTTCGGGAGCGGGAATTCGGACGAAGTCGGCGATGTCGATCTGAATGATCTCGATGCCGTTGTACATCGTCGTTCCGAGCGTTCCGGTTACGGATACCCATTCGTCCGTCTCGAGCTCGTCCGCGCCCGCGAACGTCGCCATGACGCCGTAAGGCGACGCGTCCGCCGAGCAGCAGGCGACGGCGAACCGGCTGATTCCGAACTGTTGCGGCCCCATACCGGATTCCCGGTAGACAAAGCCGCTGATTTCGATCGTTTTGCCGAGAAATGCGTCGCGGTACAGATCGACCGTTGTCAGCGTTTCGATAAATCTTTTTGGCGTGACCTGCACGACATCTCTTAGGAAAAGCTTTTTGCCGTAAGCGGCGTAGGCCTCGGTAAAATTGTCGGAAGGGAACAGCAGGTCGAGCTCCTCCGGAGACAGCTCGCGATCCAGTGCGACTGGGACACCCGGCTTTTTGTTTTCCTGTTCAGTGACTTCTTGCCCTGCTGCTTCCTGTCCTGCCGCATCCGTTCCAGTGCTTCCCTGTTCTCCCATGTCCGGATCAGCCGTCGGCGCGCTCGCGCTTGGAGAGGGCAGCTCGACCGACGGCGTCGTCGGAACGGCCTCTGATCGCGCTGTCCGAGGTTCGCTCAAGACCGTGGTCTGTGGAGCGAACTGCACGCCTTTGGCCGAAGCCATACTGCTGCCGAGCAGCCCGTCGGGCACGACGTAGCCGATGATCAGCGGCAGCGCGAACCAGCCGTAGAAGAGCAGGCTCTTGCCCCAAGTGGCGGGCATTTCATGCGTGCAGTCGCAATCCGGACCGCCGTGCCGCTCTTTGTCGAAGAAGGCGCGAATGGCCGAATAGAGCTGATGAGCCGCGACCGCGTAAAGCCCGAGCGCCGACAGCTTGACGATCAGCTGCATCCGGGGAGCGATGTACAGGTTCAGATTGCCGGAGCGGACAAGATGGACGATCAGCAGCGCGAAGCCGGCGAGCAGGATCGCTCGCGCCAAATAGTGGAAAGCCAGAGCGGCGGGTGATTTAGGCAAAGGGAAAACCTCCTTAGACGATTCCCAGCCGATCGAACGCAATCGAACCGATCAGGACGAGTACGGCGATCAGCAGGCTGAATTTCAGAACGAATTTTTTGCGGAATACGGCCAGCATCATCAGCGTGTTTTTCAAGTCGAGCATCGGCCCGAGTACAAGGAAGGACAGAAGCGCGGCAGGCGGAAACAAATTGCCGAACGAAGCCGCCACGAACGCGTCCGAAGTCGAGCAGAGCGACAGCACATAGGCGAATGCCATCATGAACAGATGGGACAGCAGCTCGTGGTCGGCGACGGCCGCGAACGACGAGCGCGTGATGAACGTCTGCATCAAGCCGGTAATCAGCGACCCGAGAATCAAATATTTGCCCATCTCGAAAAATTCGTCGGCGATATGGGACGGCGTCGCGGACAATTTCTTGAGAAACGGCGCATTGCTGTCGATGTGATTGTGCTCATGATGAAGGTGGTGGCTGTGCTTGTGCCCGTGATGATGACCATGATGGTGATGGTGTCCATGGTCGTCATGACGATGGTCGTGTCCGTGATCATGCCCGGAAGCGGTGCCCGATTGCGCGGAGACGGAGATCGCCGCGGGGCGTTCGGGCTTTAACGGACTTTGTTTCAGACGGTCGTACAAAATGAAACCGAGCGCGACGGAGACGAAGAACGCCAGATAGAAGCGGGAGTAAGCCAGACTCTCATTCGCGCGGAAAGCCTGGAACGTGGCGCCGAACACGACCGGATTGATGATTGGGCCGGCGACGATATAGATAAGGCCTATGTAAGCGGGCAGCCCTTTGCGCATGAGCCTTCGCACGATCGGGATCATCCCGCACTCGCAGAGCGGCAGAATAATGCCGAGCAAGGTGCCGAACAGCACGCCCGCCACCGGATTGCGGGGAGTGAGCTTGCGCACGAGCTCGTCCGACACGAACGCCTGCAGAAGCGCCGATACGATTACGCCGATCAGCAGAAACGGCAGCGCTTCGAGAATGATGCTGATGAAAATGATTTTGAAATTTTGCAGCCTCGTATTGTCCAAGGTCCAGGTCCATTCCGACAAATCCCGGCCGAAAAAAATCAACGCCAGCAGCACGGCGCATACGACCGAAGCCGCGGCGGTAGTCCATCTCATCCAACCGTTAGACACGAATTCACATCCAATCGCTAAATAGTAAGCATTACGATTATTATACCTTATGCTTGTACATTCGTCATTCATGACTTGCAATTGTCCGAACCGCCCGATGGCGGTTGACAAAGCGGCTTGGCGGGGTATAATGGGTAACAACTAAAGTATATTCGGCGATGAAGAGAACAAGTACGCCTGGATGGAGCGCTCACAGAGAGCCGGTGATTGGCTGAAAGCCGGTACGCACGCCTTGCGGAATGGATCTTGGAGCCGGGAGCGAAACGATGGAAGACGACCGCGCGAACGTTCATGCGACGCGGCGGCAGGTTTCCGTCCCATGCTTTCCCGACTGTTCCCCGTTACAGGAACGATAAGGTATCGCGTCAAGGCTTCTTGCGCCGCGATACGAATTAGGGTGGTACCACGGCTTTCCTCGTCCCTAACGGAGGAAGGCCTTTTTTGTTTTTCCGAGAAGAGAAAAAAAGGAGCGATTTGACGATGTCCAAGCAGCAACGCGTATTATCCGGTATTCAATCCAGCGGCAAGCTGACGATCGGCAACTACATCGGCGCGATGAAAAATTTCGTCGCCTTGCAGCATGAGCACGACTGTTACTTTATGATCGCGGATCTCCACGCCATTACGGTTCCGCAGGAGCCGGCGGCGCTGCGGGAGCAGACGGAGTCCGTGGCGGCGCTGTACGTGGCCGCGGGTCTCGACCCGTCGCAGGCGGCGATATTCATCCAATCGCACGTGCCGGCGCACGCCGAGCTCGGCTGGTTGTTGACGACGATGTCCTACATGGGCGAGCTGGAGCGGATGACGCAATTCAAGGACAAATCCGAGGGTAAGGAGGCGGTGGGAGCGGGGCTGTTCGTCTATCCGGCTCTCATGGCGGCCGATATTCTGCTCTACAACCCGACGCTCGTGCCCGTAGGCGACGATCAGAAGCAGCATTTGGAGCTGACGCGCGACTTGGCGGGAAGGTTCAATCACCGCTACGGCGACACGTTCGTCATCCCCGAGCCGTTCATTCCGAAGCAGGGAGCGCGCATCATGTCGCTGGAGGAAGGCACGAAGAAAATGAGCAAGAGCAGCCCGAGCGCGGGAAGCTACATCTCCATGCTGGACGCGCCGGACGAAATCCGCAAAAAAATATCCCGGGCCAAGACGGACATGGGCCGGGAAGTCGTGTACGACGTGCAGAACAAGCCGGAGGTCAGCAATCTGATGACGATCTACGCGCAATGCTCGGGCCAAACGGTTGAGGAAGTTCAGGCCGCGTACGACGGTCAGGGCTACGGCGCGTTCAAAAAAGATTTGGCCGAAGTCGTCGTCGCGGCGCTCGAGCCGATGCAGCGCGTCTACGCGGACGTGCGCTCCTCCGGGGAAATTCACCGCATTTTGCGCGACGGCGCCGATCGCGCCAACGCGCTGGCCGAGCAGACGCTGGCCAAAGCGAAGGAAGCGATGGGCTTCCTGCCGCTCGTTCGCTAATTGGTTTTTTTTCTCAGCTTCGCCTTAAGGACGAATCCGAACCCGGTAACGGCCAGGGTGACGACGCCGAAAAGCAGCGCCAGCCATACGTTGAAGCCGATCGAGAAACCCGTTGCGAGCATGCCGATCACGGACAAAACGGCGAACAAGAGTGACAAAGTTTTACTCACGATTTCACCTCGCATATTTTTCTTCGTATCTAGCATACTAAGTTGGCAAGCTTGCAAACCAATCATTAAGGCGAAGGGAGATTTCAATCATGGCATCAAGCAACCAACTCGTCGTACCGCAAGCAAAAGCGGCACTGCAAAGCATGAAAGTGGAAGCAGCCCAATCCCTGGGCGTCCAAATTCCGGCTGACGGATATTACGGCAACGTAACGTCCCGCGATGCAGGTTCCCTTGGCGGTTATATCACCAAGAAGCTTGTACAGATTGCCGAGCAACAACTTTCCGGTCGTTAAGAACTGTCGGTTCGGACCGAAAGCCCGAGGAAACCCCTCGGGCTTTTCATATTGTGCGCCTTGCGCAGGCAAACGTCAAGAGGAGCTGTCTGGTGAGACAGCTCCTCAAGCCGCTGGGGTCCAGCTTCAATAGGTGTTCATGCGCAGCCGCTTCTCCAGCCTCTCGTCGCTCAGCCAGCCGACGTACGATTGCAGCGGATGGAGGTTCATATCCATCAGAACGACGGCCACGAACGGATACTGCTTCCGGTAGCGGTAGCGCACGTCGACCCAGCGGACTTCGTATCCCCACGTGCGCGGCTTCACGTGTCCGCAAGGAAACGGCGTTACGCTGAGGAAAGCTTGGACGTCCGCATGCTGCTTGGAGGCGTCGATCGCGGGATGCTCGTCGCATTTCAGCACGTCGTGCCACTTGATTTTCCCATGATTCCATTCCCCGATGCCGTACGTGCAGTCCGTGGAGATGCGGACGAGATTCCAGCGGTACAGCGAGACGGTCGGCAGCAGCGTATAGCGGTCGCCGGGCTGGCCTTCGGTGTCTTGCCGGGCGATCTTCTTGGACAGGCTTCGGTGCACGAGCGTCCGCCAGCCGTAGTAAATGCCGAGCAGCGCGTACAGAACGGGAAAAATAACTTGCGGAACGGCGATGCCGGATATCCAGAGCAGGATCGCGAACAGATGGGCGGAGAAAATAAACGGATCGAAAATGTGAATGATGTTCCAGGCCACCCATTGTTTGCTCACGGGACGGTAAGCTTGCGTGCCGTAGGAGTTGAACAGATCGGTCAGCACATGGACGACGACGGCCACCAGCACCCAGAAGACAATATGCCACCAGGGGATGCTGCGGAACGCAAGCGAGACGGCGGCGGTGATCAGCGCGGTCCAGCCGGCGATCGCCGGAAAAGAATGGGACAGGCCGCGGTGGTTTTTGATATAATCGGCATTGCTTTTGAATCTCAGCAGTCCGTCCAGGTCGGGCGCGTTCGAGCCCGCGACGGTGCCGATCAGAATGGCGATCGGGCCGTAGGCGTGCGAAGCGATGACGGGATCGGTCATGGCCAGCCCGCCCAGACCGAGGCCGAACACGAAGTGCGTACCGGTATCCATAACGTAAATAAGCCCCCCTTCATGGTGTGGTTCAGTAACTCGCACTTTATGAGGTTAAGTATGGACGTAACGGCTATAAAATATGAAGGGAGACAAAGGTCATGATCTTGTTTTGCGAGTATGTCGTTCCGGAGGAACATCGCGAACGCTTCCTCCAATGGGCGGATGCCCGTCCGGAGTTGTGGAAGGACGCCGAGTTCGCCGAGAATACGGCTCAGCCGGGCGTCTTCGTCGAAATCCGCAGAACGGAGACGGAAGCCGAGGCGGCCGAAATCGAAAAGGAACGCCGCGAAGGGCGTTCCTGGCAAGAGATGGCGCAATGGGTAAAGGGTGGCCGCGAAGGGCTGAGAGTATGGACTTTCCGTCAGCGGCTGGCGCCGAAAGGCAGGGTGTAATTCAGCGGCTCGTCGAACGTGATGTAGTCCAGGTTCAGCATGAGCAGCAAGTAGCGCTTGCCCGTCACCGGGTCGCTGATGATGATGTGGTCGCGTCCCGCGGCTTCCAGGATGCCTTTGAAAATTTTCGCGTTCCATTCCGAGTTGTTCTCGTAGGTCATGTACAGCGTGGCGACCTTGCCCAGGTTCATGCGAAGAATGTTCTCGACGTAGGATTCTTCCGGCTGGCCCGGCAATCCGGGCATCCCGACTCCGACCGGAGTGACCGGCACGCCAGACGGCATGGACTGAGGGGTCATCGCTCCTTGCACCATCGTGTTCGCCGGCATCATGCTCGGCATGCCCGCCGCCTGGGCATTCATGGGCATCAGGTTCGTTTGGGGCTGGGCATAACCGCCCCAGGGCATTTTGTTATTCAACATCTGTACGTCCTCCTTGAGATGTTAATACACGTTCGGACAATCCGCGCCATGCAATCGCCCCGGACTCTGTTCGTATCCGTGCACGCACCCTCTCTTAGTCAAGTCGCCCGCTTCAGTCGCGAAGGTGCTGGGCGATTGTCGCAATACAGTGTATTGAGGCGGCCCGGATTGTGTGACTGGGCGAACCGATTTTTCCCGCAGGGCTCCTCGGCCGGTTCCATGTAGTGGCGATTTGATGAACTCGGATAGGCGAACATTGTCAATGCTTGAAGATTTGCGGTATCATTGAACAGACATCAGGTATGAGGAGGAGCTCCGTGCTTAAAGATCTAGTGGCTCTAACCAAGCCGCGAATTATCCGCTTGAACTTGATTGCCGCCTTCGGCGGTTATTGGGTCGCTTCCAAGTGGGACCCGGATATATGGATTCTGGTCTGGATGCTGATCGGGTCGACCTTGACGATGGCTTCGTCCTGCGTCGTCAACAATTACTGGGACCGGGATCTCGACCTTAAGATGGAACGAACGCGCGACCGGGCGCTTCCGCAGAAGAGACTGTCTCCCGGGTTCGTGCTCGGCTACGGCATTGCGCTCGGAATCGCGGGTCTCGCCGTTCTGTTTCTGCTCGTTAATCCGCTTACCGGCTGGTTGGGACTGCTTGGCATGTTCGTCTACATCGTCGTCTATACGATGTGGCTGAAGCGCAGCTCGACCTGGAGCACGTCGGTGGGGGGAGTTTCCGGAGCGATGCCGCCGGTCATCGGCTACTGCGCGGTGACGAACGATGTCGATGCCGGAGCCTGGATTTTGTTCGCGCTTCTGTTCCTGTGGCAGCCCGCCCACTTCTGGTCGCTGGCGATCCGCCGCAAGGAAGAGTACAAAGCCGCCGGATTTCCGCTGCTGCCGGTCGTCAAAGGCGTAACGAGAACGAAATGGCAAATGCTGCCCTACATTTTGCTGCTCATTCCCGCATCCGTATTGATGTACTACTACGATTACGTAGGCATTTATTTCCTTGTTTTATCCGTCGGAATCGCCGCGGTCTGGTTCGTGCACGCGGTTGGGGGGCTTCGCGCCAAGGACGACGAGAAATGGGCGAAAACGGATTTTATGATTTCGATCAATTATTTGATGATTATGTTTCTGACGATGGTGTTGAATACGACGGGGGTGTAAGGAAATGGATTTATCGAAGGAAGAGAAGGCCCAGGCCGAACAGCCGGCCGGCGCCGGAGCGGACGTCGTCGTGGAGCCGATCAAGCAGGACGGGCCGCAGAGATCGTGGCTCGGACGTTACGGCTTCTCGCTGGTCGTGCTTCTCTTGTGCCTCGTGATGGGTTACTTTATTTTGCAGCAGCAGAACAAGAAGGACGAGCTGCCCGTGCACGGGCAGGGAACCGAGTTTTCCTACACCGATATGAACGGCGAGACCGTGTCCCTGAGCGGCACGAACGGCAAAGCAAGACTGCTCTATTTCTTCTTCGCGAATTGTCCGGACGTCTGCCCGCCGACGACGTTCGTCATGTCCCAGGTGCAGGACGAGCTTAAAGAGCAAGGAATATTCGGCAAAGACGTGCAGTTCCTCTCCGTCACGATCGATCCGGAGCGCGATACGCCGGAGCTGCTTCAGAACTACGCGAAGCGGTTCGAAGCCGATCCGGAAGGCTGGAAGTTCCTGCGGGGAGACGAGCAGGAGACGGCCGACCTGGCCCGCAAGTACCAGATTCTCGTCCAGAAGGACAACGAAGGCAACTTCGGCCATATGAACCTGATCGTGCTGCTCGATAAGAAAGGGCAGATCCGCGACTGGATATCGGCCAACGATTACATTGATTTGGAAGCTACGGGGGAAGAGAAGCTGAGCCCGAGCGATATGGCGAAGAAAATCAAAAGCATTCTGTAATCCGGAAAACGCCGAAGGGCCGTTCCGCAGTCCACTGGACTGCCGAGCGGCCCTTCGGCGTTGGCGTCTGCCGTTCAGGTCAGCCGAAAATGCCCGTCCGGTTCGGGATAAACGATGTACTCCTCGAGTCCGGCCTTCTCCAGCTGCTGGATCAAGTATTCCTCAGGAGTTCCTTCGACGCCCATGTACCCTCGTCGTGTGTAGATATGATCGGCGTCCGGGAATACGTCGCGCAGAATGCCCCGAATGCGTCGTCCGGAAGCGTCGTGGTCGGTGAACAAATACACGTGCCGGTCTCCAACCGCCCGGCGAAGCGTCTCGATGCGATCCGTATTCAAGGTGCCGAACGTGCAGTGAATCGGCACTTCCGGAGCGAGAACGCGGGAGAGGCGGCTTTTGTCGTTTTTTCCTTCGACGATGATGGCGATATCCAAGGCGGTTCCTCCGGTCGTTGAGGGATATGCTCCTTGTTGAGGTTGTTCAAAAAGTCCGCTTTTGATCACGAAGTATCTCGGGAAGCAGGCTCGACATCGAATCTTGAATTCAGCCGTCTCTTCCGGTGCTCACGTAGCTTCCACTACGCTCCGCTCCTCATCAACTGTCTTCTTCCAACCTTCCAGGATGCATGGGCGAGCAGTTCGCCGTAAGGCGAACGACCAGCCTTGGTGCTGAAAACCGGACTTTTTGAACACGCACTTATTGTACCATTATTTCGGGAATTGTTGCGTTGACCCGGCTGCTTGTCCTTTTCCCGACCATGGTCGGCCGCCGCAATAGGCGTCGGCCCCAAGCGGCGGCGCTCGACTCGCGCCCTAGTGGGCGCGGAGCACGAGAACGAGAAGGATGAACAGCACGAGCACGATTGTCGTCGTCGCGCCGCTTCCCGCTGCGAATTGAGACATAGGGGTCACCCCGTTCCTTCAGCTTCCGATTCGGCCCGACTTCGGCTCCGGGGTCCGGGCGGCGGGCATGGGCTGTCATACACCATATGCGAATGCCCCGGGCGCGAAGTGTGCGGATACCCAGATCGCGGCAATCTCTTTGCCGAAATCGGGGAGGGAACGGGCGTATGCGGATTCGGGTCAATGGGCGTGAGGCGGGAGCGCCGCCCCCGGATTCCAGTTCGACTTGAAGGCGGCCCGCGGGAACAGGAAGGTCAGGGCGATCATCAGCGCGATGAAGGATAGAAAATAGGGCGAGAAATGCTCCCTGACCGCCCCGGCCGCCACCGGGCCGAGGAAGGCGCCGATCGACAGCGAAATGGACAAAATCGAGAACGTCCGCCCGTACCGGGACGGGCCGCTCAGCTGCAGCAGGAACGAGGTCATCGCCGGGAAGATGACGCCCTTGGCCATGCCGATCACGAACAGCAGCGCGAGCAGGGGGACCGGCCAGTCGGAGGCCAGCCCGTAATAGCAGATTGCCAGCAGCATGACTCCGATGACGGTCCGGAAATACGGCAAGTACCGGTTCAGAAACAGCAGTCCGAGCGTCACGAGGGAGCCGAGGCTGATAATCGAAAACAAGATGCCGGTGCTCATGATCGTCGCGGCGTCCGTTCCCCGCAGGGGCAGCTCGAAGGCGAGTATGCCTTGCGCGCACGCCATGCCGATCGGCAGCATGAATACGGCCCAGGGGAACCCTCCGGCCGCAGGCGCTTGCGTCTTCTCGTCCGGGGAAGGTTGACTTGCTGCGGAATCGGACGCGCCGGCCGCTTGCGAGGAACCTCCGGCGGCCGGCTGCGGCACGATGGCGGGCTCCTTGACGAACCACAGCGACAGAATGCCGGTAACGAGCAGCACCCATCCGAGCAGGGCGAAAGATTGGCTGAAGCCGAGCTTGGCGGCGAGGATCGCTCCCGCCGCGGGGGAGACGACGGAGGCGACCGTGTGCACGAGGCCGTTGCCGGCCATCAGCTTGCCTTGCTGGATATGGTTTTTCGCCAATCTGGCGAGCAGGGACATACAGGCCGGAGACAGGAAAGCAAGCACGAAACCGCTGAGCGAGCGGATGTAGAGAAGCTGCCAAGGGTCGGTCACGCGGGCTTGGAAGAGCAGCAGAATGCCGGCGCCGATCAGGCTTAGGGCGATGAACAGCCGGCTGCCTTTGCGATCGACGGCGATTCCGGCGATCAGGTTGCCGGGCAGATGCGTCAACGAATACATGCCCATCACGAGCCCGATGAACGACGGAGCCGCCCCGAGCGAGACGGCGAACGGAGTAAGCATCGGGTATTGGGCGTGCAGATCGAAAAACGCCACGAACAAAAATAAATAAAGCCATACGGCGGTTTTCATGTTCTCCTGAACCTCCTAGTCGATATGGGGACGAGGCTCCCCTTGTCCGCAACCGCGGCTTATCCTACTTTTACGTTAGACCTCCGGCGGATATGCCCGTCGTTTACTGCGGCCGAACGGTTACGGTATAATAGGAACTATGTGAAATTCGAGAGACGACTTTTTTTCATGGGGGGAGAACGGATGAATCTGGATACGGATGCTTGGCTGACGTTCCTGCAGGACAATTGGATCGTGATCGCGGTGGCGATCGCGGCGATTCTGATCGTGATCAAGGTGGTCAAGACGGTGCTCAAGTGGGTGCTCGTCGCCGCGATTGTGATCGGCATCGTGACTTACGGCGGTTACTCGATCGCCGACATCAAGGAAGTCGGCACCAAGGTGTCGGAGGAAGCCAAGGGGCAAGCGATCAAGCTGATGGCGGGCGAAGCGAGCGAGGCGACCTACACGGCGAACGCGGACGGCTCCTACACGATTACGACGGACAATCTCGAGCTGACCGGGGTGCCGAACTCGGGGGAGGTCTCCGTTAAGCTTCGCGGCATTTCGTTGGGCACGTGGAAAATGGAAGGCGAGGTACGCGACTTTGTCACGAAGGCGCGGGCTTCGGCGAAGTAAGCGGGATGAAGGGTTGGGGGACGGTCGTCGACGCCAATTTCGTCACCTGGGCGCTGCTCTCGATCATCGCTCTGTCCTTGTACCAGGGCATTCGTCGGGGCGCTTCGGGCTCCGTCAGGCGGCTCGCTTCCTTTCTCGGCGAAGCGCTGTTGACGGTGCTGGCGGTCGTGCTCGCGGCGATCGCCGCTTCGGAGCTGTCGCCGCGGCTGCAGGGGTGGCTGGCCGAACGCAGCATCGCGCGTCCGAGTCCGGACTCTTCCGCCTTGTCGCAGTTTTTCTACACGGCGGCGACCGGACTGCGTGACCTGCCTCTGCTGCGGTTCGCCGCGCTGTTCCTGATCGTCCACACGCTCGTTCGTCTGGCGGCCGGATTGGCGGCAAGGGCGCTTCTGCCGGGACCGGCGTCGCCTTCGGGCTTCCCGTCATCATCGGGCGGGGTCGTTAGCCGCGCGGCCGGAGGAGCGCTCGGAGCTGTGCTGGGCGCCGGAAGGGCGCTGCTGATCACGGCGGCTCTGTTCGCTTACTGCGCGCTTCTGCCCCAAGGGCCGATGACGGATTACATTCAGCAATCCGGGCTTTACCGGGAGGTCGCGGCGCAGATTATCCGTCCGGCCGCGGGAGACGTGCTGGAAGAGCGGCTCCCGGTGTTCGCGAAGGCGATGTCCGGAGAGCTGGACCAGCTGTGGCAGAAGCGGTACGACGTCATCGACGCCGAGCTTCCCGAGGATATCGTGCAGGCGGCTCTGACCGTCACGAAGGATCGGGAAGGCGACAGAGCCAAGGCGCGGGCGCTGTACGACTGGGTCGGAACGCGCATTTCATACGACGACGATAAGGTGCGGGCTTACGAGGAATTAGGGGAATGGCGGGAGCAAAATCCGGAGACGACGTTCGTTACGCGCAAGGGCGTGTGCATCGACTACTCGCGGCTGTACGCTTCGATGGCGCGCGCGGTCGGCCTGGACGTTCGCGTCGTGACCGGGCTCGGTTACGACGGGCGCGGCGGATACGGGGCGCACGCCTGGAACGAAGTTTATTCGACTGAAGAGAAGAGGTGGATTCCGCTGGATTCCACTTGGGCAAAGACGGGCAATTGGTTCGATCCCCCCGGATTTGCCGATACGCATATACGGCAAGGAGGAGTGACCGGGTGAGCAGCAACATGACGGAAGAAGCCCAGAAGCGGGAGATCCGCAACAGGAGGCATTTCAGCTTCCGTCTTAACGTGTTTTTCTTCGTTACGTTTTTCGTGTTTTCCGTATTGATCGTCAGATTGGCTTACTTGCAGTTCGTAGAAGGCGACAACTTGAAGGCGAAGGAGCACCAGATCGGTTCCAGAACCGTTCCGGTCCCTCCGATCCGGGGCAATATTTACGACTCGACCGGCAAGGAGATCGCGTACTCGGTATCGACGCAATCTTTGTACTATACGTTGGATATGAAAATGAAAAGCGACGAAGCGATGGATCTCGCAGCCCGTCTCGTCGAAGTGTTCGAGCGTCTGGGCGACAAGAGCGTCAAGCCGCTTACGGCGGAGGACGTCTACGAGGACATGGACCTCAAGGGCCGAGTGAATTCCGCGCATCACCCCAGACGGATCAAGACGGGGTTGACGAAGGAGGAGATCGCTTACTTCTCCGAGCACCGCTCCGAATTCAAAGGCATCGACATCGTCGAGGAGAGCATCCGCCAGTACAGCGAAGACCGCGTCGCCGTGCAGCTTGTCGGTTACATGAAGAAGCTGAGCGGAGCGAAGGATCTCGACAAGTACAAGGAGATCAACAAAGAGCAGGCCGACAAGGCGCTGAGGTACATCGAAACGGAAGAAGTCGGATTCGACGGTCTGGAGCTGATGTACCAGGATGAACTGCGCGGAAGCAACGGTATCAGGGAATATCCCGTCAACAATCAAGGCGAAATTATCGGTCCGATGAAGTTGACGAAACCGGTCAAGGGCGAGAATCTGTACTTGACGATCAACCGCAACGTGCAGTTGAAGACGCAGCAGGCGATTATGGACCATATCAAATTCGTCTACAACGCCAAAGGCAAGCAGTACGAGAGCGCGCATCCGACGACCGGCTACGCCGTCGCGATGGAAGTGGACACGGGCAAAGTGATCTCGATGGCGAGCATGCCGGACTACGATCCGAGCGTATGGCAGGGCGGGATCAGCCAGAAGGATCTGGACGCGATCACGTTTTTCCAATACAACGGCACGATCCGCGAGGTGCAGCCTCCGTACGAGGAGTACGAGCAGCGCAAAAACCACCCGTCCTCCCTCGTGTACCTCGGCTCTACGCAGAAGCCTCTGTCCGTGCTGATCGGCTTGAACGAGAAGCTGTTCACGACGAGCACGACGTATACCGACCTGGGCTATTTCGAATTCGGGCGCAAAGGCCATGAGGTGCGCATCTGGAACGCCAGCAATAAGGCCAACGGAAAGATTACGGCTTGGGAGGCAATCTCGAAGTCGTCCAATGCCTTCATGTCGTCGATGATCGGCAATAAGCTCTTCCAATATGATGGAGATTCGGGCTTGATCTTGTGGGATGAATACATGAAGCAGTTCGGCTTGGGCGTCACGACCGGAAGCGGGCTTCAGGGCGAATCCGCGGGCGTCGTCGACTACTTCAAGAGCACGAAGACCGAAGGTCTTCAGTCTGCATTGATCCGGTCCTCTTGGGGTCAACAGGCGAAGTATACGGCGCTGCAGCTGGCGCAGTATGCGGCGACGCTGGCGAGTCACGGCAAGCGAATGAAGCCGCAATTCGTGCAGGAAATCCGCGACGTCGACGGCAACGTCACCGTGGGCTACCAGCCGGAAATGCTCAATTCGATCGACATTCCGGAGGAGTATTGGAAGACGATCGAAAAGGGAATGGCCGTGGTTGGCGTTCAAGGCTTCGACGGCGTTCCTTATACGTTCATGCGGAAAACGGGAACGTCGCAGCAGGACGTCGGCAACCGCCGCAGAGTGGAGAACGCGGTGTTCATCGCCTACGCTCCGGCCGACAAGCCGAAGCTGGCGGTCGCGGTCGTCGTTCCGGACGGCGGCTACGGCGGCTGGGGGGCGGCTCCGATCGCTCGTCAAATCTTTGACGCGTACGATGCGGAGATCGGTCTGTACGGCACGCCGCGTCCGCAGCTGTACGGCGGCGTTCAATCGGCTTCCGGTTCGATCGACGGCGAGATCGGCGATCAAGCCGACGCCGGCCAGCCGGCCGATCAGCCTTAATGCTGTGGCGTTATGCAGGTTGAACCGCTGACAGGAAGTTCGGCGGAGCAGGCAAACCGATGTAAGTTCGTCGGTTTGCCTTTTTTTATTTTAAATGTTGCACTCGGTAAACTTAGTTGTATAATATAAACAAAGAGTCCTATAGGAAAGTATTCGTCGTACTAGCAAAACAGTTGTTTAAGGCAAAGAGAGAGACACCGGGAGGAGAGCTGCACGATGAAGAGACGAATGCCATCATCGATTAAACGATTTATTATGACTTTGTTGTTTCTGGTCGTACCGGTCGCCCTTGTCGTTACGGGCTGCGGGCAAGGCTCGGGGGCGTTCAAGGACGACGGCAAGCTGCATGTGACGGCCACGATCGGCATGATCAGCGACGTCGCCAAGGAAATCGGGGGCGATCGCGTCGAGGTGATCGGGCTGATGGGCCCGGGAGTCGATCCGCACTTATATAAGGCATCCCAAGGAGATATCGCCAAGCTGGAGGACGCGAAGGTCATTCTGTACGGCGGGCTGCATCTGGAAGGCAAAATGACGGAAATTTTCGAGAAGATGAGCAAGAAGAAGTCGGTCGTTCCCGTCACGAAAAACATTCCGGAGTCGTCGCTGCTGACGACGGGAGACGGGACGTTCGATCCGCACGTCTGGTTTGACGTGAAGCTGTGGATGAGCGCGACGGAGACGATTCGCGACACGCTGATCGAGAACGATCCCGCGCACGAAGCCGAATATCGCGAGCGCACGGACGCCTATCTCGCGAAGCTCGAAGAGCTGGACCGATACGCGAGGGAGCAGATCGCAACGATCCCCGAGCAGGGACGGGTAATGGTGACGGCGCACGACGCCTTCGGCTATTTCGGCAACGCGTACGCGATCGAAGTCGTCGGCTTGCAGGGCATCAGCACGGCGGCCGAATACGGCTCCAAGGACGTGACTGCGCTGCGGGATATGCTGGTGGAGCGGGGCATCAAAGCGGTGTTCGTGGAATCCAGCGTGCCGAAGAAGTCGATCGAAGCGGTTATCGAAGGCGCCAAGAAGCTGGGCCACGAGGTCAAAATCGGCGGAGAGCTGTTCTCCGACGCGATGGGCGAGAGCGGAACCGAAGAAGGAACATACATTGGAATGGTCCGACATAACGTGGATACAATTGTCGGAGCCTTGAAATAGAAAGGGGAGTGCAGACGATGGCAGCGAACAAATCAGTCATCGCACCGCTGACCGTAACGAATATGACGGTCGCGTATCAGAAGAAGCCCGTCGTGCGGAACGTCTCGTTCGAAGTGACGGAGGGCGAGCTGATCGGGATCATCGGACCGAACGGAGCGGGCAAATCAACGCTGATCAAAGCGATTCTCGGCTTGCAGCCGTCGCTGAGCGGAGAGACGCTCGTGTACGGCAAGCCCTATAAAACGCAGCGCAAACTCGTCGGCTACGTTCCGCAGAGGGAATCGGTCGACTGGGACTTCCCGACGAACGCGCTGGATGTCGTCATGATGGGCCGATACGGGCAGCTGGGCTTGTTCAGAAGACCCGGCGCGAAGGAAAAGGCGATCGGCATGGAGTGTCTGGCCAAGGTCGGCATGGCCGATTTTGCAGGCAGGCAGATCAGCCAGCTGTCCGGCGGTCAGCAGCAGCGGGTATTTCTCGCCCGGGCGCTGGCCCAGGACGCGACGCTGTATTTCATGGATGAGCCGTTCGCGGGGGTGGACGCCGCCACGGAGAAAGCGATCATCCAACTGCTGAACGAGCTGAAGCGGCAGGGCAAGACGGTGCTGGTCGTGCATCATGACCTGGCGACGGTAGAGCAATATTTCGATTCGGTCATGCTGCTGAACGGCGAACTGGTCGCATACGGGCCGACGGCTTCGACCTTCACGGAGGAGATGCTCCAGAAGGCGTACGGAGGAAGATTGACATTTCTCAAAAGCCATGCCAGCGCCGAAGACGAGCCCGTCCTGATCGCAGGAAGGGGATGAAGGGCCATGCTTAACCTGATTACCGACCCGAACTTGCAATGGATCTTGCTCGGCAGCATGCTGCTCGGCATCAGCACCGGCGTCGTCGGCACGTTCGCCTACTTGCGCAAGCAGAGCCTGATTGGGGATACGCTGGCGCACGCCGCTCTTCCCGGCATCTGCATCGCCTTCATGCTGACGGAGGTCAAATCCGTCGGACTGTTCATGATCGGCGCGATCGTCGCCGGCATGATTGCCACGGTGGGCATCAGCTGGATCACGAGATATTCCCGAATCAAGCAGGATGCGGCGATGGGCATCGTGCTGTCCGTGTTTTTCGGTCTTGGCATCGTGCTGCTGACGCAAATCCAGCACAGCTCCTACGGCAACCAGAGCGGGCTCGACAAGTTTCTGTTCGGGCAGGCGGCTTCGATGACGGCCAAGGACGTGTACACGATGACAAGCGTCGCGGTCGTGCTGATCGTCGTCTGTGCGCTGCTGTTCAAGGAATTCAAGCTGATCAGCTTCGATCCGGGGTATGCCCGCGGATTGGGCTTCTCGGTCGCGACGCTGGAGCAGCTGCTGCTCTGGCTCGTTACGATCGCCGTCGTCGTCGGCATCCAGGCGGTCGGCGTCGTGCTCGTCGCGGCGCTGTTGATCACGCCGGCGGTATCGGCCAGATACTGGACGGACCGGCTCGGCGTCATGACGGTGCTGTCCGGCTTGTTCGGCGCGCTGAGCGGCGCAATCGGCACCTGGGTCAGCGCCGGTACGGCGCAGCTTCCGACAGGGCCGCTGAGCGTATTGACGGCGACGGCCGTATTCGTCGCCTCGGTGCTGTTCGGACCTCAGCGAGGCGTAATCGCCAAGCTCGTCCGCCGGCGCACCGCCAAGCGGGATTGGGCGGCGGAGAACGCCAAGCAAACGGGAACGGGAGTCGGCGCATCTGCGAAGGAACGGGGGGTGTCGGCATGAGCGGATTTTGGATTATGCTGACGGGCGCTTTGGTTGCGTCCTGCTGCGGCATTCTGGGCTGCTTCCTCATTTTGCGCCGGATGGCGCTCGTGGGCGATGCGATCAGCCACTCCGTGCTTCCGGGCATCGTGATCGCGTTTCTGGTCAGCGGTTCGAGGGATTCCTTCTTCATGCTGTTCGGAGCGGCGATCCTCGGTTTCCTGACCGTATTTCTCATCCAATTGTTCCAGCAGAGCGGCGTGCAGAACGACGCCTCGATCGGGGTCGTCTTTACTTCGCTGTTCGCGGCGGGCGTGCTGCTGGTCAGCCTCAACGCACAGCACGTCGATCTGGATCTGGACTGCGTGCTGTACGGGGAAATCGCCTACGTGCAGTGGAACTCCCTCGTATTGGGCGGGGTCGATCTGGGTCCGAAGGCGGTATGGCTGCTCGGAATTACTTTGTTTATCATCGTCGCTCTCATTACGTTGTTCTACAAGCAATTCAAGCTGTGCGCGTTCGATCCGGCACTGGCCGCCGCCATCGGCATTCCGGTCGCGCTGTTCCATTACGTGCTGATGGGACTGGTGTCCATGGCGACGGTCAGCTCGTTCGAGAGTGTCGGCGCGATTCTGGTCGTCGGCCTGCTGATCGTGCCGCCGGCGACCGCCTACTTGCTGACGGACCGTCTGGGCGCGATGATCGGACTGAGCCTTATCATCGGCGTCATCAGCTCGGTGGGCGGTTATTACACCGCAGCCGCGCTGGACGCGTCGATTGCGGGCTGCATGGTCTGCGTCGCGGGCGTGATGTTCGTCCTCGCCTTCCTGTTCTCCCCGTCGCACGGGTTCGTCGTGCGCAAGCTGAGACAGCGCATCTCCGCAGCCCGCGAAGCTTACTGAAGCCTGCGGCTGTGGGCCGTCACCAACGTTTCGCGATCAAGAGCTGCTCGTATCCGTCCGCGGACGGTTGCGGGCGGCTCTTCTTTTTTTCGATTCAGCGGGCGAACTATGATAAAATGGACGTTATATGGCAGACAGAACGCATCAGGAAGCGGGTTGAAAAATTGGCATACGAAATGAAACAGTATCGTTTGTTGGCTTTGGATTTGGACGGCACGCTGCTGAACGATCGCAGCGAAGTGAGCGAGACGAACGCGGAATGGATTCGGCATGCGGTCGAAGCCGGCGTGCTGGTCTGCGCTTCCACGGGCAGAGGTTTTCAGGGCGCGCTCCCGATCGTCGAGAAGCTGGGGCTGGATTCGCCGATGATTACGGTGAACGGGGGCGAGATTTGGAACAAACCCCACGAGCTGCACAGAAGAACGACGCTCGATGCGGGCAAGGTGATTCGCCTGCACGAGGTGGCCGCGAACCATCCGGACGTCTGGTTTTGGGCGTACTCGACCGAGGGGCTTTTCAACAAGGAAATGTGGACCGACGAGCCGGCCTCCAAGGAATGGCTGAAGTTCGGCTACTATACGGAAGACGTAGCGCAGCTTAAGGACATTTTGACGGAAATCAGCGCTTGGGACGGGCTGGAGATCACCAATTCTTCGCCGTTCAACATCGAGGTCAACCCGCAAGGTGTGTCGAAAGCGACGGGACTGATGGAGCTGTGCCGTCTCAAAGGCTTCGAGATGTCCGAAGTCGTATCGGTGGGCGACAGCTTGAACGACATCGCCGCGATCCGCGCTTCGGGGCTTGGCGTAGCGATGGGCAACGCGCAGGACGAAGTGAAGCTGGCGGCCAACGCCATAACGGGAACGAACCAGGAAGACGGCGTCGCCCAAGTGATTCGACAATACGTTCTGAGGACGTGATCCGGTGGATATTCTAGGCTGGATTCTTATCGCAGCTTTGTTCGCGGTCGGCATGGCCGGGGCGATCTATCCGATTCTTCCGGGCGCTCTGGCGATCTACGCGGCGTTTTTCGTCTATGGCTGGTTTTTCTCGTTCGAGCCGTTCGGCTGGTGGTTCTGGATCATCCAGACGCTGATCGTGGTCGTCCTGTTCGTGGCGGATTACATGGTGAACGCGTGGGGGGTCAAGAAGTTCGGAGGCTCCCGAGCTTCGGTCATCGGCAGCACGATCGGCATTCTGATCGGGCCGTTCGTTATTCCGGCCTTCGGGCTGGTTATCGGCCCGTTCGCGGGAGCCATTCTCGGCGAGCTCATCCACGGTTCCGAGTTCAACCGCGCGCTGAAGGTCGGCTGGGGCTCGCTCGTCGGGCTGTTCACGAGCACGGTCGTGAAGGTGCTGCTGCAAGCCTCGATGATCGTTCTGTTCATCGTTTGGCTCGTTTTTAATTAATTTATAGCGAAGAGGTTCCCGTTCCCTTGAAAAAAGACACCTTACTCAAAAGCACGCTCATTCTGGCCGCAGCCGCTCTCGTCGCGCGAGCGCTCGGCATTTTCCAACGGGTGCCGCTCGATTATCTGATGGATGATCTCGGCAACATCTATTACAACAACGCGAACTCCATTTATTTGCTGCTGCTGATCGTGGCGACCGCGGGCATTCCGAGCGCCGTCAGCAAGATGGTGTCCGGCCGCTACGCCGTCGGACGCGTCCAGGAAGCGCAGCAAGTGTACCGCGCCGCGATGCTGTTCGGAGCGGTCGCCGGCGTCGTCATCACGATCGGGCTGTGGCTGATCGCTCCGCTGATCGCGTCGTCGATTCTGAAGGAGCCGGAGGCCGCGACCGCCATCCGCGCCATTGCGCCGTCGCTGCTCTTGTTCCCGATGATCGCCATGATGCGGGGGTATTTCCAGGGCCGGCAATTCGTGACCGCGGGAGGCATCTCGCAGATCGTCGAGCAGATCTTGCGCGTCGTGGCCGCCGTCGTGATCGCTTACGCGTTCTATTCGATCAACCCGGCCAACGAGGAGGGCATCGCGGCCGGCGGCGCTTTCGGCAGCGTGTTCGGCAGCATCGGGGCATTCGTCGTGATGCTGTATTACTCCCGCAAGCTGAAGAGGAGCGACCGCTTGGAGCCCCGGCTGCAGCCGGATCCGTCGCGGCCGCTGCGCCTGCGCTCCATCTACAAAGAGCTGTTCAACCTGTCCATTCCGGTCGTGATGACCGGCATCACGGTGCAGCTTCTGTACACGCTGGACAACTTCATGATCAAGTCGCTGACGGTCGGCCATTTCGAGCAGGAGACGATTAATCACTGGGCGGCCGTGTACGGCATGAACGCGCAATCGATCGCGGGCATTCCGATCATTCTGGCGGTGGCGCTCAGCCAGTCGATCATTCCGCATATTTCGTCCGCCCATGCGCTAAGAGATGCCGACAAGGTCGGCCAGCAAGCGTCGCTGGCGGTGCGGATCGCGCTGTTCAGCGGAATGCCCGTCGTGCTCATGCTCGGCGTCGGCGCGTACAGCGTGAACGGCCTGCTGTTCGAGAAACCGATCGGCAGCCAAGTCGTCGCCATGCTGACGCTCGGCACCATTTTCCAGATCGGCATGATGGTCACGAACTCGATTCTGCTCGGTATCTCCGAGCCGAAGAAGGCGACGATGCACGCGCTCACCGGCGTTGTGCTCAAAGTCGTGCTCAGCTTCGCGCTCGCACCGATCTGGGGCGTGTACGGCATTATCGCGGCAACGACGGTGTGCTTCGTCTGGGCGCTCGCCTTTAACGTGCTCAGCCTGAGGAAGCGTTCGCGCTTCAAGTTTCTGGGCAAGCGCTGGCTGCCGTTCCTGCTCGCGGTTGTTATCGCGGGAGCCGCGATCGGCTTCGCGGAATGGGCCGTTCTGGCAATCTGCGACGGTCTTCCGGAGAAGCTGGCGTTCTTCCTGGCTTGCGGAGTCATGGGAGGCGTGCTCGCCGTACTGTATCCGGCGCTGCTCGTCTACCTGGGCGTCGTGACGGCAGAGGAGATCTCCACCTACCCCAAGCCGGTACGGCGGCTTCTGGCCCCGTTCATGAAGCTGCGGGCGAGAAGAACGGCCGTCTGAAGCTTGTATTGTCCGAGCAGATGCTCGTGCGTCAGATCGACGATGCGCGGCGGATGGACCGTCTGGATGTAGTCCAGCGCTCCGCTGTCGCGATACCAATCCTGTTCCCTCGTTTCGGGCAGCGGCCTGTCTGGCCACGCTTCCGAAAGGCTGGGGCTTAACCACGGCGAATTCCCGGCGGCTTGTTCCGCCTCGGCGAATTCGCCGTTTTTGCCGTTCGCGCGCGTCGCGAAGCGGTGAGGCCAGTAATCCGCCCTCGAACCGGTATGCGGAACATGCCGGGCGAAGGAGACGGCCGCCCTCAGCACGCGCGGGTAGCCGAACAACACGCCATACAGGTCGATGCCGAATTCGATTCGTTCGCGGAGATCGGCGAAGCTCTCCAGCACCCTGCCCGCCAGCCGCAGCGGTCGGGCTTCTCTCGAGGCTTCGCCGCGCCACAGAGGAAAGACGGTCTGGTTCGTCTGAAGCAGAGGCAGGCTTCGGAACACCGCGGAATCCAGAACCGTGCGCTTATAGTACGGCTCGTCCAGGACGCGGAGCTGGATGTTGTTCTGTTCGTTGACGATAAGCGCTTCGGTGAGCGGAACCGGGTTGCCGTCCGTCAGAAACCGGTCCCAGAACGGCGGCATGAATTCGGATACCCCGAACTCGGGGAGCAAGCTGGACAGATTGCGTCCGCTGCGTCTGCTCTCGGCGTACAGCCGCAATTGCGGATAGGCGTCCTTGAAGATCAGACCGTTGCAAGTCTCCAGCATTCGGAAGATCGCTTCGATCAGCCGGGAGTCCAGCAAGCGCGGAAGCCATTCGCCTTTCAAGTCGGTCATGTTCCAGCCGCCGTTGCGCGACACCATGTGGGCGAGGAACGCCCAGTGCAGCTCGGGGAACGCGCGGTACATGTCCAAATAGGCCGCCGTACGGGTGACATTGTTGCGGTTCAATGCGGCCGTCTCGCGGCGGATGAGCTCGACCAATTGCTTATCCTCCGCCGCGTAAGAATGCGCTGCAGGGAGGCTGGGAGAAGGTTGCGGGCGGGGCTCGCAGACGAGAGGCTGCCGCTCGCGAACGAGGCGGCGTGAATGCCAGAGGCCGCTTGCTTTGCCCGCCATTGCGGCGAGAAGCTGTCGGATCGTGCCGATGGCGATAGAAAGCACACTCCTTTCGGCGACGACGATGAAATGGGCAGGATTCCCAAGTCTGTTCGTCGAAGTAAGATGAGGTTGGTTAGCTTGTTCTGAGCTTCGCCGGCCAGCTATTTTACGGGAGGGAAAATCATTCGTGAATATTAGAACGTCAAAAAGGCTTGGATGGGTAGTATGCGCATTATTGTTAGCCATTATCGTCGGCTGCCAATCGGTGGGCGGTCTTAACCTGAACGACATGCTGCTGAAGCAACTGGACGTAGCGCAGCAGGAGCAAGCGCTGTCCCTCGAACTGGAAATCGAGGTTAACGAAGCGCTGCTTGCTCTGGAGGACGAAGAGGCGCGCAAGGCCGTCGAGTTGTTCCGGAAAATCAAACTGGACATTACTCACGCCAAAGTGGACGACCGGGGCAATCAGTGGGTGACGGGCGTGCTCGGCACGAGCAAGGGCAGCATTCCGTTTACGCTCCATTCGGACAACAAGGCGATCCGAATCGACGTGGACGGAGCGAAGAGACCTCTTGTTCTGGAGCTTCCGGATTTGGGAGAAGCGCTTGGCGCGCTTGGCGTGGGAGCCGGGGAGAACGGAGACGTTCAGCAGGCGCTTATGGAATCGGTGCGGGGGCTGGTCAAAACCATCGCTCCTTATTTCGTAAATGGACTGCCCAATCCTCCGGTCATTACCGTAGACCGGGTAAACGAACCGATTCGCGGCGTGCAGACAAGCCTGACGAAGGTGCATGCGGAGCTGAACGGCGAGCAGTTGGGGGAATTGATCCCGGTTTATCTGGAAAATCTGATCGGGGACAAGGAAGGATTCAAGGCAGTCATCGTCGGCCTCTTCGAATGGGTGCGGGACTTGCCTCCCGAGCTGAAGTCAGCGTTCGGAGTACCTCCATTGGACGCGGAAGGCATCGACATCGATGCGATTGCGGAAGGTGCATCGGAAGGCCTGTTCTCGGGGCTGGAAGACGCGGTGGCCAGTCTTAAGGAGCTCCAAGAGCAGGACGAGTGGAAGCGAATTTTCGATAAAGGCATCACGCTGAAAACCGATCTGTACGTAGACGATTCGCTCCATATTCGCAAGTCGTTCTTCGAGGCGGTTATCGCTCCGGCGGCGTTCGCCGAAGAGAATAGCCCTGTCCGCAGCATTAAAGTGCGTGCGTCCAGCGAGAACTGGAACGTCAACGGGAACGTCGAGGTGCCAGCGGTGGAGGTGCCGTTGACCGCCCTTTCCGTAGAGGAATTGGACGATTACGACGCTTACCGGGTTGTCAGGCTGTTCGAGACCGATTCCGTGCTGTACGATCTGCTGAAAAACGAGTTCAAAATCGACGATCAGAGCTTCGAGCTGAGCAGCGAGTGGGGCATTCCGTTCTACGTGGACGAGAACGGCGAAGCTTTCGTGCCGCTGCGCGAGACGCTTCGGAAACTCGGCATTCGTCCGAAGCTCGATACGTCCTCGAACGGGCCGCTTGAGATTCGGTTCTATGATCGGCCGACGGACCAATCGATCGTTCTGCGCAAAGATTCCGACCAAGCGACGGTTAACGGAGAGGCCGTCAAGCTGGCTCATCCGCTCGTGAACGAAGCGAATATCACGTATGTATCGGCGAAGGATCTGTTCGATCTGCTCGGCGCCGAATACGACGTTGTCGAGCTGGAATACGGCGAGCTTGTTCTGCAGGTTGCGCGCGATCTGTAAGGCGTTATAATAGCATCAGGACAGACAGAAGGAGTGGACCCCATGCAGAAAATAACGAACGAGCAAGAGTTTCGCGATCGGATCGCGGGCGATCGGCTGACGATAGCGGTGTTCAAGACGACTTGGTGCAAGGATTGCCATTTCATCGACCCGTTCATCGGAGAGGTGGAAGCGGCGTACGCGGATCGGCTGGCGATGGTCGAGATCGACCGGGACGATATGCCGGATCTGTGCGGAGAGTTGAACATCTTGGGCATTCCGAGCTTCATCGCTTTCCGCCAAGGCCGCGAATTGGTCAGATTCGTCAGCAAGCTGCGCAAGACACGCGAAGAAATCGAGCAGTTCCTCGACCGGGCCGTCGAAGTATCCGGCGCGATCGCGGGTTGAGCGAAGGCCGTCCCTTGGGGCGGCCTTTCGCGTTGGTGCGGAAGAGGAGCGTCCGGCGCAGCGTTGCCAATGTTCACATTATGAACATGGTTTTAGCGTGGGAGGTTCGGTATAATGGGTACGGGCACCTTGAGCCAACTTTCACATGAAATTGGGGATACGCATGACTTTCCAAAGATATCGCCTGTTTGCCTTATTGACCTGCATCGGCATGTTTCTCGTTCTGATCGCGGGCGTTCTCGTAACGAATACCGACTCCGGCCGCGGCTGCGGCACGGATTGGCCGCTGTGCAACGGTAAATTCGTTCCCGCTTATACGGTAGAATCGATGGTGGAATACAGTCACCGCATGATCAGCGGAATCGTCGGCCTGCTCGTCGGAGCGACTTATCTGATTACCCGCTTCTGGAAACCGGCGCGACATCGCGAAAATCTGCTCTACGCCGGAGGAGCGCTGCTGTTCACCGTCATGCAAGCCATTCTTGGCGCAATGGCGGTCAAGTGGGAGCAGTCTTCGATCGTTATGGCGCTTCACTTCGGCATTTCGCTCTTTGCCTTTACCTGTACGTGGCTGCTGTATAAGCTCGTGAAACGCCAAACCGTGGAACAGGGCGGTCAAGCGACGCAGAGCAGCAAGCATGCCTTGGCCGTGTCGGTTCCTGTGAGGCTCTACAAAGGCCTCATCGCCGTTCTCGTTTATTGTTACGGCGTCGTCTACCTCGGCGCGTTCATCCGCCACACGAGCTCCGGAGGGGCCTGCGAAGGATGGCCGCTGTGCAACGGCGAGATCGTACCCGAGCTGTCCGGATCGACCGCAGTCGCGTTCGCGCACCGCCTGGCCGCGCTGCTGCTGTTCGTACTGATCGCGATCGTCGCGTTCTACGTCCGCAAGACCGCGGGCGCATCGTCGGAGCTGGCTTCCATCGGCAACAAGGCGCTGATCCTCGTCATCCTGCAAATTTTGAGCGGGGGATTGCTGTCCTTTACGTTTACGAACGAAAACGCCTACGTATTTACCGGTCTGCTTCATACGGTAATCATATCGGCTCTGTTCAGCATGCTGGTGCTGCTGGCGATTCGAATGAAGCAAACGATGAGACAATAGCTGAAATCGTTCAAGAGACGGCGCACGACCGGGGTCCGGTTGAGCGCGCCGTCTCTTTTGCGTTACAATGGGACAAGACGTGTTAACCGATGCTGGGGGGAGAGCCATTGCTTAGGGTTCTGTTCGGAGAATGGCCGCGCGAATGGACCGGGAGATCGCTTGAGACGGTCCGGTCCATCGAAGCGTTCGCCCGGCGCTGCGCCGCGCTTGCGGAACGCCAACCGGAACAGGCGAAGAAATACCGCACTTTCGCGATCTGGGCGGAAGGGCTGCTGCGCTCGATGGACGAGCTTGAACAAAGCTGTTACGCAGCCAAGAAATACGCGCAGCAGATCGGTCACTTCCGGATCGACGACTTAACGGCCGAAGAAAGAACAAGCTACGAGCGCCACGTGTATTTCGATAAAAACGCCTACATCCGCTTTTTTGCTCTGCTGGACAAACTGGGAACGCTGCTGAATCAACTGCTCGCTCTGCGGACGGAGCGGATCAAGGCCCACTATTCCTATTTTACGATGCTGCGGAATATGAGACAGAACGGACTTCATTCGGAGCTGGCGAAGCCGTTAAACGAAATCAAGGAGCGGCATCAAGGCGCGATGAGCCGGCTGCGCAGCCGCAGGAACATCGAGATTCACCAGATGAACGCGGAGCTGAAGGACGATCTGTCCCAGAGTCTGGCGAACAACGGGGCGCGCAGAACGCTTGAAAATCTCGGCTCCAACATGGAGGATTTGGATCAAGGATGGGCCATGGTTCAAGGCTCGCTGCATATCGCTTTTCGTTATGGGTGCGCTTATCTGCGCCGCATCGAGTAAGCCTACGACGAGACGGAGGGGAACCGCTTGAAGCTGTTGGGCAAAACCGCGCTGATCACGGGCAGCGCCAAAGGACTGGGACGACGCACCGCCCTGGAGCTGGCCGCGCATGGATGCGACGTGGCGATCAATTACGTGAACAGTCGTGACGAGGCCGAACGGCTCGTCGAAGAGATCGGGGCTCTGGGCCGCAAAGCGTACGCGATTCAAGCGAATATCGCGATCGAGGGCGATTCGGAGCGGCTCGTATCCGAGGTGGAGAAGATGCTCGGAGGAATCGACATCCTCGTCAACAATGCCGGCCCCTTCATTCGGGAGCGGCGCTTGTTCGCGGACTATTCGACGGACGACATTCACTATTTGATGAACGGCAATCTGGTCGGCACGATGCTGATGGACCATCGCGTCCTTCCGGGCATGCGGGCGCGGCAGTGGGGGAGAATTATTCATTTCGGCTTCGGCCATGCTTCGGAAGCGAGATCCTGGCCTCACAGGGCCGTCTATGCGGCGGCCAAAGTCGGTCTCGTGTCGTTCACGAAAACGCTTGCGGTGGAAGAAGCGGCCAGCGGAATTACGGTGAACATGATCTGTCCGGGGGATATCCGGGGCGAGAACAAGGAGAAGAGCATCGCGGACGTCGTCGGACTGATGGACGAGGAGTCGCCCCGCGGAAGGCCGGGAAGCGGAGAGGACGTCGCGCGCATGATCGCTTTCCTGTGCATGCCGGAATCGGACTTCATCACGGGCAATACGATCGACGTGTCGGGCGGGCTGGACCCGATTCGCACGATGCTGAAGCGATGACAAAAGGTCCTGCCGGATCGGCAGGACCTTCTACGCTTCCAATGAAGGAAAATCAGAACACTTGAACGACTTCCTGAATGCCTTCTACTTCTTCCAGCAACGCGCGCTCGATCCCCGCTTTGAGCGTGATCGTGGAGCTTGGGCAGCTGCCGCAAGCGCCCATCAGACGCAGCTTGACGATGCCGTCTTCGATGTCGACGAGTTCGACGTCTCCTCCGTCGCGTTGCAAGAACGGACGCAGCTTGTCAAGAACGTCGCTTACTTCGTCGTAAATGCTTGGAGCATTTGTACTCATGATCATCCACTCCTTTCATAGTCCTATTATAGTACAAAAAGAATCATTTTCAAACAGACCATGTTTAGCATTTTTGCCATAAAGAAAGGAAATGAAACCTTTATGAACGTCGTGGAGTTTTGCGTGAGCAACGCTCACCACGGAACGGACGAGGCGCTTAGAAAGCTCGAACAGCTCCCGGACATCGAAGTCGAGGTGATCGAATACGGCTGTCTCGGAAATTGCGGAGAATGCTTTCTGTCGCCTTACGCGCTGGTGAACGGAGAGAGCGTCGTCGCCGAGACGGCCGAGCAGCTGTTCGAGCTCGTGCTGGAGGCGATCCGTCAGCAAGAGGAAGAGCGGAACGCCTTAGACAAGCTGCTGGACGATCTGTGACGGAGCGGGCGATCAGCCGAAATGGCGCTTGCTCTTCCACAGCACGCCGCTCTTCAGCATCCGCGGAATGCGGCCGAGCAGCGGCGTCGCTCCCATCAGGCCGAAGCCGGCCTTCTTGCCGAGCGAGCCGAGCACGCCTTTCAGCTTGATGCGGCCCAGTCTCGGGTCTTTGCCCTGCCAGCGGGTTCGGATCACTTCGGCCACTTGTTTGCCTTGCGCTCCGGCAAGCTGCGCGCTTGGGGAGAACGGCTGGCTGGAGCAGTCGCCGATGACGTACACGTGAGCGTAGTCGGGCAGCTCGTGGTACTCGTTCACGACGAGACGCCCTTGAGGGTCTTTGGGCAGCTCCAGGCGCTGGACGAGCGGAACCGGCTGAATGCCCGCGGTCCAGACGGTAACGTCGGTCAGAATCGATTCCGAGCCGCCGTTATGGATGACGCCTTGCTCAAGCGACGTGATACTGATGTGCGAACGCATCTCCACGTCGTGCTGGCGGAACCAGGAGGCGACGTATTCCTGCAGCTTGCCGGGAAAAGCGGACATGACGCTGTTGCCGCGGTCGAGAATGCGAATGTTGATGTCCGAGCGGCTCTCGCGCAATTCGGCCGCCACTTCGACGCCGCTCAGGCCGCCGCCCACGATCGTCAGTTGGCCGTACGGCCGAATATCGTTGATCTGCTGGAACGTGCGGCGGGTCGCCGACAAGGACTGAATGCTGCACGTGTAATCGGATGCGCCCGGAATGCCGTGGTAATTGTCCGTACAGCCGAGCGCGATGACGAGCGAATCGTACGAGATCGGCTCTTGATTTGCGACGCGCACGAATTTATTTTCGAGATCGATATCGGTAATATTGCCGTAAACCATTTGCAATTGCGGATGAGCGGGATAATTGACGCGGATTTCCAGGTCTGACACCGTGCCTGCCGCAAGTGCGTAGTACTCCGTTTTCAAGCCTTGATAGGGCATGCGTTCGACGAGAACGAGCTGCTTGTCGTCGGGAATATGTTCCAGAAGCTCCTGAACGACCATCATTCCTCCGTACCCGCCGCCTAAAATAACGACCTTGCTCATACTTGATCTCCTTTGATGTCGGTTAGCCTTAGTATGACACAGAAGAGTCCCCGTCTACCCGACGGGGAACTCGGAATTACTCGTATATTTTCATTTCGTTGTAGAACGTATCGCGTTCCACCGGAATTCGTCCGGCGCCCTTGATGAGCCACACCAGGTCTTCCCGGGTAATACCGGCCGGAGTCAGCGCGCCCGCCGCGTGGCTGATCTTCTCTTTCACGATCGTGCCGTGCGCGTCGGATGCCCCCATCGTGAGGGCGATCTGCGTGAGCTGCGTGCCGATATTGATGAAATAGGCTTTAATATGTTGAATGTTGTCAAGCATCAGCCGGCTGATCGCGATCGCTTTGAGATCGTCGTAAGCCGAGTTTCTGCGGCGAATGCTCGCTTTCGGGCTGATCGGCTGCAGGGAGAGGGGGATGAATACCTGGAAGCCGTTCGTCTCGTCTTGCAGATCGCGAATATGAATCATGTGCTGCACGCGTTCTTCCAGCGTCTCCACGGAGCCGTACAGCATCGTCGTATGCGTGCGGAGACCGAGGCTGTGGGCCGTCCGGTGAACCTCCAAATACTGCTCGATGTTCGCTTTGTGAACGCGCATTTTTTTACGGTAGTGGTCGGATAAAATCTCCGCGCCGCCCCCGGTCAGCGTCTCCAGGCCGGCTTCGATCAAGCGCTCCAGCACTTCCCGGTAAGTAAGGCCGGAATGGCGGGAGAAGAAGTCGATCTCCGCGGCGGTGTAGGCTTTAAGCGTAACGTCAGGGTACTTCGCTTTGAGCGCCCGCAGGGATTCGACATAATATTCGAACGGAACGTTGCGATTGTGGCCTCCGACGATATGGAACTCGCGAACGCCGGGATGAATGTGCTGCTCGACGTAATCGATCATTTCCTGAGAAGAAAGCGTATAGGCGCCTTCCTGTCCCTCGTCTTTGCGGAAGTTGCAGAACGCGCAGCGCTCTTCGCATACGTTCGTAAAATAAAGGCTCATGTTCTCGATGAAATAAACCTTTTTGCCGTTTTTCCTTAAGTTTACCTCGTTGGCCAATTGCCCGATCGTCAGCAAGTCGTCGGAACGATAGAGGAAAACCCCGTCTTCGAGAGACAGGCGTTCGCCGTTCCGGACTTTGTCGGCGATTTCCGCCATTTGGCGGTCAGGGTGCGTCGTAACGAGAGTCATGGCATACGCCTCCAGCCGTAATGGTATACCAAATAGCGCGACAGAAATCGGCTATTTGTGAAAAAAAGAACTTTCCAAAAAATCAAATAAAGCCAAATGTGAACAACCTGTAAACATTATAAACCCGAACCCCCCTTACGGCAACTGGAAATAGAAAACGTATAAACCCTGGCAAAAGAGGGAATCAACTTGAATAATAAGAAAATTATGGTTAATGTAGAAATGAAAATATCGAACGAGGCGGTGTATTAGACTGAAACCGGACATTTTGCCACTCAGCGAACTGGAGAAGATGGACGAAGCCGAGAAGATTCAAACGCTGCAACAGTACCGGGCGGCTTACACGATCAAGGATTTAAGCCAGGCCTGGAATTTGAACAATCCGATTCAATATTATATGTGGCTCAAGAAACAGCGCATTTACGAGCAGATCGTGCGCAAATCGGATAAGTTCGAGCCTTCGAAGGAATGGAAGAGGATGCAGGCGACGGGAGCGCTCTCGGCCGAGAAGGGCGGAGCTCGCGGCTTGTCTGCCGACCAATTCCGCTATACGCTGGACACGGAGTCCGGCGGTCAGGAGCTTGCGCTCGTATTTCGCCGATTGGCCGACTTTCTGTTGAATGAGAAAGGACAATTCCGCTGCCGCATCGAGCTGAAAGCGATCGCTCAGCAGACGGCGGGCGATACCTCTCTTGAGGCTTAGAGTTCTCTGGAGTATACTGTAGAGGAGAACAGTAGCACTTAAGGAGGGGAACCGACAATGGTGAACATCAGCGAATCGGCTACGGAGAAAATACAAGAAATGCTTGCCGCGGAAGAAATTCCGAATTTGTTTCTGCGCATTGGAGTACAGGAAGGCGGATGCAGCGGCTTCTCATATGGCATGGGCTTCGACGACGAAGTTCATGAAGGCGACAGCGAATTGGAAGTTCGCGGCGTAAGGGTTGTCGTCGACAGCGACAGCATGAAGTACCTGCGCGGCCTGGAGATCGACTGGAAGGAATCCGCCATGGGCGGCGGCTTCACCATCCACAACCCGAACGCGACCGCCACTTGCGGCTGCGGCTCGAGCTTCAGAACGGCTACGGAAGCGGGCAATCCTGCTGCTGAGCCTTGCTGATTGGGCGACGGGATTCGTGGCGGCAGTTCGCTTACGCGTGTAGTTGGGTGATTGATCACCGGTTCCGCCAAGTCGGACTGGTGTAAGCTGCGCCAATAATGAGCTGTAGATTACGGCCTCTGTGACGATGTTAGTCCTCGACTGACTAATCGTTATGGGGGTCTTTTTGTGTGCTCTTGAGCTTGGCTGCGAGTTGGTCGGGCTAGAAAGAGGCTTTCCGGGAGGAGTTAACCGGTTTTTTCGAGTATCTCGAGCCAGAAAGTGGCTTTCCGGGAGGAATTAATCGATTTTGTCGAGTATCTCGAGCCAGAAAGTGGCTTTCCGGGAGGAATTAATCGATTTTGTCGAGCATCTCGAGTCAGAAAGAGGATTTCCGGGAGGAGTTAATCGATTTTGTCGA